>Ga0210409_10000328_pt1 | contig 88014 bp, 77 predicted proteins | sample IncBWH17MmetaG_FD_161649 | JGI IMG/M metagenome (GOLD analysis project Ga0210409, IMG submission 161649) | Forest soil microbial communities from Barre Woods Harvard Forest LTER site, Petersham, Massachusetts, United States - Inc-BW-H-17-M | ecosystem: Environmental > Terrestrial > Soil >... | reverse complement strand
CATCACCGGCAAGAATCGCCGCGCTCTGATGGCGTCCCATGTTCATGTAGCTTTGCGCTTCTGCCAGGAAATCCCCGGTCAAGTCCGTCGTTGTTCCCGTTTCAACCGCCATCGCCGTAGGACCAAAGCCCCAGGCCGATTTCAGTGCGGCTACGCCGCGTGTTATCTCCATCCACATCGCTACTTCTCCCATTTCGTCCGGCGATTTTTGGGTTTTGCCGAACATTACCCAGGGAAGGGGCAGGTAACGTGCCATCGGTTTCAAAACGGGAAGTACTATCCGTTACCTTCGGATAACCATCTGTAAATCCTTTAACTTACGGTCGGGCGTCCATAACTTTGCATCTGATCCAGACCGTACCAGTCCTCCGAAAGCCGCTTCTTACCCACAATTTGTGTCAGGGAATCGCCCAAGACCCTGCCAATTCCTGACCATTACCAACGGGGGATACACGACACACCAGGAACCGCGTGGGGAGGGTCGCTCTCGGCCGTCCGGCTTAGCGAAGGACCTGCTTTTCTCTCGGATCCGTTACTATCATTCGGGTCGGCCGCAAACCCACAGCTCTCGCGGAACGCTCTCAACCCGTCTACGACTCTTCTTTAAACTCGCCCGTCTGCATCGACAGGTAGCGTTCGTAGCCTACCTCCTTGATCTGGTGAAGTTGTGCCTCCAGCCAGTCCACGTGCTCCTCTTCGTCCTTGAGAAGTGTCACCAGCAGGTCGCGGCTGCCGTTGTCCTTTTCCTCGGTGGCCACTTGGACAGCCGCGTTGTACTGCTTCACCGCCGACACTTCCAGGCTCAGGTCGCTTTCCAGCATCTGCTGAACGTTGCCACCGATCTTGAGATCGAGTGGCTGCATTGACGGCGTCCCATCTAGAAACAGAATTCGCTCGATGAGGACCTCGGCATGTTTCATCTCGTCGATCGACTGCTTCTTGATGTAGTCGGAAAGCTTGTTGTATCCCCAGTTCTCGCACATCTCGGCGTGAAGGAAATACTGGTTGATCGCCGTCAGCTCTTCCTGCAGCGCATGGTTTAGCTCTTTAAGGACTTTCGCATTACCTTTCATAGCGCAGCGAGTATCCCAAAAGGCAAGGGTTGCAAGCAACCGCAATTCGATCAGGCCCGAGATGCTCCGCCAAAAAAACAAACGGGCGTCCCTCGCACCGCGAAACCAGCGGAGCTCCGGACACCCGTACTTCTCGCTGGAGAAGCTTTACTTCTTTCCTACCTGGCCCACGACCGTATCGGCCGTCTGCTGTAGCAGCGGTGTCAGCACATCTTCGCCGTCCGACTTAGCCTTGCCCTGCAGCGCATTTTGCAGGACGGGCGCTTGCTGGCCCGGAGCCATCAACTGGTACTGCACGTTCACGTCGTCTTTCGATTTGATCTGGCCATTGAAGCCCTGAAGCTGGCTCATCACCTGGCTCATGGCTTGTTGTTGTGCAGCCTGCGCCGCCGCTGATGCCGCACTGGCCGCAACCGCGCTGCCCATTCCGTGCGCCATCATGCCCACTGGAGTCATGCTCGCAATGGGCGCAGCCATCTTTGCGAATCTGCCGAATCCACCACTGGCCGCGTGTTTCACTACCACACTCGAGAACAGGATGTAGTCGCACTGTTTCTGTTGTGCCTCCGCCTGCAACTGCAGAGGGACATGTGAATCGAGCGCCGCCACCTCCACCGCCGGCCCATTCATCAGCAGGATCATCGCATTGCGAATCGGCGTGCTGTAATCCGCCCCTGCGTTGCTGCCCTGTCCCACTTGCGCATCGGGAGGAGCCACTCCGATTCGGATCATCCCGGCCGCCTTCGGCCCCAACGCCTGCGGGATCGCGATCGGCGCACCGGTAGCCTGGCTTGAAGGCATCCCTGGCATTCCACCCCGTGCGCCCGCGGCATACGGGTTCATCATGGCCTGCGCATTCATCATGGCCTGGGGATTCAAAGCGGTCTGAGGATTCGCTCCTGCCAGCGCGTTTGCCATCGCGGCGCGCGGATTCTGTGCAGCGCTATTCCCCATTCCGGGCGGTACCCCGCCCGCCTGCCCATTCGGCTGTCCCCATGTCGGCTGCGTTGCTGCAGCCGGAGCCTGTGCCATCTGCGGGATTCCTCGCAACTCGGCCAGTGAACTCACCTCCTTGTAGCCATCCGGAACTTCAAACAGCGATTTATCCAGCGGCTGCTTGCTGATCTCTGACACCGCAATCGTCACCGTCGTCGGACCGTCCGGGCTTGGCATGGTGATCGTCTGCGACAGCGGATAACCCGCCTTCCCGCTTCCGGTGTGATGTTCCACGATCGTGTCCTGACAGCCTTGGGTCTGCTGCACAGGCGGCGCATACACATTGCAGCCCGCCGTCGACAACTCTTTGCTGACATCCGCATACCAGCCATCAATGTCGAAGTCCTGATGCACCTGCGAGCACGCCTTCTCCGACGACTCCTCCATCACCTTGATCTTCAGGTGCCGCGCCGGAAATCCGTACAGCGTCTTGCGCTCACCCGTGTCCGTAACCGTCGAAGTCACTGTGATCTTTCCACCCGTAGTCTCCGCGACTGGCGCCCCCGTAGCCAACGCCGCTGCCCGCGCTGCCGCCGGATCCTGTGGATCTTTCGCCACAAAATAGGTCTGTGCCTGTTCGTTAATGGTGACCGTTTGTTTCAGGTCACACTGCCTCAAGGTGAGCGTATTCCCCGCCGCGGTCTGGCTGAGGTCGCGCGTCCGTGCGCCTTTGATTGATGTCTCTATCGTCGACGCCACGTAGCCGCCCACCGACACGTTCTTCTTTATATGGAGATCTTGCGCCTCTGCTGCCGTCGTGATCAGAACCAGGGTGAGAGTCGCTGCAGACAATCGCAAACCATGTCGCAAACCATACATAGGTCAACTCCTTGAATTTTGGGTTTTTGCCCGGAAGCAGCCGAGAAACCCGGGGAAGCCTCTCGCCCCGCGCCCACAATCCGGGGGAAAACTGCTCCTGCTACCTATGCATGCGCAAAGCAACGCCAAATCCACTCACAACCGGAAAAATATAATCACCTTGTTTGGAACCACTTGCCGGTTGTGGTTTGTTTTGCGGGGGCCGTTTGTCTGCCGCGAGTTGGGCTCTTTCGGGCGGGAGTGTCAAGACAGACTTTTGCTCGGGCAACGGGGGACTTTGGGTGAGTGAAACGGCCACGCATCAAGCCGCAGGCAACAGCGCCAATAAGGAGCGGACGATGTCGCCGATCAAGACCACGAACAGCGCGATGTTCAGGGCGTTCCACCCCCGCAACCACCGCGGAGGCATGTCGAGCCCGTGGACGGGTGGCGGAACGGGAGCATTCGGGTCGGCGATGAAGAGTTCGATATTCGCCGCTCGTTCGTAGTCGGCGCAGCGCTGGATGCCCGAAGCCACCACCAGCCACGCGCCAGTGGAAAGCAGGCAAGCAATCCCGCACGCCACGAATGCCAGTCGCTCGCTAAAAATTCCGCGGCATTTCAGGACACCATAGCCGCCGAAAAGCAGCGCAAAAAACATGCCACGGGGCAACGCAGGCAATCGGGATGTTCCCTCCTTTTGCAGAAAGCGGGCGGCCGTGACGGTTTCCAACGCGCATTTCCAAGGTCCCCGATGCCAACCCAGCCAGCAAGAAGTCCTGCACACACTAGGACAAGAATCTCTATCAGACAAAATCGTTGCACGGCGACGGCATCGAAAGGCACGTGAAAATTGTAGTGCTAAGAACTGGACACGCCCAGGCAGCATCGCGTCCGATAGGCTCCGAGAGAACGCGAGAGGATGAGCGTCCTTGGTCTCCCATTCGCAGTATCACGCCTCGAAAAAACCAACGTCATTCCTCGTGATCTAGAGGTTTTCCATCCGGCCCGACCTGAACTTCCGATTTTCTGCCGTTGGTCCGGACCTGGGCTTCGTACGCTATAAGCTTGCCTTTCTTAGTCAGGGTCTCAACCTTGACGAGTTTGCCCTCCCCGGCCTTGGCTTGCAGCCCGGCCAGCACAGCTGGAGAGAGCGACTCGGTGCCAACCTCCTCCTCCACCTCGACTACCACACCATCGACGTCCATTAAGACATCTTTGCTGTGACCATCGATGATCAACTCAGCCTCATAGAATATTTGTCCATTTTCTCTTTCTTGCGAAAAGCCGCGGATGGTCGCTCCCTCACCTTCCTTGACCACAGCTCTTTCAACAGCGGGAGGTAGATCCGAGCGCTTGATCTTTTTCTCCTGCCCCGGTGCTAGCGTCACAATGGCGAGAAGTACGGTGGCAACAGCAGCGACTGTGATGGCCGATGACATTCGCATAAAGGACCTCCAGCTGGGAAAGACAACTCCACGGTACACCTATTCACCTGAATATAAACTGAAGACACCGGGACTCATTACAGAACTTACATGCTAGCGGGGGGCCAAGGTGGGCTAGTTGATTGATTTCGCCTCGATCACAAAAAACTAAATACCTTCCGGACACAGAGATTCACAACAGCAGTGCTCTCCACGCTCTCGTCATGCAACAAACCACGTGCTACTCGGAAATGATGCGCCGTAGGAAACTTGGAGAGCCCGATTCCGGACTCGTCCAAGTTTCCCTGGCACTCAGAATCCTCATCAAAGGGTCGCACTTACCTTTGAAAGAGGCCTTGTTGGTGTTGTTTAGTCGTCCCCGTGATGTTCTCCACCGCCGCTCGCGGTACACCGGACAACCGTGGATTTTCCATTTGATGTAGCTGTGCAATTGTAACGATTTGACGGAACCATGCTGGCCGGGACACAGTTGATGTTGAACCCGGTGCTGTTTGGAGCGAGCGAACAAACTGGGCCTACGTTCGTTACCGTCACTGCAGCGGAAGCAGACTTGGTCGGATCCTGCACCGAAGTAGCCTTCACGACTCCTTGACCAATCTTTGTCGCCGTGAACAAGCCGTTGCTATCAACCGTTCCCACAGCGCCGGTTGCCGTCCAGGTAACGCCCGACGACGATCCGGTCACATTTGCCGTGAACTGTTGCTTGCCTCCTACACTGACGATCATGGTAGAGGGACTAACTGTTACCGCAACTCCGCTGCCACCGCCGCCTCCCCCCGCACTTGTCACAGTGACCTGGGCAGAAGCTGATTTCGTCGGATCTTCCACCGAAGTCGCCGTAACTGTGCCGGTACCTGGAGTCACAGCAGTATACTGTCCGGTCTGGTCGATCTTCCCAACGCTTGTCGCACTCCATGTGACACCCTTGGTGGAGTTAGCGGCAGTTGCAACAAACGTCTGCTGCTGTCCTACCGTCAATGACGTTGTCGTCGGCGTTATAGAGACGCTGATCGTGGTCGCGACTAAGTTGCCTATTAGATAGGTCGCTTCTAACCCTACTGCTCTCGTGGAATGGCCCACATTATTAAATGCGGTGGTTGCATTCGCTCCGCAAAACGGAGTCATCGGTCCGGCGCCGGCCGGATGTATGTTGAGAAATGCGGTGACGTTGTAGACTTCCGTGTTGTTGAGAATCATCCAGCAATCTGCCGGAGTGTTATGTTTGGCTACATCCGCCAGCGTGTAGTTGGGTAACTGGGCCGCTGCAAACATCGAGAAGATCAAGACTAACAACAAACCTGCAAACAGGGTCTTCATCTGGTCATTACTCCTTAGAGAGAGCCTTTGGTGAATAAGCACACAAGTACCCGAGCGGCACCCGAACACAGCGTCGCTTCGTTTAGCTAATATGTTGCTGAAAATAGGTCGAAACACCCGGCACGACTAGGGCGGAAGGGAATGCATCCTCTCCACTATTACTCCTTTCTTCAAGATCGCATTGTTGCTGCCATCTCGAGGGGGATGAAGGATGTGTGTCCAGGCGCATTTTGCCCGGAGTGGAAAACACACTTTAGAGAACGAGTTTTCTTGGAAACCGATTACGTCGCTAGGCGAGCGCAACAGTTGAGCAGAAACTATCGTTTCAGTAGTCCAACTGCAAGTCCCAGGAGTACATGGACCCCAAAAGTTACTAAGCAGAGGGACAGCAGAGCGACACTCGATGGTGCAGCGCCGGGCTGAGAGAGTCGAGGTGTGTGAATTAGCAAGTTAGTCTACGAGCGCGTGGCGTGCTGATTCGCGATTTGTGCAACTGGTTTCGCGTCAGTTTCGAACCACGTGGGGACAGACGCCCTCGTCTGTCCGGCGGAGCGTAGCTCCGCAGCAGCCAGCGCGTCGCTGCCACTTCGAAGGGGCGCATCCAAACTATGCATGGGCGGGTGCCAGGACGCGTTCTTGGAACATTTCCGAATGAGCGGGCGTCAATTTCTGACAGGTGACCCAACTCCTGAAACTTCTCGCTCTGCTAATCTTGACGCCGATCACCCTGATCGCCTCTCTCCTGTTTATTCGCACCGAGCAGGGTCGTATTGGCTGGTTCGTTCTGGAGCCCGGACAAGTCATCATTGACGGCGAGCACACCTCTGGTTACTTACATCTGGAGCGGAGTCAGCGCCTGCTACTGCTCAGCCGCACCGACGAGTTGCGTCCTATAACCTACCTGATTTCGCTGGGCGCGACGCGCCTAGCCATCGATTGCGCCGACTGGTCTCCGGGACGTTGGTGGGTGGTCGCAATGGGAGGCGATGTGAATCCACCCTGCTTTTGGGCATCGGGCGAACGCGATCCCATCCTCTTCCCGACGTTAAAGAAGGGCCCTTCCTTCGTCGAGTTCTGGACCCGCTCTGGCAAAAAAGTCCGCGCCCAATGGGGAAACTGATAACCCTCCCCGACCTCCGTACTCTCTGTGTCCTCTGCGGTGAAAAGATTCTCGCTCGTACCCACCAGCGGAACCCGATCACCGATCACCGAAGACTGACGAACGACCGACGCTCCAGTGATCACCATCACAGACCCCCGGCCTGCGCTCCTTCATCCTGCTATAGGGCTTATTCATAATGTTTCCTCATAGAAATAACGCGCTTTATTTTCAAGATTTTGCCTCTAAGCCCTTTCATCTCAAAGATTTTGATACCCTCTCCTCGGTATCTTCTTCATTCTTCAAGACCGGGGAGAGGGGTGGAGCTCTCATCATGTCTCGTTATCCCGTCAGCATCTCCCGTTGCAATCACCTCAAAGTAAATGGAACTCAGTGCGGCTCGCCCGCGTTGCGCGGTGGCCGCTTCTGTTTCTTCCACAACAATTGGCACGCCCGACGCATCCAACTCAACCGCATCCCCGACAAGAACGACGCTGTCTTCAACCTGCCCGTTCTCGAGGACGCGAACTCAATTCAGGTCGCCCTCATGCAAGTCATGCGTCTTATCCTGTCCCACGCGATCGACAGCAAGTCCGCAGGCCTGCTCCTCTACGCCCTGCAGACGGCTTCGCTCAATCTGCGCCACACCGATCTCGAACCTGCCACACGTGAACGCGTTGTCATCGACCCCACCTCCGTCCACGAAACCCCGCTCGGTGAATACCTCTGGGCCGCGGAGGATTTTGAAGACGAAGACGACACCGACACGGAACACGAACAGGAAATCGACGAGGACGAAGAAGAAACTCGTGAAGCCACCGACGACGACGAAGAAGACGAAGATGAGGAAGACGAAGAATCGGACGACGACGAAGAAGACGACGAGGACAATGACGACGAAGCCGAAGATGAAGAAGAAGACGGCCCTCCGCTCTACGTGAATCGACCCGTCCACGACCGCAACGTGAATACCAACCACCCGCGCCCATCTCTGGCCGGGCTCCGGCGACGGCTATGCCAGCCACCGTATCCCTCGCAGCTCTCCCGCCGAGGGTCGGCAATCTGCTGACAACTCGCATTCCAAAACTCCTGTAGCCCTCGATGCCCTCCGGAAACGCATTCGAAAGCAAATCCTCGCAGAGGCTCCGGAGATTGCCGAGGCAGTTGGCTTCGACTTCCACCCCAGGTCGCCGCGTCCAAAGTGAATTGTGTGGCGCGGGTGCCCTCGCCCGCGAAACAAAGCTTGAAGTGCTCAAGGCGGTGACTTAAGAAAATCGTCTTTTAGTTGGTGCAAGCAAGCTGTGCCGCGGTGTCTAACTTGATATGCATCGAGTACGCGCCACTTCGATCAAACCAATGGCCGGAATGGACGTCACGGCGTTTACTCTCGCCGCCATCGTGATGTCCGTGACATTGCTGGTGATCTGCATGGCCGGTTCGCCGACGATCTGTCACGGTGTGAGCATCGACCTGCCACGAACGCGTCATCCTCACTCCATGTGGCGCGCCGAGCGCGAAGACGCGATGATGGTTGCCGTTTTCCGAACTGGCGACATCTTCTTCGGCAATGACAAGCTTGCGGTCGACCGGCTTAGCGACAAGATTAGCGCGCGCCTTCGCGTGCAGAGCGGCGAGCGGAAGGTCTACATTCGCGCCGATGCCCGGGCTAAATGGGGTACGGTTGGCGAAGTCCTCAATCAGTTGCGTGCCGGAGGCGTGCCGGAAGTCGGCTTTCTGGCAGATCAAAGAAGACAGTGACAAGGCGGACTTCTCCAATTCCTACCTTGTCATCCCGAGCGAGTGAGAAGAAGGCGACGAAGTCGCGGAATATTGCGCTAGCGTTATCCGTTCAAGTGGCCTTTAAAGAGACGATACTCAAGACGATTACGTGCTTCGCGCTTCTGTGCCTCAGCACGGCATCGGCGCAAGAAGCGCCGCGGGTCGTCCACGTCTTTGTCGCGCTGGCCGACAACGTGCATCAAGGCATCGTGCCCGTGCCAGCGCGGCTGGGCAACGGAGACGATCCGGAGCGCAACCTCTATTGGGGCGCGGGTTACGGCGTGAAGTCCTTCTTCGCGCGCAGCAGCGAGTGGCGACTCCTGGCGTCGCAGGCGCGGCCCAAGCCCGAAGTGCTGGAGCGATGCGTCTTTCACCATCGCACGAAGAACGTGGTCCTGATCGCGGACGCTTATCAGGGGAGCCAGATCCGGCAGGCGATCATCGACTTCCTAACGGCAGCGGCGGGCGAGGATACAAACAACGCTCAGGATCAGGAACCCGCAGCCGTTTACGCTGCCAGCGCGCTGGCGCCGGGGAAGGCCGACCTGGTGGTGTACGTCGGGCACGAAGGGCTGATGGATTTTACCCTGTCGCACTTGCCGCAGAAAAAAGACGCGCAGCCGCGGGAGGCGATCGTGCTGGCCTGCATCAGCAAATCGTATTTCGTGGAGCCATTGCGAATGGCCGGAGCGAAGCCGCTGCTGTGGACAACGTCGTTGATGGCACCCGAGGCCTACACGCTGAAAAGCGCACTACATGGATGGGTACTCGGCGAGAGTGCAGCGCAGATTCGCGAACGCGCCGCGGCAGCTTACAGCAAGTACCAGCATTGCTCGCTGACCGCAGCTAAGAAGTTGCTGGTCACCGGACCTTGAGGGCACAAACCGGTGCTGCAGAGCTAAAGGGAGGCGCCAAACTCCGATATCGAAATTGGCGGCGCCCGAGGTGTTCGAAGTTGATGTCGCAGAGAAGTTGGCGGGACTGGTGGTGCAGAAAAACAAGCGTGGATAAGAGACGTGCCTCGGGCGGCATGCCGGGAGAAATAGGTTGAGTGCGCGGGTATCTGGTCACCGCCGAGCTTCGCGCTGCAGCTTCGAGGGGATGATGCGCCAGGGAATCTTTTAATCGGAGACCGGTCTCCTGTGTTTCCTCATTCCCCTCTGCCACAGTAGTGTTACGAGTCTTCAAAACGTTACAACCCGCCATAAACTTTTTCACACCCGGTCTGCTCGTTGGCAAAGGCTCGTAGCTTGTGTCTCTTAGCCCACTGCTCATTGCTCGGCCGCTGGCCACGAGCCCTCATCGGCTATGCTAGAGTCAAACCCTTTATGGATGTTCCTGCCATTCGTACGGAAGGTTTGACTCGCCGCTTCGGCGAGCTGATTGCGGTCGAGGACGTGAACCTCGAGGTCGCGCCTGGTCAGTTCTTTGGCTTCCTCGGACCGAACGGCGCGGGAAAGTCGACCACCATCAAGATGTTGACCGGATTGCTCGCGCCGACTTCGGGGAAGATGCAGATTCTCGGCCTCGACTTCGAGCAAAACCCTGTTGATGTGAAACGACAGATTGGCGTTGTGCCTGAAGGCATGGCACTTTTCGGTCGTTTGACGGGCGCGGAATATCTGAACTTCGTTGGTCGCATGTATGGTCTCGACCGCGAGACTGCGGCGAAACGCGCTGGCGAGTTGCTGGAGTTCATGCAGCTCGGGGATCAGCCGAGAAAGTTGGTCACCGACTATTCGCACGGCATGCAGAAGAAGCTCGCGCTCGCCGCTGCCGTGATTCATGGACCGAAAATCCTCTTCCTGGATGAGCCTTTTGAAGGCGTTGATGCGATCGCCGCGGGAACGCTGAAGTCGATGCTGCAGCGCATGATCGCACGTGGCGCAACTATCTTCCTGACCTCGCATGTGCTGGAGATCGTCGAGCGGTTGTGCAGTCACGTCGCCATCATCCACAAAGGCCGCCTGGTTGCGCAGGGGTCGCTGGAAGAATTGCGCGCCGGAGTCGAGGCGCAAGCCGCTTCGGGAAATGGCGATCACCTCGCGCCTGGAAGCAAGCTGACGCTCGAAGAGATCTTCCTGCACACCGTTGGTGGCGTGCGAGGCGCAGAGCAGGAATTGTCATGGCTGGGATGAGCGGTTTGCAAGCGCGCGCGCAGCTGCAGGCAATCGCGCAGGTTCGCTGGGAAATCTTCCTGCACTCGCTGCGGACTACCAAAGGCACGCTGGAACTGTTCTCGCGCATTCTGATCACCGCGGTCATGACCGCCGGCGGTTTGGGCGGGGCTTTCGGATTGGGCGCAGGCGCGTGGTATTTCGTGTCACAAGGCGAACCGGAATTTCTGGCCGCTCTTTTGTGGCCGGTCTTCATGTTCTGGCAGTTTTTTCCGGTAATGGCAACGGCCTTCAACGAGACGCTCGATACTTCGAACCTGCTGCGTTTTCCACTCAACTATCGCTCGTATGTTTTAGTGCGGCTGGTTTACGGCGCGCTCGATCCCGCGACATTGCTGGGAAGTTTGTGGCTGACCGGAGTCGCGATTGGGGTGGGAATCGCGCAACCCAGGCTATTTTTGTGGACCGTGGTTGTGCTCGCGATATTCGGCCTGTTCAACATACTACTGACGCAGATGGTGTTCGCATGGGTCGAGCGGTGGCTGGCGCAGCGCCGAACGAGAGAGATCTTCGCAGTCATCTTTTTCCTGTTCATGATCAGCTTCCAGTTGATTGGGCCGTTAATGAGCCGCTTTCGCCCGCGGTCGGCGTCCTCGATGGTCCGCGTCAGCGGGGAAGTGAATACGGTTCAGCGGTTGTTGCCGCCGGGACTATCGGCGCATTCCATCGCCAGTAGGGCGAATGGGCGCTGGGGTGCGAGCTTGCTGTCGCTCGCGTTCGTTGCCGGATACGGAGCGGTGATTTTGCGCGTTCTGAGCGTGCGGTTGAGAGCGCAGTACCGCGGCGAGAATCTGAGTGAGGTGACGAAGGACGCGTTCGCCAAGAGTGGCGACAACGGGGTTCGCGTCGGATGGAATGTGCGCGGAGTCTCGGGGCCGATCATGGCGGTGTTCGAAAAGGAGTTCCATTACCTCTCCCGCAGCGGACCGATGCTGCTGACCTTCGTGACGCCGATCATCATGCTTGTTGTTTTTGGTTTCGGGCAGGGAAGGCCTGGCGGTGGTTTTCTGCAGCGGTCGCCGGACCTAGGGTTTCCGATTGGAGCTGCCTACACGCTGTTGCTGCTGACCAATCTGATTTACAACAACTTTGGAGCAGACGGCGGCGGGATCCAATTCTTCCTCGTGTCGCCGGCGAGGTTTCGCCAGATTGTGCTGGGGAAGAATCTCACGCACATCGCGGTGCTGGTCTTGGAGATGGCGGTCGTGTGGATCGGTGTGAGCTTGCTTTTTCGACGGCCATCGCTTGCAGTGACAATGGCCACGATTGCGGGAATGCTTTTTGCAGCCCCCCTGAATCTGGCGGTTGGAAATCTGATGTCTTTGTATTCGCCGAAGAGAATTGAGTTTGGAACGTTCGGACGGCAGCGGGCTTCGCAGTTGACGGTGTTGATCAGCTTCGGCGTGCAGCTTGTGGTATTTGCTTTCGGCGCGACCGTATTTGGGCTCGCGAAATATTACAGTGACATTTGGATTGCGGCAGGATTGTTCGTGATACTGGCTGCAATTTCGATTACGGCCTACGGCCTGATTCTGGGCAGGGTTGACGCATTGGCCCAGCAGCGTCGCGAGGTTCTGTCCAGTGAACTGTGCAAAGCGTAGATTCCGATGAACTGTGCAAAGCGTAGATTCCGATGGGCTGTGGAAAAGCAATTAACCACAAAAGAAAGCCGCTAAGAGCGGGGAATGCACCGAATCCTGAAATTCCTGAAGAAACCCTGCTGTAGTTGTGGCTGAAATTCGATGCTCCCAAACTAAAATCAACTTCGAGCTACGACGAGGAGACCAATGAGAAACATGCGCGGAGTGCTTCTGGGTGTAGCGATTTCACTCTTTGTCGTGAGCATCGTGAGCGCGTTAGCCGAACGGGAAACTGGTGCGGAGGCGATCGTGGCGCGCGATGCGCAAATCGAAGGCGTGAAATTACACTACCTGACGGCGGGGCACGGTCCCACAGTGATCTTGCTGCATGGCTACACACAGACCTCGCGCATCTGGCGACCGCTCATCCCGAAGCTCGCGACGAAGTTTACCGTGATCGCACCGGACTTACCGGGCATCGGCGATTCCGATATCCCGAAAGACGGCCTCGACATGAAGAGCGCGGCCATTCGAATTCATGAGCTCGCTAGATCCCTGGGTGTGACGAAAGCGAGAGTGGTCGGACACGACATCGGGCTGATGGTTGCATACGCATATGCGGCGCAGTTCCCGGACGAGACGGAGAAACTCGTCGTCATGGATGCGTTTCTTCCGGGCGTGCCCGGATGGGAGCCGGTGTACAACAATCCAGGTGTCTGGCATTTCCGATTCAACGGTCCGACGCCGGAAGCGCTGGTGAAAGGCCGGGAGAGAATCTACTTCGAGCACTTCTGGAATAACTTCGCTGCCGACAAAACTCACTCTATACCTGAGAGCGACCGAGTCGCATACGCGGCCGCATATGCGCGTCCGGATCGTATGCATTCGGGATGGCAGTATTTTGTTTCGTTCATACAGGCGGCCAGAGATTTCGAAGAACTCTCAAAGACAAAACTGACGATGCCGGTACTCGCGATTGGGGGAGAGAAGGCAAACGGTTCAGTGTTGGGAGAACAGATGAAGCTGGTCGCTACCAATGCGACGATGATCGTACTGAAGGACACCGGCCACTGGGTTCTGGAAGAAAATCCAAAGGAGACGATGGACGCGATCACCAATTTCTTGTGAGGGACTCTGTCGAACTCTCAATGTCCCAGGGCAAGGTAGTTGCCGTATCCCACGATTACTGTTGAGCCAACGAGCAAGAACAGAGCCAGCGTTAACAGGCGCATCGCCGGCGCGCCGGCGCCTCTCCATTCTTTGAGTCCAAGACCCCAAAGAGTACTGAAGATGATGATGCTCGCCATGTGCAGCGTCCAACTGGAGAAGCCGTACCGGCCCATCTGAGTTTCGCCCATGGTGTAGAAGAAAAACTGGAAATACCAAGTGACGCCCGCCAGCGCGCAAAAGAAATAGTTGGCGAGCATGGGAACGGGGTTGCCGTTCTCGCTCTTTGCGGCAGGGATGTGTTCAACGACTTCGCGACTTGGAGCGTCGATTGCCGTTTCAACGATAGTTTCGTGGGTAACGGCGGGGTAGCGGGCGGTGTCGCTGGTGAAGTATTGATAGCCAGTCTTGTTGCGAATATTGAGTGCGAGGCACCAGAGAAAGTTGGTGGTAAATCCGCCAATCAGAACGACGACCAGTACGGGCAGACCCTGCCACAGGGTAGGCGTGCCATGGCGCAGAGCCAGGGCTTTGATGGGCGCGCCAGCAGCGAGTCCATAGGCGAAGCAAGCGCTCATCACACCGGAAAGGGTGGCGACGCCGAGGCCCTTCTTAAGATCGAATTCTTTGATGGCGGCTTTTTGTTGTTCGGGAGACATTGCGCGTTCTTTGTAGATTCCGGCTAAGCCGGCGATCGAGATACCGAGCAGGCAAACGAAGATTCCGCACAGAATGACTTGACCCGATTTGGTTCCCAATACCTGAGACATGAAAACTCCACTGAAGATGGGGGGCATCAAGGTGCCGAACGCGGCGCATAGTCCGAGAGCCACGGCCATGCCGAGCGAGAGTCCCAGGAATCGCATGGTCAGGCCGAACGTGAGGCCACCGACGCCCCAGAGTAGTCCGAAGAAGAATGACCAGAAGAGAGTTCTAGCAGGGGCCTCGGAGAGAACGGCGACCAGATCGCGTGTGAGCAGGCTACCGAGGAACCATGGAGCAATGATCCAACTGAAGACGCCCCCGACCAGCCAATATGTTTCCCAAGACCAGCGTTTCACGCCGCGATAGGGGACGTAGAAGCTGCCGGAAGCAAGGCCGCCCAACCAGTGGAGAAAGACACCCAAAGCCGGATTTGGAACCATGATTCTCCTGACGGAGCTGGACTAGACGTGGAAGACTTCTTCGAGCGGTTCCATGGCACGGTCGGGCAACTTGCCCTCCGGCTGCACAAAAAAACCGGCCATCTGCCGCTGCCATCGTTCGTTGACATCACGTTTCGCCATTCCCGAGCGAGCACGCTCAAAGTCCTCGGTTTCTAAATAGCCCACAAGCAGGCCGTCCGGTCGCAAGAATAAGGAGTAGTTGCTCCACCCGGTTTCACGCAGCGCAGCCAGCATTTCGGGCCAGACTTCGCGATGACGCGCTTTATATTCCTCGAGACGATCCGGTTTTACCTGCAGCACAAAGCAGATGCGTTTCATGCTGTGTCTCCTAACGTAAGAAAGCCTCGGCCAGACCGCCGTCGACCGGAATCACATGACCGGTTGTCTTCGCACTCAGATCTCCAGCAAGCCAGGCAATGGCGGCCGCACAGTCCTGGGGAAGAATCGGTCGCTTCGTAAGCGTGCGTTGCGCGTAAAAGTCTGCCAGCTTGTTGCGCAGTTGTTCGGTCGATTCGTTTTCGGTGAATGCGATCTTGTATTTCTCGAGAGACTGGATCACGCGGTCGCGAGGGAACATGGTCGAGCCGGCGACGACGGTGGCGGGAGCAATTCCGTTGACGCGCACGAGCGGGCCGAGTTTGATGGCGAGCTCGCCGATCAAGTGATTGAGCGCCGTCTTGCTCGTGTCGTAGGCTTCACTGCCTTTCTTGGGGACGACCGCATTCGCCGAACTGGTTAGGACCATCGAGCAGGGGAGCTTCTGATCCTGAAAAACCCAGGCCGTCTGACGCGCGAGCGCATAATTTCCTGTGACATTGACGAGGAAAGTCTTGGCCCACTGGGCGTCGGTCAACTCGCCATCGGCGCCGGGCACTGCGTAGATTGCGGCGGTGTTGATGATGATGTCGATGCCGCCGAATTGCGCCACGGTGAAGCGGGCGGCTTCGGCGAGGCTCTCGGCGGAGCTGAGATCGACGCACATGGAAGTTACGAATTCGGCTAATCCCGGCGGCGCGGCTTCTTCCGCAACTTTCTTCGCGCCCGCTTCGTCGAAGTCCGCGACGACCACATGCGCTCCTTTGCGCGACAACAGCAATGCCACTTCGCGGCCGATGCCGCTTGCTCCTCCGATGACTACAGCGATTTTGCGGCTGAACTCTGCTTCGGCGGGCATTCTTTGCAGCTTCGCTTCTTCCAGGGCCCAATATTCAATGCGAAATGCCTCGGAGCGGGGAAGAGCGACATAGTTGTGAAACTGTGTGAACTGCCGGGATTGCTCGGCCGTGCGGGCCTGCGGAAGCAGGTGCGGAGAGGCGTCGTCCTCGAGCGCATTCGCGCCGGCCATGACGTGAATAGCGTTGATAAAGAATTCCGTGGTGATGCGCGCTTCCTTCTTGTTCTTGCCGAAGCCGAACAGGCCGATGCCGGGGATGATCACGACCGAGGGATTGGTATCGCGCAGCTTGGGAGAATCTTTCGTCGCCCAGGCATCGTAGTATTTTGTGTAATCGACTCGATAGCCGACGGTGGTATCGAGAATGCGCTCCTTGAGAGTATTGGAGTCGTCTTTCGTCGGGTCCCAGCGAACGAACATGGGGCAAACCCGGGTGCGCAGAAAATGGTCGGGGCAGCTGGTGCCAAGAGCACTGAGCTCAGAACACCATTTCGATCCGGCGAAGTTCAACGCGTCGTCGGAGTCGGTGAAGTGAGCGATCACTCGGCGATTCGAGGAAAGAGCTCCGCGCAGGGCTGGCAAGATCTCGGTTGCTATTTTCGCGCGTTGCGGGAGCGCAGGGAAGTCAAGTCCGCCGAACTGAGATCCTTTCCTGGATTGGTGCTCGAGGATGAATTCTCCCATCTGATCGATGGTGTGAATGCTATTGAGGTAGCATTCTTGCTGCGTTGATCCGCAAGTAAATAAGCCATGCCCGCCAAGAATGAGGCCGTCGGTTCCGGGATTCTCTCTTACTGTCTTTTCGATGAGTAGCGCGAGTTCGAATCCGGGCCGCTGCCACGGAACCCAGGCGATCTTGCGACCGAATTTCTTGTTGAATTCTTCCAGTTTGTGTTTGCCGTTGGCGCTGGCCGCCAGTGCGATCGCCCAGTCGGGATGCAAATGGTCGACGTGTGCAAAAGGAAGAAAGGCGTGCAGAGGCGTATCGATGGAAGCGGCAACGCGATTCTCGCCGAATGCCGAGAGGGGATAGTAGGTAACCATCTCGTCTTCGTGGTGCTCACCACGGTAGAGGGTCTTGAGTTGCTCGAGACGATCGAGATAGAGGAGAGCAAAACCGGATTCCTTGATCGATCCCAGATCGCCGCCGCTGCCTTTTACTGCTAGAACGCGCGTAGGCGTGCCGGTGAAGGGGTCGGGCAATTCGATTTTTGAACTGGTATTTCCGCCGCCGAAATTGGTAATGCGGAGGTCGGCCCCCAACAGGTTGGAGCGATAGCGCAGCAAAGCAAGTTGATCGTGCCCAAGGGCGCGGGCTTTTTCGTCATTCCATAAATCTTTCAGATGAGTGGTCTCTTTAATTTCTGGCATAAATCGTCTCGCTGTATTGCTGGAAGCGCTGGGCTTGCTGATCCCATTTGCCGGGTTCGGTTGGTTCAAAGATTTCGGTGGGGAAGGATCGGTCGACGATGGCGCGGACCTCGGAGAGAGAGGCTGCACCACCCGTGGCGAGAATCTGAATGGCAGCATTGCCAAGCGCGGTGGCTTCCGCTGGGCCGGCAAGGACGGTGCGTCCAGTTGCTTCAGCGGTGAACTGGTTCAAGAGCCGATTTTTCGATCCCCCGCCGATAACGCGAATTTGTCTGATCTTCGCTCCAGTCACGGCTTCAAGATTTCCGAGCACAACCCGATACTTGAAGGCCAGGCTTTCGAGAATGGCGCGGACGTAGGCGCCGGGCGTCTTAGGGATAGGTTGATGTGTCTTCAGGCAAAACCGATCGATTGCTTTCAATGCGTCGTCCGGGCGCAGGAAAGATTCATCATCGGGATCGACGAGGTTTTGAAAGGACGGTTCGCGGCTGGCAAGCTCCATGAGTTCGCGGTAGTCGTAGGTTTGGCCGAGAGCTGTCCACGACTGCCGGCAGCACTGCAGCATCCAGAGTCCCATTACATTTTTCAGGAGTCGAGTGGTGCGGCAGACACCGCCTTCATTGGTGAAATTGAGGCGTAACGCGTCGGTCGTCAGGACGGGCGCGTCCAGCTCTGTACCGAGAAGCGACCATGTACCGGAACTTAGGAAAGCTGTTCCGTCGCGAGCGGAGATGGAAGCTACTGCAGAGCCAGTATCGTGCGAGGCGGGCGCGATCACGAAGGTGCGCGCCAGCGAGGATGTGTGGGCGAGATCCGGAAGCAGAGGGCCAATCACGGTACCGGGTTCGATGATCGGCGCCGGCAAATGCGCGGGCAAATCCAGAAGCTGCATCAATTCGATTGACCAGGTTCGGGTCATCGGATTGACGAGTTGCGTGGTGGTGGCGTTGGTGAACTCACAAACGGCTTTACCGGTGAGCCAGTAATGAAAGAGGTCGGGTATCGTAAGAAGGTGTTCCGCTGCACGCAGAATTCCTGGCGTGTCTCGCCGGGCGGCATAGAGTTGGTAGAGAGTGTTGATCGGCATGAGCTGAATGCCGGTTTCCGAATAGATCTCCTCTTTGGGTACTCTGCGGAAGACCTCGTCCATCACGCCTTGGGTTCGGCGATCGCGATAATGATAAGGATTGTGAAGCAGTTCGCCGCGCTCGCCGAGTAAGGCGTAATCGACTCCCCAGGCGTCAACGCCGATGCCAGCCAATTCTGTTTCTTCGAGTTTGACGAGGGCCCTTCGGACTTCGAGCCACAAGCGCGCGACGTCCCAATGCAAGGAGCCGGCGTACTCGACCGGTTCGTTTGGGAAGCGGTGAACTTCTTCGGTTGTGATGACGCCCGAGTGAAGACGGGCGAGGACGGCGCGACCGCTTTCGGCGCCGAAGTCGAAAGCCAGATAAGGCTTCCCCCCTTCACTTCTAGGCATAAGAGGTGACGCTCCGCGCGTTGCGGGCTGCGCGTTCTTTCGTGATGCGCTCCAGGTATCCACTCTCGCGAAAAGCAGTCATTGGATCCTGGGGCAAGCCTTTGGATTCCCGCCACTCCTGGATAACAGGACGCACGTCGGTGGCGAATGCGTCCTGCAGCAACGACTCCGCGACGACCAAGTCGCAATTCTCCTGGGCGGACGCGAGCGCTTTGTGGTCGACGATCGCCGCCTTGGAGAACAGCATCTGGGCCACGGTCACGGTTTGGATCATGGCTTCAATTTTTCCCTTCAAGTTATGACTCTGGTCGATCATGTACGCGATGTCGGCGTGGGCGCCGGTCTCCGACTCGAAGTAGAGGATCTCATGGAAGATGCGAAAGACCTGGTACGGATCGATGGAGCCGATGGTCAGATCGTCATCCGCATAACGACGATCATTGAAATGGAATCCTCCCAACATGTCTTCCGACAAGAGCCAGGCGACGATCTGCTCGATGTTTTGGGATAAGTAATGATGGCCCGTGTCGACCAGTACCTTGGCCTGTGGGCCTGCTGACCTGGCGAGAAGCAGAGCCATACCCCAATCCGCAATGTCGGTGTGATAGAAAGCCGGCTCGAATGGTTTGTACTCGACGAGAAGACGTTGATCGGCGGAAAGCTCGGCGTGCGTCGCCTTCAGATTTTCCTCGAACCACTGCTTGCGGTGGCGAATATTGGCGGTTCCGGGATAATTCGATCCGTCGGCAAACCACATTGAAATGTCACGACTCTGGAGACGGCGCGCGATTTCGATGCTGTCCTTCGTGTGCTGCAGGGCGATCTCGCGGATCTTTTTGTCCGGGTTTCCGAAGGATCCGAACTTGTAGTCCTGATCCTGAAAGAGGTTGGGATTGATGGAGCCGGGCTGGACGCGGAATTGGGTGGCAAGCTTCTTGATGTCGTCGGTGCTGTTTATGCCATCGGGACAGTCCCACAGGACATGCAGTGCGACCGTGGGGCAAACGCCGGTTAATTGATGGACGTGCCCAGCATCACTCAGTTTTTCTTCGATGGTGGTTGCGGCCGCAGGTTGAAGGAACTTGCCGAATCGTGTGCCAGTGTTGGCAAAAGCCCAGGAAGGAATTTCGATACGGAAGTGCTCCAGCGCCCCGTAGACCTTTTCAGCCTTCGTCGAATCCATTGCAAGGCCTCTCTCGGGCAGGAAGGTTACACATGCACCATTCTGCAGGTCACGATCTTTTTGCAGAATCTGTACATTTTGCACTGTAGAACATCGTGACGGGCGATGCCAAATGCGCAAAACATCGATATCGGGGAGAACCGAATCCGACACCGACAAGAACACAACCGACCGCATGGCGCAACGCCGCGTCGGATGATTTCGCTTTGCACAATGATCGGCTGAACGAGAGAAGCCCCCTGAAAGTCGGTGTGCAAAGGGGTGTTAGCGCTCATTTCGCAATGCAAAATATACTCGGCGTTGGATGGCTCTGTGCCGCCACCGATGGACGTTGCAAAATCGTTTATCTGCATCGGGGAAACGCCGGACGTCGGCTTGGAAGGCGCTTATCAATAATTTCGCTTGGCAAAACAACAAAATTCGATATGATGCGGCCTCATATGAGCCCCGGGCCCCCATCACGGGATCGCTATCTCGTTAAGTCGATTGTTCACTCCTCACAACTGCTCACGGCGTTTCGTTCCTCGGGCGAGGCTCTTCCGCTGAAGGAGATCGCGGCACGAAGTGGTTTGCCGAAGACCATGGCGTTCCGGCTGCTCTACACCCTGGAAAAATGCGGCATGGTGGATAAAGTTGGGGAGAATCTCTATCAGTCCTGCGTGCGGCCATGGAAACAACGTCTCTATCGGTTGGGGTACGCGGCACAAGGAACGGATTATCAGTTTTCTCAAGACGTCACGTCCGGGCTGCAGCGAGCAGCAGCCGCGGAGGGCATCGAACTGATCTCGCTCGACAATCGATACAGCGCGAAAACTGCGCAACGCAATGCCGATTTACTGGTTCGCGAGAAAGTGGATTTGGCAATCGAATTTCAGACGGACGAAAACGTCGCTGCGGTGGTCGCGGCAAAATACCGGGAAGCCAATATCCCGATGATCGCGATTGATATTCCACATCCGGGTGCAACCTACTACGGTGCGAACAATTACGAAGCCGGCCTGATCGGCGGACGCTACCTGGGGCGTTGGGTAAAGGAGCACTGGCATCTGGAAGTGGACGAAATTCTATTACTCGAGTTGCCGCGCGCAGGAAATCTGCCTAGGATGCGGCTGAGCGGCTTACTCGTGGGTTTGAACCTGGTGCTCCCGACCGCGAAGAACTGCAAGGTTACCAATCTTGACGGCGACGGTAATCTGGGGCCGAGCTTTGAAGCGGTGCGGCGCCATCTGCGGGGTTCGCGCAGCCGCCACATTCTCGTCGGCGCTATCAATGATCCGAGCGCATTGGGAGCTTTGCGGGCCTTTCAAGAAGCCGGTCGCACGGAGAATTGCGCGATCATGGGACAGAATGCGTCTCCGGAAGGGCGCACAGAATTGCGGCAACCGAATACGCGCCTGGTCGGTTCAGTTGCTTATTTTCCGGAACGGTACGGCGACGATTTGATTCGCGTAAGCCTCGATATTCTGAATCAGCGTCAAGTGCCGCCTGCCGTTTTTGTCGAGCACAAGCTGATCACGCCCTGCACGGTCGATCACTACTATCCTAACGACGCGCTGGCCGAACTAGTGAAGGCTGGAGCCGGCACCGTGCACCCGCACAGTGCTCCAGCACACTGACGTCGGCTGTCTCTTATAAGTGCTGTCTTCAGATTTAGGGGCGACGCTCAAATTTCCATCGTCGAGCGGCGCGACTCCAGTCACATTGCGACCGAGTATCTACCAGGAGCTTGCTGAGATCACAAGCCCGCGTGTATTGGCCATGAGCAAGCGGGTTAGTACTGGCTCGTCCGCACCAATCTAGCGCGATTTTGTCGGAGGTCATTCTGCAATGCGAAACCACCTGTGTGCCTTGCAGCGTTACGCAAAACTGTAGATTTGCTTGGAGCAGCACGAAATGTGCTTCAAACCTGCTGTTTGCTCAAGGGCTCTCACTCTGCAACACATTTCTCATTGAAAAATGACAGACCTTTTCATGTTGCGCGTTGACCCGACGGGCAAGCGATGGGAGTATCCGCGCTCAGTGAGGGCGCGTCTCGAGAGACGAAACACAACCTTTCGTCTTCGATGCTACGACTGTGATTCGGGTCACGAAACTATTCAAGAGATGCGGGCTTCGATTCGCTCCCTGAGGGTGAGGCTTAAGCGGGGTGCCAGCGTGTTCGGAATGCGGCAAGCAAACGCTCTCGGTAACAGGAGGGGAAAACGTCATGAGAGTTCGTATTCTGTTGGGAAGTTTGTTGATGATTGTCTCGACTGGGTGGCTCTTCGGCCAAGGTGGAGCGGTGGGAACGATCTTAGGAACCGTGACCGACAATTCGGGGGCAGTGGTCGCCAATGCCAGTGTCGATGTCACCAACACCGCGACAGGTGTCGCAGCGCACACTCAAACGGGTTCGTCGGGCGACTACACGGTTCCGTATTTGAAGCCGGGCACTTATAAGGTAGTGGTGCAGGCACCGGGTTTTCAGAAATCGGTGGTCGACAATATCGGGCTGGTGGTAGCCCAACAAGCTCGCATCGACGTAACGATGAAGCCGGGCCAGGTGCTCGAGAGTGTTGAGGTGCAAGCGTCTGCGGTCTCACTCGACACCGATAGTTCCTCGGTGTCCCAATTGATCAGTCAGAAACAAGTCGAGCAATTGCCGCTGAACGGGCGAAATTTCCTGAACCTGCTGTTTGTGGGCGCAGGCGCGGTGCAGACCAATGGAGAGCAGGGCCAGATGCGGCAAGGAGAAGGGAACGCCATCAGCATCAATGGCGGCCGCCCCACCTCGAACAATTACACGCTGGATGGTCTTGTAAACACGGACACGGCACTGAATACACCGGCAGTGATTCTTTCACAGGACGCGATTCAGGAATTCAAGGTACAGAGCGAAACCTATTCGGCGGAGTACGGATTTAGTGCGAACCAGGTCAACATTGTAAGCAAGAGCGGGACGAATCAGCTGCATGGGACGGTATTCGAGTTCCTGCGGAATGACGCGTTCGACGCGAAGGCACCCTTTCAATCAGCGAAGGCGGAGCTGCGCCAAAATCAATTTGGATTCGTTGTGGGCGGCCCCATCTATATCCCAAAGGTGTACGACGGTCGAAACAAGACGTTCTTCCTGGTTAACTATGAAGGGTGGAGGATCCGCAACGGCATCAACCAGGCGACCTTCAATGTCCCGGATCCAGCGCAACTCACCGGAGATTTTTCGGCTTCGGGTTTGACTCCAGTTACCGCGGGCTGTGTGCCGGGCCCGACGCAGGCGTGCCTGCCGATCGATCCCAATACCGGAGCGCCGTTTCCGGGGAACATGATTCCTTCCACGAGCTTCTCGAAGCTGGCAAATGTGTCGTTGGCGGCACATCTTTTCCCGGCTCCCAATTGCGCGGGCTGCGGGCAATTCAACTATCGGTTGACGACGACCCTCCCCAACACGACAAACCAGCAGACCTACAAGCTGGATCAGCAGTTGGGACATTTCGGGTCAGTCTTTTTCCGCTACACGACAGCGACTTATTCGAATCAGAACATCAATGGTTCAATCACCGTCCCGTTTGGTGTTGGTGTATTTAACGAAAAGTCCGAAAGCTGGATGATCTCGCACACCATCAACATCGGCGCGAGAAATATCAACAATTTTCGGTTCGGTCGCCTGGAGCCAAGTGCGATTCAGGGTGGGAACCCGGCGCCAGCGTCCGACGTAGCGGCACTCGCCTTGTCTGGCGTCTTCCAGAGCCTTCCCAACTATGCCCGCTTGTATCCCACCCTTAGTTTTCAGGGGATTTCTTCCAACAGTTTCGGAAGCCAGGGAAACGACACGACGACCAGCGACATCCCGACTTGGGAGTATTCCGATTCGTTGGCGATGATCCGTGGCAAGCACACTGTGACGGTGGGATTCGACTACCGGCGGTGGTTACAGAAGCGAGATCTTTCCGCGGATTTTCTTGGTAACTTCACCTTCAACAACGACACGGTCGTTAACAACAGCGCCGGCTGCACAACTGCCTCCGGCAAGTGCGGAACCGGTAACGACGTAGCCGACTTTCTGCTTGGGTACTACAACAATGCCAGCACCTTCCAGCCTGGCCCGTTCAGCCCAGCGGGAGTTGCCGGGAATCTCAATCAATATCATTTCGTTTATTTCGCCCCATTCGTTCAGGATGATTGGAAGGCGACGAGCCGACTCACACTGAATCTCGGCCTGCGGTGGGATTACCGAGCGGTTCCTACGGAACTCACCAACAAGATGTTTTGGTTCGACCGCGCAAATACCGGCGGCGGACTGTGCTACGCCGACAAGAACCTGGGAACTCAGAGCATCACAGGTCTGGGCGGCCCCATTGCTCCCGATGGCAACGGCTTTTATCGATACTGTGGGCGCGCGAACCCTGCTCCGGCCTCGAAGAAACCCTTCGCGCCGCGTTTCGGATTTGCCTACCGGCTCACTGATAGAACAGTGGTTCGTGGAGGATACGGCATCTTCTTCGACTCCGCCGAGACACGCGAGATCGACGATTCGGGGGACATCTACCCGTTTGTCGTGCGGGCATCGCCAAATGCCACCAAGGACCCTACCTTGCCAAAGCTCACCGACCAGATGTTTCCGCCGGTTAGCTTGCATCAGGTTTCTCCGGCAACGGACGGCGGCCAGTTCTTCGCGGTTATCATCTCGGAGCGTCCCCGTAATCCGTATGTGCAACAGTGGTCGCTCTCCGTGCAGCGCGAACTGGCGCGCAATACGACCCTCGAGGCAAACTACGTCGGCAACAAAGGTACCCATTTGTTGAATCGCATCAACATTGGCCAAGGTTTACCGCCAACGAACCCTGCCGCATGCGATCCCACTGTTGGCGGAAACCCCACGGCGGGCGATTGTCCCGCGGCCGCGCGACGACCCTTCGTAAATATCACCTCGTCCAATGGATTCCTGGACAGCATGTGGAACGGCTATTCCAACTACAACGCGGGCAATCTCAAGTTGGAACGGCGATCCAGTTCCGTGGCGCTGGTCGCGGTGTACACCTGGTCGAAGAGCATGGACGATAAATCGGCCGCAGCTGGTGTCGGGGGAACCAACGCGTTCGCAGGTCACATGGACGAGCACAACCCCAGGCTCGATCACGGTCTCTCGGACTTCGACGTCAATCAACGTTTCGTGACCAGTTTCGTCTACCAGTTGCCCTTCGGGCGCGGGAAGAAGTTTGGCGGAAACATGAATAAGGCAGCCGATCTGGCCGTAGGTGGCTGGCAGATGACGGGGATTCTGACTTTCCAAAAAGGCTTCCCGTTCTCGGTCCTGGCCAACGACCAGTTCGGTCTGCTTACCACCTTCACCCAGCGAGCCAATCTGGTATCCGGGTGTAATCCGAACGGTGGATTCCACAAGAGCATTTCCGAGTGGTTTAACACCGCGTGTTTCTCGCAGCCCCTGGCTGGCCAATTCGGCGATAGTGGACGCAATATTATCCGTGGCCCCGGCATCAACAACTGGGACATGGGAATCGGTAAGGATTTCAAATTTACAGAGCGGGTGGCCTTTCAATTCCGAGCGGAGGCGTTCAACCTCTTCAATCACGCGCAGTACGGATACGACCCATCCACTTCAACCAGCATCGGTGCTCCTGTGGGGAATAATCCGAATAACCCTGGGTACGGAACCGTGCTCGCAGCGCGACCAGGACGCATTCTCCAATTCGGCGGAAAGCTTACGTTCTAAGACGGGCTAACAGTCGTCACGAGAGCCGCCAGGCGACCGATGCCTGGCGGTTTTCTTTGCGGCAGACATCCATGGAAATTGAGGTAGCATGGCACGCATGTCGGGGACTGGTCGAATCGTGTTGCGAGGTTGTGGGCTGATCCTGGCTGGGTTTGCATATTGCTGTGCCAATTCCGCGGCGGCCCAATCGTCGAACGGCGCTGCCGTTGAGCAGTATTCCGAAGCTGGACAGCGGGCGTTGGCAGAAGGGAATTTTCCGGCTGCCGAAGAAGCGTTCGAGAAATTGGGGACACTGGAGCCGAGCGTCGCTGAGATTCACGCCAATCTCGGGCTCATTTATTTCGAAGAAGGAAAATACGATCGGGCCGTTCCGGCGTTGCGTCAGGCCTTGAAGCTGAAACCGAGTTTGGCTAAGACCGAGAGCCTGCTCGCGATGTCGCTGTCGGAGTTGGGAAATTACAAGGAAGCTTTACCCGGGCTAGAGAAGGGATTCCACCACGCAGGTGATCCACAGATCAAACGAATGTGTGGCCTTCAACTGGAACGGGCATATCTGGGTTTGCAACAGGATCGCAAAGCAGTCGAAACAGCGATGGAGATGGACCGGTTGTTCCCGAACGATCCGGAGGTTCTGTACCACAACGGCAAGGTGTTCGGAAATTTCGCTTACTTGACGATGCGGCGATTGGTAGAGGTGGCGCCGTCGTCGGTGTGGAGGCATCAAGCGGCGGGGGAAGCACAGGAGAGCCAGGGCGCGTACGCCGCAGCGATCGGCGAATACCGGCAGGTGCTTGCGGTCGACCCAAAGCGACCAGGGATTCACTACCGCCTCGGCCGGGTTCTTCTGGCGCGTGCGCAGCAAACTAATTCTGCAGAAGATTCGGCCGCCGCTTTGCAGGAATTCCAGCAAGAGTTGGAGTTGGACCCTACAAACGCAAACGCGGCCTACGAGATCGCGGAGATGCACCGCAAAGCAGGGCGCTTTGACGATGCGCAAAAGTTTTTCGCAGCCGCGTTGCAGCACTATCCGGACTTCGAAGAGGCGCACGTCGGTCTGGCTGGAGCACTACTTGGTCTGAAGAAAAATCAGGATGCACTTCGCGAGCTGAATTCTGCGATCGCTCTCAATGCGTCCGACGAAGTCGCCTGGTATCGGCTGTCCCAGGCTCAAAGGGCCTTGGGCAACGGCGCAGAACAACAAAAGGCGCTGGCGGAGTATCAACGCCTGCACGAAAAAACGACAGCGCAGAACGGAATTGAACCCATCACCGGGTCGCGGGAAGTGACGAAGCAGGAAATCGAAAAGGACGGCCCGCAGTGAGAAGGAGTTGTCACCCAACATTCACGTTTTCGGCTCCCCTACGGTAGCGTAATCGCAGCCACGCCATGACCATTTAGTGAAATTGAATCGCTATCGAGCTTCCGGGAAGCGATGGGGGCGAAGGCGGTCGTCTGGTCTACATATTCTTCAGTGCCACCCATGGCGCCCGGAATCGAAAGTTGAAAGGCGCGGTCGCGTTTGTTTACGAGCAGAACGCGCCGCTTACCATCTGTTCCGACAAACGCGAGGGAGTAGACATAGGGATGATTGGGCGCAGAGGGGCTGAAGGGAGCAATTTCAACTAACTTGTCGCCGGCATGAAAATCATCGTGGAGTAGCTTTAATACCCAGAAACGGGCGTTCGGCTTGCCATCATTCCAGTCCACCATGGACACGCTGGGAAACTGGGTGGGGTAGCCGACCAACTGCGATTCTCCGGCAACATCGATCCCGAGCTTCGTCAGTTCGCCAAAAATATAGGCATACATCGCGCCTGCAAGGTTCCAATACGAATTGGGAATGGTTTGAGCGACGTGGCCTGGTTCGCCTTGCGCGACGTCGTCGGCAGAGATCACGCCAAGTTCGTCGATGGTCGTTTTGGTTTCAGGAGAAAGACGCTGGCGAATGGATTCGACATAGCGAACTGTCTTGAGAAAACCCTCGGCCTGGTCGAAATAAGTGAACTGCTCGACTGATGGAGTCTGATCGGCTGTAGGAATCGCGTAGAAATGATATGAGATGAAGTCGAGGGAAACTCCCCGTTTGTGATTTCTGTGGTTGAGAAAGTACTCGAAATACTCCGGCTTCGTGGTCATGGCCAAAGCCAGTCCGACGAACTTCAGTTCGGGCTGCACTTTCTTCATCGCGAGGACGACTTCGTCGTAAAGGCGAGTGTATTCCTTCGGTGAGATGGAGTGTTCGAAGTCGACCTCGTTGAGCACCTCCCAGTACGGAATGGAGTAGTGGTAGCCGGAGTCATGCCGTTTGCCGAATTCGTCGCTGAATCCGCCTTGCGTGTACCAGCCGATCAGGCGGGCGTAATAGTCGGCAACCTCTTTGCAACTAGGATCGCGAAGCTCAGTTCCTTGCTCGTAATCCCAGGTGACTTGATTGGGGTCAGCAGGGTAGACGTTGGGCTTGTCGGATTTGTACATCCATTGCGGGATGGTGCTGAAGTTCAGAATGACCGAATGTCCTTTGGTCGCTTCCAGGAAATCGATGGTCATGGGATCGATCAAGGAGAAGTCCCACGACGTCTTTCCGCCCTTTGGCGGCTCGAGTTCAGCGACTCCGAGTTTTGGATAGGGAAGCCAGGGAACATAGCGAACATAATCGGCTCCGAGATCATGGACCGCTTTGTATGCATTGTCGTGGACGGGAGTTCCGCGGCGGAGTGGCGGATTAACCACGACCTGCAGCGTCGGGGTGGTTTGCGAGACCCGAATGACCTTATCCCAATGGACTTGGATCTTCACTGGTTGTTCCTGAGCAGCGAGTGGTAAAGCACACATGGCGCTCATCCAAAGCGATGCGGCGACGATGAAGGGACGGCGGGAAACAAGGCGCATGCAGTGTCCTCCCCGGTACCGGTTTGGTGACTCTCAGATCGAGTTGGCGGGGGAATGCTCACATTGCGCAGCGCGTGTGGTCAACGAGAATCAAAAGAGCGAACCGGTTTCGCGGTGCGAAATGATTGGTGAGGATCAGGACGGGTCGATAAAGGTAAAGTGCGCCGCAAATTGGCGCATGTGTTCGGCAGGTTGCAACTACTTCGTGAGAGCCGCGTATTGATTTTCGCAATGCACAACAGCGGGTGGCAGGCGCGCGAAGCTTGTTTACGCAAGGTGGCGTGCGTATGCTGAGCAACTCGATTCGGAGTCATCCTGGGATGGCAGAGCAGCACAACAATCCGTTGAAGGTTGGAATCTTCGCCATTGGCCTGGAAGCCTACTGGGGGCAATTCGCAGGCCTCGAAGAACGTCTGCGAGGATATACCGCGTGTGTTGCGGCGAAATTGGAGAGACCGGACATCGAGGTCGTGAATCTGGGTCTGATTGATACGCCGGAAAAAGCTTTCGCGGCGGGAAGCGAGTTTCGCCGCGCTGATGTTGACCTGATTTTTCTTTACGCGACCACGTATGCACTGTCATCCACGGTGTTGCCGGTGGTGCGCCGCGCGAAGGTCCCGGTCATCCTTCTGAATCTTGCGCCGGCGTCAGCGATTGACTATGCGCAATTCAATCGCATGGGAGACCGGACCAAAATGACAGGAGAATGGTTGGCATTCTGCTCCGCATGTCCGGCTCCGGAGATTGCGAATGTATTCAACCGCTGCAAAATCCCGTTTTTCCAGGTGAGTGGCACGCTGGAGGAGGACCCGGTTGCGTGGCGCGAGATCGATGAGTGGATTGAAGCGGCCCGGGTGGCGCACGTCATGGAGCATAACCGCCTCGGGCTAATGGGCCACTACTACAGCGGCATGCTCGATATTTATTCAGATCTAACGCAACAAGCGGCGTATTTCGGAGGGCACGTAGAGATTATTGAGGTAGAAGAGTTGGCTGGCCTGCGGCGCGATGTGACGGAGGCGGAGGCAGAGGGCAGGTTGAAAGAATTTCAGGAATCGATGGACATACAAAAAGATTGTCCGGCCGAAGAGCTCGAGCGGGCCGCGAGAACGTCAGTTGCCCTCGATCGATTGGTCGACCGGCATAGTCTTGGATCGCTCGCCTACTACTACAAGGGCACGGGAAATGCCGACAACGAAGATGCCATCAGCTCGATCATTCTCGGGTGCAGTCTGCTGACGGCAAGGGGAATTCCCGTCGCTGGAGAATATGAGATCAAGAACGCGCAAGCGATGAAAATCATGGACAGCTTTCGGGCGGGAGGATCGTTCACCGAATACTACGCCGTCGATTACAGGGACGACGTCATTTTGATGGGGCACGATGGTCCCGGACACATTGCAATTTCGGAAGGGAAGACGAAGGTGCGTCCGCTTGAGGTGTATCACGGCAAAGTGGGACGAGGGCTGTCGGTGGAAATGTCGGTGAAGTTGGGATTGGTTACGTTGTTGTCGGTGGTCCAGACGGCCGACGGCAAACTGCAATTGCTGATCGCGGAGGGAGAGTCGGTGCCGGGGCCAATCCTGGAAATCGGAAACACTAACACTCGCTACCGGTTTTCCGTTGGAGCAAGGAACTTCATGAACGAATGGAATGCGCGTGGGCCGGCGCATCATTGCGCGGTGGGTATTGGGCACATCGCGAGCAAGCTTAAGAAACTCGGGATGCTGCTCAACATGGAGTGCGTCCAAGTCTGTTAAAGGCGACTAGCGCCGGGAGCCTGCATCAGGATTTTCGGCTGAAGACCTCTAAAATCGTTTCGCGATGCGAAACGATTGTTCACGCGCGCTTGTGTCCGGAATTCCGGACACTCACGGTTTGCCCGCCGTTCCCGCAGATCAAAGGCTATTCCCCGATCGGGCAAGGGCCAGATTGTTTTCTCACTGCGAAACGTTCCCAAAATTCTGGACTCTGATTGACACCAAAAAGCCCGCGATGTGACCATCCCCGGCGGTCTTTGGAAAGCCGCGGGGTTTCCGTGAACAGGAGTTTCATGAAGACACATCGATTTGCCTCCATCCGATTCATATACCTGTGTTGGGTGATGTTATTCGCGCTCGGGGCGTACGCACAGAAATCTGACGACCCGCTGGTCGCGGGCTTCAAGAATCCTCCTGACTCCGCGAAGCCCAGAGTCTGGTGGCATTGGATGAACGGCAACGTAACCAAGGAGGGAATCACCGCCGACACGGAGTGGATGAAGCGAACGGGCATCGCGGGCATGCAGATGTTTGACGGCAACCTGGGTACTCCACAGTTCGTCGACAAGCGATTGGTGTGGATGACGCCAGAGTGGAAGGACGCCTTTCGCCATGCAGCGGTAGAAGCCGATCGCCTGGGACTCGAGATGTCGATGGCGGCGTCGGGTGGATGGAGCGAGACCGCGGGGCCGTGGGTGAAGCCCGAGGACGCGATGAAGAAAGCGGTGTGGAGCGAGACTCTGGTGAGCGGTCCGAAGAAATTCGACCAGGTTCTTGCTCATCCTCCAACGATGAACGGACGTTTTCAGAACATGCCTCTTCCGCCGGACTTGGAGTTTCCACCAAACAATGATCTTCCAGGCGCGAAGCCGGAACCAAAGCTTCCGCCGGCCGGTCCCGATTCTACGTTCTACGCAGATTCTGTTGTGCTGGCATACAAGCTTCCGGCTGGGGAAGTACGGATGGGAGATCTGCATCCGAAAATTACATCCAGTGCGAGTGGTGTGGATTTAGCCGCTCTGACGGATGGCGACGTAAGCAAGAACATCGCACTGCCCTATAGTCCGGATGGAAAGCCTTCGTGGGTGGAGTTCGAGTTTGCGGAACCGTTTCGCGCTCAGGCTTTCACGATATCGGCAGGAATCGCAAGCACGTTCGGAGGCCCGTCGATTCCGGATGGCGACGTTGAGGTCAGCCAGGACGGGCAGACGTGGATGACACTGGTCGATCTTCCCGGACCAGGGCATGCGTTCTCGGGCTTTCCACTACGGACATTTTCGTTTTCCGCGGTTTCCGCGAGGCACTATCGCGTGAATTTGCGACCTGGGCCCCCGAACCGGTTTGCCGCCATGCTCGGACTTCCACAGGCGCACGAGTTTTTGCTTTCAGAGCTTGAATTTCATGCAGCGCCGCAGGTCAACCGGTGGCAGGAGAAGGCGGCCTTTACGAATATGCTCGAGTACGGAGAGACGGTAGCTACTCCGAATGTGGATGCGAACGAAGTTGTGCCTGCTGCAGCCGTCGTGAACCTCACTTCCAAAATGCGTAAGGACGGCAAGCTCGATTGGGAGGTGCCCGCCGGCAAATGGATCATTCTTCGCATGGGATATTCGCTCACGGGAGAGAAAAATCATCCGGCGAGTCCCGAGGCGACCGGATACGAAGTCGACAAGCTCAGCAAGGAGCACGTTCAGGAATACGTGAAGACGTATGTGAACATGATCTCCGGCACACTCGGTCCATACTTCGGAAAGAGCTTTCGCTATTTCCTGATGGACAGTTGGGAAGCCAACGACGAGAACTGGACCGAAGATATGATCAGCGAGTTCCAGAAACGTCGTGGATACGATCCCACACCTTACTTGCCCACTTTGACAGGACGCGTGATTGGAAGCGCGGAAGCCAGCGACCGGTTCCTGTGGGATTTTCGAAGGACGATTGCCGATTTGCTGGCGGAAAATCATTACGGCGCGGCAACCGAATACTTCAAGAAGCTTGGCGTCGGCCTTTATGCGGAAGCGATGGGCGTTGGGTTGCCGACTACAGGCGACGGCCTGCTCAACAAAGGCAAAGTTACAATTCCCATGGGCGAGTTCTGGGTGCCGCTTCCCGGACAGAGTGATACGCCAGAGCATCCCGCCGACCTGCGCGAGGCCGCATCCGCAGCTCATATCTACGGAAAGACGATTGCCGCTGCAGAGTCGTTCACGACCATGCCGTTTGTACCGATGTGGGGTGAGTCGCCGTTTTATCTGAAGCCGATCGGCGATCGCGCCCTGGCGTTGGGGATCAATCGCATTGTGTTTCACGAATCTGCGGCGCAGCCGTTTGTGGACGATCAACACAAGCCAGGGATGACACTCGGTTTCTTCGGCCAAAATTACACGCGAAACGTAACCTGGGCAGAACAAGCGCGAGCCTGGAATCAGTATCTGGCGCGAAGTTCTTATCTGTTGCAACAAGGCTTGTTCGTTGGAGACCTTGCGTACTACTACGGCGAAGGCGCTCCGATCACGGTGCCATTCTGGAAAGCGATTCGCCCGGCTCTCCCCGAAGGTTACAGCTGTGATTGGGTGAATACCGATGTACTCCTCAATCGCATGACAGTTCGAGACGGACGCCTGGTGTTACCGGATGGGATGAGTTATCGGGCGCTTGTCGTGCCAGAGGACGTCAATCATCTGACCCTTCCGGTCGTCGAAAAGATCCGTGATCTGGTTGCCGCGGGCGCAGTGGTGATTGCGCCAAGGCCGGAGACGTCGCCAAGTCTCTCGGGATATCCGGCGAGTGATGATCAGCTTCGCTTCGTGATAAGTGAAGTGTGGGGACCGATCGACGGAAAAAGCGTTACCGAGCACAGCTTCGGCAAGGGCAAGGTGTACTGGGATAACTCCGTGGCGCATGTGTTAGCCGAGGAGAAGACTCGGCCGGACTTTGAATACAACCGCCCGGGGATCGATAGCGAGTTGGTGTGGATTCATCGACACACCGATGACATCGACATCTATTTTGTGGCGAACGAGAGGAACCGTGCTGAGGATTTCGAGACGACGTATCGAGTGGATGGAAAGGACGCAGAGTTGTGGCACCCAGATACAGGTGAGATTGAGTCGGCGGCCTACACCGCGATCGAGGGCGGAACGGAGGTGCCTTTGCATCTGGACCCGTACGGTTCGGTCTTTGTGGTGTTTCGTGGGAAGGCGACTTCCCCCTCGCGAACGGTGCTGCGTACAGTAATGACGGAATTGACGACGGTGAGCGGTCCCTGGGACGTGCGGTTTCCTGCCAACTGGGGAGCGCCGCCGAGCATCAAGTTGGACAGCCTGATCTCGTGGACGGCTTCAACTGAGAGTGGCGTGAAATATTTTTCAGGTACAGCGACGTATACGAAAGATGTCGAGATCCCGGCGGACCGATTGCGCTCGGGAAGCAAGGTGGTACTTGACTTAGGGAAGGTGATGGACATTGCGGAAGTCTCGGTCAACGGACATGCAACTGATGCCGTTCTCTGGAAGCCACCGTACACAGCGGACGTCACTTCCGCGCTGAAGCAGGGAACAAACCATCTTGAGATCAAAGTTACCAATCTGTGGACGAATCGTGTAATTGGCGATCATCAAGCCAGTGCTACGAAGCGTTACACGTTCACCGATTTCAAACCCATGAACCTGACCAAAGATTCTGAGTTGCTGGAGTCGGGTCTGCTGGGACCAGTGCGGTTGTTGACAGTCAGCGCGCAATGATGTCGGACAGCGCGCGCCACGGAGCCTCAATGCCATCACGCAAGGTCATAAAGATAGCCACGCTCGCGATCATGGCTGTCACAGTCTCCCTATTTGTATCGGCACAGGAACGCCAGCCACGAAGCGTCGAGGTCGAAGCAAAAGTCGACGCTGTCCGCGGGCGCATGACACATGAGGAAAAGATTGATCTGTTGGGGGGCGTGCATTTTTTCGATGTTCCGGGCCTGGCACGTCTTGGCTTGCCAGAACTGCATACTGCCGACGGACCGGTTGGAGTTCGCAACGACGGACCAGCGACGGTCATGGAGGAGGGCATCGCTCTGGCGGCGACATGGGACGAAGCCTTGGCGACGCAAGTAGGCATCGAGATCGGGCGAGACGCGCGCGCGAAGGGAAAGCACTTTCTGCTCGGCCCCGGAGTCAACATCTATCGCGCGCCTCTTAACGGTCGCAACTTCGAATATTTTGGCGAGGATCCCTTCTTAGCAAGTCGGATGGCTGTTGGCTACATCAAAGGAGTTCAGAGTCAAGGGATATGCGCAACCGTCAAGCATTTTCTGGGCAACAACTCCGAGTTCGGCCGGCACACAACAGACTCCATTATTGATCAGCGCGCCCTGCACGAGATCTACTTGCCTGCGTTCGAAGCCGCTGTGAAGGAGGCGCAAGTCTGCTCCGTCATGGATTCCTACAACCTGACCAACGGTTTGCACATGACCCAGAACGGCGCGCTGAACAACGACCTGCTCAAGAAGGAATGGAAGTTTCAGGGCATCGTCATGTCGGACTGGGATGCGACATACGACACCTTGGGCGCAGCCAACGGCGGCCTCGATCTGGAGATGCCCTCAGGGAAGTTCCTTAATCGCGATGCTCTCATCCCGCTGATCAAAGCAGGGAAGGTATCGCAAGCGACGATCGACGACAAGGTGCGCCGGCTGCTGCGTGAAGAGTTCCGCTTCGGGTGGCAGGACCGTCCTGCAATTGATGTCACGATTGCACGCTACAACCAGCAAGGTCGGGATGTGGCTCTCGAGGCCGCGCGTGAAGGCATGGTGCTATTGAAAAAGGAGAGTGAGATACTTCCGCTGGATCGCCAGAAAATCAAATCAGTTGCCGTCATCGGACCTGACGCCTACCCCGCAGTGCCGGTCGGTGGAGGCAGCGCCCAAGTGACGGCCTTCCATGCTGTAAGTTTTCTCGAAGGAATCAGCAATTACCTGGGCAGCGCGCTGAAGGTCTATTCCAGCCACGGAATCCCGAGCCTTAAGAAGATTGCGCTCGATACGAATTTCTCAAGGTCACCAAACGGCCCAGCCGGATTGAAGATCGAGGTTTACGACAATCAGAAACTCGAGGGATCTCCTGCACGAACCAGCATCGATGAGCACCTGAACTTCGGTAAACCGCTCGAAATCCCTGCGATCTCCGAGGAAGACTTTGACCCGGCCTCCCTTCCTTCCGGGAAGGAGAGCTCGATTCGCTGGACCGGTTTCTACACGGCATCGAGCGCGGGGAAGTATGACATTGTGGTCCAACAGAGTGGCTTCGCCGATAGCGGATATCGTCTGTACCTTGACGACAAACTCATCCACGACAGTTGGACGATTACGCAGGCGATGGTTGAGAACACGGTGATATCGCTTGATACGTTGCCCCACAAGGTTGTGCTTGAGTATCACAATGCTGGCGGTTTTGGCGGACTATTTGTCCGGTTGGGTATCGTCCGCCAAGACGGCTGGGTCGATGCGAATGCGCTGCAGATTGCGCGACAAGCCGATGTGGTGATTCTTGCTGTTGGTTACGATCCGTTGATCGAGAGCGAGGGATGGGATCGCAGTCTTCAGCTGCCTCCGGGGCAAGACGAGCTGGTGCGAAAGATTACGAGCTCGAACAAGAACACCGTGGTTGTAATCACGCTGGTGGAAGCGTGGACATGAGTTCGTGGATCGACAGCGTTCCGGCGCTCGTTCAGGCCTGGTACCCCGGACAGGAAGGCGGCCGGGCGTTGGCTGAGATTCTGTTCGGAGACGTGAATCCCTCGGGTCGATTGCCGGTGACGTTTGAAAAAAGATGGGAGGATAACCCATCGCATGAGTTCTACTACTCGAATGCCGGTACGAACCGCATCGAGTATAAGGAGGGCGTGTTTGTCGGGTATCGCGGCTACGAGAAGAACAACGTGAAACCGGTTTTTCCCTTTGGATTCGGCCTCTCCTACACGACCTTCAAGTTCAGCGATCTGAAAATATCGCCAGCCACGTCTGCAACGGCGCAATCAGCCGCCACGGTTACTTTCTCTATCACGAACACGGGGTCTCGTGCGGGTACAGCGGTTGCACAAGTCTACCTGGGCAATCGTCACTCAACCGTTTCTCGACCTTTGAAAGAGCTCAAGGGGTTCACGAGAGTTGCTCTGAAGCCCGCAGAAACTCAGCAGGTGCGAGTACCTATCAGCGCTCGTGCTTTTTGTTTCTATGATGAAAAGGCGAAGCAATGGCGAGCGGAAGCGGGGACTTATGAAGTCATTGTCGGCATTTCTGCAGAACAGGTCGAGTTGTCGGGAGAGTTGAAACTCGATAAGGCTATTGAAATTCCATGAATTTGTTCCTCGCACAGGCCGAGCGTTGATGTGCGATTCGTGATCGCAAAACGCTTGGGTGAGTTGAGGTTTTGGTTGTCGGTCTATCCAAGGAGAAAATTGTGATCCGCTTGCGAGAGCTGTCCGTGTTTGCAGGTTTCCTTCTCGTGTCGGTTGTCGCGCATGCCGCTCCGGTTCATCTTCGCTGCGAATGGTTGCAAAATCCTCTGGGAATCGATGCGCGTGTTTTCCACCTTTCCTGGCAAAGCGATAACAAAGAAGAGAACTGGAAACAGACGGCCTACCAGATCTTGGTCGCCAGCAGCGCCGATCAACTCAGCGCGGGTCGGGGAGATGTTTGGGACAGTGGCAAAATCAACTCGGGTGAATCAGTGGGGATCGCTTATGCCGGACCGAAGCTTGAATCCCGAAAGCGCTATTACTGGAGCGTGCGCGTTTGGGATGCCGTCGGAAAAGCGACGCGATCTTCCGAAGCTGCATGGTGGGAGACTGGCCTCCTTAATAAGGAGGAGTGGAAAGCGAAGTGGATCACCTGGACAAGCCCTGAAGAGGCTTCGGACCGCGCAGGCATTCGGTGGATCTGGGTCCCGGGGCAGGACGCGCTCAACATGACGCCGAACGTTGCGGCCGAGTTTCGGGTGGAGGTCAATGTTCCCGATAAGCTGCGCGAGGCGGCACTATTTCTATTGGCGCGCGGAAACTTTGTTGCAAAGGTGAATGGTCACGAGACAGGCGCCAAGCAGCGTTGGAATTCTTTCGACCGGGAGGACATCGCTGGTCAACTGGTACCAGGAAAAAATCTGATTGAAGTGAGCGTCAAAGTTCCGGAGCCGAACAGATTTGGACCGGAGGCCGGTGCCAAAACCATGAAGGCAGCACTAGCCGGCCTGCTGAGAATCACGCGGGCAGACGGGAGCGTCCTGCGAGTCTCCACGAACGGTGAGTGGCAGTCGCGGCTCGCGACAGACTCCACATGGCAGGCCGCGAACGTTGTCGGCGACTTGAATGAGCAGAAAATGGGTCCTGTCCCTCCGCTGCCGCAACCGGCCGCTCTCCTGCGCCGTGGCTTTACGGTTGCCAGACAAGTGAAGGCCGCGCGACTCTATGTGACTGCGCTCGGCAGTTATCGAGTTTTTCTGAACGGGCGGCGCGTGGGGAACGAGGTTCTGACGCCGGATTTCACGGACTACACAAAGCGTGTTCTATATCAGACCTACGACGTGGGCGAATGGCTGGCGAGTGGTCAGAATACCATCGCAGCCGAGCTGGGCGAAGGGTGGTTTGGCAGCGGGCTCACGTGGGAAGGGCGATCTTATTTCTTCCTTCCTCCGCCGGCGCGCCTGGTTGCTCAACTCGAGGTTGACTACCAAGACGGCACACATGAAGCCATCGTTTCTGATGAAAGCTGGAAGGGCGCCTCGTCGCCAATTCTACACTCTGAAATTTATGCGGGAGAGATCTACGACGCTCGACTCCACCAGGCAGGATGGAATCAGGCGAGCTTCGATGACAGTCATTGGACGGGCGTCAGCGTTGCGGATGCGCCGGCGATTGAGGTCGCGAGTCAGATGTCAGCCCCTGCGCGCGTCACGGAAACACTTGCCCCGAAGAGCGTGAAGCCATCGACCAACGGGAGTTACATCGTCGACATGGGCCAGAACATGGTGGGCTGGGTGGCTCTGAAGGCGCACGGTCCAGCAGGAACCGTGATACGAATGCGATTTGCAGAGATTCTGAATCCTGACGGCACGATCTACCGCCAGAACCTGCGCAACGCCGACGCGACAGACCTCTTTATCCTTGGCGGCGAAGGAGAAGAAACGTTCCGGCCACATTTTACCTTTCATGGCTTTCGCTACGTGGAGGTGACGGGTTATCCGGGAATGCCGACAGCCGAGGCGATCACAGGGGAAGTTGTGAGCAGCGTCAGCGGCGAGCCGACGGCGACTCTGAACACATCCAGCGATCTCGTGAACCGCATGTGGTCGATCGGAATCTGGGGACAGCGCGGCAATTTTCTTAGCATTCCAACCGATTGCCCGCAACGGGACGAGCGTTTGGGGTGGATGGGGGATGCAGGGGTTTTTTGGCGGACGGGCAGTTACAACTTTGACATCGACGCGTTCTCGCACAAGTTTATGGACGACGTTGTTGACGCCCAGACGGCGCAAGGCGCGTTCACGAATGTTTCTCCGGATGTGCTCAAACCATTCGGCAGCGAGGGAGCTCCAGGCTGGGGCGATGCGGGCGTGATCGTTCCGTGGACCACGTGGATCCAGTACGGCGACAAATCGATTATCGAAGAGCATTGGCCGGCCATGGTTCGATGGATGGACTTCATTCACCGAGCGAATCCGGACTTTCTGCGAAAGAAGGGAGTTGGCCCGAACTTCGCAGATTGGCTTGCGCCCGACGAGCATACGAATAAGGACCTTCTGGCGACGGCCTATTGGGCATTGATTGCGGACATGATGTCGCAAATGGGTCATGCAATCGGAAAAGAGAGCGAAGCCAAGCAGTACGAGGAACTGATCGGCAACATCCGTGCTGCCTATCAGAAGGCATATATAAAGGATAACGGGGAAGTGGAAGGCGGCACCCAAACCTCCTACGTGGTAACCCTCTACACAAAGATGGCGCCGCCCGCGCTCGAGCCGGCGATGGTGAAGAATCTCGTGGCCGACATCGAGAAGCGTGATTGGCATCTGTCGACGGGATTTTTAGGAACTCCATTCCTTCTCTTTACGCTCGCAAACCATGGTCGAGCCGATGTGGCTTATCGATTGCTGTTGAACGAGACTTATCCGTCGTGGGGCTACATGCTTTCGAAGGGTGCCACGACGTGGTGGGAGCGCTGGAACGGAGACACGGGTGATCCTGCGATGAATTCGTACAACCACTATGCATTCGGTTCGGTGGTGGCCTGGGTTTATCGATCAGTTGCAGGGATTGACACGACGTCGGCGGCGCCTGGCTATCGAGAGATTGTCATTCATCCGCATCTGGATTCTCGTATCACCCGTGCTCGCGGAGAATATCAATCGCTGTACGGAAAAATTGTGAGCGACTGGAACGGCACTTCTGCTGGTCCGTTCGTCCTGAATGTGACAATACCTGCAAATACGACTGCGAAAGTCTACCTACCAACGTTGCCTTCAGCGCATGTTACGCAGGACGGAAGAGCGGTCGCGGCCAAAAGGGAAGGAGACGCCCTTTTAGTTGACGTGGGCTCAGGTTCGCACACATTCGAAGTAAAGTGACTGCGTGCGCGTTTGCGACCAACGACCTTGGGCCGATGCACGTCAGAAGCGGCAGGAAGGGCCTCTAGCTTGCGGGATTGATCTGCTTGATTTCTCTAACGCTAGCCGAGGCTGTCTTCGTGTGATGGGCTGACAACCTTGCAGAGTGCCGGCAAAATTCGGCATGTCACGGGCTTCCTGATGGCGGGCGTGATCGCCATCGCTGCTCTCGCAATGCTTTCGGCGCGAACGCCTAAAGTCTTTGCGCAAGCAAGTCCAACCGCCTCCGAACTAAGACAGAAATTTCGAAATCCGCCGGATGACTGTCGAATCATGGTGCGTTGGTGGTGGTTTGGCCCTGCGGTTACCAAGCCCGAAATCCAGCGCGAACTCGAACAAATGAAGGAAGCCGGGATCGGTGGAGTGGAGATCGCCACGTTGTATCCGTTGGCGCTCGACGACGCCCGGGCCGGATTCCGCAATCTGCCCTTTCTCTCTGACCAACACATCGAAGCCTTGCGCTTCGCTGCCGAAGAGGCCAGAAAACTTGGTCTGCGAGTCGATATTACGCTGGGAAGTGGCTGGCCGTTTGGTGGACCACACATTCCGATTACACAGGCGGCAGGTGCGATGCGTGTTGAGAAGGTGGCGATTGGCGGGGGAGCGAGGTCGATCACGGCTCCTGACATCGAGACTGGGCAAAAGCTAGTCGCGGTCTTTCTCGTTCCCGGTGCGATTGACGTTCCTGATTTCAAAAACGCGAAGCTGGTTGAGTCGCCGGTGATCCGGGATCGTCGGCTGCAGATTCCTCAACCGGTGAACGGTCTTCATGCTGCTGTCTTCTTCATATCGAGTCGCACGGGAATGATGGTGAAGCGGCCTGCGATTGGCGCGGAGGGATTCGTTCTGGATCACTACGATCAGGGAGCGACTGAAACGCATCTGCACGTGGTTGGCGAGCGTTTGATGGAAGCCTTCGGTGAGCATCCTCCGTATGCTGTATTCAGCGATAGCCTCGAGGACTACGGCTCGGATTGGACAGGCGATCTGCTGCAAGAGTTTCGTCAGAGGCGAGGCTACGACCTTGTGCCGCACTTGCCAGCGCTGGTTTCTGATGCCGGGCCAGAAACGGCGGCGGTGCGGCACGATTGGGGCAAGACACTTACCGACCTCGCAAACGAGCACTTTCTGGCACCACTGCATGCGTGGGCAAAGCAGCATCACACCTTGCTGCGTTCGCAGACTTACGGGTTTCCTCCGGTGACACTCTCGAGCAACCGATACGAAGATCTTCCGGAAGGCGAAGGCAAGGCAACCCTGATGATGTGGCGCGAGTTCTCTGATACGCGCTGGGCTGCATCGGCGGGTCATCTATTCGGAAACAATGTCATTTCGTCGGAAACATGGACGTGGCTGCACTCACCCGCATTTCGTGCGACGCCGTTGGACATGAAGGCCGAAGCCGATCTTCATTTTCTTCAGGGCATCAATCAGTTGGTTGGACATGGCTGGCCATATTCGCCGGAAGTTGCGGGTGAACCGGGATGGCGGATGTATGCTGCGGGCGCTTTCAACGCACACAATCCGTGGTTCTTCGTGATGCCGGATTTGACTGCGTATCTGCAGCGCGTGAGTTTTGCCCTGCGGCAGGGAAAGCCCGCGAATGATGTTGCGTTGTTATTGCCGAACGACGACGCCTGGGCCTCTTTCACGGTAGCCAGTAATTCGAGCAGCGGCGTCACAAGCAAAACTGGTTTCAATACTCGGGGAGAAAACGTCAGCATCGATGAGTCGATGCCCAGGCTCCTGGGGAAAAAGGTTATCGGTCAGATTCTGGATGCGGGCTTCAATCTCGACTTCATCGACGCGGACGCAATCGACTCCTTGGGCATTTCCCATCCTGTAATTGTGTTGCCGGGGATCGAACGCCTGCCGCTCGCCACGTACCAGAAAATCGAGCAATACGCGAATCATGGTGGGATTGTGTTTGCGACGCGCCGACTGCCATCGACCGCGCCGGGATTGGCAAATGCGGAATCGGAAAGCCAGGAGATTCAGCGCATCTCGCAACGACTGTTTCGCAACAAGGATGCCGCTGGGCATTTCGTGGAGGACGAGAATCAGATCGGCGACTCGATCGCGAGCTATCTAAAGCCCGATGTTAGTTTGTCTTCGAAGACGCCGCAGATTGGATTTATTCACCGGCAACTCCCGGCGGGAGACCTGTACTTCGTTGCGAACACCGATAACCGTCCGGTGAGTGTGCGGGCAAAGTTTCGTCAAAGAGCCAAATATGCTGAGTGGTGGGACCCTTTTACGGGGCGTGCATCGCCTATCGACAACCCGGGAGAAATTGCTCTCTCGTTGCAGCCTTACGAGTCGCGTCTAATCCTGTTCACCGATTCGGTGGTCAAGGCTGAGCCAAAGAAAAGCGCGCATTCGGGTTCAACTTCAATCGATCTCTCCGCCGATTGGAACTTGTCTTTCAAAGGCACCAATCAGGTGTCCCATATGAAGACTCTGCACTCGTGGAGCGATGAGGAAGACTTCAAGTATTTTTCGGGACAGGTGACATACGAGAGAGAAGTCGACCTGACATCAGACATAAGCCCGGGAAACTCGCTGATTCTTGACTTCGGCGAAGGCACACCAGTTACTAAGCCCGACCCGTTGCCTCGCTTCAACCTGCGGGCATTCTTGGAGGGTCCGATCCGCGAGGCCGCGGAAGTTTACGTCAACGACAAGCTCGTTGGCGCGGTTTGGCATCCGCCGTATATCGTCGATGTGACTTCGTATTTGCACAGAGGAAGAAATTCGCTGCGCATCGTTGTCGGAAATACCGCGATTAATTCGCTTGCTGGGAGCATCCTTCCCGACTACCGATTGTTGAACGATCGTTTCGGGGAACGTTTCGTGCCGCAAGATATGAACGACCTGCGACCCCTTCCTTCGGGCATTCTTAGCGAAGTGCGACTGCGTTCAATTCCAAGTATCGATCAATGAAGTGGCAATCAGGGAATGACGAGGGGCACCCGGGAAGTTTCAATTGATTGCGCTGACGCAAAGTGACGGATGTCTGGCGTCGCGAAGCGACAGATTTGTAGCGGTCACTCAACCCGTTCAGGATGCGTTCTCTCCCAGGCCCGGATGTTCCTGCGCGATTCGTCGAAGAGTCGGAGGTAATTGTCCTTAGCCACCTGGCTTGTCAATTCCGGACCAATTTCTTTCCAGAGCGGCGTCCAAGCATCGTAATTTCTTCTCACTAATTCCCAATCAGTGGTCGCTCCCTGGTCGCTCCCGTAGAGGAAGCGATCGGGATAGTTCCGAATGAGATCGGCGGTCATCTTCAGGTGCTCGGGAGTGTCGATGACGTAAGGCGCAATAATCGGTCCCCAAGACAAGTCGATGAAGACATGCTTGAAATCTGGGTCTGCCAGCATGTCCTCGAGATTCTTCCAGTGGTTCGGGTACGGCTGGACTCCGCGCCCATTGCCCATGAAGTGCGCCCAGACCATGGGCACGTTCGGGTGTCTCTTTAGAAATGCCTTGAACCCTTCCAGATATTGAGGCTTCGGCGTCTTGCCCTGGAAGATCACTTTGGCGGCGGGGTCGCTCAGAAGAGCACGGTTGTACGGGGTGTCGTGGTCGCAGTGAACGACGGCGACCGCTCCCATCTCGCCGATCACGTCAAAGATGGCGTCAAAGGAGGGACTGTAGAGGCTGGGTGGGCCGCCTGCGATTTTTTCGGAGAATTCCTGCTTCTTGAAGTGGATCTCGCCAAAGCCGCTCCAGACGCCTGGATAGAGTTGCACCATCTTTTTAATGTACTCGCCGGCGTGGGCATCTTTGAGGTTGAAGGCGTTCATCAGCGGATCGACGCGCGCGGTCCTGCTCCGTCAATGCCAGGAATTTGTGGGCGACCAGTACGTCCTGAATGGCGTTGTAGTACATGACCTGCCTGTCGGTCTGCGTGTAATAGACGGGGGCAAAGTCGCGGTCAATCAGTGGGTCGTGCGCTACCGTGACGGCGAGGCTCATCAGGGTCGTACGGCAAACGTGATGGTCAATTGCCTTCAAGATTTCAGGGACGCGGGGACCATCGGCCCTGAAGTCCTGGATATGAAAGTGTTCGTCATTGTAGAGGCAATCAGCAGTATCCTCCGCATGCGCTTTCTGCGGAGAGGAGACGAGGGCAAGCAACAGGGCGATGAAGGAGCTACCGATAACTCGCATAGACGAAAGATCCTATGACTGACGGTCACGCGCCGAGTCTGTGTGTTGGTCTGAATCAGCGAGCGTGCACGCGAAGAGCACCGCTTGTCGGTGAGCTTCGCGTGCACCATCCGCCTCCTCGGTTAAGGAAAGCGAACCTATTGTTTGTCGGCTCGGTAGAAGAAGTAGTCGGCCGTATACCCCACGAGCTGAGTCTGACCCGCCGTGCAGGCGCTGGTGGGAACAGCTCCTCCCTTGGTGTTTAGGCGTTGGATGAAGGTGGTGTCGGCCAGGAGATTACCACCTGTGGGGCCCTTTTTGTTCCCGACCGACTCCAACAAGAGGCATTGAATGGAGCCGGAATTCGGGCAACTCGCGGGATCAGAGCCGGCGTCGATTCCGTTCACCTTTACCGCCCACACCCGGCTGCTATCCAGAGAACTCTGCCACGTCGCGTTCCCGCTGAGCGGGACAGAGGTGACGGTCTTTTTGGGGTTTGCATTGATGCTCTGGAAGTGGGTGATGATCTGGAACTGCTGCCCAAAGAGATCCGTAAACAGGGTGGCCTCCGGGCGGGCAGTCGGGTTCCATGCAGTGCCGCCAGTGCTCGTTGGCAAGCAAGTATAGCCCTGAGAACCGAAGGCATGGCCGACGAGGAATGCAGTGTTTCCCACTGGTACTGCAATGGTGTCGGGGGTCTGTGGAGGCGTGACTTGTGCCGCCGCGTGAGTGACTGTGCCGAATGCATATGCAAGCACCAGCGCGGCGGCAAACAGGCTCCGAGCCAGCGCACTGTTGGATGTTTGACTAAGGTTGTAGCTCATTTATTTGTTCTCCAATTTTCCGTGTTATTTCATGGTTACAGACAGTTGACGTTGTTGAGACACACCTAGCTCGGAGGCCTGTCTTGTCACCGCTTGCAAAGCAAAACAGCCTTATATGCTCTAGTTTGTTAGTGCCCCGACTGAATGGTTACTTGGAAGGCGTAATCGGCCTCACTAGACATCACGAGAAGTGCGAAGAGTTTGCTTTTCCGAATGGCAGATTTATCTGCTTCTACGCTGCGCCTTACAGTGGGGTGTAACCTATGGAACTGCTGAATCCATCAAATGTGAGCACACGCGCGCCTCGGTCTGCCTGAGATACGCGCGGCCCCAAAGATTGCTTTAGGGCGGAACTTTGTTATTGCGGTTATTGCCAAACAGGTTCAACAGCAGTCTGTTCGCGATGCAGAGGAGTCGGGGCGGGTCTTAGATCGCGGTCTCCCATAGCGGAGTGGCAAACCATGCAGGATCGCTGCGTGCGATTGTCTTCCTGGGAAACCAGAGCGTAAGTCAGTCCGTGCACTGACCAAGTGACGACTTTGTATCCCTGGACCCTCGCATAATGGAAGCTCACCTTCTTAAAGTCGACTTCAACTCCTCCTGAAGCAACGGCCACCGAAGCGGGTGTCACCATCAGGCTGGCGGCGTCTGTTTGCAGCTGGGTGGTCTGCACGCGGTAAGCGATGAAGGCAGCGGTCTTGCCGCCAACTTGTACCAGTCGCGCGCCCTCCAGACGGTAAGGCGGATTCTCCGCGGCCGGCACCGGCGACAGCGGCAAAACTACAGAAAAATTAGATTTCGCTTTGAACCAGTCATTGATCGCCCGCGGCGAGTCTGACTGAAACTCGAGGCTAAGTCTTCCCTCGCTGTGCTGCTTGTGTGTCGCGACTGCGAATTCCACAAACTTCGACCCCGAGAGTGCAGTGTGCGACGGCGACGTTATTTGGCCAATCAGTCCGACCATCAGCATCATGGCTGCGGCGGGAACGAGCCATCTCATCAGCCTCCATTGCGATAGCGGCACGCGAGCAACCCCCCGCGATGCCTTCGATCCCGCCGCCACTTTCTGTTCGGCAAGGCTCGGTCGTGCGTCCACAGAGGTGGCGGCGCGAAGCAGGGGGCCGCAGTGGTCGCACAGCGCGGCATGCAGAATCAACTGCTTTGCCTTCACCTCCGGCCACAATCCCGCAGCCAGTTCGTGCCAGTCGACATCTTTACTATCGGGGCATCCTGCCATCCTGGGTGCTGCTTCCGGGATCGTCACATTCGCGAAATGGTTCACCACTCGGCGGTATTTGGTTACCTTTTGACGACAATCTTCACACGCTTCCAGATGACGGTTAACCTCGTTGATAGCTTCAGCCGAAAGCCTGTACGGCTCCGACGCAGTCTCGGACGACCATGGAACGAGAGCGTTCAGCTCGTTATCGTCGATGTGTTTACCGAATGGACGTCCCAAAACCTGACACTCCCCAACTAACCAATACGAGCTCTCGCGGGAATTTGCTTTTCATCCCAGTCGTTGTCATATACAGAATCCACACTCAGCCCAAGGATGTGCTCCCGAATGGAGCGCTTCAGCCGTTCGATGACACTTCCAACTCCCTTAGTGCTCAGTCCGATGGCTGGCAGAGAAGCAATTTCCTTGGTACTCATTCCTTGCCGGAAATAGAGCCAGAAGATCATCTGGTCGCGCTCCTGGTCGGGCCCGGCCGAGCTGCGCTTTACGAGTTCATCGATCTCCTTCAAGAAGATTCCGAAAGCGATTTGTTCCTGGCTTCCGTGAGCCTCCATTCCGGCCTCAGGGTCTACGTCGCTCGTGGAAACATGAGGGCTCTCGCCTCCGCCTGATTGACAATGGCCATGCCTGAAATAATCGTGGGTGGCATTGGCGGCCGTTTTCTTCAGGTATCCCAAAATCGCATCGGGTCGCTGGAGGGCGAAGTCACACAGTAGGCGGCTTCCGCCCTCCCAGAGTTTGAGGTAGGTCACCTGGATCAGATCCTCCACCAGAGATCGTGAAGCCTCGCCCCACAGGGATGCCGTGCGCATGATCGTGAGGCTGAGGGGCTTTCCAACCCGGGAAACGAACTCCTGCCATGCCTCACTATCACTAGATTCCGCGCACAGACAGACCACATCTTTCAGGGACAAGGATGAATATCGCGTCGGTCTGGGTGTGCTCGACATCACGCTGTGCCCCATCGCAGCCATGGACGGTCCAAACAAATGGAGCGACATAACGGCATGCATTGACGGGGACCCCCGGCTGCTGTCTGCGCGTCTCCGGCGGTCACAGAGATCACGGCGAACGCCAACGCAAAGATGGAGTCGGGCTCTCTTGCGAATCTCCACTCGATGCCGTATCCCTGTCCCATTCTCATCCGACGAGTGTGAATGACCGGCCCCAAGAACCTTGTCACCGCCATGTCAACAGTGCGTAATTTGCAATTCACGTTGTGTTGCCCTCCGTCAGCATGAAGCAGTACGGGGCATGCATCTTCCGGCCTTCGATCGGCGCTTGTGTGTCCCGCCCGCCTCCACTAGAATCCCGCCTATTCGCAAGACCACCGGCCCACGTGTGAAGCTAAGGGTTCACGCTCAAGATCGTCCTTAGCGGCTCGTAAGGAATTTCCAAGTAAACTCCAAAGGCAGCCATGTCCCCGGAAACAAGGGTCTTGTACGAATTCGGAAAATTCCGCTGTGACCCCCGGGAACATCTCCTTCTCTGCGAGGGGAAGCCGGTTTCGCTGTCGCCAAAATCGTTTGAGATTCTGGTGGCCCTAATTCAGAGCAACGGCCGACTCCTGACGAAGGACGAACTCATGCAACAGGTGCGGCCTGACAGCTTTGTAGAAGAGGCAAATCTGACGGTGAACATTTCGGCACTGCGAAAAGTGCTGAGCGAGTCACCGGAAGGGTCGCAATAGATCGAGACCGTACCCAAGCGGGGATACCGGTTTGTGGCACCGGTCACGGAGCACCGGGACGATAGCAAAGCCAGTCCATGGGTACAACCTTTGAGGGTTGCGCTGGCCTTGGGAACTGCGACCCAACCCAAACGGCCGGCCCGCACTGTTCGTTGGTGGCTGCCGGCAGGGGCTGGAGTGCTGCTGGTCGGAATCTTAGTGGCCGCGCTTCTATTCCCGCGTCGTCCGGCCAAGCTCACCGACAAAGACCGGGTCGTGCTGGCCGATTTCGCCAACACCACGGGCGATCCTGTCTTCGACGACGCGCTGCGGCAGGGGCTCTCCTCGCAACTGGAGCAGTCACCGTTCCTGAATCTGCTATCCGACGATCGCATCGCACAGACGATGTCGCTGATGGCGCACCCCAAGGATTCCCTTCTGACTCACCAGCTAGCCCGCGAAGTCCGCCAACGCACGGCAAGCGCGGCGGTTCTGGATGGGACAATTGCGCAAGTTGGCGCGCAATACCTTCTGACCCTAAAGGCGATCAACTGCTCAAACGGAGAATCGCTGGGGAGTGCGGAAGCGCAGGCCGCGGATAAGAATCATGTTCTCGATGCCCTGAGTAAGGTGGCGTCTCAAATCCGCAGCCTGCTGGGCGAATCGCTGACCTCGGTGCAGAAACATGATGCGCCGCCGGAGAGTGTAACCACACCATCGCTGGAAGCGCTCAAAGTTTATAGCCTCGGGTACCAGGCCACGGTCGTAAAGAGCGACTACGCCGCTGCCATTCCATTGTTCCAACGGGCGATCGACTTCGACCCGGATTTTGCCATGGCCTATGCCAGACTGGGCACCTGTTACTACAACCTCAATCAAACGATCCGCGCAGCTGAGAATGTGCGCGAAGCATACGAACTGCGGGAGCGTGTGAGTGAGCGGGAAAGGCTTTATGTTGCCTCGCACTTCGAGATTTTGGTCACTGGAAATTTGGAAGCGGCCCGCAAGGTCTATGAATTGACCGCAGAAACCTACCCTCACGAAATTCTGCTGGGTAATTTGGGCCTGATCTACAGCGAACTGGGCGGTTACGACAAGGCGCTTGCCACGTATGAGGAAGCCCTGAGAGTCGATCCCGAAACAGGGACGCGATACGCGAATCTCGTCAGTGGGTATCGGCAACTGAACCGCCTCGACGAAGCAAGAGCCACGGCACTCCAGGCGCGCGCCCATAATATTGATTCCCCCCAAATGCACTTCAACCTCTATTGGCTTGCTTTTCTTCGGGGAGATCCTGCGGGAATGGAGCGGGAGGCAACGGGACTCACGGGCAAGCCCGGTCACGAAGATCAGATGCTGAATTACGAATCTGATGCAGCGCTTTACTTCGGACTACTGGCCAAGTCCCGTGTGCTGGCACGGCGCGCAGTCGAGTCGCTGAGAAAGCTGACGAGAAAGAGGCGGGCGCGCTCTACGAAGCGGAGGCGGGGGTACGCGAGGCACTGGTCGGCAACATGAATTTGGCAAGACAGCAGGCGCAAAAAGCAATTGGCCTTTCGAACGGCAGAGACGTGGAAGCCTTGTCGGCAAGTGCGTTGGAAATGGCAGGCGATTCCACGCGAGCTGAGCGGCTGTCCGAGGATCTGAAGAAGCGCTTTCCTGAAGACACGATTGTCCAATTCAACTACCTGCCGGCGATCTACGCTGCCTCTTTGCTTCATGGCAGCGATGCAGGCAAAGCAACGGAGGCGCTTGCGTCGCCGTCACCATACGAACTAGGCGGCAATTATGAAACTTTAAGCTTCGTTTTTTATCCGATTTACCTGCGCGGCAAGGCGTACCTGGTGGCCAAGAAAGGTGTCGCGGCCGCTTCCGAGTTTCAGAAGATCCTCGATCACCGGGGTGCTGTTCGGAGCGATCCGATCGGAGCCCTCGCGCACCTGGAACTGGCCAGAGCGCGAGCGCTGTCAGGAGATGAGGCAAAGACAAAAGCTGCTTATCAGGAGTTCCTCACAATCTGGAAAGATGCCGACCCCGACATCCCGGTCTTCAAGCAAGCCAAGGCGGAATACATCCAGCTGCATTGATCGACGCGAGAGAGTCGCGAGGGCCGATCCTCATACCGCGTGATCAAGGGCCTTCTTTTCTTTCTGTTACAGCTTGAGCGAATCTTCACCCAATCTTGACACGGTCTCGATTGCGCACTCGTGCCATACGGCAGCAGAGCGGCCTCCGCATTCCGACGTGCTCATCCCCCGCGAGTGCCAAGCGGTTTGTCAGCAGGAAACCAAGATGAAAAAGCTTACCTCTTCTATTTGTGTGCTGATTGCTTGGAGAGCCGAGTTCGGCACCCCACGGCGCCGACGTTCGCGCGGCGGTAGCTACCGCCGATCCGAACCGAACAAGCGTTCACAGCCGATTAAACTGTTTCGCGGCTACCAACGGCCAGCGTGAGCACCACCATCCACATGCAGTATCTCTCCGGTTACATCACCTGCCTGTGCCAGGTAAAGAACAGCATCGACAACGTCTTTTACCTCCACCATTTTTCCCATCGGCTGCAAGGTCCGGAGAGAATCTTTGGGATCATTCTGGTGCATTGGAGTGTCCACGACGCCAGGGGCTACGGCGTTGAAGCGGATCCCTTCTTTGGCATACTCGATTGCAAGACTCCGGGTCACTGCATTCAGGCCCTAGGCCCCCCTTCGTAATCATCGGAACCGAGCCATTGATGCCAGCGATCGGCTGATCGGCACTCGACGCGGACATGCTCACAACGCACCCGGATTTCTGTTTCAGCATCTGCTTCACAGTAAGCTGAGTGATGTAGAGGAATCCCAGCAGGTTGGTCGAGACCAGGGCATTAAAGTCCTCGGTGGTAAAGTCCGTGAAGGGCTTGGAGAAGTAGATTCCGGCGTTGTTCACCAGAACATCGATGGTGCCGAAGTGCTGGATTGCCGCTTCGACAGCAGCGGCAGCGGTCTCCTGCTTACCGATATCGCCATCGACGAGAACCAGGCTGGTTGAGGCCGTGAGCGACTGACTGGCATTACGAGACGTTCCGACAACGCGATAACCTTCCTTCAAGAAGGCTTCGACCAAACCCGCGCCTATGCCCCGCGATGCTCCGGTGACGATTGCTGTTTTCTTGTCTGACATACTTGACCCTTTGATCGACAGCTCGGACGAAATTGACAGCCGCGACTAAGACAGAGACGAAGGTCGCATAGGAAAGCACCGCTACTTTTGGACGCGCGTCAACCGATTGCGTCGCAATGGTTAGAGGCCCAGGTCACTCAAGCCTGGGTGGTCATCGGGACGGCGCCCGAGCAGCCAGTGGTATTTGCGATCGGATTCCGCAATGGGCAGGTCATTGATGGACGCATGCCGTGAGGCCATGAGCCCGTCGTCATTGAACTCCCAGTTCTCATTGCCATAGGACCGATACCAATGACCCGAGTCGTCGTGCCACTCGTAGGCGAAGCGCACCGCGATGCGGTTTCCGGTGAACGCCCACAATTCCTTAATGAGCCTGTAGTCCAACTCCCTGGCCCACTTGCGAGAGAGGAAAGCGATGATTTCGTTGCGCCCTTTGATGAACTCCGAGCGGTTCCTCCATCGTGAATCGATCGAGTACGCCAGAGCTACTTTCCCTGGGTCGCGAGTGTTCCAGCCATCTTCGGCCAGGCGCACCTTTTGAATCGCACTGTCGCGTGTGAAAGGAGGCAAAGGGGGCCGGGTTGCCATCGTTGCAGTTGCCATACGTCTTCTCCTTGAGCCGCCGCGGTTCTGTCGGCGGGTGGTCGGTGGCTATTTACTGCGAAGTTTTTATGAACTCGCGGATCAGCGCAGCAATCTCATCAGCTTTGGTGTCGAGCGCGAAGTGTCCGGCGTCGAGTACGTGGACCTCCGCGGTCGGTACGTCCTTGCGGTATCGTTCCGGTTCGCCGGGATCGAACGACAGATCATATTTCCCCCAGATCACCAGAAGGCGTGGCTGCTTCTCGCGCATCCAAGCTTGCCATTTCGGATAGGCATCCACATTGGTTCGGTAATCGTAGAACAGGTCGCTTTGAATGTCGGCTTGGCCGGGTTGGTTAAGAAAGGCAAACTCGTCGGTCCAGAGATCCGGGTCGTAGCGCTCCACGTTGGGATCGTTGCCGATATGGCGCGTCCGTGTCGTCGCCAGCGAAAGCAGATTTACGCGAAGCGTGCTTTCGCTAGCAGCGCGATCGGCCCAAAAGGCCCGCCGCGGCTTCCAGTTCGCCCCGAGGCCTTCGTTGTGCGATACCGCGTCCTGAACGATGAGAGCGTCGATCCGGTCCGGATGAACCAAGACCATACGAAAACCGACCGGACCACCATAATCCTGCATGTAAAGCGTATAGTGCGAGAGCCCGAGCGTTTCAGTGAAATGATTCATGATCTCGGCATAGTGATCGAAGGTGTACGCGAATTTTTTCGGGTCGGGCCAGTCGCTGTGGCCGAACCCGGGGTAATCGGGCGCGATCAGGTGGTAACGATCGGAAAGCCGAGCGGAGAGCGGCTCGAACATCCGCGACGAAGAGGGAAGTCCGTGTAGCAGAAGAAGCGTGGGCGCTTCCTTGGGGCCGGCCTCTCTGTAAAAGATAGAGAGCCCATCGATCTGTGCCGTACGATAAAAAGTCGGGTGTTCCACGAGACGTTCCTTTCCCTGCCCTTGGGCAGGCGATTGAAACGAAGCGGTCATCACAGAAACCACCAACGCCATGCGGAAGACCTCCAAGCATCGGGTGCAACAAGGCGAGCTCAAAAGACCCATCGTTTGTCTCCGTTTTTGCGAGCTCATAGACCGCGCTTGCGGTCTTCCGCGATTGGGTTGGTGGCCAACTTTACATGGTTAGAACAACGCGAAATTCAGCCTTGCCGCTCATCATCCGCGCGTAAGCCTCGGCTGCTTTTCCGAGTGGAAATGTTTCAATCATGGGACGCACCCCGGTTTGTTCGGCGAAGAGCAATGTGTCCTCGGAATCGGCTGGTGTCCCAGCAGCCCAGCCTTGAATCGTCCGGTTACCACTGATGAGTTGTATGGGTGTCACCTCAATGGGATCAAACGTCGCACCTATTACGAGGAGCTTGCCGTTCGGCCCAAGGCCGTCGATCAGCTCGGACATTGCTTTCGAGCTTGGGGCCGTCGCCAGAATCACTCGTGCCCCGCCGAGCTTTTGCAATGCCTCTGCTGCGTTTGTTGATGCGCTATCGATGTACATGCTCGCTCCGAGTTTCTTTGCAAGCGTCGCATTTTCCGATCCCCGTCCGATCGCCGCTACCTTATAACCAAACTTGTTGGCGAATTGAATTCCGAGGTGACCTAGACCGCCGATTCCTTGCACTGCAACCAGGTCGCCGGGGAACGCACCACTGTGCCGCAGCGCGTTGTACGTGGTAATTCCGGCGCAGAGCAACGGGGCTGCTTCGGTGTCACTTAGAGTCTCAGGGATCGGAACGAGTGCCTCCACGGGAGCCACCATGTACTGCTGGTAGCCACCGTCATAGCTGATGCCCGCAATTTTCAGATTCCGGCAGTTGCGGAAATCTCCACGCCGGCACTCGCGACAGGTGCCGTCCTGGCCGCCGTGCCATCCGACGCCGACGCGCTGCCCTTTCTTCCATACGGAAACACCGTCACCCACTTCATCGATGATGCCCGCTACTTCATGCCCTGGAACGCGGGGATACTGAATTCCGGGCCAGGCGCCTTCTACAGTGAGCACATCACTGTGGCAGACACCACAGGCCTGCACCTTGATGCGCACGTGTCCTGCACCGGGTTCAGGAATGTCGCGTTCGACGACCTGGAAGCCCGAACCTGGTTTGGAAATTTGTGCCGCCGTCATTTGTGCTACTGCCATCGGTACAACTCTCTTCGTTGCCATGAATCCTCCTATGTATATTGGCCGTTATTGAAAAACACATACCGCTACTGTGGCGACCGGGTTCGACCGGCCGATGTAGCCTGCACTTACCCCACTTCGAAAATGACTTCAAGTTCGACCGGGGTACCGAGGGGAAGGCTTGCGACGCCATACACCAGGCGGCAAGGGTTCTTGTCTTTTCCGAAGATGTCTTGCAGCAACTCCGAAGCGGCGTCAGCGACTTTCGGCTGATCGCGGACATCTCCCGAGGTAGCCACGGACACACCGAGCCGTACGATCCGCGTCACTCTATCGAGCGATCCCAAATGCTGCCGTGCGACGGCGAGAACGTTGAGCGCCGCCAGGTGAGCCGCCTTGCGCCCTGCTTCCACATCGAGTTCCGCACCGACGCGCCCAACGAATTTTGCCTCGTGGCCTTCCGTGGGAAGCATCCCGGTCAGAAAAAGCAGATTGCCCGTCTGCACCCCTTCCGCGTAGGTCCCGAACGGCTCAGGAGGCGATGGGAGCTTGATGCCAAGATCTTTTAACCGCTGCTCGGCGCCCGTCGGCCGAGAGCCTTCATGGGTTACCGTTTGCTCTTTCAAATTTGTAGCCATCGTCTCTTTCCTTATTCGATTTAAATCGATGTTGGCGCGGGCAGATCGGAAAGACAGCATCCTCCCCGAGCACGCCGGCCAAGTCGATCGCTCACAGGTGCGGCAGGTTTACGACGTTGACGTTTCCGTAGGTGATTTGCAAGATGGCCACTCCTGGTGCACGCCGTCCACCAGTGCCAGGTGACGTTGCGCTGAATACCCGGCACGGCTGGTGTTGAACACCTCTGACCACGTGAGGGAGTCCTTCACGCAGTGGGAGATCATCCGATGAGACGACGTCGGCCTTTGTGTCGGGGTCAAAACATGACCCGGCTGTTTCGGTTCCAATTGTGGCGCGTCACAACTGAGCGCAGCCAATCCTGAAAATGTCCGCAGGGGAGACGGCCTACGTCATCACTCGTGCTGGATCGATGCCGTATTTGGAACATTGACCCACAACCACCGGATGGCTGCCTTGACATCCTACGCCTGGTCGGGAAACTTTGCCTCACGCTGCTGGGATCGCCCGACAGACAAAAAAATCATTTAGTCGACAGAACAGCCTTCGAGGTATGCGGAAAAAAAGATGAGTTCCTGCTGCACGATCTCGAACTCCTTCTCGGCAGCACCGGATTCGAGCAGTCTCCGGGTGACTCCGGATATGGCGGCCTGAAGCATCGCTAGGAGATCCGGGGAAGCGCCATCACGCACGGGATCGTCCCCATCAAGCGAAGATTCATTTGTTGTTCTCCTTTTCCATAACGATCCGCGAGGCCGTGTCCCCTGAAGTGTTCTGATTTGCGAGCACCGCTTTTACCGGGTCAGTCAATTTATCGGCATGCGCAAGGAGTAAAGATACCTGCCACATCTCGGTGGTCGAAAGCTGCTGATTGAAGCCCGGCATGCCCGTGAGCCGGATACCATTGGCGACTTTCCAATAAGTCTCGCCGGGTTCGTCGTCGGTCACGCCTTTGCCCTTGAAAAGATGCGGTGGCCGTGGAAACTCTCCTTTGGCGATCGCGGTCTGGTCTCTCCCCGGTACTGCGTGGCAGACGGCACAATGCTCCAGGTAGATGTGAGCACCTGCCAATAGATTCGGCTCATCCACCGGGACGGGGACTTGGGTCGGCATTTCTTTTGCCAGACGAGCGTGCAACGCCATGCCAGCAAATTTCTTTTCGAACGGCATGGCCGCCGCCGAAGTCGCAACCGGAGCCATACCGGTCGCGAAGTAAACATAGACGACAGCAGCAACCGCAATGATCGTAACTACAACTCCAATCGCAAATCCTTTCACCATTTCCTCCGGTGTCGCAGAACAAGAATGACGATCGCATCTGCGACCTAAATTGTGCTTAAGGACTGACAATTATAGGGGAGCAGCCAATATCAGGCTTTCGACGTGGCTTCTCGCGCGAGTCCGCGGGCACGATTCCGATACCGCTATCCCCAACCATTCAAGTCTCTCGCGACATTACTTGCGTCCGATCCAGGCCAGTCCGTCCGGTCCTTTTCCGGTCGGGATGTGACCCATTACGGAAAGTGTCTTCAGATCAACCACCGCGACGTTGTTGTCAGAACTCACCGCAATGTACGCAACGGAACCGTCCGGCACAATGAGGATGCCCGCACATCCGCGCCCGAGGCTGATTCTCTTGAGTTCCTTGCGGGAAGCGGCATCCACCACGATCAGATCTCCATTTCCCAGATCGGAGATTAGAACCTGCTTGCCGTCGGGCGTGAATTTGAGCCGATTCGCAAACTTGCTGTGCACATTGATGGTCTGAATCACTTTCTTCGTTGCGATATCGACGATCGAAACTATTTCCTGGTGAGATGCCGCCCATAGTTCTTTGCCATCGGGCGAGACATCGAATCCCTCCGGCGCTTTGCCTACCAGAATGGTGTTTTCTGTCCAGCCGGAAGAGTCGGCATTCTTGTCCTGCTCAAAGACGGTGATGGTGCTCGACGTCATGTTGGCAGTAAAGATCGCACGGAGATCAGGCATTACCTTTAGCATGTGAGTCCGGTCTTGCCCGGTTCCCATCACCCACTGCACCTGGTTCGTCGCCGGATCGTAACATCCGATCACTTTGCTCCCTTCCGCAGTGAAGTAGACTTTGCCGTTCACGACATCCAGGCCGTGTGGCGCCTTAAGCGGCCCAAGGTCGACGGGCGACTGCACCTTCTGCGAAGACAGATCAACCACAGAGAGAGTCTTCTGGGGCGTTCGAAATCCGCCATAATTAGAAATGTAGGCTCGGCTTCCGTCTTGTTTCACCACCACTTCGTGCGGATCTTCGCCGGCGGGGACACGAGCCACAATCTTAAGAGTCCCCGGATCGACAACGGCCAGCGATTTATCCTCTTTTTCAAGAACCAGCAAGGCCGGAGATGGTGTTTGGGAAATTGCAGATGGCGCCAGGCATGTAATTGCGAAAAGCTGAATCGCCGCTGATATCCAGAGTTTCTTTATAGCCATCTCTTGCTCCCTTCCTACCCTCTTTTGCCAAGTACGGCCACTGGTCGGCCTTCAGTTGAAGCTACCTTGCGCAAGCTTAACGGAAGCTTAAGCTGGGACGGAAGATGGCATTGCATCCCCCAATGGCAATCGGTGAGCCGCCGCCTCTCCGTGCCGTCGGGCCTAATTGTGTAAACGTCGAAGTTGTAACCCGCTTCCCGGTAAACAGGATTTGGTGTCGTAGGCGACTCAGTATGGAAGAGTGTCTGACTCGATCGTGAGACTCGTACGGAATGATTCCGTGGACTCAGAATCTGTGGGCCGATTTCATATGGCTCCCAGGATCAAGGCGAAAACGCCAGGGAGAAGGCGCGCCACTATCTCGAATCACAATTGTTTCAATCGCAGCGTCGTCCGCTCGCCGTGCAGGCCGTCGTTCTCAAAAATTCTCAACTAGCCACACATTGGATCCGCCGCTTGCTTTCCAGATCGCGAGTTGACGTCCATCGGGTGAGGGGATCGCCCAACCCAATATCATTTTGTCTTCTTCGAGCATGGGCCGGACTCGCCCTCGTAGATCGACGTTCACCAGTGTTTTGGCATCAGCAGTGGTATAGGTGACCGCCCAGATGCTTTTCCCGTCGGCCGCCCAGTCGAGACACGCGATGCCAGGCCATCCCGGGACCCGCAAGATTCGCTCGGAGCCGTCGGCCATCGAAAGCAGGCGAATCCCCGGTTCTCGCTGCACCCCAAACTTCTTCGCCATGGCGAGCATTTGGCCATCTGGAGATAAGCTCCAGTTGTAGGAGTACGCATCCTCACCGATAACGCGGGCTTTTTCGATTTCTTGGGCTTTTCCTTTAGAGTCAAAGGAGAAGACCCGCATCTCGTTTCGGCTAATCATCTGGCTATACACGCACAATGTAGATGGCAATCGCGCGCACTGCTGGTTCATGATTCCCGGCGCTTCAAGGACGAGTTGCGACGGACCGCCCGCAAGAGCGGCACGCATCAACCGCACAGTGTTGGAGGTTCCGCCAATTCTGGGCTGGATGAGATAGAAAATCTCCGACGCGTCGGGACTGAGGCGCGGTATCGATAGCGGCTCTTTGCCTCCAACCAGCAGGTCGGGCGTCGGCTCGTCGACGTTTTGTTTAAAAATGTCGAAGGTGCCGTAGCGATCGGAGATAAAGATGACGGACCGGCTGTCTGGCGTCCACGAGTAGGGAACATCGGCGCGCTCGTCTAGAGTCAATCGCGTTAGGGGACTCAGCCTGGCTCCTCGATCTTGCAATGAGGCGATGTAGACGTCGGGTTGCCACACGCGCCGGGTGAGTGCGAGTCGTTTGCCGTCAGTACTCAAGCTGATATCGGCAACTCCGCCTGACTGAGTCGTGATGCGGGTTGGCGACCCGTCGACCTGCAACGTGCGCGAGTTTATGCGAGCCCACCAAAGATTGGAGTCGGTCTGATTAGGAGGAGGTTCGTCGAGCGAGAAGATCAGACGTCCATCTGCCGTCCAGGCCAAGGCTGGGCCCAGGCCCGGCATCGTAAGCAGGTGTCGACTGTTCTTGCTATCCAGGTCGAGAAGATCGATCTGGGTGCGCGATTCCCACATCCCAGGTAGATACACGCTTCTGGCATAAGCGATTTGTTTTGAGTCTGGAGACCACGCCGGGGTTCCGCAGAAGCTCCCGTCTGATGCGCGAACCATGCGCGGTTGCCCGCCATCGGCGTCCATCACCCAGATCTGGTTTTCGCCTTTCTCCGATCCGCGGAGAAAACTGATCTGGTTCCCGTCGGGAGACACGGCGGGCCTCCACCCCTCTTCGGTCAACTTCCTCGGTTCACCACCCATTACTGAAATCTCCCAGAGACTGGGTGGTTCGTCAGGTCTCGTTACCCACGTGGCTACCAGGTGCGTGCTGTCAGGGAACCAACTCGCCGGTTCAGGGGCGAGGGCCTGGAAGCGATGCGCAGTTTCGCCGGTCCCGTGGTCGGAGAGAGGAGTCCAGCGCGCTGGCCGCAGAAGCGCGACTTTCGGTAGCGGTACTGCGTGGGTTTCGCCCGTATCCACCTGCTGCAGATAGAAACCGGTACGGTCGGCGAAAGCCAGATACTTTCCGTCAGGTGATATTACGGCGCTGAGGATCGGGTCTTCCTCGGGCTTTGCCGTGAGCCGGCGTTGCGTGGTCCCGAGTGGAGCGCTTCTAATGCTTGCTCGCCACGCAATTCCCCCGCTGATGCCAACAACGATGGCGATGCCAACGACGAGACCCCAAAACTTCCGGTGGCTGCCGGGCACAGAGCTTGCCGTTACTGCCGTTCCATTCAACGGCGTGAGAAAACGGTAGCCTCGTCGCGCAACCGTCTCTACAAAACGCGGGTTTTCGGCGGAATCTCCGAGTGCGTCGCGGAGGCGGCGAACGGCGGTGTTCAAGCTGTGATCAAAATCCACGAAGGTGTCGGACGGCCAGAGTCGAGCGCGAAGTTCATCGCGCGTCACCACTTCCCCGGGCTGTTCTAACAAGACACTTAACACCTGAAAGGGCTGACCCTGAAGCCGGACCTTCGATCCGTTCCGGCGCAACTCGCCCGCCCTCATGTCGGCTTCGAATAAACCAAACCGGACAACGCGTTTCTCTTCATCCACAACCAGCATTACTCCAACCTCTTGTAAGCACGAGTCCAGAGAGACAAGCTTCCCTGGCGAAGTTACCCCGCTCAGTAAATGTTTGACGCTTCGCCGCTTAGCTCGTTATCCAGATTTTCCCCAGCCGTCACACGCTCTCCCTTGAGGTACGCACCTGCCCGCCAGAAAGTTCGGGCTAGAGGGTAGTGCCATGTGGGGGAAAAAGCAGCTGGGATGGGCGGTGGCCGTTTTGTGCGGTATGAGTCTGGGCTGGGGACAGAGCCCAAGGGCGACACTTTCACAGCTTGACGTTGCGGTGTTCAACGACGCCGGAGTGGATCCGCAGATAGTGCGCGAGGCGGAGGATCGCGCGGCTCAGGTGTTCCGTGTCGCTGAGATTGAGGTGCACTGGAGAAATACGCAACCAGAGCAAACAACAGCATCCGCCGAATCTGCTTCCAGAGAGCATGGCATGCTCGTGAGCGTTCGAATCCTCCCGCGCTCGCGCGACCTCGCAGTGGACACTTTGGGAGTCGCGTTCATAGGAAAAAGTGGTCGCGGACAGCAAGCGGACATCTTTTACGACGGCATTGCGAAACTGAGCGGGAGTGAATCGCATAAGGTCGCAGCGTTCTTGGGAGCCGTGATAGCACACGAAGTTGGGCACCTCCTGCTGGGATCGAAATCGCATTCAGCGGCAGGGATCATGCAAGGGCATTGGCACGAGAGCGATCTGAAATTGGTTGCCCTGGGGGAGTTTGGGTTCGGCCCCGCGCAGAAGGTGAAGATGCAAAGACGAATCTCTGCTATCGAGCAAGAAATGGAGTCGGTAGTGGGTGACTCAAAGACGGTTGACTCCCCTTGACAGCTTAGGGGAACGAATGCTAACTTTCCTAACTAACTTAGGGAAGGACCCATGACCAACTCTGCTGACATTCTGCCCGGCACACTCGATTTGTTGATCTTAAAGGCAGCGTCGTTGGGCTCGTTGCACGGATTCGGGGTGATGCTCCGCATTCAGCAAATCTCGAGGGGGGCGTTCGAGGTCGAACAGGGCGCGCTCTACCCGGCCCTTTACCGGCTGGAAGAGAAGGGCATGCTGGCATCGGAGTGGGGCGTGTCTGAAAATAATCGGCGGGCGAAGTATTACCGATTGACACGGAAAGGCGAGAAGCACCTCCGCGAACAAACCGATACCTGGAACCGGCTTGCCTCTGCCATGGCCACCGTCCTGGATGCGCGCCTGGAGGAGGTCTGATCTATGCCGGGCCAGTTCGTTCTCGACCGGCTGTTCCGCCGCGAGCGTCTTGACCGCTCTATGGAAGAGGAGCTTCGATTTCATATTGCAGAACGCGCCGCCGACCTGCAGCGTTCAGGCCTACCAGTACAAGAAGCCGAGCGGCGCGCACAGCTCGAGTTCGGTGGAATCGAGAGCTACAAAGAGCAGTGTCGCGAGGCCCGGCGTTTTCACGGCATTCATTACTTCTTCGCCGACCTCCGCTTCGGCTTCCGCATGCTACGGCGCAGTCCGGGCTTTGCGCTATTGGCGATCCTGTGTCTGACTCTAGGCATCGGGGCCAATGCTGCTGTTTTTAGTTGGGTTGAAGGAATTTTGTTCCGCCCTTACCCCGCGGTAGCCCACCAGGAGAGGCTACTCGCTCTCACCGGAACGGCGCGCGGCGAAGTCGGCCCCACGGATCTTTCCTGGCCAGATTTCCTCGATTTGCAGAAGAGCTGCACGTCGTTTGATTCATTCTTTGTGAGCCAAATCACGGGCACCACCCTCAGCATTGGTGACCGCGCGGACCGCACCGTTGGAAGCATCGTATCAGCGAACTATTTTGATGCTATCGGGGTCCATCCGATCCTTGGCCGCGGATTCGAGCCGGGCGAAGACTCGGGCCGCAACGCTCACCCGGTGACGGTGATCAGTTACCAGCTATGGCAGGGACGATTCAAGGGTGATCCGCAAATCGTCGGGAAAACACAGCGGCTCAATGGCGTGCTGCACACGATTGTGGGCGTCGCCCCACGGGGTTTCTATGGCACCTTCGTCGGCTGGGCGATGCAGTTCTGGGTGCCGGCGTCCATGGAGGAGATATTCGAGAGTGGCGGTTACAAACTGGAGGATCGCGGCGCACGCTGGATCGAAGCATATGTGCGGCTCAAACCTGGCGTGACCCGTGAACAGGCGCAGCAAGAAATTACAGCAGCGGCGAAGCGGTTGGAGGCGGCCTATCCGGAGTCGAACCGTGGCCGCAATATCAAGTTGTGGCCATTGTGGCAAACCCCCTTCAACAATGCGAACACACTGCTTCCCACTCTGGAAATCATGCTCGCGGTGGTCGTTTTTGTCCTGCTCATCGCCTGCGCGAACGTCGGCAATCTCCTGCTGGTCCGGTCCTTCGCGCGACGTCACGAAATGACCGTTCGGCTGGCCATCGGCGCGCGTCGTGGTCGCCTGGTGAAGCAACTGGTGACAGAAGGACTGATCCTCTCGGCTTTTGGCGCAGCGGGGGGACTGCTTATTGCGTACTGGTGCCGTCACGCTCTCGTGCTGCTGATGCCTGCGCGGGGAGGCGTCGCTATGTATCTCCCGGGCGAAATCGATTGGCGCGTGCTGGTGCTGAGCGCAGGGGTTTGCCTCATCGCGACGCTTCTGCTCGGCCTGGTGCCCGCAATGCAAACCCGCGATCTCGATCTTGCCGGCGCCTTGAAAACTGAGTCAGGAGGCGTCGTTGGTGGTAGTGGGAGAGCGTGGCTCCGTTCGGCCCTGGTAGTGATGCAGGTGTCGCTGAGTTTCGTATTGCTGGTCGGGGCCGGGTTGTTGCTGCAGAGCCTGCAGAGAATAAGAACTACCAGCCCGGGTTTTTCGACGCGCGAAGTGTTGCACAGTGCGGTTAACCTGGTGTCGGCGGGATACGATGCGCTGCGGGCTCGGAGCTTCCAGGACGCACTGCTCGAACGCGTGAAGGCGCTACCCGGCGTCGAATCGGCAGCGTTTGCTCGAATGACACCGCTCAGCTATGGAAGCTTTTCATCGACGCCGATTGCGGTCGATGGCTATCAACCCCCGCCTGAGGAGCAGCCCATTGTGGAGTACAACGAAGTGGGCCCGGATTATTTCGGGACCATCGGCATTCCTTTGCTGTCCGGACGCGAATTCAGCCGCGCGGACGACGAGAAGTCTGCTCTGGTAGCGATCGTGAATGAAACCATGGCCGCGAAATATTGGCCAGGCAGGAGTCCGGTCGGCCAGCGCGTTCAGGTTAAGGGACGCTGGATGCAAGTGGTGGGTGTCGCCAAAAATTCAAAGTACCGGAGTGTGCGGGAGACGCCGACACCTTTTTTCTACGTGCCTTTGAGCCAGAATTTCGCAATAGAACCCGGCTTGAACATCCGGACGCGGATGAACCCGGAGGCAATGGCGGCGGCGCTGACCCGCGAGGTGCATGCGCTGGACAGAAATCTAGCATTATTCGAGATGATCACGCTGCAAGAACAGGTGGATCGCTCAACCTCGCCGCAACTAGTGGCTGTCACTTTAGTGGGTGTGCTAGGCGGATTGGCGCTGCTCCTCGCTGCCATCGGAATGTATGGCGTGATGGCGTATGCCGTGTCGCAGAGCACGCGCGAGTTAGGGTTGCGTATGGCTTTGGGCGCGACGCCATCACACCTGCTACGGCTGGTGATGTCGCGTGGCCTGACGTTGACGGCAGCCGGAATTGTCGGAGGCACAGCGGTGGCGCTGGCGTCGACACGGCTGCTTGGGTACCTGCTCTACAACGTCACCCCGCGCGACCCGTTATCGTTCGGGTCGGCCTTCCTCATTATTACAATCGCATCGCTGGCAGCATGTTTCCTGCCAGCATGGCGGGCGACAAGGACAGACCCATTGCGGGCTTTACGAGATTAGCCCATCGGGGGCGGCTATATGGATGTGCCACGACCATTCCCAGCGAAGGCTCGCAGGCGGCGCCAGATTATTTATGCCGCGACGGGAGTGGCGCTTCTCGCTGGGATCACGATGGGAGTCTCAAAGCTCAAGCCAGCAGCCCCGGCCGTAGACCGTTCAGGTCTCTGGATCGACACAGTCAAGCGCGGCCCTATGGTTAGACAGGTTCATGGCCTCGGTACCCTCACTCCGGAAGAGATCCGTTGGATCCCGACCATCACAGACGGGCGTGTGGAGAAGATTTTGGTGCGTCCTGGCACGGCCGTTAAGGCGGAAACCGTTGTCGTCATTCTAACCAACCCCATGGTGGAGCAACAGGCCTTTGATGCCCAGTGGAAACTACGGGCCGAAGAAGCGCAGTACCACAATCTGGAAGTCACGCTCGAAAGCCAGGTGCTGGACCAGAAGGCGAATACCTCAAATGCGGAACAGGATGCCGACGATGCACGGATGAAAGCGGAGACCGACCAGGAGCTAGAAAAGGCGGGAGTGGTCTCGGACCAGGCACGAAAAATCTCTACCGGGAGATCGCGGCAGCTTTCAATTCGCGCCGACATCGAGCAGCAACGCTTCCGGAATGCGCAGAAGCAAATGGAAGCGCAACTTGCCGCCGAAAAAGCAAAAGTCGAGGAGGCACGCACGATCTACGATCTGCAGCTGAAGCAGAAGAACATGCTCAAGGTGCGGGCTGGTATGAACGGCATCCTGCAGGAGCTAACTCTCAACGGCGGAACGCTGCAGGAGGGACAACAGGTACCGGCGGGAACGACAATCGCCAAAGTCGCAAACCCCAATCGGCTTAAGGCTGAGCTCAAAATTCCCGAGACCCAAACTAAAGATGTGCTACTCGGCCAGCCGGCGCTGGTGGATACCCATAACGGTTTCATCGAAGGCAACGTCATAAGAATCGATCCCTCAGTGCAGAACGGCACGCGCACGGTGGACGTGGCCCTGAACGGCGACCTCCCCCCGGGTGCGGTGCCGGACCTGAGTGTCGACGGCACTATTGATCTGGAGCGAATAGCGAGTGTGCTCTTCACCGGACGCCCTACTTTTGGCCAGGAAAAGAGCAAGATTGCAATATTTAAGCTGGAAAGCGACGGCACGACGGCATCGCGAGTCCAGGTAATCCTGGGCCGCAGCGCCGTGAACACCGTCGAGATCCTCGGCGGCCTGAAGGACGGCGATCAGGTGATCCTGTCCGACATGTCGCGTTGGGACCAGTATGACCGGATTCGGTTGGACTGATTCACCCCAACGATAAGGACTCGCAAGTCAGGTGCGTTTTTAGTCTGTACAGAGCAGATGAGGAGAGGCTTAATGAGCACAGCAGGTGACGTCCTGATTTCGATGAATAAGATCGAAAAGTCTTTTATACCGACGAAGTAGAAACTCACGCCCTGTCAGGAGTTGACCTTGAGATCCGTAAAGGCGAGTACGTCTCCATCGAGGGTCCTTCGGGTTCAGGTAAGTCGACGCTCTTGGCCATCATCGGGCTGCTCGATTCGCCCAGCGATGGACGATATTTATTCAAACGCAAGGCGGTCGAGAATTTGGATGTTGCACAGCGCGCCGCCGTCCGTAATCGTGAGATTGGGTTCATCTTTCAGAGCTTTAACCTGATCGGCGATCTGACAGTGTTCGAAAACGTGGAGTTACCGTTGACCTATCGTACGATGACCGGCTCGGAAAGTAAGCAGCGTGTGCAACGGGCCTTGGAACGAGTTGGGATGAGCAACCGGTCCAGACATTATCCGTCGCAGCTTTCAGGCGGCCAGCAGCAACGCGTTGCGGTGGCACGGGCTCTGGCGGGAAGCCCCTCGATCTTGTTGGCTGACGAGCCGACGGGCAACCTCGATTCACACAACGCCAATGCCGTTATGGAATTGTTGCGCGAATTACACACTGAGGGTGCGACCATCTGCATGGTCACCCATGATCCGCGCTTCGCACGGCATGCCGAGCGAGGTATTCACCTGTTTGACGGACGGCTAGCCGATCAAAGCGGAGCTGCCACCCCGATAGCCGATTGAGCTGCGCACCGGAGCCCACAGGATTTCCGGCTGCGGTTTCCCTCCGAGAAAAAACTTCAGAACTTGCTCCTGATCCAGGAACGCGATCGCACAGTCAGTTTCCCCGACGCAACTTGTCGTTCGTAATCCTTTCGATATACGCTTTTCGTACGCGTGTTCGATTGGATCGACCGTTGTCCCACCAGTGCCGATGAGAAAAATGGCTGTTAACGCCGATCGCGAGCGCTTCCAAAACGATGCGGATAAGTATGCCGCCTACCTCGAGACTGCTGAAGGACGACTGCGTCTCGACTTGTCCTTCGCTAACCTGCAGGAATCTCTACCCCACAAGCAGGCCAAACGGTCTCTACGCGCTTTGGACCTTGGGTGCGGCACAGGAGCGAACGGGCTGCGCCTCGCACGAGCTGGCTTTCAAGTCACTCTGCTGGATTCTTCTTCGGCCATGTTGGATATTGCGAAACGCGCCGCAGAGGAAGCAGGAGTTGCGGAGAGGGTTGCACTGAAAGAGGGCGACGTCGATCAAGTAGCGAACTTTTTCGATGCCGGATCGTTCGACGTAATTCTTTGCCACAACATCCTTGAATTTGTCGACGACCCGGGCGCTGTGTTGCGCGGTGCAGCACACTCTTTGCGAAATTCATCGGCGATCCTCTCTGTCCTTGTGCGCAATCAGGCCGGCGAGGTGTTGAAGGCCGCCATGCTGGCTGGCGATTTGACGGAGGCGGAACATAACCTTGGCGCTCAGTGGGGCAATGAAGCTCTGTATGGCGGTAGGGTTAAGTTATTTACGCCACACACGACACGAGCCATGCTGAAGGCGGCGTCGCTCGCGGTGATTGCGGAGCGGGGTGTGCGAGTCATTTCTGATTACTTATCCCCGCGCATTTCGCTGAGCGCCGAGTACAAACGGATTTTTGAACTGGAGCGCAAACTGGGAAGCCGGCCGGATTTTGCCGCAGTCGCCCGCTATACCCAATGGCTTGCGCGTCGGGCAGGTCCATGACGGAGGGCGATGCATGAACAACGTCACTGACCAGTCGTCATCGGCCACATCTCGCGTCTTGGTGCCTGATGCCGGTATTTCCATCGGCCTTGGGCTTACCAACGAGTGCAATCTCGCCTGCGCCTTCTGCTACCGTGATCCGACTCGCGCGGACCGTCTCTCCCTAGATCAAGTGAAGGCTGTCATGGAACGTCTGCCCGTCCGATCGGTGAATCTCGGCACCGGCGAGAATGGTATGCATCCGGACTTCAAGGCAATCCTCGCGTACCTGCGTGCGCAGCCCGTGAAACTCACCATCACTTCGAATGGGCACAGCGTTGCCGTTCTGGAAGACAAGGAATTGCGTGCGTTCCACGATATCGAGTTCTCTCTCGATTACCCGACGCAAACGGAACAGGACGCACAGCGCGGGCCGGGCAATTGGGAACTCATCCACCAGCAGGCAGAACGCTGTCTGCGGTTGGGCATCCCTATCACCATCATTGCGGTGATGATGAAGTCGAACTACTTGCGCCTGGCGGATGTGGCACGAGTGGCCAAACGGTTTGACGCTCCCCTGCGTGTGAACGTGTACCAGGCTGTCCGATCAGACATATATGCATTGACGTACGAGGAGTACTGGGAAGGGTTCCGGCGCCTCTTTGACGAGACCGACGTTATCGCTATTGGCGAACCGCTTGTTCGCGCGATGGCGGGACTTCCACCGCTCCGAGCAGGTTGCGGCGTTAGTACAGTGCGAGTTACGCCACGAGCAACGACACAACCCTGCGTTTATTGGCCAGGATTGGGTGAGCCGCTTTCGGATTTGATCTCTGCAGGGCCCGACATTCTGAACTCAACACCCTTCGAACAGGCACGGACCTTTCCACACGCGTGCGAGCCCTGCGAATTCCGCGATTCATGCCACGGCGGATGTGCTGGACGGCGCCGCTTGCAAGGCGCACTACAACAGCCTGATTTTTATTGTCCGATTATTCGCGGGCAACGCCCCAGGCTGGAGGTTCGCATGGCTGCTAACCGTGATCTCCCCAAAGTACGCAGCTCGTGCACCACTGTCGTGATCGCCAGGTAGTAGTTGACCGTGACGAACGACATTCGCCGGTCGAAGAAGCCCGCCTGATCGTTTATTGCGCTTCCATCCATTTATCCGAGCCCGTCAGCTTCACCGCCACGTCAGAAATGAAAATGTGCAGAGGCTTCCCGTCGGCCGTTCCGCGATGCTCGGTTGAAAACAGAATTGGACCTGCCTTTTTGTAACCGGCCCATGTCGCAAAGACGCGGCTCGGCGGCTTGGCCCCGCCGCGGTGGTAGACAAAATAAACCACGCGATCGTCATTACCGACGTAGAGATCCCATGTGTCCCCGGGAGTGTAGCCGCTATCGGCGGGATACTTCACCGGGACCAGTTCGGCCATGCCGGGGCCCAGCGGCAGGTTGAACTTGCCCTGATCGATCACGCTTGCGCTCTTGTCCCAGTAGGCATGGAGAGGGAACAGAACCCAATAATTATCGTTGATGAAACTCGGGTCAACCTGACTCTTCACGGCGTCGGATTGGCTGCTGAGGTCGGTGCGTACATAGGAGACTTTGACCGGCTTGCCGTCCTTGTCCATCCCCTCGTAGGACACCTTGTTGGTCTTGGGTTCCCACTCCCACTTGTGAGCGGCTTTGAAGAGTCCGGTAATCTCACCGTTCCAGGTGTAGCGGATAGCCTCAACTTGATCCCACGAGTCGATACCGTAGGTTTTGGCGATTTGATCGAGAATTGGCGCGCGCTGCTGCGCCCAGGAGTTTGGAGCAGAGATCAGCATTCCGCAAAGCAGAACACCGATCGTCATTACACGAAGGCGGGCATTTCTCATAGAGTTCACTCCTAGGTAAGTTGAACGAATGTTCTCTTGGATGACCCCCCGCGGCTTCCGGATACAGAAGTCGCGTCTCTGATGATTAAACTAGTCCGCTCGGGTATCGAGGTAGTTCCGGGCGCGTGAGCCGGCGCAAGGCAATCATGGCCCCAGCTCCCGCCACGCATCCGTATTCCAGCAGCATTACCCAACCAGGAAGCGAACCCCACGGGCGCTCAAGTGTACGGAAGTACCACATGACGTAAGTGGGGATAATGCTCACCGTCCAGAGAATGATCAGCAGCGTCGAGGCCGAGGTCAGAAATGGCAGCAGTCCGAGAAGATACCATGGGAATACGACGGGTGCGCACAAAAGAGAGGCTGCCATGGGCCATGCAAATTGGGCCGGCGACCAATCAGGCTCCGCCCTTCGTAGCCAGGTTGCAGTCACGAGTCCGACGAGCACTGCCAGTCCAGCCAGCAACTGCGGAGGCGCCACCCGATCGAGTGCTGCAAACACGGGACCATTAAAGCGGAAACTCTGCACATATGTGCCAAGCGAGCCGATCGGAATGCGCCCGTGATTCAGAAATGGCAGATACAGGAGTCCGACCACGGCCACGGCCAGTGCCGCATCGCGGACACGAACGCGCTTCCAGTAGAGGGGCAAGAGTACGATCGGCAGCAATTTCACGGCTACAGCGAGCCCAAGTCCGACGGCCGCAGTGGCCCGCCATCGTCGCACCAGCGCGGCGGCGGACACCAGCAACAATAGCCCGCCAACAATGTCGATGTGACCGCTGCCCGCCACCTCAATAGCCAACAATGGGTTCCAGGCGAACACCAGAACCAGGTGCGCTCCCTGCCGGTTCGAACGCAACACATCGAGCAACACCAACACAATCAGCAAATTGCAAAGGACAAATGCTACTTTCATTGCAAATGTAGATTCGTGAATGGCGGTCACGGCGCGAAAGAATAGCTGCGCTCCTGGTGGATACGGGCTCGGTAGATCCGGGTTGTTCAAGTTGCGGGTTTCCGGGGTGTGCAACCCATTAACGGCAGGATCGCTGGGAACGACAAGATAGGGGTTGTAGCCGAGCCTCTGCAGGCGACCATCCCAAACATATCGATGAATATCATCATCCGCTCCCGAGGGCACACGAAGAAATTCGGCGTGCCATGCAGCAGCCAGGACGAGCCCAATGACGATAAGGCGTCGTTCAAGGCGTCGTTCAAATTTGGGCGTTGCGAAGAACTCACGGATCGCGAAGAGATACACGATGCCCGCAACCGTCAAAGAGGCCATGAAGTACGGCCCCCCTCGATCACCGAAGTTGCGTGAGCAGATCGTGAGCGCCACGCACAAAATGGCGCCGAGCAGGTACACTCTCCATTCCGGGCTGATCTGCGCGGGAACGACCTTCACAATTCCCCCGTGCCCGTCCGTAAGCGTGCCGCAGCAAGCTCCCATTCCTTAAGCCATTCCGCCGTGCGTGGCGCTCTTGCTGGAGCCAGCCGCAACTCCTCTGCTAACCGAGTCAGGTCGTCCACTACATCGATATCGTAAAAAGAAGCTGCGAACCCAATGGAAAGCTCAAGAGCTCGTGCGCGCGAAAGAAGTCTCTCGAGCGCGCTGCGGGTTCCCATTCCGTCGCTCGCGAAAAGCGTGGGATGAGAAGTCTTTGCCCCGACGAGATAGTAGCCTCCGTCGTGTGTGGGTCCAACGACTACGTCATGTGAGGCGAGTGTTTCGAACGCGTCCTCGAGAACAGAGCGCGGCAGGTGGGGGCTATCGCTATTGAAGGCAATTATGCGTCGTGGATGACCTTCAGCGAAATGCGCAAACACCGATGTAAGGCCCGCCGCAAGACCTTCACCTTTCTGCGCAACTACGCTCGCTTGATCTCCAGCCAACTGCGCCAACTCGTTCACGTCCGACTCGGGGCACATGATGGCAACTTCCACATCGCCCAATGATCGCGCCAGCCCCAGCGTGTCTCTCAGAAGACAGCAATAGAAAGCGGTGACGGCCGCAGGAGAAAGACTGGAAGCCAGCCGCGTTTTGACCTCGCCTGGTCTCGGTGCTTTCGCCATGATGACCACCACCCGGTCGCTACCTGGCGAACGCGCCACGGTGTCGCTTGAAGATTTCATAAAGACTATGACGCAGACCTACGCTGCCCCTGTTGTCGTGGCTCTTCGGTGCAGAAAATAATAGCGCACGATCAAGCTGAGAATGAACCAACCGGCGCCGAGCGTACCCTTCAGCGTACCGCTGATCTTCGATTTTCCGATACGCGGGTAATAGCTGACCGGTACCTCGACAATCCGGAACCCTTGTAGGGCGCCCTTTAGGATCATCTCCACCGCCCAGCCATAAGTGGTCTCTTCGAGTGCGAGTGCGCGCAGTACCTCCACGCGGCCAGCGCGGAATGGGCCGAGGTCACTGATTCTCAGTCCGTATAGAAGTCTGATCAGGCTGGCAGCGAGGCGATTCCCAAACGCCTGATGCCAGGGCAACGCCCCAACAGAACGCGGTTGCTGCAGGCGGGAACCGAGCGTAATGTCCGCGCGCCCCTCAGTGATTGGCGCTAAGAGGGTCGGTAGTTCAGAGGGCCGGTCGCTGTAGTCGCCATCGAGGAAGACAACCACGTCGGGGGAATTTGCGGCGGCCAGCCCCGTAAGGCACGCTCGACCATATCCGCGGCGCGGTTCCTGGATGACGCGCGCTCCCATTCTTGCGGCGATCTCGGCCGTCCCGTCATTCGAGTTGCTGTCGACAACGATGACCTCCGTTGTCAAATCGGGCGGCAGGTCAGCTAACACATGCGCAATCGCCTGCGCTTCATTATGAGTGGGGATGATTAGGGACACTCGCACGTGAATGTGGCCCGATCACCACCACGGGGAGGACGGCCGCCGCTGCGCTAGCCACGCGTCGACGCCCCACGCTCTGCCCGCGCGCCCCACGGAGAGCGCGAGCGACGCCATCACGGGAACCAGTAATTCCCAGATCCATGAGGTGCCCCACTCCGAAACCCAAAGGCTGCCAAGGTATAAGAACGCCACGAAAGCGGCTGGGCGTGTAAGCAGGCCGATGACCAGGAGAACGCCGAGAGAGATTTCGGTCAGCGCTTGCAGGGGAGCCGCCATCGCGGCGTGATTTGCCGCCAACCCCATCACTGACTTCCACACTGCCGGCGAGTGACTGTTCTTGATGTAGTAGTTGATGAGGCCAGCGTAGCCGGCGGGCGTGTAGAGGCCTTTCCCCAAATTCTCGAAGAAGACCCATACGAGCATTGCGCCGATCGTCACCCGCACGATTGCCAGACCGCTGGCTGCTTGCGGTTGGTGCGCAACTCCGATTTCTTCATTTGGCATTGGGGTCGTGTTCATCGTCATCGTGAACCTCGTAACCCAATGGATGCTACACCAGATTACAACCGTTCGACAGGCATCAAGTTTTCTTCAATGAGACTATGAATACTTCCTATCGCTAGAGTGCTTGTCTCTTGCGGTCTGACGGCCAAGGTCGGCTGCTGGTAAAATCTCGACCCATGTCCGCGTTGCAGCACCCATCCACTCCGCCTCATCGGTTTCACACCCACCGTCTCGGTCTATTCGCGCGCCGGTTCCCACACATCCCAAAATCGCCCATACAATTACAAAGGAGTGTCTCCATGAGGCTGCGAGTGCTTTCGTCGTTGCTGCTACTCTCTTTCCCGGCGTGCTTGCTGGCCGCCGAAGCCCCTTCCAATGCCCAGAAGTTCAGCGCGCCAACTCGCACCTTTCGCTTCACGTACAACTTCACCATCACGGATATTCCCACAGGTGCGAGACGAGTGCGCGTGTGGGTTCCGGTGCCGCAGACGGACCAGCATCAGACGGTGCGCGTTGTGGCCGTCAAGGCTCCTGCCAAAACGCAGATGACGCATGAGTCCGAGTACGGCAATCGAATGATGTACGCCGAGTTACAGAATCCGGCTCCCGGCAAAGCAGAGTTCGCTCTCGAGTACGAGGTCACCCGTCGCGAATACTCGCGCGGCGATTACGCGCAACTGCCTCGCACAGACCAGAAGCCTACCCTAGTGTCTGCGTCGATGAACCGCTTAGTCGCACCGACAGTCTGATTCCTACCGATGGCAAGATCAAGGCGCTGGCGGTCGACGTAACCGGATCGCAGACCGGTACGATCGCGAAAGCCAAGGCTGCCTATGACTACCTCTTCACGAATATGCGGTACGACAAGACGGGCTCGGGCTGGGGACGCGGTGATGCCGTGTGGGCCTGCGATGCGAAGCACGGCAACTGCACGGACTTCCATTCTCCGTTCATCGGTATGCTGCGGGCTGACGGGATTCCGGCGCTTTTCGACATTGGCTTCCCGCTGCCCGAGGACAAGGACAAAGGAGAAATCGCCGGTTATCACTGCTAGGCCGAATTCTATGCGACCAAAACCGGCTGGATCCCCGTTGACATCTCCGAGGCGTGGAAAGCGAAGCAGGAAGAAGATTATTTCCTCGGCAGCGTGGACGCCAATCGCGTGCAGGTCTCGACTGGCCGTGATATCACGCTCTCTCCCAAGCAGGATGGCCCGGCACTAAATTACTTCGTTTACCCGATGTCGAAGTCGACGGGAAGCCCTACGAGAAGCTCGAAAAGCAGTTCAGTTTTGAGGAAGTAAAATCCTAGGAGTTAAGACCGCCGTTCCAATTGTCCCGAAATTCATTTTCGTGACTTGTGTAACCTGCTGAAATAGGCCGAAGGGTATTTCTGAGTCGGATCATGCAACCTGCTATCGATTCGTACTCCTTGAAATCTCCTCGCGCGCCTCTCTTACGTCGCGGTCGCCGTTCTCCCAGACTGCGATGGGCGTCGGCTCAAACGGTTAGAGCAAACTACAGGTAAGGGAACCGATGTGGACCGCGGGGAACTACGACGAAACTAGTCGGCCCGCTTGCTGACGGCTCGCCGAGGCTTCGACTTGGGCTTCGACTTGTCCTTGCCCTTGAGGTTGAGCGCCACGGCAGCGCGGATAAGATTCTTCAACGCCGCCTCATTAATCTTATCGCCTTCGTGAATGTCGATGGCGCGCCGGACAAACCCGTCGAGGCTGGAGTTGAATAGACGCGAAGGATCCTTCAACGCAGCTCCCTTGGCAAATGTCATCTTGACGGCGTTCTTGTACGTCTCTCCCGTGCAGACGATCCCGCCGCGGGAGAAAACGGGAGTCCCCGGAGATGTTTCCTTGGCCCACTTCCACTCTTCGACGATCTCAGGGTCTGCCTCGTGTATGATTTCGCGCACTTTCGCGAGCGTCTTCCCGCGCCAGTCTTTCAGTTCCTTGATTCTCGCGTCGATGACTGCAGAGGCAGATTCCACCGCGACTTTCTCTTTCATGGGCTGCTCCAAACTCTCGAACCTATTTTAGCTGCATCCGATCTCACTCAATCGCAGAAGACGCGATTGAATGGGGCACGCCCGATTGTGTGGCCACCAGCCCGGAGAGATAACTAAGAGGCAGTCGGTTCTTGCGAGTCCCTGAGTTCTTTCATCAAGGACTCGGCTCGTCGCAGGCGCGCCACCACCAAGCGGATATCTTCATAGCTTACTTCGGGAGGGAGGGCTGCCTTTAGTGCCGAGAGTCTCGAGGTGCCGAGGCGGGCGCATGCCGCCTCGATGATTGGCTGGCGATTGCGGTCAACCCACCCGTCATCGAACTCTACGCCGCCATCCTCCACCAGATCGGCCACGGTGTTCACCACAGTGCTGAGCTGACGGCCGCGGAGGGTAGCGATCTCCGCGAATGTTTTTCCCTGCCGCAGGAGCCGCAATGTTTCCTCGGATGGATTGGTTCTTACCGCGGCAGTGGCGCTGACACGCACTCCGGCCTCAAAGCGGGCCAGCGCGGCGAGGATTTGCTCGCCGTAGGTTTCGATCTTGCGCTCGCCAAAGCCGGGGATCGCTCGAAGTTCCGGCAGGGTTCGCGGACGCTTGCGGCAGAGCGCTTCCAAGGACGTGTCGTACATCACGATAAATGCCGAGACGCCCTGTTCTCGGGAAACCGTGCGCCGCCACTCGCGCATGTACTCGCGCAACTGCTGCTCTTCGCTCGAGAGCAGTGCTGGCTCAGGAGCGGGGATCTCACCCACCACCGAGGAACGCCGCTTGCGCGCGCGAGGGCTCGAGGAGGAAACGGACACGTTCATCCATTCTGGCGTCGAGCCGCAAACATCGCACGCGCCACAGGTATTCCACTTTGGAGTCTCGCCAAAATGCGTACAGATCTGTCGGTGGCGACAGCGTTCGCACTGCGCGAAGCCGCAGATGTGGCGGTATCGTTCCCAGGCTCGGTCGGTTTCCGCGGGATCCTCGATCTGCTTGATGAAGTGGGCCAGTAGAGCGGTGTCGCGGCGCTGCCAGAGAAGGACGCAATCGGCGGGCTGGCCGTCGCGGCCGGCACGTCCGGCCTCCTGATAGTACTGCTCGATGGATTTCGGCAGGGCCAGGTGGATGACGGCGCGTACCGAGGCCTTGTTGATTCCAAGGCCGAAGGCGATGGTGCCCACCAGGACGCGGACTTCATCCGACATCCAGCGCTCCTGGTTTTTGCGGCGCTCCGCTGCTTCCATCTTGCCGTGGTAGCCGATCGCGGCGATGCCATTCTCCTCGAGCACGTCGACGGTTTCTTCGACGCGGGCGATGGTGGGGGAGTAGACGATGACGTTGCCTTCCCGGGTGCTGCGGATGGCACGCATCATCAACTGAAGCTGGACGTTCTGGTCTTCGCACTCGCGCACGACATAGCGCAGGTTGGGACGGTGAAAGCTCGCGATGTACTTGTCGGGATCGCGCAATTGGAGCTGCTGCAGAATATCGTGGCGGACGCGGCGGGTGGCGCTGGCGGTGAAGGCAGCGATGGGGCGGTCGGGAAAATTCGTGCGCAGCAGGTTGAGCTGACGGTATTCGGGACGGAACTCGTGTCCCCATTCGGAGATGCAGTGGGCTTCATCGATGGCGAAGAAGGCGACGGGAACCGTTTTCAGCCAGGCGAGCGTGTGATTCGTGGCCAGGCGCTCGGGCGATAGATAAAGGAGGCGGAAATCTCCGGCGCTGGCGCGGCGCATGCGGCGGGACTGCTCGTGGCTGGACCTGGTGCTGTTGAGGACGGACGCGGGGATTCCCATCTGGGCCAGTTGCTGGGCCTGGTCCTGCATAAGTGCGATCAGCGGCGAAACGACGATGACGGTCTGCCGCGAGATGAGAGCGGGGAGTTGGTAGCAGAGGGATTTGCCACCGCCTGTGGGCATGACGACACACACGTCACGCCCTGACACCAGGCTGAGCACGATGCGTTCCTGCAGGGGACGGAATGAGTCGTATCCCCAGTACCGTTGCAGGGGTTCCAGCAGGTCGGCGGAGATCATTGCGTCGAGTATAGCTAGCAACCCGGGAAAGTTTCGTGTGACGACTGACCGATGGGTCCGTGACCAGGGAAGCTTGCATCCGAAATCTTAAGACACAGACGGCGACGCAGAGAACGCCCGACGCTCCGATTGTGTCTGCTAAACCCCACGGGATCACACCCGGCCAAGCGGTTCCGCAGTCTAGATCCGTTTGATTGTTGCGAACCACGCCGGTGCGCCGTCGTCGTGGAATCTTGTCTGAATCCGCTCCGTTTCGATGGCGGCGACATTCCATCCGGTGCGGGGGGTGAACGCCGCTCTCAAATTTTTCTGACTGACGGGGTGCGGGCCAGTCTCGGGACCATCATCACTGAAGCACAACACATACAGAGTCCCATCGTGTTCGGTCACCGACGCCAGGCTCGCCACATATCGTGAACGCTCCTCGCCGTCGAAGGTGTGGAACAGTCCGCAGTCCAGCACCGTCTGAAACCTGCGACCCAGACGCTCCAGCTGGAACGCGTCCGCCGCAACGAACTCAACCTCGATCCCACGGTCGCGGGCCTTGTTGCGGGCCATCGCCAGTGCCGTCTCAGCCACGTCAACGCCCAGAACCGGCAATCCCTCCGACAATCGCAAAGACGCGATGTGAAGAGCGTTCTCGCCGGTCCCGCATCCCGCATCGAGCACCGCTCCGACGAATCCGCCTTCGGACGCCAAACGCACGATGGCTGGCTGCGGCCGCCCAATATCCCACGGCGCCGGGCCGTTGTGATAGGACGCATCCCACGGCAGTCCCGTCATCCGTTCGTGACTGGTTGGGTGCCGGCCACGGAACGGATCGTCAGCGAGGGTTCGGGATCGCTCCGACAACTTCGTCCTCTTTCTGCAACTGATCTCGCCACCGCATGCTAGCACCCCAATCACAGGTCTTGACGACTCCTCGCCGATCGGACTAAGGCGCCGCCGCGAACGAGCCGCAGGAACACTTTGTCCAGCGGTTGGACTGCCCCATTTACGCCAAAACCCGGTTTGAACGGGCCACCTGTCCAGACATTCGCATCGAAAACCGGTCCGGTAGAATCCAATAGCGCGGAGCAAGACCCAGGGGGATTCTCATGGCCACGCTCGAAGTCAGTTTCCTGCACAATCAGCTGGAGGAGCGCAAGCGCCGGCTCGAAGCGGCGATTGTCGCGGCACCGCGAAACTCAGGCCTGGCCGGCCTGCTGCGCGAAGTGGATTCAGCGCTCGACCGCATGTCCAAGGGCACCTACGGTCTGTGCGAGGAGTGCCACGAATCGGTGGAGCAGGACCGCCTGCTGGCGGATCCGCTGGTGCGCTATTGTCTCGACCACCTGACCCAGACGGAGCGAGCCGATCTGCAGCGCGATCTCGATCTGGCCTCGGAGGTGCAGCGCAACCTGCTGCCGCAGAATGGGCTGTGCGCCGGCGACTGGGAAACCAGCTTTCACTACGCGCCGCTCGGCGCGGTCAGCGGCGACTACTGCGACCTGATCCCGACCGATGGCCAGCTCTTCTTTGTGTTGGGCGACGTCTCCGGCAAAGGCGTGGCCGCGTCCATGCTGATGGCGCAACTCCATGCCTTGTTCCGCAGCCTGACCGGCATGGCCCTGCCGCTCGGCCGGATTGTCACGCAGGTGAATCGCGTCTTCTGTGAAAGCGCGCTGGCCGGGCAGTACGCCACGCTGGTGTGCGGGCAGGCAAAGCCCACGGGAGAAGTGGAAATCCATAACGCCGGCCACTGGCCCGCCATCGTCGTCGGACGCGGCGGCGTGCTGCGGGTGGAATCGACTGGCTTGCCGCTGGGGATGTTCCACGACAGCGAGTTTTCCGCGACGCGCGTGCAGCTGGACCCCGGCGACACGCTCTTTCTTTATACCGACGGGCTTTCGGAAGCCCGCCACCAGGACGACGAATATGGAGTGGAGCGCGTCCTGACCCTGGTGCGCCAGCAGGCCGGACGCCAACCCGCCGAGCTGATCGGCGCCTGCCTCGACGACCTGCGCATCTTTACCGAAGGTGCGCGAGGGGTGGACGACTTGACGCTGCTGGCGATACGGCGGCGGGGGTAAGGAGCATCCCAAGGGGATTTGTAGTCTGCGGGTGGCTTTGCCATCGCAGAAAAACGCAATAAGCCGCGCCACCCGCCTTCGGATCACTCTTGTCCGTGTTCATCTCCCTGGACTACGACAATCATCCGCATCCACGGGTGGACACAGCACTCCCAGCGAGAAAGGCCTCGCGGTAGCGCGGGGGTTCCCGCCGTCGGCCCAGCTTCGGTAAGGCCGGCTTCCACAAACTGATTCGAATCACTCTCCGGTTGCGGGACGAGCGATCCGTTGGGCAGCACCTGGGCGCACTCCGGCGCCGGGTCGGGATTGCCCGTCAGGCCGTTGAGCACATCGATGAACCCGCCCCCGAATTTCTTGACGCGGGTGAAGGTATGGGTTTCGCCCCCTAAGTTCTTAATGGTGGTTTGATCTCCCGGCTTCAGTTCCAGGCGGACCAGCTTGAAGTTTCCCTCGGTGGTATTCAACAGAGGGTTGAAGCGCCACGCCCCAGCCATCTGATCGCTTTGCAGTTCCGCAATGAAATCCGGGAACAGCGTGGTTCCGTGTGACCCGGCCGTACAGGTTCCGGGTCCGACGGTGGCGTTGAAGGTGACGGGATCACAGGCGTCCCGCATGATGATGGTCTTGGTGGTTTGCGCATTGGCCAAGCAGCCCAACAGCACCGCCACACCGATTCCCACGGCGATCCATTTCATAAAGCCTCCTATGTTGTTTAAACGGGGCCGGACTTGCGGGGGAAGAGTGAATCCTGGCAGTTGCTTTTGCGAAAGATTCTGGTCGCCCCGGGACGCCTTGTCAAGGCCGAAAGCGGCAGTGGAAGCCCCATTTCGCAGCCGCACCGGCCGGGATAACCCATTTATGGGCGACGGGAGATGGGAATCGCAGGCTGCGTCGCTATCCCACTCAATCGCAAAGTGCGCGATTGAATGGGGCACTCCCGAATTGCATGGGCCTCCCGCCGAACCTGTGCCAGCCGCCAACGGTACCCGCCCTCACTTGAATCCGGGCAAGTTGAGCGCCTCCAGCAGATGACGGGCAATCGCGCTTTCGTCGAGGTCGGCGACGTGGGCGTTCTTTTGGCTCCGGGTTACCGTCGGGACCTTGCCGTGGGTCGTTCGGCACGCTCAGGACCGGGAGTCCGCGCCGCATGGACAGGTTTCCTGGACGGGCGCGCAGGCTCGTCTTCTTCTGGTTCGTCTTCTTCTTGTTCTTCTTCCTCTTCATCTTGGGCAGAATCTTCTTCTTCGTCTGCCTCGTCCGCGTCTTCTGCGTCCTCTGAGGCTTCTTCCGCGCCGTCTTCTTCTTCGCTCTCTTCGTCCGGGCCGGCGTCCTCTTCTTCGTCTTCTTCCTCTTCTTCAAATTCTTCTTCGCACCAAGCGTCGTCGCCCACGCCGTTGTTGTCGACGGCGCGGGGGTCGATGACAACGCTCTCGCGGCGATGGGGCTCAAGCTTCATGTGGCGAGGTTGAGCGAGGCGGTTTGCAGTGCGTAGAGGAGGAGTCCGGCGATTTTTGGATCGAGCTGCCCGGCGAGGATGAGGCGCACACCTACATGAGCGCGACCTGGACGGAGTCAGCGTCCTCGAGCACAGGCATGGTGAAGCTGAGCGGGGAGGCGGGCTGGGCGTTCAGCGCAATGCGCGGGCCCTGCCGGTTCTTGTGAAAGAAACAGAAGCGGCGTCCGCGGAGAGCCGGGGAGCCGCACTGGGTGCCGTTGGTGAACGTCGTACGACATGAAGAGTGCTCCACCCCTCCCCCACGGTCTACTGGAATGAACGATTTGCGCGGGAAAGGAGGTCAAAATCTTTGAGATGAAAGGGATTACGGGGAAAATCTTGGAAACAAAGGATATACATCTATAAGATAATTTCATAAGTAAGCCTTATAGCTAGCGTGCAGGAGAGTGGAGTGCGAGGTCAAGGATTAAGTGGGGAATTTGCTGGAGGCAGGTTACGAAATGGGAAAGGAAAGTTGGGGTGGATGGGGAAAGGACTTGACGGGGGTTTGGGGCGCGTGGGGAGGAGAGCGTTGGTCGACGGATGTATGGGCCCAGGTTAGCGTCCAAAAGGCGGACGCGAACCTGGGGCTCCGGGCCATCCACCTGTTCCAAAAAACGAACGGATTCCCCGTGCTATCGTCGCGCCCATGAACTCCCCTGAGGCTTACCTGCCCGCGCCGCGAACGTATAAAGATGTCCCGCTGGTTCCGGCGGTCGATCCTGACGATCTCAAGCGTGTGTGGAATGTGAAGCCGCCGTGGACGGCGCGGTCTCACGAAGAAGCCTGCAAGCCGGGCGCGGATGTCGGCGCTGTCGTGGGCCGACGCCACATGATCAATACGTTGGTCCTCCACAAATTGCTGGGCCCGTGGACCCACGATGAGAAGCTCGACGACGCCGTGTTCCAACTGGCTGCGACGTTTCCGTTGCACGAGCAGCAATTCACCGACTACATGATTCCGGGCGACGAGTTGTATCCGTTCGATCCCATGCTTTCTTGCAACGATTGGTAGAAGAGACCGCCATCGTGCATGTCTGGATGCCGGTGCCGACAAAGGTTGAGGAAGGCGGCCGGCGTTTCGTCAGATTTTCCGTGCCATCTCGAGGTGCGGACCGAGATCCTGGCCGCGAAGCAAGAGGCAAGACTCGTGAGCTCCTGTGGCAGATCTGGCGCAGATTTTCGGGCATCGAGAATATGGTTGGGCCTGAGGAGGCGCGCGCCCATATGTCCACGGTTTGGTTTGAGGATTTTCTGATTGCCAACACGGACATCGTCGAGCGGGCCGTGGGGTGCGTACCGGCAAAAGCCCAGCGTTGCGGGGACGGATCCGATGATGGAAATTGAAAACAGGGCGAGTCGCGGGCTATGGGGTTAGCCCGGTGTCCCAGGTAAGCGTCCGCCCTTTGGACGCCAGGGCGGGTGGCGCACTCAGCCCCGGAGTTGGCTTGAGTCCGGCTGCCTACTCTAGCGCGTCCTAGCGGCCACGATCGCGGCTGCCATCGCGACCTTGTGATCCTTGCCCCAGGGCGACCCGATGGACCTCCTCAGCTGGAGGAAGCGGGCATCGAGGTCCTCGATGCGCAGCACCTCGCTTGCTGCAGCAAGCACCTTCTTCGCGTCGTACCAGTGAACACCCCAACCGCGCGACTCGGCCGCAGTGGCCAGCGCCTTGCGGTACATCACCCAGTCGGCGATGTTCTGCGCCCGGTAGTCCTTGATCCGCTCGGCAATCGTTGGTGGCAGCGCTGGGCACTGGCGAAGCGCGACGCCGAGGATGCGCACGGGTACTGTCATCACGACGGCGTCCAGAACGAGCTTCGCGTGCCGTTCCGCCGATACCTGCACGCGCTCCACCAGCGCCACGGCCTCATCGAGGGGAAGCGCCTGCCCTTCGCTGTGGTGCGGAATCTTCGGCAGGTCCTCGTCCACCAGTTCGACGCGACGACGGTCGAGGAGCGTTCCGTCGCCCGTGACCGTCACCAGCACCGCCCAACCGCCGTGATCCGATACCCCGATGATCGCATCGTTCCTCGAGATGATGTTTCCTCCAGCGCGTGTGCTTTGCGAACCCGTTCAGGCCGACGTTATCAAACCCTTAGCCAGCCACGGAACCCCCGGGCGGCATAGTAAGCGTCCGCACCATTGTGATACAGGAAAACAGTGTCAAAGCGGCGATCACAAAAGAGGGCGCCGCCGAGTTTTCTGATCGCAGAAGGCGTTTTCACCCAGCTCGACGTCTTCGCGTCGAAATTTCCAAGCTTCTGCAGCTCTCGATATTGTTCTTCCGTTAACAGCTCAATGCCCATGGCCGCTGCCATATCCAGCGCGTTATTTTTCGGTTTATTTTCTTTCCTGGAATCTAGCGCTTCCCGGTCGTAGCAAAGACTTCTGCGGTCTTTTGGACTTTCCGCTGAACAATCATAAAAAATGTATTCGCCCGTCTTCTTATCGTGACCAACAACATCCGGTTCGCCGCCAGTTCTCTCCATTTCGCTGAGTGACCAGAGTTTTTCGCTATTCGCTTCCAGCTTTGCGCTTACGTTCGCCCAAGCGAGACCTTTATGGCGAATCATGTTTTTCTCAAAACGGGCCTTCAGTGCTCTGAGTATTTCTTCACGTTGTTTTTTGGCAAGGGTTGCGTTGGACATAGTTTTCATTCGAAGGAAGGGTTGATTGAAATAATGTTGAATGCTGACTGCCGCCCACCTCGTCTATCTTTTCGATATAAGTCGCCGAACGACGTGGCCTTTCCACATCCACAGTCCCGAGAGCACCATTATTGGAACAAAGGCAAACCGGGTAAGAGGCGCGTAGTTCGGAATTTTGTCAAACGGACTGTAAATGTAGCCGAGTATCGGAATGCTAAAGACGAGGTGAATCCAGCGAAAAATCAGACGCGGGATGCCTCGGTTGATGATGTTGGCTGCATCGGATGATTGGGTCACAATGTCGCTCCTTGTATTTGGGACTGTCCCACTCAAGCCAAAATCGGACTTCCACGCCAGCGAAAATCATGCTGTCTGGGGACCCCGCGCTTGAGTGGGTCGCCCGCCTGGATTCACGACTCTTGAACCGCCTTCGGCGGCCAGTTGGGCGGATCAACGCCGAGCTGCTTGGCGTACTCGGCATGCAATCGCTGCCAGTCGAACTTCGTGGCCTCGGGGCCGACGATGCGGCCGATGGGAGCGCCGCTCAGAAGGCGATCCAGAACATCGAAACAAATGTGCCAACCGGCAGCACCCATTGCGATGAAGCGATGGCCGATATTGGTCCACAGCGTGAGGCGCGTGCCGCCACCAGCAGCGGCTTCGAGTTCCCAGCGCATGTCGAAGCTACCCCAGTTGTACTCAAGTACCTTGGGACGGTCGGCTTGCGTCACTTTTGTTTCGGTAACTCGTGGAATGGGCGCTCCTACCGTGGTGAGCTGCACCGTCGTTCCAACCGAACCCAGGTTTCCATCGGCGTCAAAGGGCGCCCACTCCCGCAGATGCGCCGGGTCGGTAAGCGCCTGCCAGACCTTTTCCGGCGCGTGGCGCAGGTCGCGGACAAGAATGAGCGTCCACTTCTCTTCGCCCTTTGGTCCCCGGTCCTTGCGTATCTGCGCCCCGCTGGCCGGACCCGGTGTGTAGTGCTCGCGCTCGGTCACCTATCTTCTCCTTGCCCACACGGCTGGGCGGTCGCCCTTAGTAGCGTGCCAGCTGGGTGAGCTGAATGAGGTTACCGCAGGAGTCGTTCAGCCTCGCAATGGTCGAGCCGGGCACGTCGGTGGGCGGCATGGTGAACTCGGCACCGCGGGCCTTGATCCGCTCGTAGTCGCCCTTGACCGCGTCGGTGAACAACATGATCGCGGGCTGACCCTGCTGAAACATTGCTTGCTGATACGCTTTGGCCGCGGGGTTGTCGTTCAGTGCCAATTGCAGCTCAGTACCTTCCGGCTCCTCGGGTGAGGCCACGGTCAGCCAGCGAAATGGGCCATTGCTGAAATCAGCCTTCTTCGCAAAGCCCAAAACCTCCGTGTAGAAGCGCAGAGCCTTCTCCTGATCGTCCACGTATACGCTGGTCACTTTGATTTTCATTTTCGTTCTCCTTGTGCGCCGGTTAAAACCGGCGAGGTGTAGTGAATGAAAGAGTCACACGAATGTGAAGTAGCGACCCACATCGGCCCCGAGTCATGCGGAGCCGCTCGCGAGGGCGGCGTCGAAGCGTTGACAGGGGAAAGTGCGGGCCGGGTATTCAGCCGCCTAAGACGATTACTCCGGGACGCCGACGCTGTAAGGAGCTGCGGAAGGCCCCATCTGGTGCACCGATACCGCGAGGTGTACCAGAGTCCCGCGCGGTCAGAGACCCCGAGCACGTACGGAAGCAGCTCGCGCGGGAACCGAACGGACCTGGGAAGTCGGACAGACCTACTGTACCGGAGAAGTTCCCGAACAACGCCGGGCAACCGGCAGCGGAGGGAATGGAGGGAAGAGGCCTGGCCAAAGGGAACCTGCCCCAGCAAAACGCGTCCCGGACACCGAGCCGGGAAGACGCGCTCCATGCGTTGGAGCGGGTACGTCAAGCAGCAAGTAAGGGTAAGAAGTTGCGGTTCACCGCGCTCCTGCACCACCTCTACAACCCAGAAACACTGCGCAAGGCTTACTTCAGCTGGAAGAAGGAAGCTGCGCCCGGGGTCGACGGAGAGAGGTGGCGGCACTACGGCGAGACCCTCGAGGACAGTCTCCAGGATCTTTCCCATAGGCTGAAGCGAGGGGCGTACCGAGCGAAAGCGGTGCGTAGGGTGTATATACCTAAGGCCGACGGGCGGCAAAGGCCGCTCGGAGTTCCAGCGCTGGAAGACAAAATCGTCCAGCGTGCGGCGGTCGAAGGGTTGAACGCTATCTACGAAACGGATTTTCTCGGATTCTCGTATGGGTTCCGGCCAGGGCGAAGCCAGCATCCAGCGCTGGATGCGCTTTATACCGGACTGCTGACGAGAAAAGTGAACTGGGTGCTCGATGTTGATATACGCGGCTTTTTCGATGCGATTTCGCACGAATGGCTGGTGCAATTCATCGAGCATCGGATCGCAGATCGGCGCGTCGTGCGATTGATCCAGAAATGGCTCAACGCCGGCGTGCTGGAGGATGGGAAACGGATACGGGTGGAAGAAGGGACGCCCCAGGGCGGCAGTGCCTCGCCGTTGTTGGCTAACGTTTATCTCCATTACGTGTTCGACCTGTGGGTCCAATCGTGGCGTCAGAAGCGGGCGCGCGGCGATGTCATCGTGGTGCGTTTTGCGGACGACATCGTGGTTGGATTTAACAGCCAAGCGGATGCCGATCAGTTTCGGGCAGAACTTACGGAACGAATGAAGAAGTTCAATCTGGAACTGCATCCCGAGAAAACGCGCCTGTTGGAGTTCGGTGCTTATGCGATCGATCAACGGCAGCGGCGTGGAGAAGGGAAGCCGGAGACGTTCAACTTTCTCGGCTTTACGCATATCTGCGTGAAAAAGAGGAGCAATGAACGGTTCACGGTGTTGCGGCAGACGATACGGAAAAGATTGCAGACGAAGCTGAATGAGGGGAAAGCTGAGCTTCAGCGTCGCATGCACGAACCCATCCCCGATCAAGGTAAGTGGCTGCGGGCGGTTGTGGGGGGACACTGTCGCTACTACGGAGTGCCCATGAACCAACCGGCGCTGGCGATGTTTCGATTCCGAGTCGGCTGGTATTGGCATCGCTCGCTGTCGCGGCGGAGCCAGAACGGCCGCGTCCTTTGGGATCGTATGCGGCGTCTCATCACTCGCTGGCTGCCTTTGCCTTCCCTCTGTCATCCCTATCCTCTGCGCCGCATGGGCGTCGTCACCTAAGGCAAGAGCCGGATGCGGGAAAGCCGCTTGTCCGGATCCGTGGAGGGGGTCACGAGCAATCGCGATCCCTACTCCGACTATCACTTTCGCGGTTTGGGCCGCGTTAGCTTTTCTTTGTTGTTCGTCTTTTTCGTGTGTGCGGATTCATCCATGCGATCGAGGTGGCGTTCGAGGGCATCGACGTGTGCGGACCAGAAGCGGCGGAACTGGGCCAGCCAAGCATCTACCTCCCGAAAGGGTTCAGGTTTCAGCCGGTAGACACGGCGCTGTGCGTCCACTGTAGACTCCACGAAACCGGACTCGCGCAGCACTCGCAGGTGCTTCGACACGGTCGGCTGCGGCATACGAAGTTGACGCTCGATCTCTCCAACCGACTGTTGCGACGAGACCAGGAGGCTCAATATTGCGCGGCGGTTCGGCTCGGCAATGATTTCGAAGACAGATTCCACTCTCTAAATATACCTCATAGAGCATATGCGTGTCAAGGTATATATACAAAAGTCAGGCGCAGGCAACGAACTCGATCATGATCCGGCATTTGCGGGCAAGCGTTGCGTTGATGCGCAGGGAAGATCTCGCGCCGGTCAATGAGTTCTACAGGCGTCTATTCGAGCTTGCTCCAGAAGTTCGGCCAATGTTCCAGCGAGAGATGGGGCCTGCAAGCCAAGAAGTTCTCAGACATGCTCGCGAGGGTGATCGCTCACCTGGAGCGTCCCGACGAACTCTGTAGGGAAATGCGCGAACTAGGCGAGCGCCACAGCGGCTATGGGGTTAAGATCGACCAGTATGCCCCGGTTGGTTCGGCGTTGATCTGGATGTTCCAGCACACTCTGGGCGATCGCTTCACCGCGGAGATGGAAGAAGCGTGGCTGGAGGCCTACGCCTTCATCAGCTCTGCGATGGAACGCGGTTCTCGGGAAGAGTCGCCGACCGGTGCTTGTCCGTAGCCCTCAGCTATCGATCGGGTGCCAATAACTCGAAGCTCGAAAATCATGTTTTTGGAGAAATTCGGCACTGCGGCGAAACGACGTACTACCCCGGAAGAGACAAAGGCCGAACTCACCGCGTCAAATCCTCTCGACATCGGGTCCAAGCCCCATACTTTGGTATTGATCGATACGTTCGTCCAATAGATTCCTCGACGCGCTTCTGGTTTAATCAAAGCGCTCCTATCGGAGGAATTTGTGAGCACTGCATCGGAATTGGAGTCATCAATGAACAGCGTCGAAATCGAAAAGAAGAGCTATGAGATGCCACCGCGAGAGGGGATCAGCATCGCGCAGTTTCTCACCGTCGCCGACATCGAGCGATCGGCTCGCTACTACGAAAAGGTCTTCGGCGCACGCATTCTGAGCCTGGGTGACGGCAACGCGCCTGGGTACCTTCAACTCGCGAATATCTGGATGATTCTGAACGTTGGGGGCGGGCCGACCCCGGATAAGCCGACAGTAACGCTCAGCGTACCCGACCCGAATCACATCAACAGCTTTATGAATTTCCGCGTTGCGGATATTCAAGCGTGCTACGAATTGTGGAAGAGTCGAGGAGCCGAGTTCATCACCGAACCAATACCTAAGTACGGCGAGATCCGCTGCTACATCCGCGATCCTGACGGTTACATTATCGAGGTCGGACAGAGCACTACCCTCACCTACGGTTAACACTCGGGCCAGACGGATGCCGACTTTGCGCCACATCGTTGCGCTTCTCTCGATTTTTGCTTTGAACAGGCACTCGCTCTGACATCGAAAGGAGTACCAGATGGTCGTCACAGACGAACTGAAAGAGGCCGCGCGCGTGATCGCGCCTGTCGCCTTGAACACGCTTAGTGTGAATGTTTTTACCGCCCCGGGAAAGACTATGGTCGGCGAGCGCCCAAAGCCCTTCGGCGAACCGCTCGGCTTTGACCCGATCACGTCGACTCTAATCTTCGGCGAGTACGACGCGGTGCTGGTCGACGCGATGGGGACAGTGGCGGAGGCCGAAGCCCTCGCGGATTGGATTGCTCTGCACAACCGCAACCTGGAGACCATCTACATAACGCACGCCCACTTCGACCACTTCTACGGTCTGGGCATTGTGCTCGACCGTTTCCCGGGCGCTCGGGCGATAGCAACGCCCAAAACGCTGAACGCCATGCAGATGTCTTTCACTCCCCACGGTGGAGCGGTTAGCGCGCCGTATGTTTCCTGGGCAAGTGCCCACTAAGTTGGTTCCACCTGAGGCCTATGAGCAAGACACCTTCACTCTCGAAGGCCACGAATTGCGCATCATCGAGCAGGGTCGCACCGATAGTCCCGATTCGACCTCTCTCTACGTTCCGTCGATCGGCCTGATCGTCGCCGGGGACGTTGTGTACAACCAATGCCGCGTGTACGTCGGCGACACCACCCCCGAGAGCCGAAAGAATTGGATCGCGGACCTGGACCGGTTAGCGGCGCTCAACCCGACGATGGTTGTCGCCGGTCACAAGAAGCCCGGTGCGCCCGACTCTCCCACGGCGATCCAGGACACCAAGCGTTACCTTAAGGACTTCGATCGGCTGCAGAAAACCGCGACCTCCGACCAGGAGCTGTTCGATCAGATGACGGCGCTGTACCCGCATTGGGTGGCCAATCAGTCCTGGCTGATGTTCGGATTCCCCGGAGCATAACTCACATCAACCGCGGTGGCCGGTCCTTGCGCACTTTGGGGGAAGGCGCGGACGATGAGCCACCTCATATTCAGGAGAACGGAATTCGATTTCAAAGAGGAGAACAAAATGACAACAAAAGGAAAAGTCTTGGTGCTAGTCTCGAGCGGTCACGGCTTGCCATTGAAAGATGGCAAGGTTTATACCGGCGCTGGCTACTATCTCAACGAGCTGACGGTTCCGGTTCGTGTCCTGATGAAGGAAGGCTACGAAATCACTTTCGCCAACCCCAAAGGCAACACGCCGCAAATGGATGTCCATTCAGCTGTAGCCGACTTCTTCGGTGGAGACGAGGCTAAGCTTCAGGACTATCTAAAATTCCGCGACACTCTGGCTGGGCTCAAAAATCCCACT
>Ga0210409_10000326_pt1 | contig 88485 bp, 84 predicted proteins | sample IncBWH17MmetaG_FD_161649 | JGI IMG/M metagenome (GOLD analysis project Ga0210409, IMG submission 161649) | Forest soil microbial communities from Barre Woods Harvard Forest LTER site, Petersham, Massachusetts, United States - Inc-BW-H-17-M | ecosystem: Environmental > Terrestrial > Soil >... | reverse complement strand
GGAGCGAACGCCATGCACAGGAATTGATCCAGGCACGAGAAGGACTTCACTTTGAACGCGCCTCGATAGCGGGTGACGCAACGACGGAAGGTGGTCAACGGAAGATGTTGCATCAGCTGCGCAAACATCAGCTTGCCTCGGTTCATCGATGGCCCCCACGAAGTTATGCTTCGCAGGGTCGCAGAACCCGCGTTCCGAGTTCAAATCGAGACCAAGAGAATTTGCCGCTTATGCGTTTCTCATCAATAATTTACGGAAGGCAAGAAGCAAAACGTTGGGACACTACTGTGTATACAATACAAATGAAAACGGCCTCGGCCGTGCCAGCCGATTAACTGGACGAGGTGGCTTGTGCTGAATGTTTTTGCAATCTCCCTGGCTAGTTTCAGCGTAGCTTCCCAGAACGAAATGGGCAGGCCAGCACAAAATTCACGCACGATGAAGTCCGTAGTCTACTCAAACAAGAAATACGAAATTCTCCGTCATTTCGCCGGGGGCTTTTTTCTTTCCTTCGTCAGCTACGCGCTCACCATGGGCGCCGTCGCGCTCGTTTGCCGCCAGGCGCTGCATTTCACCTGGGTTCCTGCTCTGCTCGTTGGCGCGGTGCTCGGCTGTATCAGCAGTTCGATTATTCTGCCGGTGCTGCAACAGGTGCAATTGCGTCGCGAAGTGTGCGTCACGCTTCTAGTGGAAGCGGCTCTGGGGATGCGCTTGCCGTTCTGGCGGTGACCGCGCTGATCGATGTTGCCGCCGGTGGCAGCGCTTCGCCGAAAGCCGTCGCCTGGACGCTGGTTTCCAGTCTCCTGCTCGCCATCGCTGGAGGCGTCCTCGCTGGCATGGCCTGGTCCTGCCTTCTGCCCATTCTTTCCGAAGAACGGAAACGAGCTCGTTGCCCTTCAGCGCATGAACGCCCGAGTAAACGAGGGCTGACGCTTTCGAATTTTCCTTCGATTCGAAAGCGAATGCATCTCGACGATGAGGCAGGCAGCTCCGACTGGTTTTCCGAGGTTCCCATCAAGGAACAGCTCGCGGGCGCGTCAGCACCGCACTATCGCCAGATGCTGACCTTTCACGGCGAGCTGGCATTTCTGATTCGTACTTTCTTTTTTGTTTTGTTGGGTGCACTGGTCGATTTTGCCGGCCTGCGCAAGAACGCCCTTCTCGCCCTTGGTTGTTTCGGCGCATTGTTTCTGGCGCGGTGGTTCGCCGTACAGGGCGGTCGACTGGCGTGGAGAAACTTTACACCTCAGGAGCGCGAGCTGATGATCTGGTTTCTTCCGCGTGGGCTAATTACGGCAGTGCTCGGTATTCAGGTTCTGGGAGCGCGGGGTCCGCGGTTCGAGTTTCTACCCTCGCTGGCCTTCGCCGTTATTCTGCTCACTAATTTTGTTTTGTTGATTGGCACGTTTCGCGCGCGCAGCCTGCTGGCGCTCGTCGCAACGGCTTCTTCCGAGGAACTTCCCGTTGATGAGGAACCGCTTGCCTGAGAGGGAGAGATTTAGATTTCCTGGAGCGATGTGTGCAGCACTTGCCTAAACGGCTGAAGCCTCCGAGGCCGCGGCTAGCTCCGCGCTGCTCACGCACACCGCGCTCCCGTGGAGGATGCAGGTTTCCCCCTGATCGTGGACGTCGCGACGAATCGACCTGATTCTCAGGAGCGCTCCCGTCGTCAGGGCTTTTGCCATCAGCGGCTCGAGCAGTGGATCCCGCGCGCTGATGCAAGAAAAAATGGCCAGCACCGTGACCACTTCCGCGGAGAATCCGCCGCCCTCGTGAACGATCTTGGCCATTACACCTTGCCCCAAGGTCGGCGTCACGGCAACGGTGAGCGGGACCACCAGGCGACCTCGGTCTCTAAGCCTCCGCAACCACAGGGGGTGGGGATGCGTTGTTCCCGCGTTGATCAACATCGCGTCGCACTCGCCCGGATCAAAGGTTGCGCCATCCCCGGCATGCACAGTCACATTCGGATAGCTGGAAAGATTCTCTTTGGCGCGCGCCGCAAGTCCAGGGTGCACTTCAATCCCCAGTACGCTGCCCGTCGGCCCAACGACTTCCGCCATAATCGCGGTGTAATAGCCCACGCCACATCCCAGGTGGTAGACGCGGTCGCCCGGCCTCAAGTCCAGCGCGTTGATCCACCGGCCCAGGGCGCTAGGCTGGCCGTTGTTGATATCGCGAGAGGCATCGAGCGCCACCACCAGGTTGTGATAGAGATCGCGCGGGTCCCCGGTTGGGTAGTACGAAGTGCCCGCCTTGCCTGTCAGGGACAAGGCCCGCTGTTCGGGCGAGCCAAGTTGCCACGGCGGAGGACCCAGGTACTTTTCCCGAGGGACAGACGCGTAGGCTTCCACCAACGCAGGCGAACTGATGTTGGCCGCGAATCGAACTTCCTGCGCGTAAAAACGGCGACAATCTTCAACGGTCATCATGAGATGAAACCTCGGAACTAGACAAAAGGGATACGCGTACCCGGCAGGCAAAGTTACGTGTCAGAAACCGCACATCCGTGTCGATGATGCCTCACGCCCCTTTGTTTTCCTGCAGGATGTTGCCGCCGTCGACGACCAGCACTTGTCCCGTAATGTAGGATGCTTCTGGAGAGGCGAGGAAGCAGACTGCTGCAGCCACTTCATCAGGAGTGCCGGAGCGGCCCAGGGGAGTGTGCAGCCCAGCAACTTTTTCGGACTCCGTCGTGGAAGCCGTGGCAATCCAGCCGGGGGCCACACCGTTAATGGTGATCCCGTCCAACGCGGTTTCCAGCGCCACAGCTCGCATCATACCGTCCATGGCTGCTTTGGCGGCGCCGTATGCCGCTGAGCCCGGGTTGCTGACCACCGGGCCCGTCACGGAAGTGATATTCACGATTCGCCCGTATTTCTGCTGTGTCATTCCCGGCAAAACCGCCCGCGTCATTCGAAACGCTGTGTGCAATGTAATGGCGATCTGGTTCTGCCATTCCGCAAAAGAAGTTTCTCGCAAGGGCTTACTTTCCGTCGGCCGTCCGGTTTGGGCCATACCCGCATTATTCACCAGAATATCGATGCGCCCCGCGCGCGATAGCACCGAATCGACGAAACGCTGCACCTCTGTTTCCACTGTAAGATCGGCAATAAAGGAAAGGACCGCCTCGCCGCCCGCATCGAGTTCCCGCGCGCGGGCATGAATGCGGTCCGTGGTTGAAGTAATTACGACACGCACACCCTCAGTGTGCAGCCGCCGCGCCACTGCAAATCCAATTCCTTCGGCGCTTCCCGCACCGGTAATCATCGCCGTTTGGCCGCGTAAAGTAGGCGTCATTCCGTATTCCGCGCGCCGCATCATACATCGGGACGGGCTGCAAGGAATCCTTCAACCTCTACTTTTTACTCCAGGTGTATTGTTGGCTTGATGGTCCCTTTTTCTTTCGCTACTTTCAGGAGCTCGGGATAAAACTGCACAAAGGAATGCTCCACTGCCGCGTTCTGGTCGTGGCAATGCCAGCAACCGTTTTGGCCCGGAGTGCTGGCGCTTGCCGTTTTTTCTCCCGAACTGAATCCAAAGTAAGCCCATTTGTCCGCGAAGCGTTTTTCGTCTTTGACTTCGACATCCAGTCCCATGAAGTCCTTCTGATAGTTGCCGTGCTTGTTGATCGAGCCCTGGGAAGTCGAACCATAGAGTTCCAGAACAAATATGGTTTTGTCCGGCCATGTCCCGTGCTGCAGGTAGTAGTCGTAGGAACCCGGATTGACAAAAACGTTCGTAAACATTTGCATACTGTCACTGGCCTTCTGGGAATAGCTCATCCCCAAGCCGGAAGAGACGTACACCCAGCGGCGGTAGCCTTCGGGACGCACCAGTTTTGCATCCGCCGCGAACTGTGGCCCAGGAGGCGCCCCCGCAGGCGTCTGGCTGTGGCCCACGCGAATCGCCATCGCTGTGATTGTCAGTCCGATGAATACAACTACGAGAATTCTTTTCATAGACATCCCTCCTCGGCAGTTCAGCCTGCCGGAAAGACCAAGCAGGCGCAGATCGCACTATGTCGCGTCACGCCATAGAGTATAAACGCATCGCTAGCGGTTTTGTTTCAATTTTCTTGCGCAGCGGGCTTCGCGATCGTTGCGATGTTTTTTCGGCGTGCGTGCTGTGCCGAATCGCCGTCCCTACGCCGGCCAGATATATCCGGTATGGTCATGGACATGCGCATTGCGAGCCGGCGGCCGGGTGGGCAGGTGCTGGATTGGCCGCTCACCCTCGCGGTTCTCTTGCCGCTTACCTCGCGGAAGGCTACGGTTGCCTTAGAGGACTTGTTGAGGAGGGATTCATGACCGTTGCGACTCCCCCTGCCGATCAAAGCGAATTTGCGCCTGAGGCCAAAGCAAAACCGAGCCTGTGGAAACAGATCTTTCGGTTCGTGCGCTGGACGACCTATGCATTTGCCTTAATCACTCTCATCCTGCTGTTCCACAAATCGGCTCCGCCACCGGTCGAAACCAGTCCCCAGGCTGCGGCGCGCGCCGAGGAAAAATTTGAAGCAGTAGAGAGTGCCGTGGCCAGTGGTCAGGCTGCAACATTGCGCCTGGACGAAACGGAATTGAATTCCTATCTTTCCACACACCTGAGCCCCACCGGCACCTCAAGCCCGAACGCGCGGCCGCCGGAAACGGCTCAAAACCTGCCGAACGGCTCGAGTCCCTCACCACAGGAAGTCGAACAGATGCGTTCGAATGTCAGTGACTTCAAGGTTCAATTGATCGACGACCGGGTAAAGGCGTACGTCGTTTTCAGTGTCCACGGCAAGGACATGACGCTCCAACTCGAAGGGCGGCTGGGCACGCAGAATGGTTACTTACGATTCGAACCGCTGAGCGGACAGATTGGCTCATTCCCGATCCCGCAATCCGCGCTGGAATCCGCCGTGCAGCGGATGATGGATTCACCCGAAAACAGAGAGAAATTGAAGCTGCCTTCGGAGATTTCCGATCTACGCATCCAAAATGGCGAAATCGTCGCGAGCTATAAGTGAGAACGCATTGAACGGTTGAGGAAGCTACCGGTACACTTTTCAGCGCATTCGACGAAACCTCCGCTTCCAAGATAGTTTTCCCGAAACTCAAATCCAACGATGTTTGAAATGTCAGTCAGGGAGCGCGAGCATTGTATAATTGTTGCTCTTGCGAGGAGAGAATGCCCTGCATGACCGATGAAAAACAAGATCGTGAGATGGGAATGAGCCGCGAGATCACGCGGCGCGATTTTCTGAATGGCGTTGCCATTGGTGTGGGAGGTACTCTCGTTGGAGCCAGCATCGCCCCGGAGACACTGCTCTCTGCCGGTGCGCTCGATGAATTCGCGCCGGAAAAAGCACCGGACTACTACCCACCGGCCAAGATGGGCATGCGCGGAAATCATGACGGGACATTCACGTTCGCCCATCGCCTGCGCGACGGAGAAGCCGCGGATTCTTTCGGAGATGCCGTTGACACCGGGGAGAAATACGACCTCGTCGTGGTTGGCGGAGGCATCAGCGGCCTCGCCGCCGCGTATTTCTACAGAAAGAGCGCCGGCGACAACGTCCGTATTCTCATTCTCGACAATCACGATGATTTCGGGGGTCACGCCAAGCGCAACGAGTTTCGCGCCGGGGGCCGCACTTTACTGAGTTATGGAGGAACGCAATCGATCGAGAGTCCCGGCAAGTACAGCGCGGCGGCAAAGCAGTTGCTTGCGGAGCTCAGTATCAAGACCGAGAAGTTTTACAAAGCTTACGACCAGAAGCTGTATTCCAAAATGGGGACGGCCGCCTTTTTCGACAAGGAGACGTTTGGCGATGACCGCCTCGTCACGGGCATGAACTCCACCCCTTGGCCTGAATTCCTCGCCAAGGCCCCGCTTTCGGACGCTGTGCGCAAAGACATCGCGCGCGTTTACACCGAGAAAAAGGACTATCTTCCGGGATTGTCGCCGGAGCAAAAAATCGCCAAACTCTCGAAGATCAGTTACGCCGAGTACCTCACCGCGCATTGCAAGCTTATTCCGGGGGCGCTTCCGTTTTTCCAGACGTTCACTCACGATCTCTTCTGTATTGGCATCGAATCCGTCTCGGCGATGGCCTGCTACGAAGCGGGCGACGACTACGGCTCATTCACTTACGCTGGTTTTCAGGGACTCGGACTCCCTCAACGCCATAAAGAAGAGCCGTACATCTTTCATTTTCCCGACGGAAATTCCTCAATCGCGCGGCTGTTGGTCCGCTGGTTGATTCCGGAAGCGGTTCCAGGATCGACCATGGAGGATCTCGTCACCGCAAGGGCGGGCTACGCCAAGCTGGATCAAACGGGTGCTGCGGTTCGAATCCGACTGAACAGCACTGTAGTGCACGTACAGCACGCCGGTAGTGGAAGCGCAACGAAGGATGTGCAAATTGCCTATGTGCGCGGAGGCAAGCTGCAAACCGTCGCGGCGAAAAATTGTGTTCTGGCCTGTTACAACGGAATGATTCCCTATATTTGCCCCGAGCTGCCGGAAAAGCAAAAGGAAGCGCTGTCCTATCTCGTAAAAGCTCCGCTCGTCTATTCCCATGTAGCGTTGCGAAACTGGACGGCGTTTGCGAACTTAAATGTGCACCACATCGTGGCTCCCGGCGCGTACCACACTTACACCGCGCTGGATTTTCCGGTGAGCCTTGGCCAATACCAGTTCCCTAGTAATCCCAACGAGCCCATCGTGCTTTTCATGCTGCGCACGCCCTGCAAGCCTGGGCTGCCTCAGCGCGAGCAGAATCGCGCGGGGCGCGCTGAATTAATGCAGACGCCCTTCTCGACATTCGAAAGGAACATTCGCGGCCAATTGACACTGATGCTCGGCAGCGCTGGATTCGATCCGGCAAAGGACATCAAAGGCATTACCGTCAATCGCTGGGCGCATGGCTACGCGTTCACTCCCAATCCTCTTTTCGATCCCGATTGGAAAGAAGGCGAAGAGCCCTGGGTCATTGGCCGCAAACCTTTCGGAAAGATTGCCATCGCGAATTCGGATTCGGGCGCCAGTGCCTACACGGACGTGGCCATCGATCAAGCCTGGCGCGCCGTCGGCGAAATCCTGCAAAGCTGATACTCATTGAGTCCCCTGAGCCGAGGTTTGGGCCTGAGAGAGAAGTGCATCCGTTTGATTGGTATAATGGGTTACGCGCCCGTAGCTCAGCTGGATAGAGCATCTGGCTTCGAACCAGAGGGCCGGGAGTTCGAATCTCTCCGGGCGCGCCATTATTCATCGCTCCTACACCTTGGCAATTCGGGTGGCGCCCTCGCCCACGATATGACAGAACACCCACACACTTCGTGGATTTCCATGGATTCAATGTCAAGGCGGAATACGCATAAATCGGAGACCGGCCCAGTCACCAGGTATGAAGTTTGGGTCGTCGTCGAATGTCCAGATTCGCCGTAATTATTTTGTAGTTGACTGGTCAGTTCGCTGGTGACAATGACTAACCGAAATGAAGAAGCGTCACTGTGGCAGGCCCATGCGTTTCAGAAGATCGTCAAAGCGCGGGTCAGAGCGCAGGGGGTCATAGAGGGCAGCGGTTTTTAGCCCGAGGAGGTATGTCGGGCGCTCTTTGAATGCGTCCTCTAAACCCGCAAAGGCAGAGTCTTTCTCCCCAAGTCCGGTATAAATGACGGCCGGATACAAAGCGCTGACATCTTCGCGCTTCGCGCGGGCCTGCAGTTCACCAAGAATTTGTCTGGCGCGATTCTTGTCGCCTGAAAGTGCGTATGCTTCCCCTAACATCGCGGCGTTGTGCGGAGTGTCGTCAAGCCTTCTCCCCGTCTCAAGGTCAGTTAGCGCCTCCCGCCACTTTCCCTTCTGCTCATACGAAAGACCGCGATCGATATGGGAAGTGGCGAAGTTTGGCTCAATCTCAAGGATTCGATCGAACTTCCTTATGGCGTCGTCGTAGCGCCTTGCGAGATAGAACCACTCTCCCTCGGCAGTGCGTATCGTCAGCGATAAGGGATCTAATTGCCTTGCAATTGCGATTTCACGAAAACACTCCTCGAAACGTCCCCTTACTACCAGGCTTCCGGAATACCACTGATGGGGTGTTGCGTCATTGGGATCCAGGGCCATGGCTAGCTTGAATTCCCGTTCGGACTCCTCCCAATTCCAGTCGTGGTTCTGTGCGATCAACCCCAGAATGGCATGTGGTTCGCTCAGCGTAGGGTCAATCGTAAGCGCTTTTTTTGCCGCAGTTCGCGCCTGAAGGCTTACGGCTTGAAGAGAACTGCCGTTGGCCGACATCAACAAGTAGGATTCCGCCAAGCCCGTGTAGGCCAACGCGTAGTTAGGGTCGGCCGCTATAGCTGAATGGAAATACTTCTCTGCATTCTGGTACCCCGCTGCGGTGCGCCCGCTCAGGCTATAGCGCCCCAGGAGATAGGCATCGTAGGCCTCCGGAGTGACGGGATGATTGCGCCCCGCACGGTTTCGCGGCTCAAGCGCCAGCCGCGATTGGATTTCTTGGGCGACCCCAGCGGTCACGTCATCCTGCAGCGCGAAGAGGTCCTTCAAACTGTGCTCGTATTCTCGAGCCCACAGGTGACTCTGGTCTTTCACCTGAATGAGCTGTGCGGTGATGCGCATTCGATCTTGATCGCGTCGCACGCTCCCTTCGAGAATGTATTGCACGCCCAATTCGCGGCCAATCTGGTCCAGGCGCTCGTCGCCGTGCTTGTATCCCATAACAGAAGTGCGAGCAATAACCCCCATGCGCTCCGGTTGCAGCCGGCCGAGCTGGGTAATCATCTCCTCGGTCACACCATCAGTTAAGTACTCCTGCTTCGGGTCGCCGGTGAGATTCTGGAACGGCAGTACTGCCAGCATGATCCTGCTCGGGGGTGCGACGACTGGCGGATGGGTCCGATGCCAAGCCAGGTAGCTCACCGGTAGAAGAATCAAGAGCAAACCGGCAACTAAAACGGATCGCCAGGGAAGGGCACGTGCAACCTTAACGCTCGACTCAGGTTTGGCGCTTTCCTTCAAAGACTCCACATTCGCAATGAAACGGTACCCACGTCGCGGGAGCGTCTCGATGTATCGCGGCTTTTCGGCGTCGTCGGCCAGAGCGCCTCGGATTTGGTTAATGGAGAAGTTGATGCCGTGTTCGAAATCGACAAAGGTCGATTCGCTCCAGAGGCAACGCTGGATTTCTTCTCGGGTCACCACCGCCCCGGCGTGCTCCGCCAGGAGCAAGAGGACACGAAACGGCTGAGGTTGTAGTTTTATGAGAATGCCAGCTTTACGGAGTTCTCCGGTCGTCGTGTCCAATGCGAAGGGGCCAAAGCACAGGCTGGCCGAGCGGGGTACAGAATTGGGCATTCATCACCAGCGAACGTCAATTGACCAGGATTCTATCAGCTTTTGACGGCAGCGATGCGGGAAATCTCTCCTATTGCAAAGACAATAACTCTTTCGCTTTCAAGGCTCTGGCTCCTTACCAAAAACTAACCCGAATCGTACATCTCGGTCATTGCCACGGTTCCGAATCGAGACTAGTTTGCGCTTAACGCGTGGTTTCCAGATCGTTGCGATTGGAGTAACTCGGCAGAAGTAATCGGCGCAGCAACACTCTCCCACCAAAATTGAAGTAACACCGTCCAGAGGGCATGAATCGTGACCGCGCATAGCCATTCTGGGCCCAGGAGACGTCATGAAAGGGTCCATATTGTTCCTCGTCACAATCTGTAGTTTTTGCCTTCTCACCGGGTGTGGCACGAGTATGCAGCCCCCTCCTCCCGTGGCCACTCACTTCTCCGTCACTTCCGCGACCTCTGCACCAATCGCCGGGACGCCCTTTAACATCACGGTCACTGCGCTTGATTCTTCGAATAGCGTGGTCAGCACTTATCAGGGAACGGTTCATTTCACAAGCTCGAATGGCCAGGCGGTGCAACCGGCAAGTGGGACGCTGACGAACGGAATGGGGACTTTCTCGATATCGCTCAGTACAGCGGGTAGTCAGACCATCACCGTGAGCGGCGCGCCTGCTCTGACCGGCACATCGACTCCGATCCTCGTCAGCACCAGCGGGGCTACTCACTTTTCCGTGAGCCCGGCCATTGCTACGCCCGCTGCCGGCGCAGTCTTCAACTTCACCGTCACGGCGCTCGACGCCTCGAACAGCACGGTCGCGAGCTACTCCGGGACGGTGCAATTTACGAGCAGTGACCCTCAGGCCGTGTTGCCCCACAATTCGACATTAACGAATGGGGTAGGAACTTTTTCGGCGACGCTGAAGACCTCCGGCGCCCAAACCATCACGGCGACCGACACCGTCACGGCCTCGATCGTCGGAACTGCGAATTTGACGAACGTGAGCGCGGGTGTTGCCACTCACTTCACGGTTACCACCCCGGCCAACGCAACCGCTCGAGCCTCCATCTCCGTAGTAGTTATGGCGCTCGATGCCTACAACAATTTCCTGAACAATTACACCGGGACCATTCACTTTACTAGTACTGATAGCAAAGCGATCTTGCCGGCCGACGCAACGCTGCCGCCAAATGGAACAGGGAACTTCTCCGCGACGTTCGAAACCGTCGGTAACGAAACCATCACGGCGACCGACAAGGCTAAATCCTCCCTTACCGGAAGTTCGAGTTCGATCGGCGTCGCTGCCGCGTCCGCACTCACGATCAACCCCGTCACTCCGCCAATCGGGACAGTGGGGGCAAGCTATGGTTCTGTAAAGTCCGTAGTCTTCGAATGTTCTTTGGGTAGACGGGGCGTATTCTGCCAATCGTGTCCTAATCCTTCGTCTTGTGCGTCACTTCCGATTTGCACCCCAAATTTTTCGCACCTGCCCTGTCGTGAGACGAGAGAAATCTTTACGGGGTTCAAGTTCACTGCTGCTGGAGGGATACCGCCCTATAGCTGGAGCGCTACCTCGATGCCCCCTGGTCTGAGTGTGAACTCAACTAGTGGCGAGATTGTCGGGACGCCTACCTTAGCCGGTAGCTACAGTGTCGCTTTAACGGTAGCGGATTCGGGAACACCGCAAGTAACGACGCCCGGCAGCCCCACGATCGTCATCAACAACCCGGCACCTCCGGTCATTAGTACGACTCCTGCGCCTCCCACCGGAGCAGTGAATCTACCGTATAGCTTTACCTTCACCGCATCGAGCACAGCTACGCCATTGGTCTGGAGAGTCAGTGCTGGCACGCCACCTCCCGGCCTTGCTCTCAGCGCAGGCGGAGTACTTTCCGGCACGCCGACGGCGGCCGGAACATCCTCATTCACGCTGAACGCAGAGGACACGTTCAAACAAGACTCAGCGCCGCAAGTTTTCAACGTTGAGATTTTCGCGCATGGATTCAAAGCCACCGGCAAGATGTCAACCTCGCGCTTCGCACATACTGCTACATTGCTGAACAATGGCAAGGTGCTGGTAGCGGGAGGAACAGATGCGAACGGGGGCACCCTCGCAACAGCCGAGCTCTATGATCCGACCAACGGAAGTTTTACTTTGACCGGCAACATGGGCGCCGGGCGCGCCCACTTCGTGGCGACGTTGCTCCCCAGCGGAAAAGTGGTCGTGACCGGCGGCTTGGACCCTGCCGGGAACCCGCTCGCGACAGCCGAAATATACGATCCAACAACCGGAACATTTTCCCCGACGTCCGGCAACATGCAATTCGTGCATGCAAGCCACACTGCGACGCTTCTCAACACTGGCAAAGTGCTCGTAGCCGGTTGGGGCAACGCCACAGCCGAACTTTTCGATCCGGGCACGGAAACCTTCGCACAGACCGGCAGCATGGCCACAGCGCGTGTCTCGCATACGGCGACCCTGCTCAGCTCTGGAAAGGTGCTCTTGACGGGAGGAGTCCAAGGGACCGGAGCAACACTCAAAGTGCTCGCCGAAGCCGAACTCTATGATCCTACCAGCGGAAGCTTTTCGCCGACGCTCGGTATCCTGGCAACGGCGCGTCAATGGCACACCGCGAGTTTGCTCCCAGGCGGTAAAGTGCTCGTGACGGGAGGGTTGGACAGCATGGGGAAAGCCATCATCACTGCGGAGGTGTTCGATCCCGCGAACCAGTCCTTTACAACGACGGGCAGCATGGGAACCGCACGCGCCTTTCATACAGCCACAGTGCTCAAGGACGGAACAGTTCTCGTGACCGGAGGAGACGACGGGACCTCGGCGCAGTCGACGGCCGAGCTCTATAACCCAGCCACCGGAGCGTTTTCGCAAACCGGCGGCATGGCGAGCGCACGGCAGAGCCACACGGCCACCCTGCTCAATGACGGAACCGTGCTCGTTACCGGAGGAACTAACTCAACAGCTCTTGCGAACGCGGAGATCTACCAGTAACACAGGCGGACGCGTTTGGCATCGGAAGCACGGCTTGCCCCAATCGGACTTGAGTGATGGATCCGCCAAGCAAAGGAGATCGGAGGCGGAATCAGCTTCGCTCGTCCAGGAAGTCTGGCTGGGGAGACCCAGGCGGGCCGAACGGGTTCGTGACAATGCCGTTCCGTGTCTCACTTTGTGAGTTGGCGGGACGCCCTGGTTCCCCGAAACGAGCAGGGCGATATTTCCCGCAAAATATGTTACTGTCAGTCGGTAGACTCCCGAAGTAGGATTGCCTGACTTCCTTGTAGGGCGCGCTTTGCGGCCCTCCCTCCACCGACTTCAGCCAATTTAGGTCAACGTCCCGTAGTGTCTGGGAAGCGGCAAACAGCCGAAATCCTGCACTCGTGGTGCTTCGAAGAGTTCAGGGAGAACCAAGATGAAGAGTTTGTTTGTCGGCAATATGAGCTTCCAGACCACGGAAAGCGAACTACGCGAATTGTTTGCGCCGTTCGGCCAGGTCACCCGCGTGCACATGGCGATGGATCGTGAAACCGGCCGCGCGCGCGGCTTCGCGTTTGTCGAAATGCCCAACGACGCGGAAGCGGCGCAGGCCATGACCGGGCTCGATGGAAAAGAAGTGGGCGGCCGCAACTTGAAAGTCAACGAAGCGCGCCCCAAGGGCGAAGGCGGCGGATCGCGCGGCCCGAAGAGTTTTGGCGGCCCCAGCGGTGGTCGTGGCAAGGGCGGCGGTGGCGGAAGAGACCGGTTCTCGAACGAAGATTACCGCGAGTCCGCGCGGCAGCCACGCGAACCACGTTGGTAGCCTGGTTTTTTCATAGAAATGGTCGCACGGTCCCGGCACAGCCGGCGCCGCACTCTGCTGTCAAGGAGACCCTATGACGACGACATTCCAGAAGCGTCAAAAAGAAATGAAGCGCATCGAAAAGCGCAAGATGAAGGAAGAGAAGCGCACCCAGCGAAAGGCCGACAAGACCACTCCGAAGGAAGGCGGATTCGATCCCACTTCCGATCCCGCTTTGGATCCGACGATCGATTGGAATCACTCCAACGAAATTAATTCCCAGGAATAGTTTCCGTCACACTGCGCTTGCAACTTCACACGATTTCCAGAGGGCGTCGAATTTGAATTAAGACATTTCTGTCTTGGCACTCGCGCGCGATTGCAATAGCATCCTTTGGTCGCCACAATTGGATTTCTCCCGCGCGAGTTCTCTCACTGCTGCGGGGCTGACCTTTGCTGGCGATCTGGAGAATCATGCAGCCCGTTCGAACTCTGGTGTTCAAACTCACTTTCTTCACGCTCGCCGCACTCGTTATCTTTGTCGCCTCCGCCTCCGCGCACGCCGTCCTTCTCGAATCGAGCCCAGCTCTGAAGGGCTCCGTTGCCGGCCCGGATGTTCCCATCAAGCTTCGCTTCAACGTTCGAATAGACGCCGGCCGGTCCCGTTTGACCCTCGTCCGCCCGGATGGCTCTACCCAGCCGCTCGAAATCAGCAAACAGTCTCCCGCGGATTCCCTGTCCGCCCAGGCCACGGGCTTGCCGCGAGGAGCCTACATCCTCCGATGGCAAGTGTTGGCCTCCGATGGCCACATCACCCGGGGCGAAATCTCCTTTTCTGTTACGAGCGCCTGAGGCTCCTTAATGGCCCGCCTCCTTCAAATCTTTGGCTTCCTCTCCGTCTTGTTCCGCGGCGCGACCCTCACCTTTCAATCGCTCACTGTGGGCGGCATCGTCTTTCTGATTTTCGTCTTCCCCCGAGCGAATCAAGAGATGCAAGAATGTGAGGCGATCAAGCAAGCGTGCCTGCGCTGGATTCGCCGTTTCGCCATCGGCCTCGCTGTCATGCAACTCGCCTACGTCTTCGCAAACTCCCTTATCCTGATGCAATCCGCGGAAATGACATTCGCCGACGTGACCGGCGCAAACTTTGTCATCGCCGGTCTGCTTGGGATCGCTGCGGCGTCGACGATTGCCATCCTTTCGAACGCCCATCGTTCGAAACGCTTCGCCGATCTCCTGCTTCCCGCGGCCGCCGTCATCGCCTCCTCCGTCATGACCAGCCATGCTATGGCTCGCCTCGAATATCGGGCGCCCCTCGTCGCGATCACCGCCTTGCATCAAACCGCCACCGCCACCTGGCTCGGCGGCCTCCCCTACCTTCTGATCGCGCTCCGTCGCGCCAACGATCTTGATTTCGCACGAAAACTCAGCGCCAGATTTTCAAAACTCGCGCTGATCAGCGTCTGCGTGCTGGCTTCCGCGGGCTTCGTCTTGGCTTACGCCTACGTAGGCTCCTTCGTGGCCGCCTACGGCACTTCCTACGGTGCGATGGTGACGGCAAAAATAATTCTCTTCGGATTCCTTCTGTATCTCGGCGCGCTCAATTACCAGCTCATCCACGCAGCGCCCTCTAGTACGATCCTCGCCAGTCTAAAGCGGTTTGGCGAAGCGGAAATCGGGATAGGAATCACCGTCATCCTCGTCGCAGCTTCGCTGACCTCGCTTCCGCCCGCCGCGGATCTCACCCGCGACCGCGTTTCTGACGCTGAAATTTTCTCGCGCATGGCTCCCCACATTCCCCGGCTTGGCAGCCCCAGCACGCAGGAACTTCCAGAAGACATCTACATCGCGCAAAGCAAAGCATTCGAATCCGGCTCCATGTCCATGGATCCTTACGTCCCCGGTCAGGCGGGCAACCATCTCAACACCCCAGCCGAGAAAGCCTGGTCGGAATACAACCATCACTGGGCAGGCGTCATTGTCCTGGCCGTTGGGCTCCTCGCGCTCTTTGCGCAGGCCGGCCGCATTACCTGGGCGCGCAATTGGCCGCTCGCCTTTCTCGGCTTATCCGTATTCCTTTTCTTGCGCAGCGATCCGGAGGTCTGGCCGCTCGGGCCCAACGGTTTCTGGGCAACTCTTGCGGATCCCGAAGTGCTCCTTCACCGCATCTTCTCACTGTTGATCGTCGCGCTCGCCGCATTCGAATGGCGCGTCCAGATCGGCCGCGTTAGCTCCCCCAACGTCCGCCTGGTTTTTCCCCTGCTCGTCGCCGTTTCCGGCGCGCTGTTGCTCACGCATTCGCATAGCTTGGGAAACATCAAGGAAGAAGTGCTCGCCGAGCTCAGCCACATTCCGCTCGCGATTTTCGCCGTTGCCGCGGGATGGTCGCGCTGGCTCGAGCTCCGCCTTCCCCCGGAAAATCACACGCGAAGCGCGATGGCCCGCGTCTGGCCCGCGTGCATCATGCTGATCGGCGTCATCCTCCTGAATTACCGCGAAATGTGAAACCGCCACAAAACGTGAATTCACCACGGAGCGAAATTCGAATCGGCTCGTAGCGCCAGCACCGTGCTGCCGTTTTTCTTTCCCTGCCAAAACGATGCGCGCAGTCCGTCATGCCACCAGCCAATTCTGCGCCGGACAAGCCAAGTTCCACGTATGGGCCCAGAGATTTCTCTCCAAGAGATTTCTCTCCAGAGGACTACCTTACAAAACCCCAAAATCAAATGTATAATCCGCCCATGCCAACCGAGCCTCAAGTCGTCAAAGCCCCCGGCATGGTGCCCGACGAGATAAAGCACGAACCTCGCTCCAAGGGCATTGCCACCGCGCGCAAGAAGAAGCCCAAAGAACTAGCAGTGATCACCGAATGCTGCACCGGCTGCGCCGGGTCTCCCGCATGTGTCGAATATTGCCCGGTCGAAGACTGTATGTTTTGGGTGCCCGACCAGGACAATCCTCCCTTCGGCCGCATCCAGATCGATCCCATTCTCTGCATCGGCTGCAAGAAGTGTCTCAGCAAAGGCCCGGACGGCTGCTTCCTCGATGGCTGCCCGTGGGACGCCATCGTCATGGTCGACACCGTCGAAGTCGAAAAGGAAGTCGGCCCGATGGCGTACTGAACTCCGTGCTTCCTTTCCGCGGGACGCCATGATCAAATTTCTCGCAAAAATTTTCCGCGGAGTTCACTTGATCTTCGGAGTTTCTGCCCCTCCACCTGGGCTCAACGAACGCAAATTCGTCCTCGCGTGGCTCGGCGTCATCGCCTGCCTCATTGCCTTCTGCATGATCCTCTTTTACGCTATCCCCGCTCTCTACTTCCGGCCGTGACTTCTTCGGGGACGGCTTGAATATCGGCGTGCCTTACGGCGTTGCGAATTATCCGACTGCACTCAATCCTGCAAAGGGCGGCTGCGGGAACATGACGGGCCGGCACAACGATGATGGTACGGTAACCCTCTTTGCGATTACCTCAACCATCAGCGCCAATGGAGATCAGGCGCCGACCCCAATAAACTGGTGAAGGTCACCGACGTTCTTGCCGCCACGAAGTCGCCTGCAGGCGGCAGAGACAACGACCGGGACGATCGCATCAGCCATTTCATGATCATTCGCTCGGCAAAAGCGGGCGAAGTGTTTCGCGGCGTGGCGTTCGCGCCCAAGGAGCACCGCGACGACGGGCACCAAGACGAGTAACCCAGAACTTGCAATTGCGACGGAAAGGCTGAGCCGGGCTGTGACCTGGCTCAGTTCTTTCTCACGCGACCAGCGACCTCGCGTAACGGCACTTTCAGCCCGGCAAAGGCAATTCCCCAGGCTCTGCCAAGACCGCAAACCTATCCACTGCACCTTGCCCGGCAAGCAACAGTCTGCTATGAGCCTGTCCCATTTCGTACAGATTGTTATCCCTTCTTCTGGTTGAATAGACTTGGAATCTAAAAGCCAGCATAATTCTGCCAATGAGTGCAAAGCACTCCGGGGCCGTTCAGGATTGAGATGAGTGGAAAAAATTCTCGAGTCACACAGGCAGACCAACGAACCAACACCGAAGGGAAACAAGTAACCAACAAAGTACTCTTGGCTACGCCCGATAATGAATATGAGTTGATGCGTCCCGACTTGACGTACCTCGACCTGCCGGATCATCTCAGCCTTCATGAACCCACACAAAAGATCGAGTTCGTCTATTTCCCGAACCGGGGAATGGTTTCTCAAGTGGTGGTCACCAAAGACGGTCGAACAGTGGAAGTCGGCGTCGTCGGCAACGAGGGCTACGTTGGAGCAGGCTTAGCAGTCGGTTTGAGCAGAAGTTCCGTGCGCGAGGTAATCCAGGTCGCCGGCGATGGCTTTCGCATGATCGGGAATGCGCTGGAACGCATCCTGCGGTCGGCCCCGCAGTTGCAGATGATCTTGAGCAGGCATACCGGCCTTCAGGCCATGCAAGTCGCGCAGACCGCGGCGTGCAACCGGCTGCACGATATACAGCAACGCCTGGCGCGCTGGTTGCTTATGACGCAAGACCGGGTGAAATTGGGAGTCCTTCCAATTACCCACGATTTCATCGCCACTATGATGGGTACCGACCGCTCGACGGTGAGTTTGGCAGCCTCCGTACTGCAAAAAAAGGGAATCATCGAATATGTTCGTGGCGCGGTCAAAATTGTGAACCGCCGCAAACTCGAAAAATCCGCTTGTGAGTGCTACGACGTCATTCAACAGTTCGAGGATGACCTCGGATTGCGATAGCCCTTCTGCCAGTGTCGGGTACCCCACAGACAGCAACCCTTTCTCCCTTTAAAGTTCAGGCCTGGTGCATTCACTTCCATTTTGATGTGTGTTGAAAAGCTGTAGCTGGGGCGGAACCTCGCCTGGGGCTAGCAGACAGGCACAAAAGAGGTTTGGTCGTCGAGGTCCCATCGACGACCAATGCTTCAACGTCTTTCAAAGAACCATAACCGCAACGAATCGCGAGGTGGCCATGGAGCCGATACGTCGCAAACTGGTATGGGCGGAAAGACCGAGTTTTCAGGGCTGGGCTTGCACCGAATGCGCATGGGTGTTCAACCCTTCAGGGCCGCTTGTCGGTGGATCCATTGACGAGATGAAGACCCTCTTCGGACAGCAGCGCGACAAGGAGTTCGCGTCTCATGTCTGTGCCGACCATCCCAGAACCAAGAAGAATCTCGGTTAGCCGAACCACTCGCTGGACCCGACACGCGCGGAATCTGCGCGTGTCGTTTTTCTCTTTACTTCCCCAGTTTCTATTTCAGGATCCGCATTTCCACGTGGCTGCATCTCCTCGTGTTTACGCCGGTCCGCTTGTTACTCGGACCCTCCCATCAGGCGGAGAACAACGCCGGTCGAGATCCAATAATTGTTCTGATGGGCGTTGGTGCCGAATGACGTCCGGTAATAGTCGGCATCGAACAACCGGATATCCCACCGACGCGATGGGTGCATATCCAGGCCGCCGCCCACTTTGATCGAAAAGCAGTTATACGAAGTCGTGTAACCACCGGTCCCGGTGATGGTCGTGTCTGAACGCGATCCGCCAAAGAGCGCTTCGGCAAACGGCGTGATACCCCAACGGTTTCGGCTACGATGGAAGTAGCGCGGCCCGTAGTGATTCCCATACAGCACATTCTTGGCGCCGTTGGTCGTGACCACGTTGTAGCTGGTGTCCGCAACGATCTGCAACCACGGTTTTATGCTCCAACCGAACGAACCCAGTGCGCCGTTCAGGTTGCTCCCGCTTCCGCCACTGACCAGGCGTGCAAACGAGTAGCCGCCATAGAGTTCGATGAGCGGCGCTGTTCGAACCGTGGGGTTGGGCTTCTCCCACCTTGTACTATCCACAGCGGGCCGGATCGGTGGCGTCGCCGGCTGAGCTGCAGCGGGCTCTGGCTCCGGTTGTGCGGACGCAGGCGGAGTCGGCAACGCGGCGGCAGCCTTTTCCGGGACACTCGATATGGATGCAGACGCTTCTGGCACTGCTGGTTGAGCCACAGTAGTTTGAGGTTGTACAGGCGCAGCCGGAGCGACTGCCGCAACCGCCTCCGGTGCCTTCGACACAGGCGCGGGCGCCACGGCCGGTTGAGTTGTTGCAGGCTGTGTTGACGCACTCTCAGTCGACTTTGACTGCGCGGCCGCCGCCGATTCCCGGACCTCGGTTGTCCGTGCAGAGACTTCAGCAGGTGCTGGTTGAGATTGCGGTTGGACAGCTGCAGCCGGAGCGGGCTGTGGAACGGGCGCGGCAGTGCTCGGCAGCTTCTGTTTTTCGGTGGCCATCTGTACTGGCCCCATTTTTTGCGCGCTGGTTGCCGCGCGATCGACCGCAATCAGGCTCGAATAAATGTAGCCGACCCTTCCGTCGTCAGTCTGAATCCGCGAAAAGAAAAACCCGTACGTTACGATCGTGAACCGCTGCCCGCACGGTATGGCGGCAATAACGTCGGGAGTCTTTCTGGGTTTTGCGAAGACCTGCGTGTCTTCGGAATGATTGCTGCAGTCAACGTAGCCGACGTCGTCAGCCCAAGCGGCTGAGGCCGCGAGAAAAGATACGCCCAAAACAAAAAGGATTCGATTGCGCAACATGGCCCCCCTCCTCGGCCCGCGAACACCTCGAGCCCTAAGGAAGCTTATCGGGCAAAGAGAGGAGTACGTCAGATGGACGGAAGGGCAGGACGTTCCAAAGCGGCACTGTCCCGGAAGCCGGGGGGCAGCCTGTCCCCCCGCAGGGAAGAGCACTCTAGAATGGCGCTCGTCCTAGGGGCATCCCCAGAGTTTCGGCATGTCATTTTGAATCAACCGGTTACAAGGAGTCGAAGCCAGCTGCTGAGCGCCAAACCATTCTGCAGAGGGGGGCGGGCTAGCTATGCCTTGAGAAGATTCTTGCTTGGAAGGGTTTGCCAGCGCATTAAGGGTGTGCAGCAGCGCGCTCGCGAATGACTTTTTCGGTTAGCGCGGCTTGTTGGCGGACACGGTCGGAAATTTCGGGGACGTCGCGCTCGTAGGGACGAATGGCGGGCAGGTCTTCGACTTGGCCGATCAGATAGAGCGCTCGCAGCGCTTCCCAGACTTGCTCGTCGCCAGGATCGACGGTTGCAATCTCGGACCCGGCCTCGACATTCGCTCCGGGCGCAACTGCGAGCGTGCGAATGCGCCCGCTGGTGGGGGACCGCACCTCGATTGTTTGCTCGCCATTTTGCAGCTTGGCGATCAGTCCGCCTTGATGGATTGCGGTTCCAGGTTTGTCGGTGTCGGTGACATGACCAAAAGCGGGAGCCATTATTTTCGCGGGCTGCAACAGGGCGACGATCTGCGGGCGCCCCGTGGCGTCCCCAAAGCGCACCAGCGAAAGCGCTGCATTCCCGCGCACCACTGGCGATGGGTCATTCAACATTTTTAAGAGTGTCTCGTGGAAGCCCGCGCCGGAACTGTCCTGGCCCATGACCCACGCGTCCGTGTTTCGCACTTCCTCGACGGGATGCGACCCCAAGCGAATCAGCTCCGGGTATAAGGGCTTCACCGCGGCGTCGTGGTGGCTCATGTGTTCGCCGAGTTGTACGAGCGCATGCTGGATGTGGCGCGGATGCTTCTCGTCATTCAGGTATTCACTGATCTGCGTTTGGGAGAGCTGCCGCCCGAACCACGTGTTCCACCAGAAGAGGAACGGCATGAGCACGATCAGCCATGCGGTAAGGAAAAAAAGGAAGCGGCTGCGCGGGGACATTTTGTGATGCGGAGAAGTGGAAGGCACTGAGGAGGAATTTTCCGCAGCGATTTCCTGAGAATCGCCGGATTCGGGAGAGGACGGTGGACTGGCCATGTCTTCTCTTGGTCTCTAACTGTCTTCGGAGCCCGAGGATGGCTTGGAAGGTTCCGCTTTGCTTTTTCCGAGCAGCCCGCGGTCGCGAAGCTCCCAGAAAACATTCAGGAAAAAAATGCCGGAGATGCTGAGCATGATCAGGCTTTCGAACAGGCCATCGGTCGTGGTGAGCGTTCCTGTGGCGACGATCCAGGCGATACCCGCGAGGGGGATGAGGCCGAGGATGATGGAAATTATCAGAATCACAGGAAGCAAGAACCCTCCTCCAGCAAAGATGGATCCGTTGCAGGGGCGCCCGTCGCGACGGGCGCCCCTGCAACCCAAGTCTGTTTCGATCAGGGCTTGAACGTCATGTCTACCGTTTTGGTGTCCTTCGCCGCCACGGTGACTTTCGCTGTCTGCTCGCCCAGTTTTTCCTGCACGAACGCAATCGTGTAGTCGCCCGGCGGCAGCCCCTTGATTTCAAACTTGCCGTCCGGCCCGGTCACCGCGTAGAACGGGCTCTTCACCACGTTCACAAACATCCTCATCCACGGATGCTGGTTACACTTCACCGGCAGCATGATCTCTTCGCGCGCAAACGTCTTCTCCAGAGCCGCCGCCTGCGGTGGTTGAGATTCGTTCCACTCGCGGTTGTCTTTCGGCGTCGGGTGAATGTTGTGCGTGGTCGGATCGCTGTTGACGATTTTGATCGTCTGCCCCGTCATCACCCCCATCACGTGCGGATGATATTTGCAGCCGCTCTGATCGAGCGTGATGACTTCCGTGGGAGCATTAAATGTGCGGCTGCCAAGGCCCTCTTTCACGTACACAAACACATTGGCGAGATTGCCGCCGCTGGCCACCACGTTTTCCGCCGTGTTCGTGCCTTTGCACGCGGGGTCCTGGCTCATGTCAATCATGGCGGCCTTCGGAGCAACGCCATCGAGCTTCACCACGCCTACAATCGTTGCCGCTGTGGCAGGATCGATTGGCGTGGCAGCAGGCGCCGCAGACGGAGCGGCCGCGGGCTGCTCTTCCGCGGTTTCTTTCTTGCCGCACCCCGCGATCAGCGCGAGTCCCAACAATGCAGGCATGCAACAAACCTTGATCCATGTTTTCGTTTTCATGTTATGGCTCAACCTCTCCTGAGTTTTGAAAACTCAAAAAAATCTATCTGGAACCACCGCGTCCGGCGCCACTGCTCGCCTTGGTGCCCGAACCAGAGGAGGCGCTGCCCCCAGCCGCTCCGCCATGGCCCATCGCCGCGCTCACGCGCCGCTGCTCCTCCGGAGTCAGCTGCAGGATGTAATCCACCAGCAGCTTGGTCTGATCCTTATCATACCCCTGGAAAGAGGGAGGTGTCGGGCCGGCGAACACCCAGTGATTGTTCACGCGCTTGAACAAACCCGATGGCATCGAAGTGCCGGGAGCGATGGCCTGCGGATCAATGATCCACTGCTCCATCCAATCGGGCTTCAAGCGTCCACGCGCTTGCAAGAAGTTGGGCGCGGTTGCTGTGCGATCGTGCGCGGGATCACCTGTGGCGTGGCACTTCAAGCACGGGGCCGCCGTACTGCTGAAAAGGCTTCGCGCCATTTCCGTTTCCTTCGCCGTCAACACAGGAATTTCGTCGGGGATGTAAGGGAAAGGCTGCCGGCCGAGTGCCTGGAAAAACCGCACCAGTTTGCCTAGCTCATTTTCTGAAAAAGAAAATGTCGGCATTCGAACTTGCAGGTACGAGCGCACGCCGTTGCGGTTGTCGTCCTTGTCGTTCAGCGCCGGATTATTCAGGAAATGCAGCAGCCATTCGGGACTGACGCGGGCTCCCTCCGTGAGCAGCTTGGGAGGCAATTGCTCCTGCCCATCCGCGCCCTGATAACGTGCCATCGCCATCAGCGAAGTCTTCTGCCCGGGTACGAGCTGGTGGCAGCCCATGCAGTTATATTTCTTAACCACCCACCAGCCCTCTTGAATGTCCCGGCGATAATCCATCGGCCGGTATTGGTAATTCGAGGGAAGCGGATTTTCCTGGCTTCCCAACAGAAAAGTCGTGATCGCCTGAACCTGCTGTTTGGTGAGGTGCAGGTTGGGCATGCGCAGCTTTTCCTCTTCCGGTTTGATTTTGCCCTTGTCCCAAATATTCGGCTCGGCGAGTTTGTGCTCGAAAAACCCCTTGTGGTCATACCAAGGCGCTTTCGCGGGGCCTTCGGGCAAGCGCGCCAGGTCCTCTGGATCGGTAATCGGTTCGCTGCCGCCGCGCTGCGCGGTTTCCGTCAGCAGCGCGAAATCCAGCCTCTCCACTGGCTTGCTACCCTCGGTCGTCAACTCCGTGCCGATGCGGCCTTCGTCTTCCATGCCGGAAATCTCGTGGCAACCCGCGCAGCCATAGTGGCGGATCCACCGTTTGCCCTCGGTCTTCAGATTCGCATCCTCCATGAACGACGCATCGGGATAAGGCGCCGCGCCTGGCCTTTTCAAGGTAATCAAATAACTGGCCACATCCTCTGCGTCCTGCGGAGAAAGCCGCAGCCGAGGCATTACCGTCATGTTCTGTACTTGCAGCTCATGACCGTCGTTCGGGCACCTGCTGTCATCCAGATCGAAAACGTAGGCCAAACCTTTTTTCTTGTAATCCTCAGGGCCGATGTCCTTCTTCTCATACGGGCAGTACGGCCGCGTCCGTTCGCGCGGGTTGTGAACCCAGCGCACCAGGTAATCGTAGTTGTCCTTCTCTCCCACGCGCGTGAGGTTTGCGGCAAACGTTCCGCCCTGAACCTGGTCGCCTTCGCCAATCGAGTGGCATGCCAGGCAGCCGCGCGTTTCGAACAATTCTTTGCCATGAGCGGCGTTGCCCGGCTTGTGCTTGGGCAGCGTATCCGTCAGCGCCGACTGCCAAATGTACGCGGAGATCGCTTTAATTTGATCGTAGTTCAGCCGAAAGTTGGGCATCTTCGTGGTGGGACGGAAGTCGCTCGGCTTCGCCAGCCACACTGGAATCCAATCTCTGTTCAGTTTCAGCCGGATGTCCTTCAGGTTCGGCCCAACCTTCTTCATATCCTGGAGCAGGCTTTTCGTCGAACGATCGAGCTGCGCAATGCGCAAATCCATTTTGCTGTTGGAAACTTTCAGCGCCACCGCCCGGTCGTTCAGATGGTTGGCCTCTTCGTTGCTCTCGGCCTTGTCCGCCTGTTTCATCAGGTCGTTGGCCTGCTTGATATTGTCTCTTTTCTCTTGATCGAGTTGTTTGATCTGCTGCGCGAGCGAAAGCAGATCCTCCGGTTCCTTGTCGTAGCCTTCGTAACGATGGCAACCCACGCAGCCGCGCTGCCGGAAGAGATCCTTGCCTTCGCTGAGGGTCCAGCCGACATCGTTACTCACCAGCACCATGTCCGCGGCGTGGCAAGACTGGCAGCCGGCCTCAAAATTTCCCTTGGCATACAGCGGCCACAGCCAGTGTTCGTAGGTTCCGTGGGCCTTCTCCACGCTGGTCGTCGCCCGTCCATTGCCCTGGTGGCAAGGAGAGCAGCCAAACTTGTCAGGATCGTGAACCTTTAAGAGATCGGTTTCCGGATGGCTGGTGAATGCCTGCGCATACTCGTCCGGTTTCTTGCCTTTCAAGGTCATCGCCGAGACCGTCAGCTTCACCGGCTCGCGAATTCCGATGTGGCAGGACTCGCAGCGGTCCACGATATTGGCGTCCGGCACGTTGATCTGCAAAATTTTCGGCGTCCACGCTTCGGTCTTGTCCTGCAACCCCGCCAACTGCGTCGGCGTCAGCGTCACCATGTGGTCGGAGACGTAGGCGTCGAGCAGATTCTTTTTTTCGTTGACGGGTTTGATCAAGTCCGCGAGTTCCGCGCTTAGCGTGGTGCGCTCGTTCTTCAACTCGTTGTACGCTTCCTCCAGCTGTGAAAAGGTGTAGGCCTTCTTGCTGCCATCCGGAAATTCCACGGTCGCGAGTTTCTTCTTATACTCATTGAGGTCTTTCTGGAGGCTTTGTTTCGAGGACTTGCTCGTTTCGGTCTCAATGCTGTAGGTCAACGCATTGACGTACGCGCGCCGGTCGGTGAATACGTTTTGCACCGCCAGAATCTTGGCGCTCAGGTCGTGAAGCTTTTCGTTAATCTCGCTGTAACGCGCCTCCGAGCTTTTCCTTGCGCTGTCGTAAGCTTCGTTGAGCGCCTTATAGTCGGGGCTGCTCTCGACTTCTTTTTCCGAATCACCCGACACCGTGCGCGCATTCTTTAGAAAGGTAGAATAGCGCGTTTTCCACTGGTGTTGATAGTCCTTCCATGGCCGCTGGCCGAAGTCTTCGTCCCACAACGCCCAGAACAGCGTGGCCATTAGCAGGACCATCGAGATGACGTAGTGCGGAGCGAGCGACTTGCTAACGACTGGATCGTCTTCGGGAATGGGCTTCTCGGGCACCAGTTTCTCCTAAACGCTAAACTCTACTCGTTGAACCCCTAAACGTTAAACCAAGGCGTAATCCACACATACTTGATGTGGAACAACAGCCGCAACAGCATCTTGATCGGCAAACCAAACATCGTCAGCAGAAATATCATCAGGACCGAATACTGCAGCAGGCTCATGCGTTTGTAATCCTTCGGGTTGCGACGCCGGAAAAAGGCGTGCGCCAGCATTCCCCCGATCGCGAAGAAGCCACCGACGACGACCGCACCAAAGATGCCCTTGCCCCAGTTCGAAGTGATGCCAAACAGATCCGGCAAATCGCGGTTCACTTCATAAATCAGGCGGTTGTGATCCCAAGTTTGCCCGGGCCAGAACCATTGCCAACCGGGCCCGCGGATAAACGTCCCGATGAAAATCATCGAGACCCACAAGATAATGAACCCGAAGAGAAAGGTGCCGATCGCGAACTTGCGCTGCTTCCAGGTGTAGTAGCCCGATCCGAGCGGATTGGTATCTATATAAGGAATCACCATCAAGCCGACAATGATGAGGGTGGGCATGACCACGCCCGCGATCCAGGGATCGAAATACACCAGCATTTCCTGCAATCCGAGGAAGTACCACGGGGCTTTCGCCGGGTTCATGGTCAAGTTGGGATTCGCCGGTTCTTCCAGCGGTGCGTTCAAGGTGATGGACCAGATCATCAGAATGATGGTGACGATGATGGCGGCCAGGAATTCCACCCGCAGCAGGAACGGCCAAACGTGCACTTCTTTCGCCCATCCGGGCTTGAAGGGCCACGCTTTGCGGTGATGCGTTTTTGCCAGCGCCGCATCTCCAGCAAGTTGTTCGATCAAGGCATCATTGGCGCTAGCCTGTTTCCACGCCAGGTACATATAAAAGGCCAGCAACGGGATCATCGCGATGATGGGAACGTTGTCCGCGGCGGATAGGATTTCCCAGAGTTGCTTCCAATCCATGGCTATTTCTTCGCCTCCTTTACTTCGGAGTCGAGGACCACCGCTGCGGGACCGGAGATGCCGCCGTCCTTACGCACACGCCAGAAGTGCAGAATCATGAAAATGGAAGCGATGATGGGAATACCGATGCAATGCCAGATGTACGACCGCAGGAGCGCGTTGGCGTCCACGATCGAGCCGCCCAGCAAACCAAAGCGCACATCGTTATAAGGAGTGATGAACGATGGAGCGAACGGGCCTTCATTGCCGAGGCCCGGCGTTGCGCGCGCCATGTTTGTGCCCACGGTCACGGCCCAGAAGCCCAGCTGATCGTCCGGCAGCAAATAACCGGTAAAGGAGAGCAGCAGCGTCAGCACCAGCAGAATCACGCCGACGTTCCAATTGAACTCGCGTGGTTTCTTATAGGACCCGGTGAGAAACACGCGGAACATGTGCAGCTCCACGGCGATGACCATCAGGTGCGCCGCCCAGCGGTGCATGTTACGCAAAAGTTTTCCGAAGGGCACATCGTGCTCGAGGTACAGCACATCGCGGAAGGCCTGCACCTTACTGGGGTGGTAGTAAAACATCAGCATTGTCCCGGTCAGTGTCAGCACGATGAACAAATAAAAAGTGATGCCGCCCATTCCCCATGTATAGCTGTACCGCACCGAATCCCGGTTAATCTTTGCCGGATGCAAATGAAGGAAAACGTTGGAGAGTACACCAAGTGCGCGATTGCGAGGCGTTTCGTCATGCTTGTGGCGGAAGATCGAAGTAAAAACCTGGGTCTTGGTGGGCTTCTTGAGCAGCTCCACCTGCTCTTTTGCCTTCGCAGGCAGATCCGTTTTGAGGGAATCGATATCCTCTTTGACACCAGTCTTGATGCGGTCGACGAGGCCGACAGACTTGCCGTTGTTTCCGTTTGGTTTCTGCTCGTCAGGCATCGTCTGCTCTCCCCTGGTTCACGGGCTCGAAATTTCGCTCAGCAAATTCTGTGCAACTGCTCAAACGGCTAAACGTGCAAGAACGACCCGTCATCGTTGAAGTGGCTCGGTTGTCCCTTGGGCCACTGATAGAGCCGGGAAGTGTCCACGATAATCTGGCCGTCAGGGGCAAATTCCACATGCGCGCGGTCCATAGGCCGCGGCGCGGGCCCTTCGAAATTGACGCCCTCGCTGTCATACCCGCTTCCGTGGCACGGACACTTGAACTTGTTTTCGCTGGCTTTCCAATCCGGCGTGCAGCCCAGATGTGTGCAACGCGCGTAAATCACAAACACGCGATCCGGCGTCCGATCCACCCAGATGCGGTATTTCTGCTGCCACTTGGTGTCTACGCCGAGGGCATAATCTGATGCGTAACCAATCTTGAAAATGGTTGGTGGTTCGAAAAGAGTGCGCGGCAGAAAAAATCGCAGGAAGGCGATGAACCATGCGCCGAGAAACGCCGTTACGGCGACCCACACCAGCCGTCGCCGCTTCGTGTTGATTTCCGTCGGCGCGGGACCCGCGGTGGCCAATCCCGCGGCGGCCGCCGCTTTCGATGTACCTATTGCAGGCGTGCCGACGTATCTCGTTGCATCGCCGCCTCCGGCAGCAGACGTCTTCGCTGCTTCCGGATTCGGTTTGGGCGATTCGGTTTCAGGGCCCGCCATTCGCTGCCTCCTCGACTAGGTGTTTCCCGAACCAGGCGTCGCTTCCGTCAAACGCCTTCCAGCCACCGGCTGTGCCGTGCTGCGAAAACTGTTTTTGGATTGAAAACGGATTGGCGTAGAGGAAAACCTCAAGGAGGCGGTGGCGTTACGCAAAACAATTTCCGGAGGGCAGGGGAGAAAAGTGGGGAAGGGCGCGTCCGCAGCGAGCGTCAGGGGCCCGACGGATTGGAGTAGTGTGATACGAAAACATCGTGAGGACCTCAACATTTCAGCGGCCCCCCAGGAATCGAAGCGGATAATACTTAAAAGAAAAAATTTCGTCAATGCGTGATTGCAACGATGTCTCGGGAAAAATTTTGCACGTGGCCCCGCAAGATGCGATGCGAGAAGAAAAAAGAAGTGCAAGAACACGCTTGCGCACGGAAAAAGCTGTGGTAGACTCGCCCCGGTTTGCGTCCCTCACTTTTTGATTTTGGGATTTTGGTGCAGCGCCTTTGTGGGGAAGGCTGAAGATTCAACCCTTGGGGGTCTCGCGCAATGGGCCTCGTTCTTCTGCTGGTCATCTGGCTGATCACGCTCGTCAGTACTTATTTTTTTATTGCCAAGACGTGGTGGCTGCCAGTGGGAGCCTCCGCCGCTGCCGCCGGCATCGATCATCACTTCACCACCACGTACATCTTAATGGGAGCAGTCTTCGTCGCCGCGCAGCTGGCCCTCGGGTATCTCGTCTGGAGTTTCCGCGACCGCGGCAGTTCCTCTTCTAAAGTCGCCTATTCTCATGGCAACACTTCTCTGGAAATAGTATGGACCTTGTTGACCACGGTCTTGTTTGTCGGGCTGAATTTGGCGACCTATCCTCTTTGGGCGGCCGAGCGCTTCGATCCGGCCGAGGCCAGTGCCGTGCGTGTGGAAGTGACCGGCATGCAGTTTGCCTGGTATTTCCGGTATCCCGGACCCGATGGTCAGTTTGGCTCGACAAAACCGGAGCTGGAAGATGCATCGGCCGGCGGCGAAGCCGCGCTGGGCCTCGATACCAAAGATCCTGCATCGAAAGACGACGTTGTCAGCGGAGTGATGGTAGTTCCCGTAAATCGCCAGGTTGAAGTGATCCTGCGCGCTCACGACGTCATCCACAGTTTTTTTGTTCCTCAGATGCGCTTCAAGCAGGACGCCGTTCCCGGGCTGGCGATCCACATGCATTTCACCCCGATCCAAACAGGCGACTACGAAATTCTTTGTGCGGAGCTTTGCGGCCTCGGTCACTACAAGATGCACGGCATCGTGAAAGTTGTGACTCAGGAAGAGTTCGATAAATGGTTGGCGGCACGGGAGGCGGAGAAACAATAACCATGGCTACTCATGAATCTGCTGCCCAGGAATCTCACGCGCACGCGGCACCGCAGGGCTTCATCCGAAAGTGGATCTTCAGTCTCGACCACAAAGTCATCGGCCTTCAATATTATTTTCTTGCGCTGACCGCGGTCTTTGTCGGCATGTTCCTCTCGCTGCTTATGCGTATCCACTTGATCTGGCCCACAGTGGCTTTGCCGCTCCTGGGTGACATCAGGCCGGAAACCTACCTCACACTCGTGACCATGCACGGCACCATCATGGTTTTCTTCGTGCTTACTACCGCGCCGCAAGGCGGCTTCGGCAATTATTTCTTGCCCATTCAGATCGGCGCTCCGGACATGGCTTTTCCGGTGTTGAACATGCTCTCGTTCTGGACCACGCTGCTGGGCTTCATCGTGATGATCGCGGCCTTCTTCGTCGCGGGTGGGGCGCCTCTCCATGGGTGGACCGGTTACGCGCCGCTGAGCGCGTTACAGTCTGCCGGGCCGGGAGAGGGACTCGGCGCCGATTTGTGGATCATCAGCATCGCGATTTTCTGCATTGGCGCCCTGATGGGTGCGCTCAATTTCATCACCACGACGCTGGATATGCGCGCCAAGGGCATGACCATGATGCGTATGCCTCTCACTGTATGGGCCTGGTTTGTCACAGCAATTCTGGGCTTGCTCGCCTTCGGCGTTCTGCTGTCAGCCGGTATTCTTCTGTTGATGGATCGCAACCTCGGAACCAGCTTTTTTGTCCCGCTGGTAACCATCAACGGCCAGCTCACCGGCCATAAAGGCGGCTCGCCGCTTCTCTGGCAGCACCTCTTCTGGTTCTTCGGCCATCCCGAGGTCTACATCGCCATTCTGCCGGCAATGGGCATGGCATCGCAGTTGCTCTCCGTCTTCTCGCGCAAACCGATCTTTGGTTACAAAGCCATGGTCTATGCCATCCTGGCCATTGGTTTCCTCGGCTTCATGGTCTGGGGACATCACATGTTCATGAGCGGCATGAGTCCCTACACCGCTTTTGCCTTCTCCATCATGACCATGGGCATCGGCGTTCCTTCGGCCATCAAGACTTTCAACTGGCTCGGCACCCTCATGCATGCGCGAATTCGTTTTGATTCGCCGATGCTCTTCGCCATCGGATTCGTTTCGCTCTTCGTTACCGGCGGAATCAGCGGCCCTTTCCTCGCTCAGCCCGTGCTAGACATTCAGTTGCATGACACCTATTTCGTTCCCGCACACTTTCACCTTATCATGGGTGTGGCTTCCATCTTCGGCATTTTTGCCGCGACTTATTATTGGTTCCCCAAAATGTTTGGCCGCATGATGAGCGAATCGCTAGCGCGCTGGCACTTCTGGTTCAGCTTCATCGGCACTTACGCGATTTTCATGCCCATGCACTATCTCGGAATGGCGGGAATGCCGCGACGTTACTCGCAAATGACCGAGGTTGCCTATCTCCATAACCTGATTCCGTTACAGAAGTTCATCACTTACGCGGCATTTATCACCATCGCTGGGCAACTGATCTTCGTCGTGAACCTTTTCTGGAGCATGTTCAAGGGCAAGAAGGCCGTCGACAATCCTTGGGAAGCGACAACGCTCGAATGGACCACAGCGACTCCGCCGCCACACGACAATTTTGGCGGAAAAACGCCGGTCGTTCACAACGGACCTTACGAGTACAGTGTGCCCGGCGCGCCCCGCGATTACGTGATGCAAACCGATCCGGAAATCGAGCCGGCACACTAACCGACCGATGGCCACTTTTACCACCACCGCGACCATTGTTGCTCCCACGCCACCGGATTATGCCACCCGCTTGCGCCGGGCGCGCCTCGGGCTACTGGTGGTCTTGACCCCGGTGTTGATGCTATTTGTGTCCTTTACGAGTGCGTACGTGGTACGACAGGGATTGCCTAGCTTGGACCCACGAACCGCGACGCTGGTAAAAGATTGGATTCCGGTAACGCTGCCGAAGCTGTTGTTGCTCAATACCGCTGTGCTGGTGCTGAGCAGTTTGTTCGTGGAACTGGCGAGGCAACAGAGCAGAGGGCAGGTCCAGGCGGTGCTCGCTGCGGGGGAAATTCATCCGAGAGTTTCAGCCGACGATGGCATGAGCATGCCCTGGCTCTCGATCACCCTTGTCCTCGGCTTGCTTTTTCTTTTCGGCCAGTGGACGGCCTGGAAACAATTGGCCGCCAATGGTTTTCATGTGGACACCACCCCCAGCAGCTCGTTTATTTATTTACTGACGGGAACGCATGCCATTCACTTGATGGGCGGCGTGCTCGCGTTGTTCGTTGCGGCGATTGCTTCGCTGCTCGGTCTTTCTTTGACCCGGCGGAGCATCGTTGTAGATGTCACGGCCTGGTACTGGCATTTCATGGCCGCGCTTTGGATTTATATTTTGTGTTTAATGGAGTTCGCCAGCTAACCGTACGTATTTGATCAGGAGGCCGGACGCATGGCTGAATCTGCGCTGCAAGACATCCCGTCGGCTTATGAGCCGTCACTATTTGGAACCTACTCCAAAAAAATCGGGATGTGGCTGTTCCTGCTCTCCGATTCGTTGACATTCGGCGCGCTGCTCTACGCCTACAGCTACGGGCGGATTTCCACGGCGAACTGGCCCACGCCGTTCCACTCCCAGAGCATCGTCAACGCCACCATCATGACTGCGTTCCTTCTCACGAGTTCGTTGACCATGGTCTTTGCCGTCCGCGCCGCTGTACATGGCGATTCGAAAGGGCAGCGCCTCTGGCTGCTCGCCACCATGCTTTGCGGCACGGGATTTATCATTCTTCACGGCCGCGAGTGGACCAATTTGATTGCCGAAGGCCTGACGCTCCCGTTTTTCCCGGTAGTCCCGGGTCACGAAGCCGCCAGCGAATTTGCAACTGTCTCCAAAACCGTGCCGCAGTTTGCCGCCACATTCTTTGGCCTGACTGGCATGCACATGCTCCACGTAACGCTGGGCGTGATCTACCTCGGCGTGGTCGCGTTGCGCAAGAAATTCATCCCCATCCTGTTGGTCCTTTGGCTGGCCGGATGGTTGCTCACGCCAGCCTACAGCCCCTTCCATTTCGGCGTGCACGTCCTCTTGATCGCTGCGATCGTGTGCACCATCATCCTGTGGCTGAAGCCCAAGGTTTACGACGCATCCGATGTCGAAGTCGCCGGCTTGTACTGGCACTTCGTCGACCTCGTCTGGATGTTCATTTTTCCTTTGGTCTATCTGATGTCCGCAAAGATTTAGGAGCAGGAGAGCTATGGATCCCACTCAACTGGCGCTCGAAGGACGTGTCGCAGAGGAGTATCGCCATCATGGCAAAGCGGAGTTTCTGTGGGTGTGGGCCGCGCTGCTGGTGATGACCGCCATCGAAGTCTATCTGACCTACCAGAACATGGAGCCCGTCAAGATGCTGACCATCTTGCTGGGTTTGTCTTTTGTGAAGGCTGCCCTGATCATCGGCTACTTCATGCATCTAAAATATGAAGCGTCCATCATGAAGTGGGCTACAATGTGTTCCGTGATCGGCTGTCTGATCATAATGACTGTTTTTTTCTTCTGGGATGCCTTGCGCATCCGCACTCTCGGAGTGAAATGAAAGCTCGCGGCGCTCTTCTCGCCCTGTCGCTCTTCCTGTGCGCCTCACCAGCGTTCAGCCAGGGCTGCGCCATGTGCCGCAACGCCGTCGCCGCCACCACCAAGGACGGCCAGCGAGCCATCGGCAAAGGCGTCGCCGTGCTCATCATCCCTCCCGTGGGGTTCATGACCATCGGCTTCGGTCTCGCGCTCCGCTACGGACGCAAACGCGACCTCGAGAACCTCTGATTGTTGTGTTTTCGGTGAGAGCCGCAAGCGCCCTGCTCACGGAAAAGCGGACGAAGTAAACTCCAACCAACTTGCCGCAGTGCTGATTCCTGCGGCGGGAACTAAGTTGAGCTAGCCTCTAGACGGCCCGGGGAGCCCGCCTTCGCGGTCGATCCCCGGGCTCCTCTAGCACTACCAAATCTCCATCACGCGACGCGCGAGCACGGAAAACGCTCGCCGATTTTCGAGTGATAGTATCCCTCTTTGGAGGAGGCGTTCATGAACTCATCAAAGACCGTCAAAGGCACATTGTAAAACTGATAGACTCCGCCCTTCACAAACTGGATCTCTAACGTCTCCGAATCTTCCTGATAACCCACCTGGGTGATTTCCGTTGAGGGAATAGGCAACCGATGCATTTTTGAGAGCCCCCTTTCTGGTGAGGGACGAAGGAATGGTCCCTCGTTGGTAGTGGCTCAACGGGCGGATTCTAGCATAGAAAAAACGAATGCATGCCCGCTTTTTCTTGCATCTTACAACATTGACCCCATCCGGGAGGGAGCGCCATTTGGCTTAGAGTGCGGGAAAAGCTGGTTCCGGGACCTGGACTCGAACCAGGATACTCAGCTCCAAAGGCTGATGTCCTACCGATTAGACGATCCCGGAATTGGTCCTAGAATTGTAGCAGAGCCGCGCAACGGTTCCCAAGCGCGCCCCGTCGCTCGATTCACGGAAACCTTTTGCCCTGCTTTCACGTAGAATGACCTTACACGTGCAGTACCTTCTGGGGTTACATTCATGAGACGGCGAGTGCCTCTTCGCGAACCGGTCGGCGTAGCGCTGGAGACTTTGCGCGCCCACAAAATGCGTTCTTTTCTCATGCTGTTGGGCATCATCCTTTCCGTTTCTACCCTCATCGTAGTCGTCGCTCTGATTTCCGGTGTTGACCGCTACATTGCCGACCGCGTCGCCAATCTCGGGTCGAACGTCTTTCTCCTCACACGATTTCCCATCATCACCGACGTCGAAGAGTTCGTGAAGGCCAACCGGCGCAACAAAAAGGTCACTTGGGACGATTACGAATCCCTTCGCGAAAATATGAAGCTGCCCCTGCGCCTCGGCGTCGAGCTGCGCACGGGTGGAAAAGTCCGCATGGGTTCGCAAAGCCTCCAGGATTGCAACATTCGCGGCGTCACCGCCAACATGGGTGAAATCGATATCGTCGAGCCTGCTGATGGCCGCTACATCTCCGACGGCGACGATCAGAGTCGTGCCCAGGTCACTATGATCGGCAACGACGTCGCTACCAAACTATTTCCAAACGTCGATCCCATCGGTCGCGAAGTGTGGATTGACGGGCGGCCTTTCCAGGTGGTTGGCATTGCCAAAGCCATCGGCTCGGTCCTCGGTCAGTCCCAGGACAACTTCGTCTACATCCCTATCCAGACCTATTTCAAGATGTACGGCGCTTACGACGGCATCTGGATTAACATTCAAGCGCGCGATGCGGAATGGATGGAGCGCACGCAAGACGAAGCGCGGGTCATCATGCGCGCGCGCCGGCACTTGTCCCCCAATGAAAAGGACAATTTCGGCATCTTTGATTCCGCCACGTTGATGGAGCTCTGGAAAAACCTTACCGGCGTCATCGCCACGGCCATGATCGGCGTCGTCTCGGTGTTCCTGGTGATCGGCGGCGTTGTCATCATGAACGTGATGCTCGCTACCGTCACCGAGCGCACTCGCGAAATTGGCATCCGTAAGGCCCTGGGCGCTCGCGGCAGTGACATCATGTTGCAATTCTTGATGGAAGCGGCCGTGATGGCCGCGATCGGCGGCGCCATCGGCGTGGGCGTGGCCTATCTCATTTCCGGCCTGACCAAGGCGTTGACCTCTGTACCCATGTCCGTGCCTTTCGGCGCCGTGCTTCTCGCCGAATTCATTTCCGCCTCCGTTGGCGTATTCTTCGGCGTCTATCCCGCTAAAAAAGCGGCTGCGCTTCAGCCCATCGAAGCGCTGCGCCAGGAGGCCTGACGCCAGGTGAGATCCGTATGAGCATGCACATCGGCGAAAACGCGCAAATGGCGCTTACCACCCTTCGTGAGAACAAGATGCGCTCGTTTCTCACCGTTCTCGGTGTGGTCATTGGCATCACCGCATTGCTTTCCGTGGTCTCCATCCTGGTGGGAGTCTATGGCAACGTGAATGCTTACTTGGACGACTACGGCCCCGAAACGCTGTTCATTTTTCGCTTCGATCCCGGCATCCATACGAGCGATTTCACCCCGGAAGAACGCGCGCGGAGACCCCTCACTCTGGAGGATGCGGAGGCCATCCAGGGTCAGTGCCCGGCCGTCCGCGCCGTCACCGCCAGCGTTTTCCCTCGCATTCAATTCGACGGTTTTGGCAACGCTCCCGTCACCGCGCGCTATCTCAGCAAAGAAGTGTCCGGCATCGATTTCAACGGCACGCTGCCTTCCAACGAGGAGGTCTTCAACTCTCGGCCGCGCACGGGACGCTTCTTCAGCGAAGCGGAAAACATGCACCGCGCCGACGTAGCCGTTATCGGCCCCGATATCGCAAAGACGCTCTATCCAGACATCGAGCCTCTCGGGAAACCCATTTTGATCCAGGGAGCTTCCTACGAGGTCATCGGCGTTCTGCAGCCGCGTAAGGGTGGCTTCGTCAAGGATCAGTCCGCGGACAAAGCCGTCATGGTTCCGTATCGTACCTATCGCAAACACCATCCCCAGGACGATGAGAATTTCATCGGCGCCACCGCCTACCCCGGCCTCATGCGCGAAGCCGAAGACCAGATCCGCGGCGTGCTTCGTCGCCGCAGAAATGTGCCCTACAGCAAGCCGGATAATTTTGGAATCTCCAGCGCCCAGCAGATCGCCGATCAGTTTCGGCAGATCACCTCGTCCGTGGCTCTTTTGATCTCGGTCGTCAGCTCCATCGGCCTTCTGGTCGGCGGCGTCGGCGTGATGAACATCATGCTTATGTCCGTCACCCAGCGCACCCGTGAAATCGGCGTTCGCAAAGCCATCGGCGCGCGCCGCAGCGACGTCATCTGGCAATTCCTTACCGAGGCCATCGTGCTCACCGGTATGGGAGGCGTTATCGGCGTGTTGCTCGGCGGAGGCATCAGCCTGCTGATCCACCTGGTTGTGCCCAGCTTGCCGTCCTCCATTCCTCTCTGGTCCATTCTTCTTGCCGTTAGCGTCTCCATGAGCGTCGGTCTTTTCTTCGGCATGTATCCTGCCATCAAAGCCGCCCGCCTCGACCCCGTCGAAGCGTTGCGCTACGAATAACGACATTTTCAAACTGCCGCCGCGCTGCTAAGCGCTCCTATCTCTTACGCTTCTTACCTCTTACAGGGACGCCGTCTCTCGCAAGTTTTCCTGTGAAAATCGTTCGAATCGTCAGAGGTGGGTTCATGATGAACAGGCCCTTTAAGCGTCTGCGGGGAGTGCTCTTCCTGGCTTTGTTTTTCCTCGCTGCTGGGCGCGCCTCCGCCCAGGTTTGCCCGCGCGGCGATGTGAATCAAGGGGAGCTAATCGCAAAAATCGCGCAAGCCGGCAATCAATTTGCCCAGTTCCGTCTCGACGATCCAAACCATTCTGTCCCCGGACCAGATCGCAATGTGATCTACAGGCTGGCCGCGATTGGAGGCAATGCCCTAATTCCCGCATTGCGTCGCATCTCCAAACCAGATATGCCCGAAAATGACATCCCGGGTGCCTCTCAAACCAGCCTGGCAAGACTGAGAGACGAGGAAGCCCTCCAGCAACTGGAGCAGGAAATGAATGGCACACGGCATGGTGGCTGGGCCACCGGTAAACTTCTTCGTGCCGCGGACGCCAGCGCCGTCGCGATCCTCATGAGATTTCTTGTCGCGCACCTGAACGACAACTCGCTCTATGTAAATATGGGCGACTACGCCAGCGACGTGCGCTACGCGATTATCAATGGATTGGCTCCCTTGCTTCAGAATCCGCCGTCCGAGCCGAGTGGGATTCCCACGGTAACCCTCGAGAAATGGGCCGCCTGGTGGGAACAAAACAAGGGAACGCCTCTCACGCTGGCCATCAGCAGTGACCTGCAGGATCCCTATCTTCAATGCCTCGCCCGAAAATTCGAATGGGGCTTCCCGGAAGCCATTCTTGATCTGGGCGGCGCCGGGAATTCGCAGGCGATTCCAGCCCTCCGAAAGCTCACACAGATGGGTGACCAGAGGCTTCGCACGTCCGGCATAAACACTGTTCGTGGCCGCGCACAAGCAGCTTTGGCAAAGCTGGGAGACCCTGATGAATTCAAAGCCATCGCCGACGAACTGGAAAGCCCTGGATGCTTCGATGCCGTCATCAAAATGCAATACATCGGCGACAGGAAAGCGGTGGAAGCGCTGATCGAAAGCCTCAAAGGGGCGAATTTTCTCTCCGAATATCCTGACTATAAAAATGACGGCCACAACGCCCCACGAATGAAATTGGGCCACGACCAGGCCATCACAAACATCCTGGCCAAAATGGTGGTATCGCCCCCCGAAATCACCGGCAAACCTGGTAGCAAAAAAATGTGGTTAGCTTGGTGGGTCAAGAATAGTGAGATCGCTCAAATCATCCAACAGCCCTACGTCGCCCATGAATAATGTGACCGGCTCTTTCAATAACCCTCCGAATGGATTCCCAGAAGGGCAGTGCCTCCTCCGGCTAGAAACGCAGTCAACGCTTCACGGTGCAATTGCAGAGCTTTATTCAAGAGCGCCGTAAATTCATTCCGGCCTCGAAGCGCATCGAGCCAGGGGTCACGTAACATGGCCTGATGGCAGAAAAAACCGTTGTCGATGGCACGGGACAACATGTCCAGTGCTCGCGCTTCTTCTCCCAAGTAACCCAGTTGCCGCGCCAGATAGTACAGCCCTTCCGGATCTCGGAACGTCGCCTGTATCAGCTCATCGCTCACTGCTATGCTTTCCTCGCGGTTGCCCTCCAGCAGCGTGCGCAACGATGTTAAGTACAACTGGCCAAGCCGCCAAGGCTTGGCCAGTTCCCGCTGCCGAAGCGTGGACACGGCCTCCTCCACGCGTCCGAGCATAGCCAGTACCAGACCCATTCCATACCCGTAATCGCTTCCAGAACTTTCCAGCGCTCGTTGATAATCGCCAAGCATGAAGTACGTATGCATCACGCTTGTGGGAATCAACGGATCCAAGCGGCGGGCTTCCTGATGCGCCACCAGCGCTGGTTGCAAAAGCCCGCAATACCGGCACACATGCCCCAGTCCGGCGAAGAGTTCTGCATCGCTTCTTCGCCCCTGGGCTCGGTCGAGTAGTCGCTTCATCGCATCCAGCGCGCGTCCCTGGTCCACTTGAACGTGCGTATATAAATTGTGAGCTAGCGTCAAATTGGGGTTAAGCCGCAGCGCCGTCTGGAACGCTTCATCGGCTGCACGCAAGCCCTCGAGCGAGCCCAGGTTGTACTTGTCACTGACCCAGCGCGCACGGCCAAGCCTCGCCCAAGCCGGCGCATACGATGGGTCCAGGGTCACGCAACGCTCATACATCTCGATGGCCCCGGGAACATTTTCCCATCGCCGGCTGAACTCGTTCGCCTGCAAAAAGAGTTGATAGACCGTCGCACTGGCCGGGCGATCTCGCTGCAGCGACTGATGCTCCTGCGCCGTCAGCGACGGCAGGATGGACTGTACAACGCGGTCCACCAGGTCGTCGTGGAGTTCCAGCAGTTCGCGATTGCTAGCCTGCGAAGAGTGCGACCACAGGACCGTTCCGCTCGGCGCCTCCATAAGCTGGGTAGTGATTCGCAACCGTTCGCCCACGCTAAGCAGCGCGCCGGTCAGCACTACATCGACCTCCGCTTCTTTGGCGATTTTCTGCAGATCGGGCGCCTCGGTCGAATACTGCGAGGCCACAATCGAGGAACGCACCACCACATTTTCCAGGCCTGCCAGCGAACCCGTGATGGCCTCCGGAAGGCTGTACGCCAGGAATTGCACATCTTCGCTTGGCCGCAGCATTCGAAACGGCAGCACGATAATCCGCCGCAGCGGGTGCGCCCTCGCCTTCGTCTCGATGCCATCCATCTGCAGCGTGGCGCGCAGATCGGCGGCCATCGCCTCAGCGCTCGCGTATCTGTCCTGCGGCTCCCGCGAAAGCGCACGATGCACAATGCGGCCTATCGCCGCAATCGCGGGCGACCCGCTCAACGCTGGCGGAGAACCCTGTAAAACGGCATGCGCTAGCTCGCCGAAAGTTTCGCCGGCGAAAGGTGGCTGGCCGGTTAGCATCTCAAACAGAATAACGCCCATGGAAAAGAGATCGGATCGAGCATCCACTGCCTGTCCGCGGAACTGTTCAGGAGACGCATACCTGGGCGTACCAAGAAAAATGCCGGGCGCCGTCGCGTCTCCCAAAGTCGCCAGGGTTTCCTCCTTCGAATTCAAGGAAACGTGCTTGGCGATCCCGAAGTCCAGTAGTTTCGTTACCCCGTCCGACAGCACGATGTTTCCGGGTTTTAGATCCCGGTGAACGATTCCTTTCTTATGGAATGCTTCGAGCGCTGACAGTAACGCTAACGCGATCTGGACCGACTCTTGAGCCGGCAGCGAGCCCCTCTCGATGCGACGCGCCAGCGATTCTCCCTCGATGAACTCCATCACCAGAACAAGGCGGTCCTGCTCTTCGGAAATGTCGTAAATTCGGCACGCATTCGGGTGAGCTACTTGGGCTGCGGCGCGCGCTTCTTGCCAGAAGCGGCTGCGGCGGGAGGAGTCGCCCATGAATTCGCGAATCACTTTCAGCGCGACGAACCGTTGCAGGCGCTGGTCCTCGGCCTTGTACACCACGCCCATTCCACCTTCGCCAACTTTGCACAGAACTCGGTAGGGTCCGATGCTCTCGGGGATCTCAGCCATGGGAATTCTTTGGCACCGTGCGCCTAGCATAACCAACTCACTACCCCCGCGCCACCTCGACTGTCAGCACTGGCATCTGTTCAGGGCAGCTCGCGTTGGCTCTCACGGATTTCCCCGGAGTGCGCAGACTCGGAGTTTCTGTTAAATTGATAAGGTTACTTCCGTCGCCGGAGAGATGGCCGAGCGGTTTAAGGCGCACGCTTGGAAAGCGTGTGTAGGTTAACCCCTACCGTGGGTTCGAATCCCACTCTCTCCGCCATAAATCCGTTATCCTAAGTATTGATGATCCTCCGCACGGTTGAACAGGTCCGCCGAATCTTCTTCGTCATCGCTGGATTCACCTTGTTGCTGGCGGGCGTGGTGATGCTGGTCACTCCGGGCCCGGGCATGCTCGTAATTTTCCTTGGGTTGGGGTTACTCGCGGCCGAATTCATTTGGGCGCGCCGTCTGATGGACCGCATCAAACACGAAGGCGGGCGTATGCGCGATGCCGTATGGAAATCGAAGACCGGGGAACCAAGTGAATAGGGGAAGAAGATGACAGCAGAGTGGCGCGGCAAATGGGCTTTGGTGACGGGCGCAAGTGCGGGTATCGGTGTGGCGCTGGCGAAAGAGTTGGCCGCGGGAGGAACGCATCTTGTGCTGACGGCGCGCCGCAAGGACCGGTTGGAAGATCTGGCCAAAGCTTTGAACACAAAGCACAAAGTGAACACGGAGGCGTTTGTCGCGGATTTGACGGAAACCAGCGCCCCGGAAAAAATATTTGCCTTCACAAAAGCAAAAGGAATCGAAATCGATCTGCTGATTAACAACGCCGGCTTCGGACAGTTCGGCGAATTCTCGTCGGTCGATCCCCAACGGCTTCTGGATATGGTGCAGGTTAACTGCAGCGCCGTGGTGCACCTCACGCGCCTGTATCTGCCGGAAATGGTGGCGCGCTGCCGCGGTGACGTGCTCATTCTTGCTTCCACCGCGTCCTTCCAGGCCGTTCCTTATATCTCAACTTACGCTGCGACCAAGGCATTCGATCTATTGCTCGCGGAAGGCCTCGCCGAAGAAATGAAGCCTTACGGCATTCGCGTCTGCGCGCTCTGCCCAGGTTCCACGGAATCCGAATTCCACGTCGTGGCGGGCCAGGAAAAATTCCAAAGAAAAAGCGAGACCGCCGAAAAAGTCGCTCGCACCGGCCTGCAAGCCCTCGCCGCAGGCAAGAGCTACGTCATCTCCGGCCTCGGCAACTATCTCGGCGCACACGGCGAGCGACTCGTCCCACGCCGCTTCGTCACCAAGATTGCCGCCGGCCTGTTCAAGCCCGCCAAAACCTGAAGGATTTCTCCGCGGGCCGCCTGGGAGGCCTTCGGTTCGAATGCCGCTTCGAACGCCCATTCGAATTCCCGCTCGAATGCAGGCCAACTTTCGTTTTCCACCTGCAAAACACTCCCACCGACACGCGAAAGCTCCCTGCTGCGTCTAACATATTGTGAAATCAAAGACTTCCGCGCTCGCAGGACACGCGCCTGCATCTGCCGGGAACTTTTCTACCACACGCGCGGAAACTATGGGTGAGACCGGGCAGAGCGTCTTATCAGGGGAGATGCGCATCGCTGAGCCAGAGAGAGACGACGTTCTGTTGCGGCGGGCCGCCAATGGGGATGAAGAGGCATTTACTCTTCTTTACCGGCGGCACCAGGCGGCCATGTACCGCTTTGCCTTGCGCATGACGGGAAATACGTGGGCGGCGGAAGAAATTGTGCAGGATGTTTTTATGACCTTGATGCGCGACCCGAAGAAATACGATGTGGAGCGTGGGACGCTGGGCGGATTTTTGTATGGGATTGCGCGCAACCGCGTGATGAAACATCTGGAACGCCGGCCACGCGAAGTTGCCTTGGAAGAAAAAAACGAAGATGGCACCGGCTCGGGAATTGTTTTGCAAGATGTTTTCACCCCGGCGAACTGGACGGAAACGCGCGAGCGAAAAGCTCAGGTACGTGCAGCGGTGCTGGAGTTACCCGCGGAATTTCGTGAAGCAGTGGTGCTGTGCGAGCTGGAAGAGATGAGCTATGAAGAAGCGGCGCAGGCGGCGGGATGCCCGATCGGAACGATTCGGTCGCGCCTCCATCGCGGGCGTGCTTTGCTGCTCGCGAAACTAGAAATGCTACGCGATGTACCCCGCCGCGCGAGCGTTGCGCGATAAACAGTCTGTGGATTTGTGAGGGAAGTGCGAGATGAAGTGCGAAGAATTTGAAACCGTTGGATTGGACGCCGAACGCGACGGTTCGCTCAGCGAACTCGAACGCATGGCCGCGCTCGAACACGCCGCTACATGTTCACGGTGCGCGGCGCTGCAGGATTCCTGGCAGGCTGCTCGGGTTGAACTGCACACGTTCGCGGATGCCACCGCTGAGGCGGAAACTCCGGCGCGTGTCGAGATGCGGCTGCGCCAGGAATTCCGGATGCAGCATCGCATACTGAAAACGCGGCGCACGGCGGTTATCGCGGCCTGGTCCCTGGCCGCTGCGGCGTTGCTGATCGCCGCGGTCAGCTGGAGAAATTGGCGCATGAGTCTGCTCGACAATGCAGCGGGCCACGGGCAATCTTCGCAAACTGCGGGCATTCTCCCGAAAGGCAACGAAGGCGAGGGAGCGAACAGCGAAACACCGTTGCCGGGAGTTTCCGGAACCCAACGTTCGAATGCTGCGGAAAACGCCGGAGCCGAAACGTTGGTCGCGGACAATGAACTGAACGATTTCACCCTGCTGCCCGGAGTTCTCCAGACCGATGTGGACGACACGGCGATTGTGCGCGTTCGAATGCAGCGCGGCACGCTGGGCGCGCTGGGCCTGCCGGTGAATGAAGATCGCGCCGGCGAATGGATTCAAGTGGACCTGCTCGTCGCCAACGACGGATTGCCGCAAGCGGTGAGGTTGCCACAGCAAGAGTGAAACGCAAAAAATATTGAGCAGTTCGGGAGAGAAGAGGAGAAGGAATGATGAGTCGGAAACAATGTATGAGTTTGATTCTCGGCGGAACGCTGGCCTTCAGCGCTGGCGCGGCGCGGGCGCAGCAAGAGGCGCCACAGCCCCCGCCCCCAGGCCCGATGATTCACGGCGGACCGGGCGGCGAATTTATGGCGCCGCCGATGGGCGAGCGGATTGAATTGCTCGGATTCGAAGGGATGCACGGCGGAAAAACCGTTACCGGCGCGCCATTCAGCGCCGTTGCTGTATCCGTCTCGACGCAAACACTCGCGGATGGAAATCAGATTTCACACAAGACGCAGACAAATCTTTTTCGCGACAGCCAGGGGCGTTTCCGCAAGGAAGTGACGCTCCCGGCGATCGGACCGCTGGCGACGGCGGGGCAGCCGAAATCGTTCGTGTTTATCAATGATCCGGTCGCGAGCGCGAATTTCGTGCTGCATCCCGACACGAAAATAGCCGAGCAAATGGGGCAACGGCACGGCGGAATGAAAGGCTCGATGAAGAGCGAGATGAAAGACAAGGCCGGGGCTTGGGAAGCGAAGGCGGCGGCCAGTGGAAATTTCAAGAAAGAAGACTTGGGTACGCAGACGATCGCGGGAGTGAGCGCGCAGGGCACGCGTTATACGCGCACGATTCCCGTGGGGCAGATCGGAAACGAAAAAGCGATCGTGATCGTATCCGAGCACTGGTATTCCACCGAACTGCAGATGGTGGTGAAGAGCACGCGGAATGATCCGCGATTCGGCGAAACGACGTACACAGTGACGAGTATCCAACGCACCGAGCCGGCGGCTTCACTGTTCACCGTCCCGGCGGACTACACCGTACAGCAGGGTGGAATGGGCCGGCACGGCTTGCACTTGAATCAAACGCCTGCGGCGCCTGCAGCGCCTCCATCAGACAATTAATTTCTCGAAACGAAGATCTTCTCTCCTGAAGACGGCACGCTCTTTTCGCAGCAGCCCCCATCGCTGCGGAAAGGGCGCCGCCGTTTTTGAGGATGAAAAAGAATGAATTAAAGATGCGACGATAGAACGAAACGCGCCGCGTGGAGCGGCCTGCGTGTGGTGGATTCATGAGTGCAGGCTCCGGTCTAAGAGTTCGACCACGTGGAGGACTTCTTGATTGGTTCTGTAAATGGAGACGCCGGCGCGGAGCTGGAGGAGGCAGCCGGGGTTGGCGGTGACGATGATGGGGGCGCGAGTGGATTTAGCGTGGTGCATTTTTTCGGCGAGCAGTTCGAGGGATGTTTCGGTTTGGGTGACGTTGTAGATTCCGGCGGAACCGCAGCAGATTTCCGAGCAGGGCAATTCGACTAACTCAAGATTAGGGATGGCCCGGAGAAGGGTGCGCGGAGCTTCGCGGATTTTTTGTCCGTGGAGGAGGTGGCAGGAATCCTGATAGGTGACGCGGAGTGGGAGCGGATTCAATTTGGAGGTGAGGCCGAGGGCGGCGAGAAATTCGGTGACATCGCGAACTCTTTCAGAAAATACGCGCGCTTGCGCGTGCTCGGGTTCGTCAAACAAAAAAAGATGAGCGTATTCCTTGAGCGTGGAGCCGCAGCCGGCGGAGTTGGTGACGACGGCGTCGAAATCATCGTGAAGAAAGATGGGCATGTTAGTTTTTGCGAGATCGCGAGCGGCGTCGCGGACTCCGGCGTGCGCGGCGAGAGCGCCGCAGCAGAGCTGTCCCCTAGGGACGACGACCTCGCAGCCGTTGGCGGTGAGGACGCGGATGGTGGCTTCATTGAGCCGGGAGAAGGTGACGTTGGCGATGCAGCCGGCGAAGAAAGCGACGCGAGCGCGGCGCGGGCCTGCGGCGGGATAGGTCCAGCCAAAGCGGCCGTAGAAAAAATCATCATCAATGCGCGGGAGAAAGCGCTCGCGATCGGAGAGGCCGAGAAGTTTCAGGACGCCGATGGCGCGCGCAATGGCTTGCAGGCCGGAGCGCTGGTAGAGGCGGAGAACACGAGCGAAATCGATGATGCGGTGCGGACTGGGAAGCAGGTCGCGGAAGACGAAGTCGCGGGTGACCTGAGCCAGCCAGGGACGTTCGTAATCGCGCTCGATGCGGGCGCGGGCGTGCTCGACGAGTTTGCCGTACTCGACGCCGGAGGGGCAGGCGGTTTCGCAGGCGCGGCAATCGAGGCATTTGCTGATGTGGTCGACGAAAGAGTCGGTGATCAGCGACTCGCTTTGCGTGGCGATGGAGCCATCGCCTTGAACGTCGTGATTGAGTTCGCTGGTGGCTTTGTTCTGGATCTCGCTTTGGGCGACATGGATCATCTGGTGGATGCGGCCGCGGGGGGAATCGGCTTCGAGATTCCAGAGGCGGTAGGTGGGGCAGGCGTTGAGGCAAAGGCCGCAGTGGATGCAGCGGGCGTAGTCCTCGTAGGTGGGAGTCTGGCCGGGAATGGGAGACATGGGCATGTTGGGAATCGTTATGGAGGATGATTCTACGGGAGTTAGCCGCAAGTGGGCGAGAGAAACATCGGAACGTCTGTACGTCAAAACGTCTGAACGCCGGGAAAATGCAGGTGGCGCCCCCTCCCCCCTATGGTTTTTGTAAGGATGTGATTCGATTGAGGTTAGAAGGTGGGGGCTGCTAAGGATGTGACAGAAAAGGAGTTACGCGTTTGAACGTTGAAACGTTGGAAAGTTGAAGGCTGAAGAGCGATCCTTGCCCTCCTGTTTTTTGCAAGTGTTGGGCTCTGTTGACATCCTCGATGAGCGGTGCGGTGCAAATCTAGCACTACTCCTTTACCGGATTCACCGGATTCTAACCACCGTTCAAATTGACAGGTAAAGTTTTCGAAATTCCAAGTTGGGAGGTCGTTGCCTGATCAACGAGAAAACCGGACTTTTGAAACCCCGGTAACGCAGATTCCCGAGTTAAGGCCGGTGTGTACCGGTGCCAAGTACAAGGTTTAGATTTGCGGCCACGGCGAAGGCGCGGAAGTCCCGGTCGCGCGTGATAAGAGGAATGCCTTGGTCGATGCAGCTCTGGGCGATCAGTGCATCGCCGAGACGCACCTCGCGGCGCGTTGCGAGCACCTTAGCCCGCAAAGCGCCCGCCCGCTGCCAATAGCCAGAGGCGACTTCGAGCAGAGGCACTTCCGAGATTGTTTCAGCAACATCGGGAGGAAGGCGCGCGTCACTTAAGAGCTCCGTGAGCACAACGGGCACCATTACCACCTGGCGATCTTCCAAGGCACGATCGAGCAGCCGAACGTCCTCACCGCCGCTCCCTTCCAGAAAGGCAATCCAGCTACTTGTGTCGGCGGCGATCACCGGTCGGCCTTCAACTCTGCCACCGTGCGCGAGAAGCGAACCTTGCCCCGGAGTTTGCGCAGGCGAGCATAAGTCCGCGAGGCGGCAACGAGCTGCAGCCCCGTACGGACGGTCTGTGTGACACCGGTACCGCTAGCTTGCTGCGCCTTTTCCAGAAGCGCCAGCGGAACCTCTACTGTGATTTTCCGCGCGGTATCCATAATGGTTGTCATGATACCATATTGGAGACCAGCATCGAGTATGGTGTCTAGTTTCAGTGTAGCTTCGGAGTAGACGTCCTCGGAGTATGTGGGGCCCAGAGATGCCTTAGAATTGATCGTCTGTGCCACCCGCCGCCCCAGCCCGCAGTAGGCTCTCCACTGGCTGGGAGGGTCCGAGTCACTCCATGTCGCGCACCGGCGGGCTTGTGCGCAACGGACTATGCCACTGAAAAAACGAGAATATCCACTAGTATAAGACGAGTGCTCTTCCATCCATTGGGAGTGAGATGAAGCCACGACTACTGGTCATGAAATTCGGGGGAACGTCGGTGGGCGATGCGTCTTGCGTCGCGCGCACCGCGAAAATAATCGCGGGGGTGGCAAAGGAAAATCCCTGCGTCGTGGTGGTCTCCGCGATGAGCGGCGTGACGAACCGGCTGATCGAAGCCGCGAAGACCGCTCAGGCAGGGAACGCAACCGAGGCCGAGGCCATCATGGATGCGCTGAGGCAGCAACACGAAGCCGCGCTCTTGAGTTTGCTTTCTGACGAACAAAAACGCGGGCGCCTCCGCCAGCGGATTGAACCGGTACTGGCGGAGGGCCGGCGGCTGTGCGAAGGAACGGCTCTGCTGCGCGAGCTTACGCCGCGGACCCTGGATGCCATCTCAAGCCTGGGAGAAAGGCTCTCGGCTCCGTTGGTTGCAGCCGCAGTGCACGAACTTGGGGTTTGCAGCGAGGCGGTTGAGGCCACGGAATTGGTGGTGACGGACGCGTTTCACGGCGGAGCGGAACCGCAAATGGAGCTGACCCGCGAAAAATCCCAGGCGCGTTTGCGCCCGCTCCTGGAAAAAGGGATTGTGCCGATCGTGACAGGCTTCATCGGCGCTACGGCCGAGGGCCAGCTCACCACCCTAGGACGGGGCGGCTCCGATTATTCCGCGACGATTCTCGGCGCGGCGCTCGAGGCGAACGAAGTCATCATCTGGACCGACGTGGACGGTGTGTTAACCGCCGACCCGCGGCTGGTTCCCGAGGCGCGCACGATTCCGGTCATCTCCTATCGCGAAGCGGCGGAGCTCGCGTACTTCGGCGCGAAAGTCCTGCACCCGAAGACGCTGAACCCGGTGATCCAGGCAGCCATCCCTGTCTGGATTCGAAACAGCTTCGCGCCTGAAAAACCGGGAACGAAAATCACTCCCGAGGGCCGCAGCATCGGCGGCGGCGTGAAAGCGCTGACCGCCATTCGCGACGTAACATTAATCAGCGTCGGTGGCCCGGGAATCGTGGGATTGCCGGACGTCGTCGGGCGAACCTTTTCGACGACCGCGGAGGTACGCGCGAATGTCCTGCTCATCTCGCAATCCTCTTCGCAGAACGACATTTGCTTCATCGTCTCGACGGCGGACGCGCAGCGCACGGTCGAAGCCTTGCGCAAAGAGTTCGCGCAGGACCTGGCGCACCATAAAGTCGAGCACATCACGGTGGATTCGAAGATCGCCATCGTGGCGGTGGTCGGCGAAAACATGCGCGGCACCCCCGGAATCGCGGGCAAAACGTTCAATGCCCTCGGTCGCGAAAACGTGAACCTGATCGCCATCGCGCAGGGTTCATCCGAATGCAACATTTCCTTCGTCATCGAAGAAAAAGCCGTGAAAGCCGCGCTGCTCACAACGCATCGCGAGTTTGGCCTGGAGAAGGCTGAGAAAGCATAGCCTTCGGAGATTGCGCATCTGGGCGGTCAGACGAGCAGATCCTGTTGAGCTTGCTAGCCTCGTGAAAGGCGTTGAAGTGCATGTTTTTTCTAAAGAGGCCTGAGCCGGAGTTTATCCACGCGTTCCTTGCGGGGCAGGAAAATTGTCCGTTTTCCTATTCACAGGTGGGGGCTTCGCGGGGGCAGGCGCCGAAGGGCTACACGGTTGACCACAACAGGATCCGATTGGGGAACGGCGCTGAATGCTTTGAGCGGGCGGTGAGAGGCGTGCGGCAGTGGAAGATGTTCGAGATGCCGGGGGTCGCGCTTTGCTGGCCAGATACGCCGATCACGACCGGAACCAACGTTGCGGTGCTGGTTACACATTTTGGGATGTGGTCGTTGAATGCGGCGCGGATCGTTTACGTGATTGAAGAACACGGAACGCGGGAGAGATTCGGATTTGCCTACGGGACTCTGAAGGAGCATGCGGAACGGGGTGAGGAGCGGTTTAGTGTTGAGTTTCACACTGAGGACGGAGCGGTGTGGTACGACCTTTATGCGTTTTCCCGGCCGAATTTGCTGGCGCGGTTGGGGTATCCGTTGGCGAGGTCGTTGCAAAAGAGGTTTGCGAGGGAGTCGAAGAGTGCAATGCAAAGAGCGGTCAGCGCTCCCCAAGAACTAGCAGAACGCTGATCGCCCGGTTTGTAGAAAAAACCAGGTTGAGAGACGCGGCTCTCGGCCTGGCCGGTTGCTGTTAGTCGTGGTCGGGATGGCTGTGGCGCCACTGCCAGTAATGGTTCTGGACTTTGTGGTTCTGGTGCTCGTAGACAACATAAGTGTGGTGATGAACCACAAGGTAATCCCTGTAAGCGCGGTCCTCGTGATCGTTCCAATAGTGGTAGTCGTGATGGTCCCGATCGTAGACGCGGACCTGCACGTTGGCTTCCTGGGGCTGTGGAGCAGCCATGACTAGGGCTGGCGCAGTAACGGCGGAAGCCAGGATGATGGTGCTGATAAAACGATTCAAATAGCGCAAGATGTGTTCCTCCAGGTCCGAGAGTTGCAGGTGGAGAATCCCGGTAGAGAAGAGTGTGCGCCACCGGGCTGGCGAAGTATGTCGCATTTTATACTAGTTATAAAATTATAATTTCTGGAGAATAGGCGGCGATTTGCGGCGGAAGGATGATGGCTGCGCGGCGGCGCGTTGACTTTCTTTTGACCGGGCACCTAACATGGTGCGGAAATTCCCGCACGTTGAAGAACTCCTGAGAGAGGTGAATGGGTATGAAGACGTGGCGAGTTTGTGGGTTGACGCTGGCGGGGCTGGCGATGGGGGCGGCGATTGCGCTTCATACTTCAGCGGACAATCCTGCGAAAGCGGGGGATGTGACGGAAGCGCGAGTTGCTTCGGAGATGGCGGCGGCGAACAACTGGCTTCTGAATGGACGCACGTTTGATTCGAAGCATTTCAGCCCGTTGCAGCAAATCACGGACAAAAATATTGGCGGGCTGGGGCTCGCATGGTCATTGGATATTGAGAGCGGAATGGGCGTGGTGTCCGAGCCGATAGTGGTGGATGGGGTGATCTATGTGAGCGCGCCGCTGTCGATTGTGTATGCGGTGGATGCAGTGTCAGGGAAAGTGATCTGGAAGTTCGATCCGAAGATACGGCTGAATCAGGCGATCAATGGGTCGTATTCGGCGCGAGTGAATGCGGGCGTGGCGGTGTGGAATGGGAAAGTTTACGTGGGGACTGGCGATTGCAGGTTGATTGCGATTGAGGCGGCGACGGCGAGGCAGGTTTGGGAAGCGGAGGTTTGCGAGCCGACGCAAACGGGAATTACCGGGGCGCCTCACGTGGCCAAGGGGAAAATTTTGATGGGCTACAACGGATCGGATGATGGCGTGCGCGGCGCGTTGGTTGCATACGATGCGGAGACGGGGAAGGAGGCGTGGCGGTTCTGGACGGTGCCGGGCGACCCGTCGAAGCCGTTCGAAACGAAGGCGCTGGAAATGGCGGCGAAGAGTTGGGGAGGAAAGGATTCGTGGAAAGTGGGCGGCGGCGATGTGTGGAACGCGATTACGTATGACGACGCGACGGGGCTGGTGATTTTCGGGACGGCGGGCGTGGGCGTGGACTACGGGGAGTTCCGGAATATCAAGGCGACGGGCGACCGGCTGTTCGGCGAATGCATTATTGCGGTGAAGGCGGAAACGGGAGAGTACGTCTGGCATTACCAGACGGGGACAGAGGGGATTCACTCGGAGAACAACCAGATATTGATGGCCGACCTGGTGATTGACGGAGCGAAACGACATGTGGCGTTGACTGCGCCGAAGAATGGTTTCTTTTTTGTGCTGGATGCGAAGACGGGAAAACTTTTGTCGGCGAAGCCGCTGGTGAAAGTCGTGTGGGCGAGGTCGATTGATTTGCAGACTGGGCGTGCGGTGCTGGTGCCACGATCGGAAGGCGGCGGGAGGCAGTGGACGGTGCACAATTGGTGGCCGATGAGCTACAGCTCGGTGACGGGATTGGTTTATGTGCCGACAACGGACCGATACGCGGATTCGAAAGCGGAGGTGGAGGCGGGCGAAGGCGGGGCGGGCCTATTTGGGAAGCTCATTGCTTGGGATCCAGTGAGCCAGTCGGCGCGCTGGACGGTTGACGAAGAAATTGCAACGAATGGAGGAGTGCTTTCTACCGCGGGGAATCTTGTTTTTCAGGGACAGGGGACGGGAGAATTTGCGGCGTATGCGGCAGACAGCGGGAAAAAAGTCTGGTCGATCAAAACGGGATCGGCGATTGAGTCGATTCCGGTGACTTTTTCCGTGAAGGGCGAGCAGTACGTGATTACTCCAGTGGGATGGGGGTCGGGGTCGCGGCTGTTTGCGCCGGCGCGGACGATGGCTACGCCGGAGTCAAAGCGCGGGCCGGTGCGGTTGCTGGCGTTCAAGCTGGGGGCGACAACGCCTTTTCCTTATCCAAAAATTGTGATTCCGCCCGTGCCGAAGCCTCCTGAACAAAAAGCGAGCGAGGAAATGATTCGCAAGGGCGAGAAGCTATATGGGACATTTGTTTGCGACGGTTGCCATTCACCGGAGCTGGATGGGAGTGGGGCGTGGGTGCTCGATGGGGCGATTCCGGATTTGCGCTACATGCCGCCGGACGCGCATAGAGATTGGTATCAGATTGTGCTGGGCGGCTCGCACTGGGACAAGGGCATGCCGGGGTTTGCCGATCCACCAAAGTTTGCTTTTCCGCATGACAAGATGACGGCGGCGGATGCGGACGCGATTCATGCGTATGTGATTGATGGGGCGTGGAAGGCGTACAGAGCGGAGCACGCGAAGTCAGCCACGAAGCAATAGGATTCCACAAATTCGAATGTGATTCAGATTCCTCCGGCGAAGCGGCCGGGGGCGAGGATGTTTTGCGGGTCGAAGGCAGTTTTGAGGCGGCGCATCAGGGCGATGCCGGGGACCTGATAAGCGTGCGAGTTCGTGGTGGGCCGGCTGGAAGCCGGCGCTACGGGATGCGGTCCCCCCATGTTGATTTTCTGCTTCAGAGCGAGCGGGGCGTAAAGCAGAGTGGCGTGGCCTCGATTCCTGGGATCCGGTCCGCCAGCAGCGGAAACGGCGTTGAAGATGCGGGTCACGCAATGTGCCAGGAGACTGATCGTTTCTTCATTTGCGGAGGCGGGGAGCAGAGCGAAATAGATGGTGCCGCCGGCGCGGGCGACTAGTGCGTGAGGGAGCGCGGCGTGATCGGCGATTTGGCGGAGGCTTTCGAACAGGGTGGCGTGATGGCCGGGAAGGACGCTGATTTTGAAAATGGCTGTGGCGGGAGAGGCCTCGAGAAACAGGGACAGGCTTTCGCGGAGGCGTCCCCAAAAGGCGGGGCGCGTGGCGTCGTCAAGAATGGTGGTGGAATTGGCACGGGAGCGTTCGGCGAGAAGAGTGAGTTCGCGTGCGTAGCGAGTGAGGACCTCGGGAGTGCCTGCAAAGGCGGCGCAGAGTTGCCACTCGCGGGAGGAAAACCAGTCGCCGACGGGTGGGAGCGAAGTCTGGAATGGGGTGCGATTTTCTCCGGCGAAGACGGCGACTTCAGGCGTGGTTGGAGTTCGCGTGGCGAAGATGTGGGCTAGCTCGGGGCTGATGATGTCGTGTGTGAGCGCTGTCAGAGAAGACTTGGCGATGGCGCGGCGGAGGGCTAGCGCGCCTTCGGCGCTGGGAAAAGAAGCAACGAAGCCGCGGCTGCCGGCGATGGGGGCGGGGAAGGTGCGAAAGTTCAGGCGAGTGATGACGGCGAGGGAGCCGAGCGAGCCGATGAGGAGCTTGTGCAGGTCGTAGCCAGTGACGTTTTTTACGACGCGGCCTCCGCTTTTGGCGAGCGCGCCGGAGCCGGTGACAAATTCTGCGCCGATGAGAAAATCGCGAGCGGTGCCGTAGAACTGCTGCAGCGGAGAATGCACGCCGGAGGCGATGGTGCCGCCGATGGTGCTGCGCGAATACCAGGGGACGAGGAGCGGGAGGAATTGGTTGTGTTCGTTCAGAAGGGCGTTCAATTTCGTGAGCGGAGTGCCGGCGTCGGCGCTGACGGTAAGGTCGCCGGGATCGTAGTGCGGGATTTGGTTGAGGGCGGTCATGTCGAGGGCGATGTCGAAACGCGAGGGAGGCATTCCGATAGCGAGTTTGGTACGGTGGCCGCAGGGGATGAGGGCGAGTTTTTCGAGGGAGGCTAAGCGAACGATTTCGGCGACTTGTTCGGCGGAGGAAGGCTTGCCCACGACGGAGGGAAGGACTTCGTCGACAGCGTAGGCGGCGCAGGAAGCCGGATCGGCGAGAACTTGCGAGGAACCGAGGATGGATCCGAAGCGCGCGATAAGGTTGGTGGAGGGACTAGTCATACGATGGGCGAAAGGCTAGCCACGTTGAAAGTTGAAAGGAAAAGAAGGAAGCAACACAGAGGGCCCAGAGCGAGGAGAGCACCGAGGGGACAGAGAAGGAGAAAAGGAACGCAGAGACACAGAAGACACAAAGATGAGACTCAGGAAGAAGGATCACGAGGCACTCGTGGGATGAGTTAGTTGTTTGCGGGGGCGAATTTCGCCGCAGCCTTTGCTGAGGGGGAAGATTTTGCCGGGATTGAGGGCGGAATCGGGATTGAAGGCGTCGTGGACGCGGCGCATTAGATCGAAATCGGCGTTGGAGAAGATCAATGGCATGAGTTCGGATTTTTCCATGCCGACGCCGTGTTCGCCGGTGAGCGCGCCGCCGACTTCGAGGCAATAGCGGATGATTTCGGTGGAGGCTTGCATGGCGCGTTGGAATTGCGCGGCGTCGCGCGGATCGTAAAGGACGATGGGGTGAAGATTGCCGTCGCCAGCGTGGAAGATGTTGCCGATTTGAAAGCCGAATTGGGTGCCGATTTGCTGGATGCGGCGGAGGGTTTGCGGGAGTTTGGAACGCGGGATGACACCGTCTAAGACGTAATTGCTCGGCGCGAGGCGGCCTAGCGCGCCAAAGGCGTTTTTCCGGCCTTTCCAAAGGAGTTCGCGTTCGGCGTTATCGCGGGCGACACGGACTTCGCGGGCGTGGTGCGCGTTGCAAACTTCGGTGACGGCGGTGGTTTGCGCGGCGACGGCTTCGGTAAGGCCTTCGAGTTCGATCAGGAGAACCGCGGCGCTGTCCATGGGGAAGCCGGCATGGATGTAGTCTTCGACCGTGCGCAAGGTCCAGCCATCGAGCATTTCGCAGGCAGCGGGAGTGATGGCGCGGGCGGTGATGTCGACCACCGTGCCGGCGCAGTCGTCCACGGAATCGAAAATCGCGAGCAGGGTTTTGACGGCTTCCGGTTTGCGGGAGAGCTTGACGGTGATCTCGGTGACGAGGGCGAGGGTGCCCTCGGAGCCGACGAACAGGCCGGGGAGATCGAAGCCGGGCGCTTCGCCGTGCTTGCTGCCAACGCGGACGATTTCACCGTCGGGGAGGACAAGTTCGAGGGCGGTGACGTGATTGGTGGTAACACCGTAGGCAAGCGTGTGCGGGCCACCGGCATTTTCCGCGACGTTGCCACCGATGGTGCAGGATTTCCAACTGGAAGGATCGGGGGCGAAGTACAGGCCGTGCGGTTCCGCGGCGTGGGTGAGTTCGTAGTTGACGACGCCGGGTTGCACAATGGCGCGCTGATTTTCGGCGTCGATTTCCAGGATGCGGTTCATGCGCGCGAAGACGAGCATGACACCGCCGGTACGGGCAAGCGCGCCGCCGGAGAGGCCGGTTCCCGCGCCGCGACCGACGACTGAGACATTGTATTTGGCGGCGAGTTTGACGATGCGGGAGACGTGCTCGGTGGTGGTTGGAAAAGCGACAATGTTGGGGCGACCCTTTTCCACGGAGCCGTCGTATTCGTAGAGAAGAAGGTCTTCCGGTTTATGGAGGACGGAAGATTCGCCGAGCAGCTTTTCGAGTTCGTGAGCGAGGGCCTGATTCATAAGTCGTGCGCGAGCAATGGCGCTATGGGGACTATAGTGAGAGTCGGGGAGGGTGCGCAACGGCAAGATGTGCGCCCCAGCAGGAGGGTGTGTTAGTGTAATTTTCTAAAAATGAGGATGAGGGGCTGATGGCGAAACCGAGAGTGTTTGTGACGCACCCACTGTTTGAACCTGCGAGGGAAATCCTGAATGAGGGCTGCGACGCAGAATACTGGGCGCAACCCGACCGGCCGCCAAGGCCTGAATTGATGGAGCGGCTGAAGGACAAGGAAGGGTTGATCTGTCTGCTGACGGAGAAAGTGAGCGAAGAGCTGTTGCGAGCGGCGCCGAAGCTGCGGATTGCGGCGAACGTGGCGGTGGGATTCGACAATATAGATGTTGCGGCATGCACGAAGCGGGGCGTGGTGGCGACGAATACGCCAGGTGTGCTGGACGAAACGACGGCGGATTTTGCGTGGACGCTGATGATGGCGGTGGCCCGGCGACTGGGAGAAGGAGAGGCGCTGGCGCGATCGGGGATTTGGCAGGGTTGGGACCTGGATCAGCTGGTGGGGACCGATGTTTGGGGAAAGACGCTGGGGATCGTGGGATTCGGACGGATCGGTCGGGCGATGGCACGGCGCGCCAGCGGCTTTCAGATGAAAGTCATTTACACGGACGCGGTGCGGGCGCCGGTGGAAGTGGAAAAGGAATTGAAGGCGGAGTTTCGCGAGATGAATGCGCTGCTGGCGGAATCTGATTTCGTGAGCGTGCACGTGCCGCTGCTGCCGGAGACGCGCGGGTTGTTTGACGCGCCGAAGTTTTACCGCATGAAGCCGACAGCGTTTTTGATCAACACATCGCGCGGGCCGGTGGTGGATGAAGCGGCACTGGTAGCGGCGCTGGAAGAGAAGAAAATTGCTGGCGCGGGGCTGGATGTCTACGAGAACGAGCCGTTTATCCATTCGGGACTGAAGCGCGCGAACGTGGTACTGGCGCCGCACCTGGCTTCGGCATCATTGGAGACGCGCACGAAAATGGCGTGCATGGCGGTGCAGAATGTGGTGGCGCTGTTCAGCGGGCAGCGGCCCCCGAACATGTTGAATCCCGAAGTGTTGAAGGCATCTTGAGGAGTTCCGCGGCAAACCTCCCATGGCGGATCTGAAGCAACTCGCCCGCCGAATCTTCCACAAAACCCTGGCTGCGATCGATATTCCCGCGACCATGCAGCGAAAACTGTGGCGAGCGGGAACGCAATTGCACTGCGACGGCGCGATGTTCGATTTGCGCAACTTCGAGAAACTGCGAGTTGTGGCCATTGGAAAAGCGGCGCATGCGATGTTGGATGGGCTTGCACTCGTGCTGACGCCTTTCGTGAGATTCGAAGGCGTCGTGTCCGCGCCCACGCCGGCGCGAAGGCCTCTGCCGGGCGTGAAATATTTCGTCGCCGGGCATCCGATGCCGAACGAAGAGAGCTGGAAAGCGGCCGAGGCAATTCTGCCGCTGCTGCGGGGGTGCGATGAAAAGACGCTGGTGTTCTTCCTGCTTTCAGGCGGGGGATCGGCGCTGGTGGAACTGCCGCTGGATTCTCGACTGACCCTCGACGACGTGCGGCAGCTGAATCATGCGCTGGTAACGTGCGGCGCGCCAATCGAAGAAATTAATACCGTACGGAAACACGTCTCGGCGGTGAAAGGCGGGCGCCTGGCGGTGGCAGCGAATCATGCGACAAAGATCACGCTTGCGGTAAGCGATGTGCCCGCAGGAAAAGAATCGGCGCTGGCGTCCGGGCCGACGTTGCCCGATCCGACGACGGTCGCCGATGCGAAGCGAGTCCTTGAAGAGTATTCGCTACGCGAGAAGCTTCCGGCCATACTGCGACGCCGATTTGACGAAGGGAAGATACCGGAGACGCCGAAAGCGGATGCCCTGGCGTTTCAAAACGCGCATTTTATGCTGTTGCTGGGCATGGACGACCTTTTTCATCCGGCCCATCACGCCGCGGAGGCGAAGGGATTCATCGCCTGCTGCGACAATTCGACGGACGATTGGCCGGTGGAGAAAGCGGCGGGATATTTGCTGGATCAATTGGAAGAGCTGCGAAAGGTGAATCGCGGCCAGCGAGTGGCACTGATTGCCGACGGGGAGGTGAGTTCGCCGGTGACGGGGGATGGAATCGGGGGGAGGAATTCGGCATTTGTGCTGGCTTGCGTGGAAAAGATCGCCGGGAAAAAGATTGCGGTTCTCAGCGCGGGAACAGATGGGCTCGATGGAAACAGTCCGGGGGCGGGAGCGGTGGCGGACGGCGAGACGCTGGAAATGGCGCGGGCGATTGGGCTCGATCCGGGGGAGGCGTTTCGAAGAAGCGATGCGTTTGCGTTTTTCTCGCGATTTGAAGATGTGATTGTGACGGGACCGACGGGGAATAATCTGCGGGACTTGCGAATACTGATTGCGGAGCCGTAAAACTCGGGACGAAAAGATTTAACACGGAGACCACGGAGAGCACAGAGTTCACTGAGGCGGAAATGCAAAATGGGTCCCGGGTACCCGGAAACCATTTTGCATTTTGAATTGATACTCCTACTGCTTTGGAGGCGGCAGGCGCGTTTCGATGGTCTTGAGGCGCTCATTCATTTGCTGGAGGAGGCGCTCGAGTTTCTCGAGGCGCTGATCGGTCGAGGACTTCTCTCCCGCGCCCGCCCCGCCGGGTTCTTCGCCATCGTCATCCGCACCGTATCCACCCCTGGGATGAGTGCCGGGCCGGTCGTCCGGGGGCCTTTTGAGGCGCGCGATCTGGCCCTTGATCATGGGTGCCATTTCGATGCTAAGGTCGTCGCTCCTAAGCAGGGCTTCGAGAGCAGGGATCGCGGAAGAATCGCCACGCGTGCCCAGCGCATAGATGGCAGACATTCGAATGGGATGGCGCGGATCGGTGAGGTAGGAAGCAATCTGGTTGGTGATCTCCTTATTGTCCTTCTGCAGGCGCGCGAGGCTGTAGATGGCGGCGGTGCGCGATTCGATGGGTTTTCCGACAGCAGACCACTGCAGGAGATGCGCCACGGCTTTCTCGTCGCCGAGAGAGCCGAAGGCACGAAGCGCGGAGTTGCGAAGGTAATCGTCTGGTGAATCGACTTCGACGGCGGCTTCGAGAGTGGCGAATGCATTGGGCGCTTTGAGTTTGCCGAGGGCCTGCAGCGCGGCGGCGCGAGCGCGATAAGAGGTGTCATCCTTGGCGATGTCGTTGAGTCGGGCGGTGACGGCTGGGTCGTCCTTGATATTGCCGAGCGCGGTGACTACTTCGCTGCGAACCCAAGGGACATCGTTCGAATTGGAGGCCTCAAGGAGCAGCTTGGCCGCGGAGGCACCGCCGATTTCGCCGAGAGTAGTGGCAGCGGCGGCGCGGACGCCCCAGGCTTTATCGTTGCGAAGCGCGTCACCGAGAGAGGCGACAACTTCCTGGTCATTCCGGATTTTTCCGAGAGCGAGGACGGCATCGGCGCGGTCGGAAAGCTCGGTGGCATTCTTCAATTGATAGAGCCACTCTTTCTTTTCCTTGTGGAAGTCGGCGGACTTGAGGACGTGGCCGCCCTTGTCGAAAAGGACGAGCAGGGGAGCAGAGGCCGAAGGAAAGGTGAAGATCTCGTTCGCTTTCGAGACCGTGACGGGATAGAGCTTTGGACCCGTGGCAGTGGTGATTTCGACGTCGACGGGAATGCGGAAGAGGCCCACGCGGCCTTCGACCGATTGAGTCTGCTTAACGGTGAGCGCGACTTGATGCTTTTCGGTGTCGTAGGAGTAGCTCAGGTCAAATTTGGGAGCACCAGCGCCGTAGAGCCACTGCACAAAAAACTGATCCAAGCTGGTGTAGGTGGCTTCTTCCATGGCCTTGGAGAAATCCGCGGTTACGACATTTTTGCCGCGATTGACTTCGAGATAGTGTTTGACGCCGCGGTAGTAGGCGTCCTCACCGAGTTGGTGGCGTAACATGTAGAGGACCAGGCCGCCTTTGTCGTAGGCGTTGCCGTCGAATTCGCCGGAATCGTCGAAGTCGTGGCGGACGATAGGCTTGTTCCAGAGATTTCTGCTTTCGAACCATTCGCGAATGCCCTGCCAGCGCTCGTAGTCGGCTTGATCCTTGCCATACTGCTTTTCGCTCCAAACGTATTCCGCGAAGGTAGCGAAGCCTTCGTTGAGCCAGATGTCTCCCCAATCTTTGCAGGTGACGAGGTCGCCGAACCACTGGTGGCCGAGCTCATGAGAGATGAGGCCGTCTTCGCCTGTCGGGTATTCATGGGCAAGCTTAGGATGAACGAGTGAAGTGCTGGCGTTGGTGGTGGCGCTGGAATTCTCCATGCCGCCGGCAACGAAATCATCCACCATGACTTGCGCGTATTTTTCCCAAGGATAATCCACGCCGAATTTCTGGCTGAACAGGTCCAGCATCGCTGGCGTGCGGCCGTAGTTCACGGCCAGGCGATCGCCGCGGCCCTTTGGCGCGTAATACGTGACGGGGATGCCGCGCCAGGAGTCTTTTAGTTCGTCAAATTCTCCGGCGACGACGGTAATCAAGTAAGTGGAGCTGGGGACGGACTCTTTCCACGTCCAGGTCTTGAGACCTTTGCCGGCGTCGGTGATGCTGATGAGTTTGCCGTTCGAAACGGTAATCCATGATGCAGGGACGGTGAGGATGGTTTCGGTGGTCAGGCGATCGTTGGGATAGTCGTAAGTGGGCAGATAGTAGCGCGTGTCCTCCGATTCGCCTTGCGTCCAGATCTGCTTGGGGCGGCCGGGGTAGTCCTTGTCCGGCAAAATGAAGTACATGCCTTTTGCGGGCTTGCCTTCGTAACGGATGGCGACGTCGAACTTATCTCCCGATTTCGCGGCGGCTGGCAGAGAAATGATCAGTTTGTCGGAGGAAGTTTCGAACTTCGCGGCGGATTTGTTGAGGGTGACGCTCTGGATAGTGAGCCCGACAGAGTCGAAGGAGATTTTGGCGGTGCCGTCGCGGAGAATGGAGAGGGAGTGGGTGACGTCACCGAGAACTTTTTTCTGGTCGATGTCGAAGCGGAGGGCGATTTTGGAATGCTGCAAATCGTAATCGCGGCTGCGCGCGTAAGGCTCATCAGCGCGGAGCTGCCATGAGGCGATGAAAATCGCCAGCAGCGCAGCAAATGTAGAAAAGGCCGGACGACTGCGATGCAGCCGGGTTTTGCGAGGGGATGCAACGATCATTCTACTTTGCTCCTGTGAATGGTGTGCCCTGCCCGCATGAGTGCGGTGATGGCGGCCGAGAGAGTTTCTGCGGCGATGAGTACGTAATCCGTATCAAAAGTAGAAACGGCAAACAAACTGATTTTGGCCGCGGCGAGCGGGGTGGCAAGCGCGAAGAGAACGCCGATCTCCGACAAAACGAAAGGCCCGTGAACTTTCAGGACGCGCCACCCGGCTTGGGAATGCACCCCGACCGGGACCTGGGAGATTTCCGTGACGACGGAAAGTTCATCGCCGGTGCGAGTGACGGAAAAAAAAGGGCCGCGCGTTGCCCAATCGGGGAGGGGTGCGTCGGCGGCGAGCCGCGAAATGGCGAAACGCTCGGCGAGGAGAGTGAGTTCGAAACAACGGGTTGCTGCGGCCATGGAGTTCTAGAGAAGACTCCTGACCAGACCGCCATCGACGGCGATGGAAGTTCCGTTGACGTAGCCGGCACGCTCCGACGCCAGGAACGCCACGACCGCGGCGAATTCTTCTGGTGTGCCGAGGCGGCCAGCAGGAATTTCGCGTTCCCAACCAGCAAAGACTTCGTCCAGCTTCGCGCCGGAGCGCGCGGAGATGCCGGCGGCAAGTTTGTCGAGGCGCGCGGTGCGGGTGAAGCCGGGGCAAACGTTGTTCACGGTGATGCCGTCGGAGGCGTACTCATTGGCGAGGGTGCGTGCGAGGCCAGTGACGGCCGCGCGGATGGAGTTCGAAAGCAAAAGGCCATCCACAGGCTGTTTGACCGCAGAAGATGTAATCGTAATCAGACGACCCCACTTATGCTTTTGCATGCGCGGCAGGACTTCCCTGGCGAAGTTTACCGTGCTCATCAGGAGCTGGTCGATGGCAACGCGCCACTCTTCGGGCTGGGTATTCCTAAAGGAGTTAGACGGAGGACCGCCGGAATTGGTAACACAAATGTCGATGCGGCCGAAGCGGGCTTCGACGGCGGCAACGAAAGCGGCAACTGCCGCGGAATCAGCGACATCGAGAGCCTGGTGGAAGACTTCGCGGCCGGTGGTTTTTTGGAGGTGTGCGGCGGTTTCGGCGAGGGAGGCGGCAGTACGAGCGCAGACGGCTACGTGCGCACCTTCGCGCGCGAGTTCTTCCGCAACGGCGCGGCCAAGCCCTTTGCTGGCGGCCGCGACGATAGCTACGCGCCCAGCGAGTCCCAGATCCATTTCGCCACCTCACCCAAAACTTTAATCGTCTCGCGAAAAGCAAAGTGCGTCAATTGCTATTGATGCGAGCGATAAACCCGGGCGAGGGGTGCGAAAGTAACGCGGTTTGCAGATGTCTGTTTTTGGATGACGGGGCACACGCGCCTGATGGAATGTACGGGTCGCTTACCGCAAAGAAGAAGCGTACCTTGTATGTTTAACGGGGCAGGTAAATGTATTGGTACTGCAGCGTCGCCCTGGTTTTTGATTGCTCCGTTGGGCGCTCAGCCGGAGTTGCCGCGAGATCGAAAGTTGTTCCGTCCTTGTGCCAACCAGTGCGCTGGCCCCCCGAGAAAGTCAAAATATTTTTGGACGCGGCTTGTTTGGCAGTCTCTTCGCCTGGATTCCAGACCAAGCGCTCTTGGACAGAGATTGAATTCGTTGGCTCTCGCAGGCTCTTAACTGGCGCGCGGGAAGGAATAGCAGGTTGTAAGGAGTATGATGGAATCCATGAGTACTCGGACCCTAGAAACCGCATCTGCAGCGCACCCCACGATCGTGGCCACGGCGACGGCGTTGCCGCCGCACACAATCACTCGGGAGGACGTGAAGTATTACATGGGTCGCGTGTTTGACATTCCCGAGCGGAAGCTCGAGGCCATGATGACCGTGGTAGACAACGCGCAGGTCCACAAGCGGCACTGCATCTTTCCGATTGATTACACGATCGTGCCGCGGCCGCTTTCCAAGACGAATGAGGAGTACCAGGAGCACGCCATAGCCCTGGGACGCAAAGCTGCTGAGGAATGCCTGGCTAAGGCCGGCGTCGCGCCAGCGGATGTGGACCTGATCATCACCGTTTCTTGCACCGGGTACATGATTCCTTCGCTGGACGTGCACCTTTTGAATTTGATGGGCTTTCGCGAAAACGTGCGGCGGCTGCCCATCACCGAACTAGGCTGCGTTGCCGGCGCAATAGCGCTTTCGCGGGCCGCAGATTTCCTGCGCGGGGCACCTGGCAAGACGGTGTTGATCGTGGCCGTCGAATTGCCGTCGCTTACGTTTCAGCGCAAGGATCTCTCACAGGCTAATCTGATTTCCGCGGTTCTATTTGGAGATGGCGCCGCGGCAGCGGTGCTCACGAACAGGCCTGCGTCAGGACCGAGGATACTGGATTCTGAGTCCTTCACGCTTCCCGGATCGATGGATGCTCTAGGCTTCGATCTACGCGACACGGGATTCCACATCGTGCTTTCGAAAGACGTCCCGCAATTGTTGCGCGACAAAATCAAGGGGCTGGTGGAAAAGTTCCTCGGCCGGAATAATCTAACGCCGCAGGAGATGAGCGCTTACCTGCTCCATCCCGGCGGGCAGAAACTGCTGGTGTGTATCGAAGAAGAATTGAGCCTGCGACGGAGCCACACGGAATTTTCATGGGACGTGCTTCGCGACTACGGAAACATTTCGAGCGTCACGATTCTATTTATCCTCCAGGAGTGGCTGACGAAGAAACGAATGAACCCCGGGGAATACGGTCTGATGGCCGGATTCGGGCCAGGGTTCAGCTCGGAGCTTCTGTTGTTGCAGTGGGCGTAGAGCAGCGTGTGCAGAGCAATTCGGTGATCCGAGGAAATTCGTTTGCGCGAAGACCGCTGCGGCACTAAGATGCAGCTACTTTCCCTCCTCTGGAGGTATCCATGCGACGGACAAAGTGGTTGGCTGGGGTCCTGGTTCTCGTGGGATGCTCGGCGATTCCGGCGTTTGCACAGCAGATCGGCAAATACGTTCCGATCCAGGCGGGTTCTGAGGTGGATCACGCGATAACGGAAATCAATGCGGCGACGGGTCCGACGCAAAAGCTCGCGCTGATCGAAAAGTTTGCAGCGGGGCCGGGCAACGAGGGCAATTATCCAATTCTGGCGGACGGTCTCTACGTGGAGACGTATCTCGCGCTGAAGAATTATGACAAAGCGTTTGAATACGGCGACAAGCTCTTTGCGATGGACCCGGATAGTTTTCAGAATGCGGTAAACATGGTGCGTGCGGCGTCGGAAAAAGGGGATGCCGACCGGCTGGTGGCGTACGCGGGAAAAGCTGCGGGGATTTTGAAGCGCTACAAGGACGCGCCCGCGCCTGCTGGGACCTCAGAGCAGGTTTGGGCGGATCAGAAGGTCCACACGCTGGAGAGTAACAAGGACGCCATCACTTACATTCAGCAGGCGGTTTTCAGCGGGGTGTATCAGGTGAAGGACCCCGGAAAGCGCGCGGACCTGCTGACGCGGTTTGCACAGATATTCCCGGATTCGCCGTATGCGAACCAGGCGCTGGGCGTAGCGGCTACGGCTTATCAGCAGGCGCAGAACGCGCCGAAGATGCTAGAAGTGGCCAATGGGTTACTGGCAAAGGATCCGAATAATGTGGGGATGTTGCTGCTGGTCTCCGATTATTACAGCGAAAAGGGCGAGCAGCTGGATAAAGCCGAGGCATATGCCAAGAAGGCGATTGCCGCGCTGGACACGGCGAAGAAGCCGGACGAGATGACGGACGAGCAGTGGAAGCAACAAAGCGGGCTGCAAAAAGGACTGGCGCTGAGTTCCCTGGGAGAAGTGGATATCCAAAAGAAAGACAACGTAACAGCGGTAGTGAATTTCAGGGCGGCGGCGCCGCTTTTGAAACCGGATGATGGGAGTTACGCTCGGAACCAGTACCGGCTGGGATTTGCGTTGCTGAATTTGAAGAAAAACCCCGAGGCGAAAGAGGCTTTTACGAAGGCGGCTTCGGTAAATAGCCCTTATAAGGGGCCAGCGCAGGAGAAACTGAAAGGCCTGGAAGGTGCGAGCGCGGCACCGGCGCGAAAGAAGGCGTCCTAAACTCTCCGGCGAAACAAGAGAGGCGGCTCGGGCATCTAAAGCTTGTTCTGAAGTTGTTCTAGAGGATCGATTCACAGGGAGAAAGCAATGTCAGAGATCGCAACGTTTGGAGCGGGGTGCTTCTGGGGCGTGGAGGCGGCGTTCCAGCAAATACCTGGAGTGATTGACACGGCAGTGGGGTACAGCGGAGGAGAGATGCCAAACCCCACGTACAAGGATGTGTGCACGGATGAAACGGGCCACGCGGAAGTGGTGCAAGTCACATTTGATCCGGCGAAGGTCAGTTACGAACAGTTGCTGAACACTTTCTGGCAGGTGCATGACCCGACGCAAGTGAACCGTCAAGGGCCAGACTTCGGCGCACAATACCGGACGGCGATTTTCTTTCATTCGCCAGAGCAGGAAGCTATTGCGAAGAAGTCGCGGGCGGCGCTGGAAGCCAGCGGAAAGTTCAAGCGGGCTATCGCTACTGAGATCACGCCGGCGAGCACCTTTTATCGCGCCGAGGAATACCACCAGAAATACCTTCAGAAGCGCGGGGCAGCAAGCTGCCACTTCTAAAGCCTGAGAAAGAGAAGAGCGTTTGCCGTCGACAAAGGCCCAGCATCCTGCTGGGCCTTTTTTTCATTGCTAAATCTTGTTTGCGGGACAGGAACAATGGCGGAGAGGGTGGGATTCGAACCCACGGTACGGTTTCCCGCACGCTCGCTTTCGAGGCGAGTGCTTTCAACCGCTCAGCCACCTCTCCGCGGTCGCTATGTATTTCATTTTAGCAGAGGGATGGTGCAGGGGCTATGGCCGTCTGCGTGGAGAGCGTTAGTTAACGGCGCGCGGCGAAAAAAGACTGAAGCAAGGAGGCGGCTTCGGGGGCGAGGATGCCAGCAGTGACTTCGACCTGATGGTTGAGGCGTGAATTGGAAAGGATTTCGAAGCAGGAGCGGACGGCGCCGCCCTTGGGATCGTCGGCGCCGTAAACGAGGCGGGGGACGCGGGCCTGGATGATGGCACCGGCGCACATGCTGCAAGGCTCGATGGTGACGTAGAGTGTGGTGTCGGCGAGACGATAGTTGCCAAGGAGGCGCGCAGCTTCGCGAAGGACGATGATTTCGGCGTGGGCGGTGGGATCGTTGTCGCGGATGGTGCGGTTGCCGGAGCGGGCTAGCATCTCGCCATCGTGGACAAGGACTGCGCCGATCGGAACTTCCCCAGCGGTGGCTGCAGCGCGGGCTTCCGCAAGTGCTTCCTGCATGAATTGGGAGTCAGATTCCATTAGTTAAGAGAGCTATCGCTGCATCGGTTTGATGTACGAGACGTTTCACCAATCGGCTCCCGCCCCAAATTCCATATCCCAAAACAACCAGCACAAAGCCTATCATTGCGTTGTCTCTAAGATGAGCAAGCACATTCTCGCGCCGCTGGACTCTTAGGCTACCTCGTTCTCTGCGGTAGGATCTCCGGTGTACGCATCGACCGCTATGGCGTATTCTCGCCGATCAACCCGCTCTGGGATCAAGTTAGCCAGAATGAAGGCGCAAAAATAGGCCAGCAAGAAGTAACCCGCTTTTCTAACTACAGTCATGCTGTCAATACTAGCTGTTCGCAGGTGAGATGCTCAATCGTTGCATAGCCGGCGTTCCCTTCGCTTGACAATTTGGGAGGGGGGAAACAAACTACGCGCATGCGTGAACTCCTGGAACGGTTGTTTCAAGTGGACTTTTTGAAGGGGCTGGCGGTCACTTTTCGGGCGCAAAACCCCAAGAACATCGTCACCGAGCAGTATCCGCTGGAGCGGCCGATGGTGGCGGAGCGCTATCGCGGCGCGCCACGGCTGAACAACAATCCGGAGACGGGCGAGACGCTATGTATCGGCTGCAATCTGTGTGCGCTGGCCTGCCCAGAAAACTTGATCGTGGTGGGGTGGGAACGCGACGATGCGACGCGGCGCAAGGTGCTGACGACTTTCACGTACGACACTTCGCGGTGCATGTTCTGCGGGCTTTGCGAAGATGCCTGCCCGACGGATGCGCTGGAATTGACGCAGGATTTCGAGATGGCATACTTCACGCGCGAAGGGGCGATCTGGGACCGCCACCGCCTGGAGCAGGGGCCAACACCAGCGCGCTACACCCGTTAAAGAAACCGAATGGAACTCCGCAAAGATCCCATCACACAAAGCTGGGTCATCCTGGGGCAGAGAGATATACTCGGCGAATCGGTCGAGGAGTGTCCGCTCGAGCCCGGGAAAGTAGACAAGCTCCCTTCGATCTTGACATGGCCGGCGGAAGGCGCGTGGCAGGTTCGAGTATTGGCACATCCGGAGCCGCTCTATCACGTGGAAGGCGAACCTGGGCGCTCGGCGGAAGGCATGTACGACAAGATGGGGGCGATCGGCGCGCATGAGGTGGTGGTGGAAACGCCGGCGCACGAAAAGAGGATGTCGCAATTCAGCGACGAAGAGATTGAGCGCGTGCTGTGGGTTTGGGCGTCGCGCATCGCCGATTTGAAAAAGGATCCGCGATTCAAGTACGTAAGCGTGTTCAAGAACCAGGGCGCGATGGCCGGGGAGGAGTGGGCGCACGCCCATTCACAGGTGACCGCGACAATTTTTGTTCCGCGCCGCATCAAGTATGAGCTGAGCGCGGCGCATGAGTGGTTCAAGGATAAAGAGCGCTGCATTTTCTGCGACACGGTACGCCAGGAAGAGAAGCAAGGGAAGCGGATCGTGGATGTGCAGGGGGAATATTACGCGCTTTGCCCGTATGCATCGCGAGTGCCTTATGAAATCTGGCTGGTGCACCGGCGGCACAATCATTTGTTCGAACAGCCGCGGCCGGGTTCGAATCGTCGGCAACTGGCGGCGTTGCTTGGGAGGGTCTTGCGGCGATTGGAGAAAGTGGCGCCGGCATTTCACCTGGTAGTGCACACGGCGCCCAGCACGAAGAGCAAAAAAGGTGAACTCGCGGGATATTGGAAGACGCTGGCGGAAGATTATCACTGGCACATTGAGATCCTGCCGATCGTGGAAAAACGCAGCAAGTCCTACAGCATCAAAGAGGTGTACTTCAATGCGGAGTTGCCAGAGCAGGCGGCGGCGCAATTGAGGACGCTGGACCCGAATTCATGAAACCCGGCAAAGGGAAGGAATCGGAACGGGGCGGAATCCTCGTGAACGTAATTGTTCTTGTGTGTCTGGTGTTGTTTTGCACGGTTTTGTACATAGCGCGCGGGCCGATACTCCGTTTCATAGCGGAATCATGGATGATCGAGGACGTCGACGGCAAAGCGGATGCGCTGATTGTGCTGAGCGACGACAATTTTTATGCCGATCGTGCGCAGCGCGCGGCGGAATTGCTGAGGGAAGGGAAGGCGAATCTCGTTGTGGCAAGCGGAAGACGGTTACGTCCGAACGCGGGCATCGCCGAACTGATGGAGCATGACCTGATCGAACGCGGCGTACCGAAAGAGAAGATCGTACGGCTGGCGCACGACGCGGATAGCACACGGGAAGAAGCAGAAGCCGTGGTGCGGTTGGCAAAAGAAAAAAAATGGCACAGCGTGATTGTTGTGACGTCGAACTATCATACGAGGCGGGCGCGGTATATTTTCCGGAGGGTTTTTCCACAGGACATAGTGGTGTACGTGGCGAGCGCGCGAGACGGGGACTTCGATCCGCAGCGATGGTGGGAAAAGCGTAAGTCAATCAAAGAGTTAACCAGGGAACTTGCAGGGATGGTAGTGGCGATCTGGGAGCTGAGCGGGAAGCGTGAGACACGTGAGACATCGCAACCGGTAGTGGGTTTGAGAGGACCAATTCCGCCATATGCGGTATAGGCTTTCACGAAACACACCACATTTGCTACCCGCCATTCTTGTTTACAGCTACTAAGTCGTGTACTATGTTCACTCTTCCGAGTCGCGGCTCCCAACCAGCCCTGCGATATGCGGCTTCGAAAATCTAATTTTCGATGTCGAGGTGTTTGATGTGGAAAAAAGAAGACGCTAAGCCCCAAGGAACATCGGACAGCTCCTCCGAGGCGACAAATTCGTCGAAGATGTCGAGCGTCACACCTAGCAGTGCTGCCACTTTGGCCGCTGCTCCTTCAGGTTCATCGCGTTCCTCTGCATCCATCAGCCAGGGAATTCGAATCAAAGGCGAAGTGACGGGCAGCGAAGATCTTTATGTTGACGGCCTGGTGGATGGGAAACTGAATTTGACGAATGGCAGCTTGACGATTGGGCCGAATGGCACCGTGAAGGCAGACGTGAATGCGCGCGAAGTCATTGTGCGCGGAAAAGTGGAAGGAAAAGTTACTGGCCGCGACAAGGTGCAGCTCTGGAGTACGGGCCAGATCACCGGCGAAGTGCAGACAGAGCGCCTGTCAATCGAAGAAGGCGCAGTGCTGAAGGGCAAGGTCGAAGCCGGGAAGCAGCCTACAAAGACGGCCGAAATCAAGGCGGTAGCAGCAGCGGCCGCGAGCAAGTCTTCTGATACGACAACCTTAAGTTCAGGCACAGCGGCGGATTAATCGATGAGTTTCCTGCATAAACTCGGTATTGGAGTTGGAGCCGGAACAAGCCGGGAAACAGCTCGGACACTGGGTTCAACGATCCGTCCCCGCACGCCGGGCACACCAGCAATGGGCGGGAGCACGCCGCGCGCGCCGGAAACACTGGAAACCACGCGTGTTTCGAACGGGCTAAAGGAACTGTTGTGGAATCTGGATGGCCTGGGACGGGGTAAACTGCTGGATCTGGGACCAGCGTGGCAGACCACCTTGAGTTTCTTCATCGAGCGGGGATTTCGCGTCTCTTCCGAGGACATTTTGCGGGGGTGGAAGGGATTCCTTAGCGAGGAAGAAGCCCGGCTGCGGGAGGATGCGTCGGCATTCGAGTCTCTGGACATGACGCCGTCTGGCCGGGCCGCCCGATTTCTGAAAGAGAACCTGCAATATCCGAGAGCATCTTTTGATGCGGTGCTGTTGTGGGATTTACTGGACTATCTGGAGCCTACGCTGGCGAAGCAGATGGTATTGAATGTGACGGAATTGTTGCGCGCCGGCGGTGTGGTGTTCGCGATGTTTCACAGCAAGAAGCCCGAAGGTTTCCAGCGCTACCGCGTGGCGGATTCGAATACGCTGCAGATGATTTCAAGTGTAATCATCTGCCCGCCGCAGAAGGTTTATCAGAATCGCGAGATTCAGGATCTGTTTGGGCGCTACCGCACGATGAAATCGTTCGTAAGCCGGGACCAACTGCGCGAGACGCTGTTCATCAAGTAACCAAAGTTCGAAAACTTCAAGATGGGAGCGCCCTGTGGAAATCGTGTGTTCACCAACTCTTCGCTTGCATTCGACGAATTCCGGGCGTACAAGCAAAGCGTGAGCTCAAGGAGCTCCGGAGGGACCATGACTCCACCGGGCTTAGAGCTGCACCAAAGTTGAACACACCGCTCTTGCGGTGCGCGTCGCTCGCGAAACATACGTGCTATTAGCGCGCTTCCGAGACGACACCTAAAAACCAGCAAAAGGGGGAACCGCCCGGTCCCCCCTTTTGCTTTTTCGATAAATGTTTGGAATTAATGTTTTACGGAAGAAGTGTGATGGTGATGGTGACGTTTGCCATTGGTGTGATGGCGGTTATGGCGATCATGCGAGGACGCAGGGTTAGAGGCTTGTGAGGAAGCCGCAGTTGCCGATCTCTGTGAATCGGATTGCATTGCGGGTGTGGGGGCTACAGTGAAAAACAGTCCAAGTGTTGAGGCCAGCAGTCTCAGTCTCAAGATTCGTCGCAAAGAAAATCTCCCGAACAAAAGAATTCCCCTGTGGGGCTATTGAATCACAAGTTGAGAAAAAAGTCGTGAGGGATTGTGCGGAATCCGACCTCAGATACTAACGGGTGGTAGCGCGTGAAGTAGAGAGGGGTGTTAACCGAGGATACAGGAAGAGAGTCGCGATGCGGAGAAGCCCTGGCCAGGGAGGCCGGCTAGCTCCCGAACTTGAGCTGCTCGAGCCACTGGATGGCCTCGCGCTGGTTGGTGATGATTTGGGCCTGCCAGACGAGGGCGATGGACATAAAGCTCATGGTGATAACGCACAGGACAAGAACGAGTCCGATCTTGGACTCAGGAGCCGGAAGCTGAAGAACGCGACGAAGCCAGGCCATGGTAAGAGGACTCCTAGTACACGGTTGACATTATCGAGCACGACTAATGCAAATCCGATTCGACAGAGCTGGGGACAGCGCAACTTGCCTCAAGAAATTAGGGCAATCAGAAGGCCAGGAACGAAACATTAGCCGTGAGAGCTATGATGCGGAAAATAGGCAATTTGCAAAACGAGAGCAAGGGCTGGTTGCAGATTCCGGAACGAGTGTGTGCAACTTAACGCTCATTTATGTCTCTTATTTTCCACAGACTTTAACTTTTAGTGTGGACTGCCTCCAGGATGCGCTCCCAAGTGTCTCCCGCACGGAGGGGGAATCGCCGCGCTCGGGTGCTCTCAGGCTGATCCGCTGAATCGACCAGCAAGGTGCTTTCCGCGAGGAGAATGGTGCGCTCACAGAATGGGAAGAGTCCTGGCGCCTGATCTGGCGTGGCGATTCCTACGGAATGAGCATGATAGCGCAGCGCCCGGTCGTATAGCTTCGAGAGCTCACGGATGCAGCTTTGGAGGCTAGCGCCGATGGCTACGGACCAAAGCACTCCGTGCTGCCGAAACTGGAGCTTGCGATTGCGGCCCTCGACCAGAAAGCGCTCGACATTTTCGTCCGAAACACCAGCAAAGAAGAATACCTCGTCGAAGTCGCGCTGCCTGGAGAGTTCCGCCTCATGCTGGTGAAGATTTGTATTCTGAGCAAGCACGCGGGGGGACAGGGAGCGAAGCGTCACAATGGGCACTCCAGTGTCTTCGGAGAGGGTTTCCAGGGCATCAGCGGCAGCGGGCAAGGCTTCTGCCATGGGAATGCAGGTAAAGCGCCCCAGGCGCAGCGTGGATGCCTTCTGCTGTTTCGAAGCAACCGATTCCGGGCGCAAGTGGAAGTAATCCTCGGGGAGATAGACCGCGCAACCGTCTTCCGCGATGAAGGGATGCGTGTGGCCGTTTTTGCGGCGCGGCTCGTCGAATTGCAGGCGCGAGCGGCTGGTGACCCAGACATCGGGAATGCCTTCATGATCGAGGGTCGCCGTGAACTCATCCAGTCCGGGAACGCTTTTGCCGCGGAGTGGAATCAGCGAATCGACGGCAATGTAGAGAATACTGGAGGTCTGGCGCAAACAGTGCTCCGGGATGGCGAACTTCATTCTAGCGGAATTCCGGAGCTTCCCGGGGTTGATGCCAAAGAAAAAGGCGGGCAGAAGATTCTGCCCGCCTTTTCGTGCGCCCGGCTAGGTCTGCCGGAGTCCTTCTCTTCGTGGTTAGTTCCCAGACTTTGCGCTGCCGGTGGAAGCCACTTGCGAATTCGCCTTGGGGATGCTGACGTATCCGCTGATGGTGTTCTTGCCCACCTTGTTGATGACGACTTCCTCCGGAATGTGCGTACCGGAAGTGTAGAAGAAGATCGGCTCGTTCAGAGCGCGGTTCTTCTTTTCGAACTGCTTGTCTTCGATGGTCAATGCGGCGCTGAACTGATTGCGCTTTTCGTTGACGCCCTTCAGTTCGACGGTAACGTTACCCACCTTCTGAGGCTTGTTCTTGCCAACGATGGTGAATTCAACGTAATCGCGTTCGCCGAGGCGGCGGAGCTGGTCGATTTCATCATGGTTGCGCGCGATGAGCGTGCCCATCTCGCTGCGAGCCATTTTCAGGTCTTCACGGGTAGCATCCAGGTCGGTCTTGACGCCGACAACCTTGGTGTCCACGGTCTTTACATCATCGTTGGTCGCCTTGGTGGCAAGTTCCGAATGAACGGAGGTGTCAAGCGCGGTTACCTTCTCGGCAGTCGCGTCGTTAAGCTTGGCCGCTTCTTCGCGAGCCTTTCTCAGTTGACCCTGGGTAATCTTGAGTTTGCCGGTGATGACTTTCAGGTCGCCCTGGAGATCGGTATTCGCCTTTTCGTCCTGGGCGAGGCGATCTTTCAAGGACGACATGTCCTGCTGAACGGACTGTTGAGTGGTCTTCAATTGCGTTGCTACCGCCTGCTGCGTGGTATCGAGCTTCGAAGAGGCGTTATAACCGAAAGCAAGGCCACCGAGGGCCACCAATCCAAGAACGATAATCGCGGGAAGCTGCCACGAAGAACCGTTTCTTACTTCTACGATGCGATCCTCTGACATAGTCAATTTTCTCTCCTCACCCCATATTGGGGATGCCGTTTTAATCGGCCTGTAACAGAGAGATTGCATGCGTGGAGCCAAAGGAGGGAAACGTGGAGTGGAGCTAAGTGATAGAGGAATGGGCGGTTGTAGGGGGATGAGAAACAAGGGGCGGTACTAGTCCTAGCAAAGTTTACGTGAACGTACAGCGAACAACGGATTTTTTGCTTGGCAAGGCTTCAGTCGAGCCGGACGCCGAGGTGTCGGAGGTCCGTTTGGAGTTGCTCGGGGTTCTGGAAGACGACTCCGGTCATGCCAAGACGATCAGCGGCCTCGGCATAGGCGAAAACGTCGTCAATGTAGATGGCTTCCTCGGCGGGGACTTTGCAGGCCCGGAGGGCTTCTCGATAGATGATAGGATCGGGTTTACTCGCGCCAACACGGTAAGAGTAGATGCGGGTTGGAAAGAAGCGGAAAAAAGGGAAGCGTGCCTCGGCAAAGGACATGTGGATGGAGTCTGTGTTGGAGAGCAAGGCGAGACGGTAGCTCTTCGAAAGCCCCTCCAGGAACCGCTCCGACTGAATGGGCTCGGGAGACAAGGCGCTATTCCAAACTTCGGTGAATTGCTCGAATGTGAGGGAGCCGCCGAGGCGCTTGGTGAGATGGAGGTGCCAGTCTTGGGGAGCCATGCGGCCCTCCTGCCAGTCTGGCCAGAGCGGATCTTTCTCGATGGCGGACCAGGCCTCCTGAGGGGTGAGCTTGAGCCCGGTCGAGAGTCCAGCCATGGTGCGGTTGACGTCCACTTTGATCAGGACGCGGCCGATATCGAAGATAATGGCGCGAAACTTAGGGGACGGCACGGGCTATTGGCCCTCGGCACTAGAGGTAGAAGGAGAGCGCCTGGAGCGGAGGAGGCTGATAATCACCGGCAAGACCGATACGACGATCACCACGGCGATCACGTAATGGATACGCGAGCCGATGTTGGGGACGGAGCGGCCCAAGGAGTACCCGCCAAGGATCATCGCGCCGACCCACAAAATGCCTCCACAAATGTCGAAGGCGAGGTAACGGGCGTAGGGCATTTTCGCGGCTCCAGCGACGGGCGGGCAGAAGGTTCGAACAATGGGGACGAAACGCGCGAGGATGACGGCCCGGCCACCATATTTTTCATAGAAATCATGAGCGCGCTGGAGATGGCTGCGGCGGAAGAACAATGAGTCTTCGCGGCGGTAGAGCGCTGCCCCGGCGGAGCGGCCGATCCAGTAACCGATTTGATCGCCGACAATGGCGCAAAGCATGACGGGTAGTAAAAGCCACTTTATGGGAATCACACCGGCCGCAGAGAAAATGCCGGCGGTGACGAGCAGGGAATCGCCGGGAAGAAAGAAGCCCACAAAAAAACCAGTTTCAATGAACACGATAGTGCAAACGAGGGGGGCGCCGCCGGAGCGGATCAGCTCCTTGAGTCCGTCCGGGCTGTAAAGAGAATGAAGGAAGTGGAGGATGGCGTCGAGCACTCGGAATTAGGCCTCACGTTGAGAAGGTTCACGGCATTGCTTACGGGTACAAGAGCTCGAGAACGCGAACGGACGTTCGTGACGGCACCCAATCCTATACGGTAGCAGAAAACGCCAAGATCCTCTCCACATTCATGCCAGAGAAGGAGAAGCATGGCAAAGAAAGCTAGGTATGTATGCGTTGAGACGAATCATCGGAGTGCCTCCGCAAGCCAGAGATAACCCTTATCTTCCGCTTCGAGACGGGCTTCGCGATCTTGCGCGGTGTCTTCCTTTTGTCCCAAGAGCTTCTTGATGCGCGGAAGCGCGCGGCGGGCAGCCACCGCGCCGGCCTCGATGGCCTCTTCGGCGCGGTCAAAATCGTCCCAAGCGAGAGATTGCACTTCGGGGCGAAGGACGAGGTCCGCCTGGCGTTCCCAGATTTCGAGTTGATGTTTTTGAGCGGCGTTGACCGCGCGGCTGACGACTTGAAAGATGTTGGTGGGGGCGCCGCGATGGCCATCCTGCATTCCCACGGAAATGCCGATAACCGAAGTTGCGCCGAGCTGACGGGCGGCTACGGTGGGGACCGGGGCGACCAGGCCTCCATCGGCGAGGCAGCGCGTGCCGATCTCCACGGGTTCGAACAAGCCGGGGAAAGCGCAACTCGCGCGAATGGCATCCACAAGAACGCCCTGCGTGAACACGACAGGCTCGCCGGAAGTGAGGTCGGTGGCGACCACAGCAAGGGGGATGCGAAGTTCTTCGAACTGACGGGATTCGAAAACGCCTTCGATCAAGTCACCGAGGCGGTGGTTGCTGGCCAAGCCGAGCCGGGAAACGCGCCAACGCGCGATATCGCGAAAGCGAAGCGTGCGGCAAGTTGCAATGATGCGCGAAAGAGGCGCGCCACTGGCATAGGCGGCGCCGAGAATGCTGCCGACGCTTGTCCCCGCGATGTGAGAGATAGGAATCTGGTTCTGCTCGAGGACCTGCAGAACTCCAAGATGGGCAAAGCCGCGTGCGAAGCCTCCGCCGAGGGCGAGTCCCACGCCTGGCCGAACGGCCGACGCACCTGAACCTTCGTGTAGGGGTTCCTTCTCAGAGAAATTGTGTTGCGGCATGCACGCAGGATGAAGGACCTAGGCGCTCCGACCAATGGGCCGCGCGTCCCGCGCAGACAGTACGGACGTACCTCGATGAAAGAGTTAGAAAATCGATGCAGCGAGAGTCAAACAGTACCTTCTTACTAGTCGCGTACCCTCTCTGTACCATTGTGAACCGCATTGCCAGGCGCGATTCTCGTTCCTGTCAGGCTGCAGTACTGAGGGGACCAAGAATGGAAAGCGCGTTCAAGACTTGGATCGGACATCCGGTGATCCTGCAAGTGGCGCTTGGGGACATTAAGGTGCCGCTGCGTGGCAGGCTGCTGAAAGATGATGGCGGCGAAACGGTGCGGATGCGTATAGGCGAGGGTTGGGACGTAGATATTTATAAAGCAATGATTTTGGCCGTTGAAGAAGACGCAATGGTTCTTCTTCCTGCGTGAGGGAAACGACCATGACAATGAAAGCACAAGAATTGAAGTACGTAACACGGCGGCGCGCAGCGGTTTTGCTAGGAATCTCGGAAATGGAATTGAGCCGCATCTCGAGTGAATCGGGATTCGGGCACCGAGAGACCGCAGGCGGACAGGAAGAGACGTATTTCACATATGAAGAGCTCCGGCAGATCTGTCTGCTGACTGTGCAACACGTGCACTAAATAAGAATAAAACGAATTTCCTCCGGCCCCCCTCAGCAGTGCCCCCACCCCGGGTCGCTCCCCCCAGCGATTCGGGGTTCTTCTTTGCTCAGGGATCTCTTGCCAGTCGCGGTTGATCTGACAGGGTAGTTCAAAAATCCTTTGACAGCCGTAGCCTGCCCTAAGAGACTTAGCGCGCGAATTCGGAGGCGGGGAAGCATGAGATCTGTAAACGCGGCGAAAAAATGGGTGCTGGTTTTGGGGGCCGCTGGTGGTCTCGCGATTTGCGGCTTGGGAATGGCGAAATCTGCTTCTCCTGAGGACGTGAGCTACGACGTGGTCATCGCGAACGGCAGAGTGATGGATCCGGACTCGGGCTTGGACGCGGTTCGAAACGTGGGAATTCGTGGAGGAAAAATCGCGGCGATCTCGACAGAGCCGCTCCTAGGAAAGCAAACCATTAATGCCACAGGGCTCGTGGTTGCGCCGGGTTTCATCGATTTGCATGAACACGGGCAGGAGCCAAGGAATTATCAATTTCAGGCGCACGACGGTGTGACGACCTCGCTGGAGCTGGAAGGCGGCGCTGCCGATGTGGAGCGCTGGTATGCGACGCGGGAAGGGAAGTCTCTGATCAATTATGGAGTGAGCATCGGGCACATCCCGGTGCGCAGAAATATTCTCACGAAGACAAAGGGAGAGCGTGGGTTCGGGGGAAAGGCGAATGCGGCGGAGATGGCTGCAGAAGATGCCGCGGCGCATCGGGAGGCGACTCCGGAAGAAATCGTTCAAATCATAGAAGCGCTGGATCGAGGATTTCGCAGCGGCGCTCTTGCCGAAGGCATGGGAATCAATTACACGCCGGGAGCCTCGCACTGGGAAATTGTGGAGGCCTTCGGTGTGGCGGGAAAATATGGCGCTCCGGTACACGTTCACCTGCGCTATGCAGGTGGGAAAGAGCCAGAAACTGGTTTGAGCGCCCTGGAAGAGGTGATCGCCGCGGCGGCTGCGACGGGGGCGCCGCTCCATGTGGTCCACATCACTAGCATGGGAATGAAATATACGCCGCAGCTTATCGCCATGGTCGACGGAGCCAAGAAACGCGGTATTGATGTCACGACGGAATGCTATCCATACACTGCGGGCAGCACGTACCTGCAGTCCGCAGTATTCGATCCGGGCTGGCAGGAAAAAATGGAAATCAGTTATCACGACGTGCAGTGGGCCGATACGGGGGAACGATTGACCGCGGAAACTTTTGAGAAGTACCGCAAGACTGGCGGAATCGTCATAATCCATTCCATTCCTGAGGAAGCGGCGCGCACAGCGGTATCAAATCCGGCGATCATGATCGCCAGCGATGGCATGCCGATTACTGGCTCCAAGGTCCATCCACGGGGGCAAGGAACGTATTCTCGCGTGCTGGGACATTATGTGCGGGAAGAAAAAGTGCTGGATTTGATGACGGCGCTGAACAAGATGACCCTGATGCCGGCGCAACGGTTGGAGAAGCGCGCGCCGGTATTCAAGGACAAGGGGCGAATTCGGATGGGGGCGGACGCGGACATCACCGTCTTTGACGCGAACCGCGTGATTGATAAAGCCACTTTCGAGGAGCCGTTACAGTATTCGGAGGGGATTCAGTTTGTGTTTGTGAATGGGGTCGCGGTCGTCAAAGACGGGCAGCTTGTCGACGGTGTGTTTCCCGGGCGGGCGGCACGTGCGCCGATTGTGCCCTGATCCGCTTTCATCCCGCATAGGCTAGCGATGAATGCATGACGGAAAGGGAAAAGAGTATGCAGTCAAAATGGGCGGAGTGCTATATAGTACTGCGCATTCCCTTTTGGACGAGAAAGGAAAAACTTTGACGCTCTCGGCTGCGGACTGGGCTGCCATCGCCGGCTATCTGCTCATCACGCTTTTCCTAGGTCTTTATTTCCGGGGCCGCTCGGGGAAAAGCACGGAAGACTATTTCGTTTCCGGTCGTAACGTTTCCTGGTGGCTCGCGGGAACGTCGATGGTGGCGACGACTTTTGCCGCGGACACGCCTCTCGCGGTGACGGGCTTGGTTTACACGCAAGGTGTGGCGGGGAATTGGTTGTGGTGGAGCTTTCTTCCTTCGGGGATGATGACGGTGTTTTTGTTCGCTCGAATGTGGCGACGGTCGGGCCTGATCACCGATGTGCAGTTTGCGGAATTCCGGTACTCGGGCAAACCGGCCGCGTTCTTGCGAGGATTTCGCGCTGTGTATCTCGGGCTGCTGATGAACTGCCTGATTCTGGGCTGGGTAACCAAGGCCATGGTGAACATCATCAGCACATCGCTGGGAGTGAGCGACGCGAAGGCGCTGGCGATTTGTGTTTTCTTCCTGATGCCGTTCACGGGAATTTATGTTTCACTGGGCGGGTTGTGGGGCGTGTTGTGGACGGACCTGTTTCAATTCGTGCTGAAGATGGCGATTGTCATTGGCGTGGCGTGGTACGGCGTCCACGCGGCGGGTGGAATGCAGCAGATGCTGGCTACGCTCGCGGCAAAACGCGCAGCGGGAGGGCCCGGCGCGAGCGACATCACCGCAATGCTCCCCGATTTTTCGCGTGGCTGGACGGGAGAAGCGCTGTGGACGCTGCCGGTCATTACATTTGTGGTGCATTTGACGGTGCAGTGGTGGGCGTTCTGGTATCCCGGGGCGGAGCCGGGTGGCGGAGGATACATCGCGCAAAGGATTTTCAGCGCGAAAGACGAGAGAAACGGACTGTTGTCGGTGCTGTGGTTCAACCTGGCGCACTATGCTCTGCGGCCGTGGCCTTGGATCCTGACGGCGCTGGCGGCGGTTGTTCTTTACCCTGGACTTGCGCAGCCTGAGCGCGGGTACATGATGGTCGCGACACGAAATACGCCTCACGCGGTTCTCGGAATTCTTCTTGCGGGATTCATGGCTGCGTTCATGTCCACGATTGCCACGCAGCTCAATTGGGGCAGTTCATACTTAGTGGAGGATTTCTATCGGCGTTTCCTGAAGAAAGACGGAAGCGAAGCGCACTATGTGAATGCCTCGCGGCTGGCGACGGCGTTTCTGTGCGTGGCTGCGGCGGCGGTGGCGTGGCAACTCACATCCGTTTCTGAGGGCTGGAAGATAGTTTTGGAGTTGGGAGCAGGCACGGGCGGCGTGTACTTGCTGCGCTGGTATTGGTGGCGCGTGAATGCATGGAGCGAAATCTCCGCGATGGTGGCGGCGCTGGTGACGACACTGGCACTGCATTTCAGCGCGTTGTGGATGGCCATTGCCGGGAGGCCGCACCCCTTCGGGGGTTCCGACCCGGTCATTTTTGCGAAAACCACCCTTTGCACAACGGGAGTGACTACGCTGGTGTGGCTCGCGGTCACCATGCTGACAGCGCCGGAACATGGCGACACGCTGGTGCGGTTTTACAAAAAAGTCCGGCCACAGATCACCGGTTGGAAGCCGGTGGCGAAAATTGCGGGAGATGAAACTGTCACGCGTGATCTTGGGAGGAATCTGCTGAGCTGGCTGCTGGGTTGCGTGATGGTTTACTCCATGCTGGCTTGCATCGGAGCTCTGTGCTTCGGGCGATATTCTACTGGCGGAATTTTTGGCGCGGTGGGGGTGGTGAGCGCTATCGCAATCTCGCGATCCATGCCCAAGCCGAATGAGTGGCGCACCAACTAAAGTGGAAACAACGGCGAGTAACTCCCCTACATCCGGCAACAAAGGACAATTCTACGCGGTCCTCGCAGGATTTCTCGGGTGGACCTTCGACGCGTTCGATTTTTTCATCCTCACATTTGTGTTGGCTCCCATTGCCAAGGAATTTGGCACCGGCATCCCCGCGCTGGCGCTAACGATCACCGCGAGCCTGGCGACGCGATGGATCGGCGCGATCGTGTTTGGATTGTTTGCTGACCGGTATGGACGGCGCATTCCGCTCATTGTCAATATTTTGTACTTCTCGCTGATTGAAGTTCTCTCCGGGCTCGCGCCAAGTTACAAAGTTTTCTTTTTCCTGCGTCTGCTCTACGGCGTCGGCATGGGCGGCGAGTGGGGCGTGGGAGCTTCACTCGCCATGGAATCTGTTCCTGTCCGGTGGCGGGGGCTCGTTTCGGGTTTCTTGCAAGAAGGGTACGCGCTTGGATTTCTGCTGGCCGCGGGCGTGTATCGTCTCGTTTACCCACATTGGGGCTGGCGGCCACTATTTTTCATCGGCGGCTTTCCTGCGCTGCTGACTCTGTTGGTGCGCGCCAAAGTGAGAGAGCCGGAAGCCTGGCACCGCTCGCGCACCGATTGGACCGCGTACAGGCAAGCCATCTTCCGCAATTGGAAGCGCTTCGCTTATCTCGTGGTTTTGCTGGCAATGACGAATTTTATCTCGCACGGCACGCAGGACATGTACCCGACCTATCTGCAACAACAGCATGGATTCACGCCGCAGCGGACCTCGGACTTCACCGCGTTTTCCATGGTCGGTGCGATTTGCGGCGGACTGGCGTTCGGATATTATTCCGACCGCAGCGGACGACGGCGGGCGATGGTTACGGCCGTGTTGCTGGGGATTGTGATGATCCCTCTGTGGGTGTTTGCGCCCAATTTGCCGCTCATTCTGGTTGGCGGATTCCTGATGCAATTCATGGTGCAGGGCGCGTGGGGCGTAATTCCGGCGCACATCAATGAGCTTTCGCCCGATCAATTGCGCGGATTTTTTCCGGGCCTGGCGTATCAATTCGGGGTGCTGATTGCGTCAGGGAGCGCCTATATTGAGGCGCGCATGGCCCACCTCATGAGTTATGGGCGGGCGATGGGTCTTTTTGCGGCGGTAGTACTGCTGGTGGGAGCCGTGGTGATTTATTTTGGCCCGGAGGACCATCGCGCGGAATTCGGCAGGAGCAATCCGGCAAAAAGTTGAAAAAGGTTTGATTGAGATGGCGTGGCGAGGGCGCGATGCCTTATGCTAATATTTATTTACAGTGCGCCCGTAGCTCAGTTGGATAGAGCGTCTGGCTACGAACCAACTAAGCAAAAACTATAAGCCTTTTCTCTGGCGTCGCTTACGGGCAAAACCATTCGTTACTCGCCTTCTGAATTGTACCGATGATGTACCGAAATTGTTCCGGGTATGCCGTACTTCCGACTCTGCGCGAGGAGAAAACTCATCCCGTCGTTCAGGTATGGCGATCAGTAAGACGCCCCCCCCGATGCGTTGGCAAACATACGTAGGTCAAGCGGGAACTCAGGTCTGCCTCGATCGTTATCCTCGTACAACGCACTCTTGTATTCCAGTTGCAGGTGCTCTTCAGGACTAGATTCGAGGAGCCTGCGGAGATCGAGCTCGCGAATGTCGCGAAGTGGTCTGCTTTCCCATGGCATGGCTCCATTGTGAACTGGCGGGCTGAACGGCCGCAAGCTGCTCCTAAACCGATGAGCTAAAAACCCCACCGTAAAGAGGACAGCGAACGCCTCAATACTAGGATACTTAGTGGTGGCTGTCTTGACGGGCGGGAACCTGTTGTTTTTGGGCACTTGATGTCCGGTAACGCGACTTACCAGGCACGTGAACGTACCCCTTGTGCGTTTAGGGGAGAAGTGAGAGACTCCCCTGAATGTGTTATGGGAGAAGGCATGGAAAAACAGGGCGATCTGGTACAAGGAACGCTGGATATGCTGGTGCTGAAGGCGCTGGCGCGGGGGACGAAACACGGCTACGCCGTGGCGGAATGGATTCACGAGAGTTCGAATGATGTACTGCATGTGGAAGAGGGAGCGTTGTATCCGGCGTTGCACCGGCTGGAACTGCGAGGGTTGCTTTCGGCGGAGTGGGGCAGCTCGGAGAATAACCGGCGGGCGAAGTTTTATTCGTTGACGAAGGCGGGGCGGAAGGAATTGGCGCAGGATGCGGAATATTGGCAGAGGATGTCCGGGGCGATTGCGCGAGTGATGCAGACGGCGTGAGGAAAGAAACTAGAAATTGGAACGCCGGAATCGGGAGACGAGAGCTGTGACAAGTGTGGAGAGATGGTTATGAAAATGTGGGCCAGGGTGAAGGTGCTGTTCATGCGGAAGCAGTTGGAGAGGGATTTGGAGGATGAGCTGGCGTTTCACCTGGCGCAGCGTGAGGAAAAGAATCGCACGGCGGGGATTGCGGCGGAAGAGGCGAAGTATGCAGCGCGGCGGGAATTTGGGAATGCGACGCGGGTGAAGGAGATTTGCAGGGAGACGTGGAGTTTCGTGGGGCTGGAAACATTTTGGCGGGATCTGCGCTATGGGGCGCGGGCGCTGGGAAAAAATCCGGGGTTCACGACGGCGGCGGTACTGGCGATTGCGCTGGGAATTGGAGTGAACACGGGGATTTTTTCGGTGTTGAATGCGGTGGCGCTGCGACTGCTGCCCATTCCAGCCGCGAGCCAAGTGGTGAGCGTGGACCAGATGTTTCACGGGAAGATTCATCGCAACGTGCATGGGGAGGGGAGCTTGTTTTCCTACCCGGAATATCAGGAGTATCGGGACCACAACCACGTTTTTACCGGATTATTGGCTTATGAGCCGTTTGTGCAAGTGACGATGGGCGGAGCGAGCCCGCAGCAGTTGTTTGGCGCGGCGACGTCCTGCAACTATTTTGGAGTGCTCGGAGTGCAGCCCGTGCTGGGTCGCGGGTTTGTGGACAGCGACTGCAGCGCGGCGGGAGCAAATGCCGTGGTGGTGCTGAGTCAGGACCTTTGGCGCAAGACGTTTAACGCGGATCCGACTCTAATTGGCAAGAGCGTTATGCTGAACCGTTCCGAATTTACGGTGATCGGGATTGCGCCAGTGGGATTTGGAGGGACAGAGCCAGTGCCGAGCGCGTTTTGGGCCCCGCTGACGATGCAGCACGCGTTGGACGGGTTGGATCCGGGGCGAGACTTTCTGGGCGATGCGGACACGAGCTGGTTGGCGCTGCTGGGGCGCGTCCAAAACGGCGTGTCGCTGGCGGAAGTGCGGGCGGACCTGGGGGTGATCGCCGGGCGAATCGATCACGATCATCCGGGGCGGACGACGACACTGACGATTCACGCGGCGACGTTTCTGGGGCGACCGGCAGAACGAACGTTCGTGTTCACCATCGGAGGAGTGATTCTGGTGGCTGTGGGGTTGGTGCTGCTGATTGCCTGCGCGAATGTGGCGAATCTGCTTCTGGCGCGGGCTTCGGCGCGGCAGAAGGAGATTGCGATTCGGCTGTCGATCGGTGCGAGCCGCTGGCAGATCGTCCGGCAATTGTTGACGGAGAGTCTATTGATTGCCCTGTTGGGAGGCGCGGCTGGATCTGTGCTGGCGTTCTGGTCGTTTGAAGCCATCACGCAATTTGTGCTGGCGCATTTGCCACACGGATTCCCACAACTGGCATTGAACCTGAGTCCGGATTATCGGGTGCTGGCGTATTCGCTGGGATTGACGGTGATGACTGGGATTGTTTTTGGATTGGCGCCGGCGCTGCATGCCACGCGGCCGGATCTGAGCACGGCGATTAAAGAGGATAGCGGGGGATTGGCGGGCAAGGCGGGGAGCGGGCGATTTTTGCGGAGCACGCTGGTGGGTTTGCAGGTGGCGGTGTGCATGATTTTGCTGATCGCGGCGGGATTGCTGATGCGCGGGCTGCACGCGGCGCAAACAATTGATCCTGGATTCGAGATGGCGAATGTGACGCAGGCATCGTTCGACCTGGGTTCGCAGGGGTACGGTGAAGTGCGGGCGAGCGCGTTCCAGCAAAACATGATGGAGCGTGCGGCGGCCATGCCGGGGGTGGACGCGGTGGCGGAAGGTGGCGCGACTCCTCTCAGCGACAACCATAGCGAAACTTCTTTCCAGCTTCCCGGCGAGACGGAGGGGCGGCAGATCGAGTACAACGAGGTTACGCCGGGCTATTTCAATTTGCTGGGAATACCGATCGTGCGTGGGCGGGACTTCACGGCGGCGGAAGCGCGAGCGAGTGCGGCAGAGATTATTGTTACGGAATTTACGGCGCGAACGCTGTGGCCCGGGCAGGAAGCGGTCGGGAAGGTATTGCGCAAGATCGGTGATGTGGACCGGATCGTAGTGGGCGTCGTGGAGGATGCGCAGGTTTCGCATTTGGGGGAGACCGAGAAAACCTATGTTTACCTGCCCGCGGGGCCGAAAGAGCAAGCGCGCATGGTGTTGCTAGTGCATAGCGCTGGCGGATACGAAGGAGTCGCGAGTGGAATCCGGGAGGCGACGAGGGCGCTGGATCCCCAAGTCGTGGTGGACGTGACAAGGCTGGAGGACAACCTGGAGATTTGGAGGACGCCTTCGCGGATTGTGGCGGCACTTTCTGGTGCGCTGGGAACGCTGGCGCTATTGCTAGCCTCGATTGGAGTGTATGGCGTGGTTTCGTACGGGGTGAGCCAGCGGATTCGGGAGATTGGGATTCGAATGACGCTGGGGGCGGATGGAAAAGACGTGATGAGACTTCTGCTGAGGCAGGCGATGCGGCCGGTGATGATTGGCGCCGTAGTGGGAGTGGCGGGATGCGCGGCGGTTTCGCAGATACTTTCGAAAGTACTTTATGGGATTGGCTCGCACGACCCCATTGCTTTCATCGGCGTGCCACTGTTTCTTCTGGGAATCGCGTTGCTTGCGAGTTACGTCCCGGCGCGTCGCGCAACACGGATAGACCCCGTTGAGGCATTGAGATACGAGTAGCGAGATTTGTCTAAACTTCATTCCCAAGTAATTGCCCCCAACTCTGATAAACGCGCTTACTGGAAACTTGATCTCATTGTCCGGTAAGGCGACTTATCGGGAGTTAGACCAACGACTGGCACCATTTCGCTAAAAAATAGCTAGGCTAGAATGGAAGAATGGAAATCACGAACAAAGACGTGGAGACCATTCTTACAGTTTATTCGCGGTCTGCGCGGCAGCTTGCATGTGACTTTCGAAGAAGGTACCTGCGCGGCCTGGTTGTACACCTTGCTCAAGCCCCATGCTAGTTTAATGATGCATGATGACCGGACTTCTGTTTCGCCTCGGCCTTCGCTTCACAGGAGACCGGTCTTCCCTTTTCCAGAAGTCTCGCCACGCGGTCGGCGTTCCGTTCGTTCGCGTCGTTGCAGAGCGCATGACCCAGTTCGTGGCGGATCGCGAGATCAAGAAGGTCCCTCGTGCCCATGTGCCACTTCAACACTAATTCGCGGCCCCGCACAGGTACTTGCGTCACTAGCGCTTCTTCGATGAACGTCTCGCGTTTCGGATAAAACGTGAACGCTGGGCTGTCTGGATCAAGTCCCCTGGGGAGCAAAATGGCCTTCCAGTCCTCGGAACGCACCAATATCCAGGTCCAATTTCCGAGTTGCGCTACGGGATAGTTTGCCAGGGCCTTTCTCAGGACCACCATCTCTTCGTCGCACTGCTTCTGCCTATAGCCTGTGTTACACACGAATTGCTGCGTCGGAGTTGGTCGGTATGGCTCTCCGTCGGTTCGTGGTTGCGAGGGGAGCGCGGCGACCAAAGACGAGGGAATCTCGTTATTCGCCTGTACTTGCACCTCTCCCGCGGCCAAGAGTTCTGTGGGAACGCCGGCGTCGTTGTAGACAGGGATATGAACTTCCGTCCGCAGAGCCTTTGTTGCCGTTGCGTTCTGAGCCAAGCCCGAGGGGATCAAAAAGCAGAACGTCAAAACCGCATAAATGCCGATGTGGCTGTTCACTGTGTCACCTCATGGGCGACACTGCGTTCCGCGAACAGGTACCTCAATGCTCTCTGGGCAACGAGTAGGGTGTCAGTGGATGACGAGATAAACTGTTTGACACCTATTGTTTACGGCGGGAAGTGACGAAGATTCTTTATCGGTGTAGACTTCATTTCTGCCACGACGTGATGTCCTTACAATCCAAATTGCCGCAAGTCCTTCGCTTCGGAGTCTTTCAGGTAGACATCCGGGCAGGTGAATTACACAAGAATGGAGTGAAGCTGAGACTTCAGGAGCAACCTTTCCAAGTTCTATGCCTGCTTCTGGAGCATCCAGGCGAGTTGGTTTCGCGCGAAGAACTGCGCAGCAGACTCTGGCCAGCGGACACCTTCGTCGATTTCGACCACGGCCTGAACGCCGCCGTCAAAAGGCTGCGCGATGCGCTGGGAGATGATCCCGACAGCCCCCGCTTTGTTGAGACCGTTCCCCGACGCGGGTATCGCTTCATTGATCAGTCAGTCGCGTCAACGCTCGAAGTCAGTAAAACCCACCCGACCTCGAGCGCCGAAGACCTTGTCACTGGAATCAAGCAGCACAAGCTCGCCGCCGTTGTAGCTTTGCTCGTGATTGCCGCAGGCCTGGTTGGTCTCGCCGCTTATCTGCACGTGCGCAATACCGAAGTTCCCATTGGGTCTATTGCTGTCTTGCCGTTCGTCAACCCGGACAACGATCCGAACATCGAATACATCTCTGACGGAATTCCCGAAAGCATCATCAACAGCCTCTCACAGTTGCCAAATCTCAAGGTGATGTCGCGCAACTCAGTCTTCCATTACAAGGGAAAAGACAGGGACGCGCAGGCGGTAGCGAAAGAAATGAACGTTCAGGCGGTGCTCACGGGCAGGGTCACACAACGTGGTGATCGTCTTTCGATCAATGTTGAGCTTATCGACGCGCAAGACAACAGCCAAATTTGGGGACAGCAGTACAACCGCAACCTTACCGACGTGTTCGCGGTCCAGGAAGAGATCGCGAAAGAGATTTCCGAGAAGCTACGGTTGAAGCTGAGTGGCACCGAGCGACAGCAGCTAGCGAAGCGTCCCACGGAGAACCTCAAGGCTTTCCAGTATTACATGCAGGGGCGGGCCTATGCCCACCGTCGCACCCGCGAAGATCTGCTTGAGGCCATTCACTATTGCGAGAAGGCGATTGAAGAAGACCGCAATTATGCACTCGCCTACGCGGGCTTAGCCGACGCCTATACAAATCTCGGATCGCGCAGCTACATTGCGCCCCTGGAAGGTCGGCGCAAAGCGGAAGAGGCCGCGCACAAAGCCCTCACGCTCGATGAAAACCTGGCCGAAGCTCACGCCGCACTTGGTCAAGCTTACACTCTGTTCACGCCATCCAATTTCTCGCCGGGTGATCGTGAACTGCGGCGTGCGATCGAACTCAGCCCGAGCTTAGCTGTGGCCCATCATTATTTGGGAGTTTCGCTCGTGCGACAGGGGCGGCTCGATGAAGGCTCAGAGGAATTGCTGAAAGCTCGCGAACTCGACCCGCTCTCCTCAATCATCGCACGGGCAGTGGGCCTTCCTTACTACCTCAAGCGAGATTATGGGCGAGCACTCGAACTGCTGCGGCAGGCCAATGAGCTAGGCCCGGCTTTTACCACCGTCTGGGAAATAGGAGTGTATACGCATAATCAGTTATTCGACGAAGCGCTCGCGGAATTGGAGAAGGCCAAACAAGATAGGAAAGGTGATCCGCTTTTGATTTACAGCACCGGGATGGTTTACGCGGCGCAGGGGAGGCGGGCAGAAGCGCTCCAGATCATCAAAGAGCTGGGAGAAATGTCAGGGGCGAGCTTGAGCCAGGCGCACTGGATTGCCAAAATCCATGCGGCCTTGAATGAGAAGGAACTAGCCTTGACGTGGCTGGAACGTAGCTTAGCAGCGGGAGCGATCGGAGCCTTTTTTAAAGACGAGCCGGTATGGGATCCGATCCGCAGCGACCCGCGCTTCGTCGATCTTGTGCGGCGCATGGGCATTCCGGGGTAATCTCGGCGGCGTCATGGCAATCGGCGGACTTAGGGCGTCGTTGTGGAAGTTTTGGCCCCGCGCTACCCCAAAAGCGTTGCGATCCAGCGGAATCTGAGCGCCAGTGCCTGATAAACGCTTATCGTACAAGTGAAATCGCCGCCCTCGGCACATGTCCGGTAAGGCGACTAATCGGGCACTTGGCGCAGGCCAGATTCCAATTCAAAGGCGTGTAAGGTATAAAATCTCGAAGCCGATGATTTCAACAAAAGACATTCTTTCGCTTCCGACGATAGATACACTCAAAAAACTGACCCAGTCTCTGGCGATGCTCGACGCCATCATCATGCGGGAGTGGGACTATCGCTACTACTCGTTCAACAGCAAGTGGGCCGATGGCGAGCAAATGGCTTCCATGCGGAACGGTGAGGGCGACGGTTGGTTTTGTGGGTTCGGTCGTGCCGGTGCATTTCTGAAAGGGTTTGACCATGAATCCGAGATGTCGCCTTGGAGCATGGAAACTCCGAAGGTCTGGCCCGGCGTGCTGGAGAGTGTTCCGGAGGATTTCAAGTCCTTCGCCGCGGAACCTGCGTTTTCGATGGAGGACACAACCTTCTGCATCTGGCGGGGCATTCAAGACGCCCAATGGAGCACTGGAAAAATCTCTTATCCGGATGGAGACGACCCGGACGGCTCCATGTGGATGCTTTCCATTCTCGACCAGAGCCCGGGCACTTATAAGGCATGGGCGGAGGACTACTACGAACATCCCATCAGTTTGTCAGCCGTTCAGCAAATTTATAGGCACCTGCCGTTAACACAAGAATTGGCACGAGAGTTGAACGCGACCGTAGATTTTGAGAATGTTTTGGCCGATGCTGCCGAGATTGACTATCCCGCCGCTCGAACTTAGAACTCTCAAGAATTCGAACTCAATGCGTGGGACAGCGCGGTGCAGACAGGCCAACTCCTGATTAACGCGCTAATCGGAAAAGTAAAGTAATACTTTATATGACCGGTAAGGCGACTAACAGTTTGTTGAAAAACCCTCCATTCACCTGCAACTTTAATTTAAGAGAACTCGTCTGAATGAAGGAAGACGAAGGAGACGAGTGAATGCGCGGCGAAGATAACCAGCAAGAAGGAATGTTCAGCTACATTTCCCCGGAGAAGCGGGTACCAGCGGATCATCCGCTACGACCGATCCGCAAGATGGTGGACGAGATTCTGAAAGAGATGTCGCCGAAATTTCGTA
>Ga0210409_10000325_pt1 | contig 88801 bp, 148 predicted proteins | sample IncBWH17MmetaG_FD_161649 | JGI IMG/M metagenome (GOLD analysis project Ga0210409, IMG submission 161649) | Forest soil microbial communities from Barre Woods Harvard Forest LTER site, Petersham, Massachusetts, United States - Inc-BW-H-17-M | ecosystem: Environmental > Terrestrial > Soil >... | reverse complement strand
TCTTCGGCTGCCCGCGTCGCGTCCCGCAGCGCCCTGGCAGTGACGTCCCACCGTCCGCGGGCGATGGCGTCGGCCATGACGGGGTGCTCCTCGACGGCCTGCCGCGCCTCTTCCTGTACGGCCCGCAGGTGCAGGTACTCGCGCTGCCTCGGCAGCGGCCACAAGGCGGGCGGCGTACCAGGCCCGGCCAGGATCCACGCGTACAGCCGCAGCGACGCCTGATACGCCTCCCGCTGCAGGGCTATCAGGTCAGACGGGATGCGGGGCAGAAGCACGTGATCCATTGTCCCAGCGCCGGATGGGCGGAACTGACCACGTCGGCGGCCTTCCTGCTTGACCCTGCGCCCGGCCGATGCGAGCATTCGAGGAGGTTACCTAGGAAACTAGAGAGGTTCGCATGGCACTCCCCAAGTACGAGCAGATCGCCGCCGAAATCAGAGGCAAGATCGTGCGGGGCGAGCTCGCACCCGGCGACACCGTGCCCTCCGCCCCCGAACTCTCCGTCACCTGGTCCGTGGCCAAGGCCACCGCCGAGAAAGCCATCGGACTACTGCGCCAGGAAGGCCTCGTCGAGGCCCGCCAGGGATCCGGCACCTACGTGCGCGAACGCGCCCCACTGGCCCGCACCGCAGGCGAGCGCTACCACACCGCCCGCGACACCGGCGCCGCCTACACCTCGGGCGAGCACGCCGACATCCTGACGGCCGAGCAAGTCGCCGCACCCGACGACGTGGCTGCGGCACTCGGCGTCGACCCGGGCACACCGGTCGTCCGCCGCCACCGGGTCACTATGGAAGGCCAGCGCCCCACAGCGGAATCTGTGTCGTGGTTCCTCGCAGACCTGCTGGAGCGGTGTCCGCGGCTGCTGCTGCGTGAGCGGATCCGTGAGGGCACGACCCGCTACATCGAGGTGCAGACGCGCCGCCGCCCGTCGACCGGGCGGGACGTGTGGACCGCACGGCTCGCTACGGACGGGGAGCTGGGGCGGCTGGAGCTCACGGCGCCGGCTGCCGTCTCCGAGGTGCACCACACCGTGTTCGACGCGGACGGTGAGCCGATTGCGTTCGAGGTGGGTGTGGCGCCGGGTGGGCGTTGGGCGCGCACGGAGGAGTACGCCCTGTAGGTGCGGGCACAGTTGAGCCCCCGTCCGATACCGGGCGGGGGCTTCGTGTTGCGTGACGTCGGGACTTGACTTGCCTATGTAACTAGGCAACTCTGATGTCTAAGGAGTGAGGCGCTCGTCACAGATCGTATCGCGCCAACGACCGAAAGACACCCGGCGCGCACAAGGGAGCAGACATGACCGTCGTACTGCACTCCCAAACCGTCGCCGCCGGAGAACACTGGGACGCCCTACGCATCCCCGCCACACACGGCCTGCCACTCCTACGCTGGCTCGCGTCCGACCCCGAAGACCGCCAACACCTCGGGCCCGTCGCCTACTCCAGGCGCTCAGCCATGACGTACTGGCTCATCCCCACCGGCACCACCCCCGAAGCCTGGCCCACCGACTGCCGACTCCTCACCCGGGGCTCCTGGATCGCACTACCCGGCGCCGGCCTCGACCCAGCGTCAGCAACCTGGCTCCACCAGCCCGACAATCCCGCCCAACTCACCGGCGCCGTATGGCTCGCCGCCGCCCTCGACACCTTCCGGAGACACCCATGACCCACGACCAGCAGGCCCTCACCCCGGGCGAGCAGGCGGAGCTCGATCGTCTGATGCAGACCGCGGACCGCGGCGGCCTCACGCCGGCAACCGACGCCCGCGTGCAGGAACTCATCGCCCGCCAGGCCGACGCCGGTTGCGAGGGCGGGCGATGAGCGAGGAGCCGCGCACCAAGCCGGGCTACTGCTCGTACTGCGACGAGTGGACACGGGAGGGCGTCGTCGTCAGCGAGGTCGTGTCGGACTCCGGTGCGGGCGGCACGATCGTGCGACACCCCGAGCACGTCGGCTTGGCCCGCCCGAGACAGCCCAGCGACCCGCGGAGATGGCCCGCTTGAGCACCCCGAGGGGGCGCGCACGGGGGGAGCGCACGACGGCCGCGTGCGCTGGTGTGCATCGGCTACCCCTAGCGCCCATCAGGGTGGCCATGCGACGGATTGACAGACGCTTCGCCACCCCCCACCTGCTCCTCGGCGAACCGCGGCCAGTCGTCCGTGAAGACCCAGAACAGGGGCACGTTCAACGCCCGCGCGAGACGGATGTAGAACGACGCCGCCGGGTCGCCGTCGCCGGCTTCGATGCGCTGGATGTGGCGGACGCTGACCCCGGATACATGGGAGAGGTCCTCTTGCCCGATCTTGCGCCAGGCGCGGAGACTGGCGACGTTCCGACCGATGCGCTGGATGTCCCTCCGCGCGCTTGGGTCGATTGGATCTTTGGGCACACAGCAACGCTGGAGGTGGTGGCGGTGATAGACCACGACAGGCTTGTCGGGTTCCCTGGGCTGCACCATGCCCTGTTACCTCCTCGGGTCGCCGGTCGGGATCAGGGTTCGATTGTCGTCATCTGATCAACCAGCCCCGTAAGGACCTACCGACCGCAGCCGACTTACCGATAGGTTGCCCAAGGGATACGAACTCCAGTTCTATCCCCACATAGACGGCGCCCCGTCAGTCCCAGCCCCCCATGGCGGACGACGGAGCGCCCAAGCTGAGCCCCCGCCCCATCAGCGGGGGCTCAGTGCTATTTGGCGCCCGCAGCCTGCACGATCGCAAGGACTACGCCCGCGTTGCATAGTTATACTCACATCCCTGATGGACCTTCGCGCCCGACCGCGCGGCGTAGACATAGTAATAACGCTAGCCTGACGCCATGACATCCATGCCCACCCAGCCACCGGAACAGCCCCTGCGCGCCTTCATCTACAACCGCGCCTCCCGCGACCCCAAACGCCGCGGACGCTCCACCAAGGACCAGTCAGCGGAGAACCACGCCGAATGCGAAGACCAAGGCTGGACCGTCGTCGGCGAGTTCACCGACGACAACCGCTCCGCATCCCGCCACGCCAGACGCACCCGCGACCAGTTCGAGGCCATGGCCGTCCGCATCCGCGCCGGCGAGTGCGACGTCCTGGTCACGTGGGAATCCTCCCGCGCCAACCGCACGATGGACGGCTACGTCGAACTCCGCAAGCTCATCGAGGAGTCCGGCGTCCTGTGGCGCTACGGCGGCCACACCTTCGACATGAACGACCGCCGCGACCGGCGCGAAGCCACCCGCGACGCAGCCCAGGCCGAAGACGAGGCCGAACAGATCCGCGAACGGAACTTGCGCACCGTGAGACTCAACGCCGCCAAGGGCCGCCCCCACGGCCGGATCCCGTTCGGCTACATGCGCGAGTACGACCCGCACACCGGCGAACTCGTCGCCCAGAGGCTCCACCCCACCGAGGGCCCCGACCTGGAGACGGCCTACAAGCGGTATGCCGCGGGCGAGTCCGCGCCTCCGATCGCCGCATGGCTGAACGAGCGCGGCCACACGACGCGCACGGGCAAGGACTGGGACGGCGACGCCCTGCTGAAGGTGTTCCGGAGTCAGACGAACATCGGCAAGCGGATCCACCAGGGCAAGGTGATCCGTAATGCCGACTGGCCTGAGCTGATCGACCCTGCCACGTTCTGGGCGGTCCAGGCCATGCTCTCCACGCCGGGCCGCAACGACGGCGCCGGGCGTCCCCTGTCGCATCTCCTGTCCGGCATCGCGGTGTGCGGGGTGTGCGGCCGGGCCGATCTGTACATCCTGAAGAACAGGGGCCGGTCCACGTATGTGTGCCGGCCGCGGGCGCACGTGGCGATCCTGGAGACGCGCCTGGACGCCTATGTGGAGTCGGCGTTGGTGTCGTGGTTGTCGAGTCCGGCGGCGGTGGAGGCGTTCAAGCCTGCGGATCCGGGGAGTTCGGTGTCGGCGATCCTGGCGGAGGTCGACGAGTTGAACGCGGAGTTGCAGGAGGCCCGACTGTTGGCGGCGTCGCGGAAGTTGTCGGCGGTGTCTTTGGCGGCGGTGGAGTCGGGGATTCTGCCGCAGATCGAGAGGCTTCAGGATCGCGTCCAGCGGGCGATGGTTCCGCCGGTGTTGCGCGGGCTGCTGGGTGCTCCGGATGCGGATGCGCGGTGGAATGCGCTGGTGCTGGAGCGGCGGCGCATGGTGCTTAGGGCGTGTGTGGCGGTGACGGTCAGTCCGGGTCGGCGCGGAGTGCGGCGGATCGAGCCTGGCCGGGTGGATCTGCGGTTTGGGCCGCAGGTTCCTGATGTGCTGTGAGGTGCGGCGCCGGGGCGTGTTGCCCCGGCCCGCTGCGGTTGCCTAGCTGGCGCGCGAATGGGCCGACCCTGGCTGCCCGGGGTCGGCCCAGTTCTGCGTCCACGCTTCGGAGTCGAGGCAGGCCTGGAAGGTTTCGGTCATCTCGCGGGCGGCTCGCGGGGAGATCTCGCCTTCGACGAACGTGAGGACGACCTCGCCGCGTCGCTCCAGCATGGTGAAGAATCGGCCGTCTGGGAGGGCGGGAGCGAACGCGGTACGGACGACTGGCATGGATCCACCCCGGACTTGTACTCGGCTCCGGTGGCGCCCCTGTATCGCAGGCGTGAAGGAGCCGTGAAGAGAACGCCCCCACGGCGGACGCCTAATGTTGCCCGCTTGGACAGGCTGTGGCTAGTCCGCTACGCAAAAGTACTACTGGTGGTCAGATTCGGTAGTGGGGGTCGGGTTGCCTCGGGCGAACGCTTCGACCATGTCGGCCAGGGCTTTGCGCGCCTCGGGGGTGAGTTCATCCATTCGGGCGACCATGATGCGGGCCTCGCGACTCTCCGACCAGATCCCGGGCGGCTCGATGCCCATGAACTGCGCCCCGGCCGCTTCCTTGATCACGTCTACGGGTAGACGCAGGCCGACGGCCAGCGCGCGTAGCTGCGGCTGTTTCGGTACGTCGAGGTCGGGCTTGTTCTGCTCGAGTTTGCTGATCCACCCGAACTTGAAGGGCTGCAGCCCGGTGTCCGGGTCGACGCAGGCGACGGCGAGTTCGCGCAGGCTGAGTCGCAACTCCTCGCGCCGGTTGCGCACGAGATCGCTGAGGTCTGCGCGTACTACTTGCTCCACCATGAGGCACATCCTGCCGCTCCTGTGCATGTATGCAAAGGCAATGTCTACCCGTCTCAGCAGTCCCTACCGCTTCGCCGCCTGCTCAGACGCCTGACATGTTCAGAAAACTGAACAAAGTGTCCACTGCGATAGACGTTCCGCGCTAGGGCGCGCGGGGTCAATGGCCCGATCTCGATGCGCCGATTGTTCATTTCCGTAGACAGGGCGTCTACGGTCATGCGATGCTGTTCTTGTTCACGGAAAACAACACTCTGATCTTGGAGGTGAACATGAGCGCCCCTGCCCCTCCCGCCTACCGGCTCGTCAACCGCGAACTCCTGCGGACCCTGATGGACCGCACCTACGACGGATCGAAGGTCAGCACCCGCAGCCTCGCCGAGGCCGCCGGATGCTCCCACAGCACCATCGGCCACCTGCTCTCCGGGTTCCGTCCGAACGTCAACGCCGAGATCGCGCAAGCCATCGCCGACCGCATCGGCGTCGGCGTGCTCATCCTCTTCGCCCCCCTAACCGGCGCGATCGCCGACCGCCCCCGAGTGGAGGCGATCAGCGCATGACCCGTGACGAGCGCCTGGCGATCCTCGGCCCGGAATCCCTCGCCGAAGCGGAACGCATCGGAGCCGAAGCCCCACCGCCCACCGCCGCGCAACTCGCGCTCCTGCAGCGCGTCTTCGCCGAACCCGAGCAGCACGGGCAGGCCAGCGAAGCCGCCTGACAGCACGACGGCCGCGGCCCCGGTGGCACCCGGAGCACACGGCCTAGCACAGCCCACCACACGATCCAACCGAAGGAGAGGGCTAATGCCTCTTCAGCTTACCGACCCTCAGCTCGGCCCAGCGATGGCCCTCGTCGCGCTGCGTACCGAGCACCCCGAACTGCCTCCGGCGCGCTGGACTCTCGGCCCGGACGGCTACCTGTCCGGGACGGTGCGTACCGCCGTCGCGTTCCACGCCCACGTCGCGGTCCTCGGCGCGGACTACCTGTTGCCGACGGAGTTCGGCGAGCAGTTGTTCACGACGTGGCACGACGTCAAGGTGTCCCTCGCTGGCATGTACCACCTCCAGACGGCGCGGGTCGCGGCGTGAGCGCCCGCCTGTGCCCGGGTGGCACGGTCGTACCCACGTTGGAGCCGTTGGATCGGCTGTTGGTGCAGGAGGAGTTGACGCACCTGCCGAGGAGCAGCCCGTTGCAGGACTATCTGCGGAATCGGCTGGCGGCGGAGAAGGTTCCGACGGCGGACCTCGCGGCGGTGCGGCGATGAGCGTCCTCGACTTCTGGTCCCCCGCCCTGGCGCCGCTCCTCGCCGATGACGAGCCTGCGCTGTGCTTGTCGACCTACTACACGCCTGAGGACTCCGTGCACGTGGGTCCGTTGGTGTGCATCTTCTACGCCGGCCACCCGGAGGCGACCGCGGACCTGCGGCATTGCGGCGGTTCGGAGTTGCACCCGGCGTTCTGGTCGGACGCCGACGCTGCCGAGTCCCTGGCGGAGTACCGGGCGTCGGCCGTGCTGGCCGGCCCGGTGTGCACGGACTGCGAGGTGCGCCCGCAGCTGGTCGGTGGCCGCTGCCAGGTGTGCGCCGCGGCCGAGCTGGCCGCCGACAACTACGAGCCCGAGAGCGAGGCGGCATGACCGCCGAAGAGTTCAACCGCCTGCATCCGGTCGGCACGCCGGTCGTGGCCTTCCCGTGCATGCGTGGCTGCCCTGATCATCCGGGGCTGGTCACGGTGACGCGTACCCCGGCGTGGACGCTCGGCGACCACACGCCCGTGGTGACGGTCGAGGGCTACGCGGGCGGTATCGCGCTCACCCACGTGGACGTGACGGGCGGTGCCGAGTGACCGCCCCGACGCTGCCGCGCCTCACCAGGGTTCGGGTCATGCCGACCGCCAAGGGCGCCTGGCGGGTGCGCTACCGCCTCAACGGCAAGCGCCGCTCCACCGCCGCCTACCCCAGCCGCGCCGCCGCAGAGGCCACCGCCGCCGGACTGCGCGACCAGTACCCCAACCTCCCGGCCATGAACGCCGACGTCACCAACTCCGCACCAACCGTCCAGGGGGACGCACCATGAACTTCACCTTCGCACCAGCCACACGAGAGCAGTCCAAGGCCCGCATCGCCCTCGCGGGGCCGTCCGGATCCGGCAAGACCTTCACCGCCCTGTCCCTGGGCAAGGTCCTCGGGGATCGCATGGCCGTGATCGATACCGAGCACGGCTCGGCCTCGAAGTATGCCGTCGGCGCCGACGGCAAGGGCTTCGTCTTCGACGCCCTGAACCTCACCAACTTCGCCCCCCAGAACCTGGTTGCCTCCCTGGCCGCCGCAGGGCAGGCCAGGTACCCCGTGGTCATCGTCGATTCGCTGTCGCACTTCTGGTCCGGCGTCGGCGGCATGCTGGAGCAGGCCGACAATGCCGCGAAGCGCTACGGCGGGAACTCGTTCGCGGGGTGGAAGGACGCCCGCCCGATGGAGCGCCAGCTCGTCGAGGCGCTCCTCGCCTACCCGGGGCACGTCATCGTGACGATGCGCAGCAAGACCGAGTACGTCATCGAGGAGAACGAGCGGGGCCGCAAAACGCCCCGGAAGATCGGCATGAAGCCGGAGCAGCGCGACGGTATCGAGTACGAGTTCGACATCGTCGGCGACATGGACGCCGAGAACTCCCTGATCATCAGCAAGAGCCGGTGCTCCGATCTCGCCGGTGCCGTGATCCGTCACCCGGGCGAGCAGTTGGCCACGACGATCCTGGAGTGGCTGTCCGGCGGGACGCCCGTGGTGGATGCCGCCACCTACATTGACCGTGCCGTCGCGGCGGATCTGACCCTGGAGAGCGCGCAGTCCCTGTATCGGGAGATCGAGGCGCGCGGCCTGCTCGGGTCGGCGCTGCTCCACCCGGACACCGGTGAGGCGACGGCCGTCGGAGCGTACCTTCTCAGCCGCGGCAAGGGCCTTCGTGCCGCGGCTGCTCAAGGGTCGGCTTCGGCGGCGGCCGCTGCACCGCCGGAGCCGACTCGCGGCGTCGTGCGTTCCCAGCGGGCGGACCCCGGGCCGTGGGAGACCCCCGCGCCGCCACTGCAGGCCGTTCGCGACGAGCAGGCCGACGCCGTCAAGGCGCTACGTGCCGCCGCCGCCCGGGCGAAGTTGACGGACGCCGCCTTGGAGGAGGGCTTCCAGCGCGCGTATGGGACGCCTGTCGACGCGGGGACCGTCGCCAACCTGAAGGCCATGACGGAGACGCTGCGGGGTGCGGCGTGAGCTTGAAGGATGCCGCCGCACGGGCGGCCATGCTCGCCGCCCTGCACGACGCCATCGGAGAAGAGCTGCAGGCCGTCCAGGCCGAGGTCAAGGCCGGGCTCGCGGATGCCGCGAAGCTGACGGGCACGCGGCAGGTCGGCGCGGAACTCCCCGACGGGACTCTCGTCGCGAAGGTCACGCTCGTCTCTCCGAGCCCGGTCGCGAAGGTCAAGGACAACGAGGCGTTCCTGGCATGGGTGCGCGAGTTCCACCCAGCGCAGGTCCACAGCCAGCTGATCGTCGAGGCCCGGCCCGCGTTCGTCGAGGCGCTCCTGAAGGAGATGACCGCCGCTGGGGTGGCGCGCTGGTGCGACAAGGAGACCGGCGAACTGCACGAGGTGCCGGGCGTGGAGATGCAGGGTCGCGCCTCGCATCAGCGGATGACGTTCGAGAAGGCCGGCCGCGACGCGATCGCTGAGGCCTGGCGGACTGGCCGCCTCGCGGTACCGGGGATCAGCGCGCCGGAACTTCCGCCTGCGGCCTGAGAGACGCAAACGGGGCCGCCCGCAGTGGGCGGCCCCATCCGAACCGGATCTACCGACGAAGGAGATCACATGTCCATCATCCCATCCGCCGCGCTGCAGGTGTTCGCGTTCGAAGGTGCCGAGATCCGCACCCTCCTGATCGACGACGAGCCCTGGTGGGTTGCGGCCGACGTGTGCGCCGTGCTCCACCACACCAACCCGACCACCGCCGTGGCTGGCCTCGATGAGGACGAGAAGGGTCTAAGCATTGTTGAGACCCCCGGTGGCCCGCAGCAGATGGTCACGGTCAACGAGCCGGGCCTGTACTCGCTGACGTTCCGCTCTCGTAAGAAGGAAGCGAAGACGTTCAAGCGCTGGGTCACCCACGAAGTCCTGCCGGCGCTGCGGAAGCACGGCACCTACATGGTGGCCCCAGCCGATGAGCCGAAGGCGATCGCCGCGGCAGGTCCGGTGTCGTATCTGGAGCAGGCGCAGATCGTGGCGGTGCTAGTGCAGGCCGGCGCGTTGCCGGTGCCGTACGCGACGGCGACCAGCAAAATCATCGTCGCCCGGTCAATGGGTGAGCGCCCCGAGTTGGAGGCGGCGGAGACGCCGCTGTATGCGGCGACGTTCCTCGCCGAGCAGGGCCACTCCGCCCGCACGGTGCGGGAGTTCCAGTCCGGGTTCGGGCTGCGCGTGTCGAACCGCTACTTCAAGGTCCACGGCCGCCGTCCGGAGAAGATCCCCGGCCCTGCCGGTTCCCGCATCGACAAGGTCGCGGTGTACAGCGAGGACGACCGGCCGCTGCTGCAGGAGGTCTACGACCAGATCGCCGACCTGATTGGCGTGTTCGAGCACGGCAACCAGCTCGTCATCGAGGCAGGTGCGGCGTGATCGTCACCACGTATCTCGTCGCGTTGTTGGCTGCGGTCGGCTGGGTGTCGCTGCTGGGCCTGTTGGCGCTCGCCCTGGCCGCCTTGTACCGGTTCCGCGCACCGGCCGTAGGCGGTGCGTCGTGAACGCCAACCTGTTGAACGCCTTGTTGTGGCTGGCGGTGGTCTGGCTGGCCGTCACGCTCGCCGTGGTGGTGGCGAAGCTGCGGGCCACCCGGCGCGAGTTGACGGAGACTCGCGCGCAGTTGGGCGCGGAGCGGACGCAGGTCGCCGTGTTGGCGCGGACCGCTGAGGTGCATCTGCGGAACGTGGAGCGCCTGGCCGGGAAGGTCACCGCCGCCAACGGCGAGAACGTGACCCTCGTCGAGACCCTCACCGCGGCGAAGGCCGCGCTGGGGCACGCCGTCAGCGGCGACGGCTGGGATGCGGGGGTGACCTCGTGACTGGCACTCCTCAGAATCCGCTGGCTGTGATGCGCCGGGTCGTGGTCGACCACATCGTCGAGGGACTCACGTCCGGCTCCACGTCGGCTGTGTTCCATGCGCGGGCGTTGCAGACCGAGATGGACCTGGCCGGCGTCAGTGTCGACGCGGAGGTGAAGGCGGCCCTGGCGGTCGCCGACGCCATGCGCGGCGGTGCCTCGTGAGCGCCTCGATGCCGCTGCCTGTGGCTCCGTGGTGGTCGCGTCTGTGGGCGCGTTTGTGGGCGCGCCTGTTCCCGCCCGCCGCCGCCCCTCCGCCGCCGGTCGTGGAGTTGATCCCGCCGGATTGGCAGGCGATAGAGCCCCGCTGGGACTGCCAGGTGTGCCGTGGCATTCAGGCCGCCGAGATCTTGCCGGACGGGTTCCGGTGCCTGCACTGCAACACCACGACCGTGACGACCTACGAAGTTGGTGTCTCATGAGCGAGCCCACTCTGCGCCTGCTGTCACTCGGTGCGGGCGTGCAGTCCACAACCCTGCTGCTGCTCGCAGCCGAGGGCCGGTTGCCCCACCTGGACGCCGCGATCTTCTCCGACACCCAGTGGGAACCCGCCGCGGTGTACGCCCACCTCGACCGGATCGACGCCGAGGTTGCCCAGCCCGCCGGGATTCCGATCCACCGCGTCACGACCGGGAACATCCGCGTCGACGCCCTCGACCCCGCGCACAGGTTCGCGTCGATGCCGCTGTTCGTGAAGAACAAGGACGGCGGCGACGGTATGACCCGGCGTCAATGCTCAAGCGAGTACAAGATCAAGCCCATCAAGAAGCAGGTCCGCGCCCTGCTCGGCTACCCGCACCCCACGCCGGTTCCGCGCGGCGTCTACGTAGAGCAGTGGATCGGGATCAGCCGCGACGAGATCGGCCGAGCCAAGGACTCCGACACCCAGTACGCCCGCAACGTCTTCCCGCTCCTGGACCTCGACGGAGCAGCTGACGGGCGTATGGGCTGGACCCGCGAGGACTGCATCCGCTACCTCAAGGCCTCCGGCTGGGAGTCGACCCCGAAGTCCGCCTGCATCGGCTGCCCGTTCCACGGCAACAGGCAGTGGCGTCAGCTCCGCGATACCTGCTTCTGCGGGCACCCGCGCGACGACCACTGGCGTACCGACTTCGACGGCTCGATCCGCTGCGCCCACATCCTCAACCGCCACGAAGGCCCCGACGCCGCCGCCGATCTCTGCAACTGCCCCAAGTTCCGCGCCCCCGAGTGGGACGACGCCGTCGACTTCGACCAGCAGATCCGGGGCGGCAACGCCCGAGGCAACGCCAACGGCAAGCCTTTGCTCGGCGAGGCATACCTGCACTCCTCCCGCCTGCCGCTCGCCGACGCCCCGATCGACCGCGTCACCTGGCACGAGTGGAAGGGCCGCCAAACCAACATCTTCGACCAGATCGCCGATACCGAACTCGCCGAGGACGGCGACCCGGACGGCTGCTCGCCCTGGTCCTGCCGCTCTGGGCAACCTGCCGCCTGACCCGCTCTCCCCCGGCCCCACGGCAGCCCACTGCCTCCGGGCTGGTCCCACCAGACGCACCACCCTCACAGGAGCACACAGTGAACAAAGCACAGTTGGTCGCCGCCGTCGCCGACACCCTCGGCGGTCGCAAGGAGGCCGCCGCAGCCGCCGTGGACGCGGTCCTGGACACGATCGTCCGCGAGGTCACCGCTGGCGGCACGGTCAACGTGACCGGGTTCGGCACGTTCGAGCAGGTCGAGCGCGGCGCCCGCATCGCCCGCAACCCGCAGACCGGTGAACCCGTCGCCGTGCTCGCGACCGTGCTGCCCCGCTTCCGGCCCGGGCAGGCCTTCAAGGACCACGTCGACGGCACCAAGCCACTCCCCGTGGTCGGCCCGGCCGTGAAGAAGGCCCCGAAGGGCTCCCTGACGGGCGGTGCCCGGTGAGTGCCTCGACCGCGAAAGCGTTGCGGGAGGCCCGCGCTGAGATCGCGTGGCTCACCGGCAAGCTGGCCCGCGCGCACGTGTACACCCTCCCGCTCACGCACGAGGGCGGTGAGGCGTTCACGATCACCCTGGTCCGATTGGAGGCCACCGACCGGTGGGCGATCGTCGCGCACCGGCCGATGGCCGCCCAGGTGTGGCTCGACGGCGTGTGGGTCGACTCGTACGGGATCCCAGCCGAGGCGTTCACCCACGATGTCGTGGAGGCTCACCGGCTCGCGGATGTGCTGGCGGCCCGTGAGGGTGTGGAGCACGCCCAGTGGCGGCTCCGCCACGACGCCGAGCGGCCGGTCACGGCGGATGAGTTCCTGGCCGAGTACGCGACACCGCGGCAGGTGTCGGCATGAGGACCCTGACGATGCTGCGCACGCCGCAGCGGCCCGGCCGGCACACGCCGGAGGGCGTCCTCGAGCGGCTGTCCACGGAGCTGACTGAGGCCCGTAAGGAACGCGACGAGGCGCGTGGCCAGGTGAAGACGCTCACCGCTGAACGCGACGAGGCGCGTGGCCGCCACGACCAGGTGTGGCGCATGTGGAAGCAAGCCGACGGCGCGGCACGGCACTACGCGAACCTGTTGCAGGCGTCCGACGGCGCGGAGGTCACCCGGCCGATGCCTGCGCTGGTGGACGACCCGGAGCATTTCGCCGCGCTGCCTGAGGCTGAGCCCGTTACCGACGGGCCGCGACTGGCCGCGCCCGTGGCTCCGGCTGTCGAGGTGGTCGAGGTCGTGGACCTGACGGCGGAGACGTTGGCGACGGACGTGTCGGGGCTGCGCGCGGGCCTCGAGGCGACCGCGGTCATGCCCGCTGTCGCCGAGGCCGACACCGCCGTCCTGCCCGCGATCACGGGGCCGGTGAAGGTCACGTGGGGCGTGAAGCCGCTGCCGCCCAGGTTCCCGGGTGACGTGCTCCCGTCCGAGGCCGCCACGGTGGCAACTCCCGTCATGGCGCTGGCGACCCGCAGCTTCCCGGTCGTGCTCAACAGCCCGCCGAAGCCGTTGATTCGACCCGTGTCCGCGGAGACCGGGAAGCGCGCCCACGAGTCCGTACAAGCCGCCGTGGGGGGTGCCCGGTGACCGTCTACTACCAGGACGACACCGTCACGCTGCACCTCGGCGACATGCGGGAAGTCCTGCCCGACCTCGACCTGCAAGCGGATCTGATCTGCACCGACCCGCCGTACGGCGAAACGTCGCTGGCCTGGGACCGCTGGCCGGACGCATGGCCGACACTCGCAGCCTGCCACGCCCGGTCCATGTGGTGCTTCGGCTCCATGCGCATGTTCCTCGACCGGCGCGACGACTTCACCGACGCAGGCTGGAAGATCTCCCAAGACGTTGTCTGGGAGAAGAACGCCGGGACAGGCTTCGCATCTGACCGCTTCAAGCGTGTCCATGAGCACGCCCTGCATTGGTATCTCGGCGAGTGGCGGGACATCCACCACGAGGCGATCCGTGAGCCCTACTACGGCCCCCACGAAGGCCGCGTAAGCAAGGGCAACGGCAGTCCAGGGGAGCATCTCGGGGAGATCAACGCGAATCCTTGGCAGGACGACGGAACTCGCATGACCACCAGCGTGATCAAGGCGAAGAACCTTCGTGGCCTGGCACTTCATCCGACCCAGAAGCCTGCCGCGATCCTCGACCCGCTGATCCGCTACGCCTGCCCGCGGGGGGGGGTAGTGCTCGACCTGTTTGCCGGGTCGGGCAGCACTCTCGACGCCGCCAGGCAGTGCGGTCGCCGCGCTGTGGGAGTGGAAGCCGACGAGCGCTACTGCGAGGCCGCCGCCCGCCGCCTCTCCCAGCTCACCTTCGGCGAAGCCTCATGACCCACCACGCCCCAACCACCTGACCACCTCGTGCCGCGCCCGGCCAGCGATCGGGCGCGGCCACCGGAAGGACCTCTCATGTTCCACCTGCAAGTGGTCGCGTTCCTGGTCGGGTTCTACGAGGACCTGCACCCCATTCGTGCCCTCACGGTCGTCCTCGCCGCCTTGTCCGGGCTCGTCGGCGGCATCGTCGCCTGGCGCGACCGGGAGGCGCAGTGACCACCGCCCACGCGATCCTCGGCGTCCTCACCGTCGCAGGCCTCGCCGTCCTCCCGGCGCTGATCGTGCGCCGCATCAACCGCGGGAGCCGGTCGTGAACTGGGGCCTGCTCGTCGTCGCCGTGTGGCTCGCGCTGGCCGGTGTCGGCTGCATCGTCTGGTTCGCCATCGACTGCCGCCGAGGTGCCGCGCCCCAACCGCACCGGGCCCACGTCCGCAACATGCACGCCGAGGTTGCCGCGCACCTCCAAGCAGCCGCCGACCTCGACGTGATCCAGGCCATCGCCCAACTACCCGCACACGACCCCAGGTAGCCCGGCGGGGCCTGCCCGTCGGAAGCAGGCAGGCCCCCACCCGACCATCCCACACCCGAAGGAGACCCCGGTGAACGCGCCCATCACCATCACCGTCCACGGCACACCCGGCCCCCAAGGCTCAAAACGGCACCTCGGCAACGGCGTCATGATCGAGTCGTCGAAGAAGGTCAAGCCCTGGCGTGACGACGTCAAAGCCGCCGCGATCACCGTCATGGAGTGCGGCGACATCGGCAACGTCCGACTCCACCGCCCGCCGCTCGATGGCCCCTTGGTCGCGTCCATGGTCTTCACCATCCGCGAGCAGCCCACCAGCCGACCCGCGTGGTGGCCGGCCGGGGTCAAGTTCTCCCGGAAGCTCCTGTGGCGCCCCGCCTCCACGCCGGACTTGAGCAAGCTTTTGAGGGCTACCGAGGACGCCCTGACTGGTGTCGCCTGGAAAGACGACGCCCGGGTCGTGGAGTACGTGCGCCTCGCCAAGTACTACGTCGGCCACCCCGCCACCGACGTACTGCCTCACGGCCCCGGCTGCGTCATCCGCATCTGGCCCCTCGGCGCTGCCGCCCTCGCCGAGCCGGAGGTGCTGCCGTGCGCGTCCTGACCGGCCTCGTCGCCGCCGTCCTCACACTCCCCGCGGGCACCGTGGCCAGCATCCGTGCCATCGCGCTCCTCCTCAGCATCGACTTCGCCGCACTGATGCTCGGCCTGATCCTCGACCGCTGGCTCACCCTCCGCCGCCACACAGAAAGGACCCCCCAATGACCACCGCCGTGTCCACCAAACCCCTCGCACCACACGGCACCTACGCCCGCTACGTCGGCCGCCACGACAGCCGCATCCCCGGCTGCCGCTGCCCCGAATGCATCACCGCAGGACGCCACTACCAAAACCGGCGCGTCCTCCTCAACACCACCGGCCGCAACCTCACCATCGACGCCACCCCCGCAGCCGACCACCTCCGCTACCTCCTCGCCCACGGAGCAACCTGGCCCGCCCTCATCGCCCGCGGCATCCAATCCCGCACCATCAGCGGCCTCCTGTTCAACCGCCAAACCACGATCCGCCGAACCACCGCCCAGCGCATCCTCAACCTACGGCCCATCGACGTCGCCGGACCCCACGCCCTCATGCCCGCCTACGGCGCCACCCGACGCCTCCGCGCGCTCCTCGCAGAAGGGCACATCGCCCACGTCCTGGCCGAACGGTCCAGCGTGGACGGCTCCCTGATCAGTGGGCTCATCAACGGGCACGTGACGCGGATCCGCGCACACATCTACGAGAGCATCGCCACCGTCTACGACGAACTATCCGCCACCCGGGGCCCCAGTCGCCGCAACCGGCTCCGCGGCCAGCGTGAGGGCTGGCGCACCCCGCAGCAGTGGCATCCCGACGACCTCGACGTACCCGAAGCCGACCTGGAGCCCTCCGACGTCGACCCGATCGCCGTACAGAGGGTCGTCGACGGCGGCACAGCCGAACTCAACCGCGCTGAACGCGTCGCTGCCGCCCAGGTCTTCCACGCCGTGCAGGGCCTGTCCTTGGAAGAGACCGGCCGGCGCCTCAATGTCACGGGCCGCACGGTCCTGCGGTGGAAGCAAGCCGGCTGGAAGGTGGCGGCCTGATGGGCTGCAAGGACACCCGCCAGTTGATACGCCGCCTACGCGAACAGGGCTACACGGTGCGCCTCGCCAAATCCGGCCACTACCGGGTCACCGGACCATCCGGGGCCACCGTCACGATGCCCGCCACACCCGGACGCGGCAACCGGTCCATGGCCAACGTCCGCGCCAACCTCCGCAAACACATAGGCGCGGACCTGTGACCGGGCCGCGCCTGCCGGGCTGCAACTGGGGCCTGCCGACAGGGCGCTGCGGCGAACCCGGGCGGCTGTTCAAACCCGGCATCCGCTGCCCAGACCACACCCCCGCAGCACTCGCAGGACAACCCGAACCAGCACCAGGACCCGGACTACCGAAACGACGACAGGAACCACAGTGATCACAGCTATTGAGACCAGGTATGCCGGGTGCCGCTTCCGCTCGCGCCTGGAGGCCCGCTGGGCCGTGTTCTTCGACGCCCTCGGCGTCCGCTGGGAGTACGAGGGGCAGGGCTATCTCATCGGCCCCGACCGCACGCCCTACCTCCCCGATTTCTGGCTGCCCGACCTTGATACCTGGGTTGAGGTAAAAGGACGTACCCAAGACCTGAATCTCCAACTCCTGCACGCCACGGTCCTCTCTGGCGGCCTGCCCGATGCCCTTGGGTTGTTGCTGCTCGGCCCGATCCCTGACGTACCAGACGGCCACCTCACCGCTCACTGGATGCTCTGCAATTACGACGAGCAGGTGCTGGAGCGGCCTTTCGGATTCAGTGACTCGGGCGAGTATCGCAACGCTGGGACCGACTGGATCTCCGGTGCATGGCCGGGCGAGTGGGAACACATCCCAGACCTGCTTGAGGCAACCACTCAGCCAGGCCCCGGGGTTGACTTCTCCGACACGGGCACGCCCGTCATTCGGGCCTATCGTGCCGCCCGCTCGGCCCGCTTTGAGCACGGGGAGAGTGGCGCGTGATGATCCCCGACAACGGCCGGCACGAAGCCAATTTCGTGCACCGCCAGCCAGACGGAAGCACCTGGTCAGAGGGGCGACCGGTCCTGGCCTGGAGCCAGAACGGCGACGCACTGATCCTCCATCAGGATGCTCTGGCCATCGCGTGCAACCTGCCCGGCTTCAAATGCATTCGCGAGGCGGACCCCGCGGTAATCGGTGTCATCGGCGGGGGCGGCTGGCGCATCGAGCGCCGTTGGGACGACGGCACGATCACGGATGCCCCCGTCGTCGGCTGGGCGCTTCGCTCCGACGGAGAGGTCGGCGCGCTGGAGACAGACGCCACCGGCACGGCAGAAGAAGTGGGGTCCGTCTGGGCCGACCACAACTGCGTTATCTACCACCCCAGCGAGACACCGCAGACCCACCGCCTCGCCAATCGTGACGAGAAGCCCGAGAACGGAACCACCACGTGAGCGACCTCTACCCTCTGCCGACCGCCAACGGCATCGTCACCGTCACTCCGGCCATGGCCAAGTCCTGGCTGGAGCACCGCAACGTCGAACGCCAGCGCACCTACAGCCACCACAAGGCCCAGCAGTGGGCGATCGAGATGCGTGCCGGCCGGTGGAAGACCACGCATCAGGGCATCGCGTTCGACTGGGACGGGTTCCTCCTCGACGGCCAGCACCGCCTGGGCGCGATCGTCCTCGTCGGCTTCGCCGTCCAGCTCGACATCCGGGTGGGCTGCGACCCGGACACGTTCGACGTCCTGGACTCCGGCCACAAGCGCACGGCGAACCAGATGGTCCACCATCCGCACGCCAGGCTGATGACGTCCGCCGCCCGCTACCTGGGCACCATCGACGGCACGGTGAACAGTCCTGTCACCTCCGGCGGGGTGTACGCGAAGCGGACCAGCGTTGCCGAGCTGCTGCACGTGGTGACGTCCTGGCCTGAGCTGGGCACCTTCGCGGCCTCCGCGCAGCACGTCCGCGTCAAGTCGCAGATCCTCGCAGCCCCGCACCTCGCGGTCCTCGCGCAGGCGTCGCGCACGCAGTACGCGGACCGGATCCCGGTGTGGCTCGACGGCCTCGCGTACGGCGAGAACCTGACCGGCCTCGACTCAAGACTGCACCTGCGCAACCGCTTCGCGAAGGAGCGCCGGGCCCTGACCAACTCGCACGGTCTGTCGTACGGACTGGTCGTCACGGCCTGGAACTCCTACGTGCAGGAGCTGCACATGGGTGTGCTCCGGGTCCGCGGCGAGGACCACGTGCCGGAGGTCGCGCAATGAGGCGCGGGTCAGGCGTCGGCGCGCTCGCGGTCGGCAAGGGCCTGCTCGTAGAAGGCGGGCGAGACGACGTACACGCGGCGGCGGTTGCGGACGGTCAGCGCGCTGACGAGCCCAGATTCGAGGGCCTGCTCGATGAGTCGCGTCAGGTAGGCACGCGCATGGGTGAGCGGCACCTCCTGCACGCCGTCGTCGGCGACGGGGAACTCCGGGGCTTCGGCCATGGCAAGAGTGTAAGACATTGTGATCCTTTAACTATTGGCCAATCTTTAAAGTAGTATGGCAGTGCAGGCCACGCACTGCATAGGCCGCCCCTTATCCACTCCCTGCACCGCCGAAAGAAGATCATCATGGCTGTCTCCAAGCGCCTTCGCTTCGAAGTCCTCAGGCGCGACAACCACGCCTGCCGCTACTGCGGGCGCTCGGCTCCGAGCGTGAAGCTGACCGTCGACCACGTCATCCCCGTGGCGCTCGGGGGAGGCGACGAACCCACCAACCTCATCACGGCGTGTGCCGACTGCAACGGCGGCAAGAGCTCTACGCCGCCCGATGCGGCGATCGTGGCCGGCGTCGAACAGGACCAAGTCCGCTGGGCCAGGGCCATCGAGGCCGCTGCCGCCATGCAGGACGACCAGCAGCGTGTCAAGGAAGAGAACTGGTCGGAATTCACACGCGCATGGGAGCCCTGGGCGTCCGTCTGGCAGCCGGGTGCCAAGGTCGCGGCGCTGCCCAGCAACTGGAAGCAGAGCGTCGAGGCGCTCCGTACCTCAGGACTGCCGTCGCGCATGTGGCCGGACATCGTCGAAGCGACCATGACGGCGCACGGCGTTCAGGATCACTTCCGGTACTGCTGCGGTGTCGCCTGGCGGCGCGTGCGCGAGATCCAGGAAAGGGCTCGCGAGATCGTCGAGCAGGAGGATCACGAACTCATGCAGGCGATCCTCGAAGGCTGGCGAGAGCTCGGCTCTGTCGCTGACGTCTGGTGCGAAGCATGGCGAGATGCCAGCACGGACGGGATCGAGCCGACAGAGACGCCGCAGGCGTTCAAGGACGCCCTGGGGCAGCTCATGAAAGCTGGCCTGAGTATCGAGGAGATGCGGAAAGTCGCCCACCGGGCGGGCTCGAACCTTGACTGCGACCTGATGGCGCACCTCTCCGACGGCGAGGTGTGAACCGATGGCCCGCATCCGCACTGTGAAGCCGGAGTTCTGGGAGGACGAGGTCGTCGGCCTGCTCTCCCGCGAAGCCCGGCTCCTGTTCATCGCCACGTTCAACCTCGCGGACGACGAGGGCCTGTTGCGGTGGTCTGCGTCGTACATCAAGGCCACCGTGTTCATGTACGACGACGACCTGACCATCGCGGACGTCACGAAGTTCATGGGCGAGATCACCGACGCCGGGCTCCTGTTCCCCTACGTCGGCGGCATCGCCCGCCAGCAGCTCGCCGCGGTCGTCAACTTCCGCAAGCACCAGCGCATCAACCGGCCGCAGCCCGGCCGCATGCCGGCGCCCTCGTTGCAGAACCGTCGGGTGCGGGAGATGTACGCCCGGCGTGACGGCTGGACGTGCCAGTTGTGCAAGCAGCAGATCCCGGAGAAGCCAGTCAGTAACGACGTGTGGAACCTGTCGATCGATCACATCGTGCCGCAGAGTCAGGGCGGTTCGGACTATCCGTCGAACCTTCGGGCGACGCATCAGGCGTGCAACAAGGGGCGCGGCGACCGGCCGGATGATGACTACGTTCCGCCACGGAGCGTGGGCGGCGGGCGGGATTCACTGAACGATTCAGTGAACTCGTCCACAGGCGACGGTTTCGCAGACGGTGACGACCATGACCCGGAAGCCTCGAATTGGTCTACGCAGAGTGAAAATCGTTCACTGAATGACTCAGTGAACGATTCACCCACCCATTCACTGCCGGAAGGGAAGGGAAGGGAAGGGAAGGGAGAGAGAGGCGAACCGGCGCCCGTCACTGTCGGTGACCAAAATCCTCTCTCTCTGATCACCCCCGACTGGCAGCCCACCCAGGACGACATCCACGCCGCGCAAGACGCCCGACTCGCCGCAGGCAATCCCGTCCTCACCGGCCAGCAGCTCGCTGAGGTAACCCGCAAGTTCGCCCGCCGCCAGAACGCCGACGCCCGCCGAGCACCCGCCAGCGGCTGGGGTGCCCGCTGGCAGGAGTGGGCCGAACGCGAACGCCCGACCGACACCGGCCAGACCTCCATCCTCCACGGCGTCCCCAACGAGCCTGTCCACCTGTGGCCACACGAACAGGCCAGCAGCGGCACGGCCAGCACGCCTAAGCCGCCGAGCTTCGCCGAGCGGATGGCCGAACTCGAAGGCCGCGTCGCGGCAGACCAGGCCGGTGCCTCATGACCGCCGACGACGTCCGCCGTGCAGCGGGGTACGGCGGACGCCCGCCCGCCCTCCAGGTGCCGTGCCCGCATTGCCGTGCCGGCCCCGGTGACCCATGCACCACCCGAGGCCGACGCCGCAGCCAACCGCACCCAGGGCGCATCGCCGCCGGGCCCGACGCGCAGGTGATCCCGATCCACCTGCCGCCTGATGGCCCGTCACCGCCGCCGCTGCCTTGCTGACGCCGAGTCTCATGCCGCACCACGCCGCCCGCCGCAACCCGAGGAGAAGCCCGTGATCGTCACCGCCGCCGAACGCCGCACCCGCATCGCCATCCGCCAAGCCGCACCAGGACTCGGCCTCACCCTCGACGACCGCCAGGTCAACGGCCTCGCGAAAGCCACCGCCCGCGCCGCCGGAGTCGAACGCCCCGCCGTCGACGGGCGCAGCGACCACCGACCGCCACCGACCGCGACGCCGGCCATGGACCGGCCGTCGGTGCGCCCCGAGGACGTCGACCTGCTGCGGCTGGTGGCGTACGGCCTGGACAACGCGCAGATCGCGGAGCAGCTGGGTTGGACGGTGAACGCGGTCAAGGCCCGGTTGGCGCGGTTGTTCCAGTTGCTGGGTGTGGATGGGCGGGTACAGGCGACGGCTGCGGGCTACGAGCTCGGGTTGCTGGGGGCGGCGCGGTGATCGTTTCCGGGCCGATACGCGGACCTCCGGCAGCGAGGCGCAGCCAGCCGCTCTCCCCCGCACGCCGGGCGATGCCCGCCGGAACGCCCCCGATCGCTCCTAGGTAAAACCCAACCCGCAAGAAAGGCCCTTCCTGTGTCACTCCCGATCCCCGGTCGCGATGGAATCCCCGAAAACGCGATCATCCACGGCTGCGGAGCCTGGTGGACCGGCAACGAACGCAGCCACTGCGGCGGATGCCATCTCACGTTCAGCTCGCTCACGTCGTTCGAGATCCACCGCAGGGGACTGACCTGCAACGAGCCCGCCAAGGTCGGTCTCGTCGCCAGGCAGGCCAAGTTCGGCGACATCTGGGGCCAGCCCGGCCCGGACCCCGAGCGAGCCGAACGCCTCGCCGAACAACGCGCAGCAGCCTGACCGCCCGCCCGGCCGTCACGGCGGCCGGGCCCACCTTGGAGCAACCCATGACCGACCCCGACCCCGGCTGCGCGTGGATCCTCGTCACCGGCTCGCGGCTCTGGCGCACCCCCACGCACCGCACCGTCCTGCACGCAGCTCTCGCTGACGCCTGGATCGGCGCCCAGCAAGCCGGCCACGAGCGCCTGACGGTCATCCACGGCGCGGCCTCGGGTGCGGATTCGATGGCGGCGCGCTGGACCCTCGGGCAGCCCGGCGTCCTGGAACTGCCCTACGAAGCCCGGTGGGCTGATCCGTGCGGCGTCCACTGCCAGCCCGGACACCGCCGCAGACGCGCGGACGGCACCTCGTGGTGCCCCGCTGCCGGGGCGTTCCGGAACCAGCGCATGGTCAACGAAGCCTCGCGTCACCTCGGCTCCGTGGTGGTCATCGCTGCCTTTGCGCAGCCGCGCTCGGACGGCACCGCGGACTGCGTCCGGCGGGCGTTGAAGGCCGGACTGCTGGTGCGCAAGATCGGCAGGTGGGCAGCATGAACGGTCGTGTTTCGCTGTGCGGGCGTACGTGTGTCCCGCCTGGTGGCCGGAACGGTTCCGGGCGGGGTGGCGCGCGCGGATCAGATCGCGCGCAGGTCGGACGCGGTGAGCACGCCACGATCGAGCGCTATGGCCACGACTGCCCGGTCGCCGTCTTTGGTCCCTGCGACCAGTGCGCTGTAGTGCTCGCGGTCGGCGGCGGAGAACGCGCGTGTGGCCAACTCGGCGGCCTGCTGGTCCGTCAGTGCGGCCACGGGGTCGGGCTCGCGGGCCGTTGGCGGGGACGGTCGCTCCCGGGGCTCGGGTGCGGGCTGATCGGCCTCCGCCGCCGGGGCTTCGGTCAGCTGCCTGCGCAGGGCTTTGACCTCGGCCCGGAGCGTCTTGAGTTCCTCTTGGCCAGCGTGCTGCGCCTCGTACCACTCGGGTGGGACGAGGTAGCCGGCGGCTTTGCCGTGGCGGGTGATCTCGGTGTGTTCACTGCGGAATTGGCTGCCGTTGAGCAGCTCGGCGAACTGCTTGCGGGCTTCCTCGGTGGTGAGCTTCTGGGCTTTGGTCATGCCTGGAGTGTAAGGGCGGTGAGGTCTGTAAGGAAAGTACGGATTGGTGGGCTGGATTTCCTTACAGACCTTGCGATCATGCCCGTAAGTTCTGTAAGGTTTGTAAGGCAGGGAACGAGGCGGACGGAGTCTCGCTCACTAGCCCAAGGAGCCGACCGTGAACGCAGCCGAAGCCCACGCCGAGAAGATGGCCCGGCTGCGCGCCGAAATCGCCGCCACCAAAGCCGAAACCGCCCGACTCCGCACCGCCCGCAAGGCCATCGAGCGCGCCATCGCCAAGGCAGGCCGCTGATGAACGCCAGCAGCCGCCAGGCCCGCCGCACCATCGCCGCCCGCGCCACCCAGACCCGCGCCCAGGCCCGCATCCAGCGCAACGGCGAAGCATCCCTCTCGACGTACTGCATCAGCGCCGGCCTCACCGTCCGCGAAGCCCGCTCCGTTGCCGGCTCCCTCCGCAAAGCCGCCGTCAAGCTCCAGATCACCGGCCAGCAGCACCGCGTCCACGCCGCTGGCCGGATGCGCGACTGCGCCGTGTACTCCCCGGCCGAGGTCGCCGCGATCGCCGCGAAGTACGCGCCCCGCAAGGCCGCGTTCAAGACCGCCCGCGCCCACCTGCTGCTCGCCGCCTGAAAGGCCACCGCCATGCCGAAGTACCGCGTCCACATGAGCGCCACCGCCACCCAGACCGTCACCGTCGAGGCCGACAACGAAGAGCAGGCCATCGAGCGCGCCCACGACGAGGGCACCACCAGCGTCTGCGCGCAGTGCTCCGGCTGGGGGAAGCAGTGGTCCCTTGACCTCGACGAGTTCGAGGTCGACGAGGACGTGACGCTCCCGGACGGCACGGTCTTCAAGGCCGTCGAACTGGACGACTGACCTCCCTCGCCGCCACCCACCCCGCGCACCACCACCCGAAAGGCCAGACATGACCACCGAGCCCACGCCCATCGCCTATGCCAGCCTCGCCCTGGCTCCACCCCCAGCCCGGGCGTTCGACGCCGAGCGCAGCCGTATCGCCGAGTGGCCGTGGGACATGTGGTGCAACATCTGCCGGATCCGCCCGACGTCGCACCGCACCGAGGCGCAAGCGCTGGAGGCAGCGGACCAGCACGTCGTGCTGTACCACGCCCCGCCAGCCGAGGTGCACCAACTGATGGCAGCAGGCGGCCTCGCCGAGCTCCAGCGCCTCCGCGCCGAGGTGGAGCAGCTGCGCACGGAGCGCGACCACCTCGACGGGCTGTATCAGGACGCCGAGAAGCACGTCGGCGAACTGCTCGGCCTCGACGACCCTGCGGTCGGCCTGAACGCCCTCGCCTGCACGTGTGCCGCCGAGCCCGACGACCGGATGCCGCCGCGTCAGTGCGGTGACGCATTCCTCGACTGGATGTGTCAGCGGGCCGCTGGCCACTCGGGTCGGCACACCGATACGACCGGCGGCCGCAAGAGGACGTGGTCGGACGACGCCGAAGAGCCCACCACCTGACCCCGCCCCGCCCCGCCTAGCCCGCCTGTCCCTGTCTGCTGCGGCCCGCAGCGACCACCAACGAAGGAGCAGCACGTGACCAGCACCAGCGCCGCCTACGCACTCCGCCAGGCCCTGATCACCGCACCAACCAGCGGAGTCGACGCCCGCCACCTGATGAACGCCTACCGCGACGAGATCCTCACCGAGGCCGCCGCCGCGCCGGCCGTCAGCCCCAAGCCGCGCAGCCGCTTCTCCGTGGTCTACGAAGCGCCGGTCGCGAACAGTCACCCCGTCATCGCCGACGAGATCCGCTGCCTCGACTGCCAGTCGATCACCGGCATGGCCGGCGTCTTCTCGCCGACACTCGCCGAGCTGGACGCCTTGGCCGACCGCCACACCTGCCTGCCCCGCTTCCCCAAGGAGAGCTGACCCATGGCCACACCGCCCGTCACCACCTTCGCCGAGACCGCCGCCCTCTGGCACGTCCTCAACCAGGACTACACCGAAGCCCGACGCATCGCCGTGGACATGCTGCCGAACGAACGCCGCGAGTTCGCAGACCAACTCGACCGGCTCCGCAACATGCTCGGCGACGAGTGCCTGAGCTGCGGCCAGCTGACCCCGGACTCGCAGATGGTCACCGTCAACCCTCTCGACCCGAAGACCCGACGCACCCGCTGCAAGACCTGCACCGAGGCCGGCCAGTGAGCGCCCGCCGGTTCTGGTCTGCCGTGTGGGCCGAGGTGAACGGGACCGGGGAGCGGCACCGGACTGCTGTCGCGATCCGCATCGCCGCACTGAACCAGCTCGAAGCGATGATCCGAACCTCGTGCTTCACCCACAACCCGAAGGCCGAGCACGGCTGGATGACCTGCCACTGCGAGGTCGCCGACGAATTCCGCCGCATGGCCACCACGCCGAAGGAGTCCTGATGGACACGCTCACCACCGCCGACGCCGCGATCCCCGAGGGCGGCCGCGCCCTGATCTGTACGGCGTCGACGGCGTGCCCGACCACGATCCTCGGCGTCGACGAGGCTGAGGCCGAACGCATGATGCTGCTCCACACCGTCCAACACCGCACCCACCAGACCAAGGAGACCCGCAATGCCTGAGCCCCTGCCCCTGTCCGATGCCCGCCTCACCGAGATCCGCGCCCGTCACGAGCGCAGCAGCGCGAGCGGCGAGTGGCGGACCCTCGTACAGCACGAGGCCGTCGCCGACCTCTGCGCACTGCTCGCCGAGGTCGACCGGCTGCGTGCCGACCTGGAGTTGGTCGCCGCCGAGCGTGGCCGGTACCTGTTCGCGTGGAATCACGCCCGCGACCGCGCCCAGTCCCTCGCCGCCGACGTGGAGATGCTCACCGCCGAGGCCGACCATCTTCGCGTCCAGGCGGGCACGTTCTTCGCCCAGCGGGACAGCCTGCACAACGCGGTGATCGCCGAGTGCGACGCCATCGTGCAGGAGGTCTACGGCCAGCACGACGAGGACGACGACGGCATGCGTGAAGCCGTCCAGCGGATCCGTGGTGCCGTCGACGCCTGGCGCAAGGACGCTGCTGCTGTGCGGGCGCCGAGCCGTTGATGCGTGACGACATCGTCGCCGCCCTCGGCAACTCCTCAGACCGCCTCGGCATCGTGCTGCGGGTCGATCAGCTGTACGCCCTCGCCGACGACGTCATCACCGAGGTCGCCAAGACCGACCGCCTCATCGACCAGGGCCGGATCTTCCGCGTCATCGAGACGGACTGGATCGACGGCAACGAGGAGCCGACCCCATGACCGACCGCAGCCTGTCCGCCGATATGGCCGCGCACGGCCGCCGCGAAACAGGCCAGCCCGAACCCGCACCCGCACCGCGGTTCGCTGTCGCACTGCGCGGCGCTGAACCCGAATGGGCGTGGGGGTTCGACGACTGGGCCACCACCCAGCGCTTCGCTGCGTTCGTGGCCGCCGAGATCGACCCCGTGCAGATCCTCACCGCACCGTTCATCCAGGACCGGCCCAACCTGCGGTGGCGCGACCCGGTGCAGGAGCTGCTCGCCTGGCGGGAGGCGTCCCGCGCATGGATGACCGAGAAGCCGCTCGCCAACGTCGTGCGCATCGTTAAGGACGGTGCCTAGTGAACCCAGCCCTGCTCTTCACCGTTGCCCTCGCGGCTCTCACTCTGGCCGCCCTACTCCTGCACCACGCCGACAAGCCCCGGAGAAAGCCATGACCGTCGAGCAGTACACCCAAGCCCACACCCCCGCCGTCGCTACCCTGCCGCACTCCGGCATCCCCGAGCAGGACCACCTGCTGGACGAGATGCAGCACCCGGACTCGGTCGAGGCGTTCCACCTGCTGGCTGAGCGCTGCGTGGAGTGCGGCCAGACCATCAAGGACCTCCCGTGAACCACGCCGCTCGTTTCGCCGCCGCCTACGCGGTTCTCACGGCCTCGCACGAGGTCGCCGACCACTGGGTGCAGATCGACGCCCAGGCGACCGCGAAGGGCTTGCCTGGTCCTGCCGGTGCCCAGGCGTGCGCATCGCACGTCGCCACGTACACGGCCACGCAGGGCCTGGCTCTGCTGGCCGCTGACCGGCTGCTGGGGCTGCGCCTCGACTGGCGGCGCGCTGCCCTGGGTCTCGCGGTGTCGGCGGTCACGCACTATGCGGCGGATCGGCAGGCTGGTCACTGGCGTGAGCCGCATCCGCGCGGAGTCGCCCGGCTGGCTGCTGTCACCGGGCATGCGGGCTGGTTGGAGCGTGATCCTGGCTCGCCGTACCTGCTGGATCAGGCGTGGCACAAGGGGTGGCTCGCGGTGGCCGCGGCCGTTGTAGCGGGGGGTGTGCGATGACCGATCAGCGCGACCCGGATGCCCGGCTTGCTGCGTCTGAGGCTGAGGGGCAGGCGCAGCGTGACCGGGCCACCGTCCAGTGGGTGCAGGCGCTGCTGGACTCGTGGTGGGCGCGGCCGATGCAGCCACGGGAGTGCGCCCGGATGCGCGACGAGTTGCAGGCCGCACTCGCCTCGAGTTGCGTCGACCCGGCGGCGACCTCGTGACCGTGCTTGCGTCCCGTGTCGCGGCGGTGCAGCTCCTCGGCCTCGCGTCGTGGGCGGTCATCGGCGCAGACCTGACCGACACCGAAGAACAGCAAGTCCGCGCCGCCATGACCCGCTGGTACTGGTCCGGACCCAACCGGGGCGAACGCCAGGTCCTGCGCCGGCACCGGATCCGGCAGGCCCGTTTCGGGCTCGGCGCCCCGTCCGCGCTGGACGGCCGGCACCGGATCAGGCAGCGCAACCGCAGGAGGCGGAAGTGATCGATGGCCAGTCCCCGTGTGTCGGGACTGGCCATCATCGTTGCGCCATGCTGCGGTCGTCGCCGTGACGGCCCGGGTTGCGCTGTCCACGACGGTAGGGCGAGGGTCTGACAGACTGGCCCTGCTCTCGTGCCACGCACAGCTGCTCGTTAGTCCGAGCCCCGCACCACCCTGGCCCCGTCCGGCTGCAACCGGCGGGGCTGTTCCATGCCCGGCAGCGGCTCTTGGTCGACCTGGAACCGGCGTGCGGCGAAGGCTTCAACCTGGCACTCCGGTCCGGTCCCGCGCCGCCTCGACTCCGGGTCGTGCAGTGGCCGCCGGCATTCCCGGCAGCGCACAAGCGGCTGCTCCCCGGCCGAGGGCTCAGGGAGCAGCGGAAGCTGGGCAGGCACGGCTACACGGACGACTGGAACGCCGCCACCTCAACCTGAGCCTTCTTCTCACCCGGCAGGACCCGCTCACGGACAGCACCGGGCAGCGCGTGGGACTTCGCCAGCACGGTGAGCGGCACACGGCGACGGATGGGCGTGGGGGCGGCCACAGGGGCGGCGACAGGACTCATGACGGCATCGTGACAGAACCGGAGCCCGCCTGTCCGGGTTCCTCGACGTGCTTGCCCCAGTTCAATCGATACGTACACCCCTCACGCGGCTCGTCATAGTCCTTCGGTCCACACACCCACACGTCTCGCGGGCGGCCGTCGCGATCAGCCTCCACATGCACGACGACTCCGCCGACGTTGATCCACCACAACCCGATGCCTATCTGCTCCACGTGCAGGAAGCTCCCGACGACCAGCTCGTCGAACTCAGTGCCCTCGATCAGGTGCGTCCGTGAGTGCGCGCTGTCGGGGTGCTGTCCGCCGAACGCCGGATCAGGGCTGACGTGATGGGACACGTCGTAGCCACCTTCGCGCCTGCCTGGCTCGCGCCCGGCCCAGTGATGGACCAGGAGCCGCCAACGCCCGCCAGGACGCCGCAGACGGGCGCTCACCGCTGCGCCTCGCCTGGTGCCGGATGGCCAGGACAGAGGCGCAACCCCGTCCGCCCGTCTGCTGTGCACTGGTTGCAGTCCTGCGCGTCACCGCCCCACGGCACGGACTCGCCGCCTGTTGCCACGCTGGCGACAGTGGCCGGCGTGCCGTCGGCGTTGACCCACCGGCCGTCAGTGAACCGAATCCCGCAGCAACCGCACGGGTCGGTCACATCGCACCGCTCGCACACCTGATGGTCGTGGAGCACCGGGGCCGTATCGTTCCGTGGTGGCCACGGCTTGCCCTTCCACCACGCCTGCCCTGCAGCATCCACCGCCGGCATCGGCACCGGGTTGCCCTCGATCCACCGCGGCTCATCTGCGGCCGTTGGGGGGGTACGCAACGGGGCGCTGGGCCGCATCCCGCAGCCCTGCCGATACGTGTGCCGCTCGGCGCACGCCTCGGTACACCGCTCCACATTGAGCAGCCACGGCGCGAGAACCGGCTCGCCGTCCACCTGCTCCGCCCAGGCCGGACAGGCGGGGCACGTCAGCGTGACCAACGTCCTCCATCCCCAACCCGATCGCACTGCGCGGACGCTCCGCTGGGCGTTCGGGTGGTGACAGAACACGGGCCCGGCGCCGGGCTTGAACGCCTCCATCGCCGCCGCAGCGACCCTGTCAACTCGTCGGCGAGGTCCTGCAACTCGGCGCGGGTCAGGTCCGGGGCGTCGGTGATCTCGACCGGTTCACCGGCGGCCATCGCCGCATCGATCTCCGCCTCGGTGGATGTGCAGGTGCAGTCGTCCGTCAACTCATCGCAGCCCATGCAGCGCGCCAAGTGGTATGGGAACGGCGGCAACGGCTCACCGCTGACGCCGAGTTGATCCCCGGCACCGCCGATCACGCTGACATCCCACGGCGCGTCGGTGTAGGCGTGGATGTGATCCCCAAGCAGATCGAACGCGGCGTCAACGACCTCCCACGGCACCGACGGCGGAAAGTACGCGCCGATGGTGTAGCCGCGCTCAGCGTGAGCAGCAGCGAAGGAGTCGGGCTGGTCGTCGGTCATGCGGGTGTCTCCTCGGTGGTGAATGCTTCTACGTGCGCGCCGGTGCACAGCGGCACCAGCTTCCCCCTCGCCGCACCCGGCGCCGGGTCTTCGCGCCAGAGCGCTCGGACGCCGCCACAGAGCATGCACCGCAGCGCGCTGGCCCGGACAGTCGTGGAGCCGTCCACGCGGCCCAGGGTGCGCTCGTGGGGCGTCTTCTGGCCGCAGATGCTGCAGTCCTGCGGCACCAGGTCGCGCCCGCACACGGCCCGCGTCTGCCACGGCTCCCAGCTGATCGCGTGCCCGGCATGCTCGGCGGGCAGCTGAGGATCGGTCATGCGGGAGTCTCCTGGCAGTCGGGGCATGCCTTGGCTTGGGGTTCGCCGTAGACCGGATCAAGGCCCTGCGACCAGTCCGGGATCTTGCCGTGCCCGTGGCAGCGCGGGCATGTCGGTGGTGGCGGGTCGAGGGCGGCGGCCAATCGCTCACGCACCCACGGCTGGAGGGCGTCGCTGGCTGCGAACTCCCGGACACGCTGCACCTGCTGCTCTGCCTTTTCGGTGCGCTGCTGCATGCGGGCGAGCTGGCCGGCGAAGTCGTTCTCCAGGTAGTCAAGGACCGTGTCGGCGGCCATCGCCGCGTCGGGGTCGCAGAGTTCGGCATCCCACTTCGACTGGATCAGCTCGGTGAGGTCCGTACGCATCCGCTCGTGAGTCTCGGCGCGGAGGTCGTCCCACTTCTCCAGGTCAGCGCGGGCCTCGTCTCGTTCGTGGGTGGCCGTGTACGCCGCCTGCCGCCACTCGTTCAGGCCGTCGGTCACGACGTCTCCTCCTCGTCGGCTGGCGCCTCGTTGCGGTACGGGCCCTCGGCCGGTTCGACGATGAGCGTGAGCATCGGTCCGACCTTCGGAGCAGGCTCGCCATACGGCCACGCCCCGGAGCCGTAGCTGGCGTAGGACCAGTCCCGTTCGATGACCCGGTAGACGCCGTGCGGGTGCGGCGGCTTCGGCTCGACTCGCCAGTCGGGCTTCCACAGACCAACCGTGTCCCCGATGTCGGGCGGGTTGAGGAACGGCCACTCGCCGTCGTTGAGCCGGCCGCTTGTGGGCCAGAGGTCGTCGTAGCGGAACAGGCCGCCGTCGACGGGGACACGGAGTCGGAAGGTGCATCGGGGAGCGAACCGCAGCAGCTCCCGGGCGAGGTCGGTCACGATGCCTCCTGGGCGGTGTCGTTCGGGCAGTCGAGCAGGCTGCAGAGCCCGGTGCGCTGGTGCTCGCCTTGGTGGCGTTCGAGGGCTTGGCGGCGCATGCACGCGGTGTGCTGGGCGAGGTCGGCATTGCGGGCCTGGAATCCGGCTGGCCCCCAGCCGGACCAGGACTGCCACGGCCAGATCCGGCGGCGACAGGACACACAACGCCTCACCGGCCTGCCTCCGTCGCCTCATCTGCGAGCCGCGCCAACGCCTGCCGTAGCCTGCGCCCGCTCAGCGGAATCTCGAACCCGGCCGCCTGTAGCGGCCCCTGCGGGTTGGCGGCCATCCATAGCGCCACAAGCGTCGCGTCGTCCCGCTGGCGGGCCGTCTGGCGCTGCGCACGGGTGCCGTGGGAGCGGAGGCGGAAGCGGGCCAGCAGGTAGCTCCAGGCGAGGATCACTGCCCCTCCCCGCCGTGCAGCACGAGTTCCCGTACCTGGCAGCCGTGCACCAACTCGATCCGGCTCCCGTCCGCCGTGGCACGGTCGAGCAGGTCGTACAGGGTGATGGCCCGGCGCACCGTCTCGGTGATGGTGACGCCTGCCGGTTGACGCAGGAGCACGGCGGCCGTGTCGGCGTTGATGAGGCAGCTCAGGCGCGTCACCGGCTGGCCTCTCCGTCGCAACAGCCGTGCCCGCCCGCGCACTCGGGGCAGTCACAGGTGCAGGTGACGGTGTACGGCATCACCTCGAAGTCCCTCGCCTTGATCTTCGCCATGCGCCCGTCGGGGTGATGGAAGACGATGCCCTCGCAGCCGGCCTCTTCGTGGAGGCGCAGGACGAGCGCCCGGATCGCCCCGAAGGACCGATCCGGAGCCTTGATGATCGGGGCGTTGCGGTGCGACAGGACCCAGTGCTCATCGCGCCGCTCCGGGTTGCCGTTGATCTTCGGGCCGACGAGCTCATACGTGCCCGGCCTGAGCGGCGCGGGCGGGTGGTCGCCCCAGTTCACGGCCTCGGCGTGGAACTTCGCGAACGCGGACTGCTCGATCGGCTCCCAGCCCATGACCTTGTGGGTGACCGGATCGGTCGTCACCGGCATGTAGTTCGCGGGCATGGCCTTGCCTGGCCTCACCTCGCGCCGGGCCCACCACTGGCCGTCCTCGTCGAGGCGGACGCATGTGCCGTCGTACTTCCTGGTCGCAGTGCCTTCCCCGTTGAGGACCCACTGGCAGTCGGGGTTGACCACGGGCAGGACGTGCGCCCGGTCGTCGGGGTCGCGCTTGAAGACGGTGGGGATCTTGCGCATAGTGTTGTGCTCCTACGTGGTGGTGGTGCCGCCCGGCAGGCCCAGGCGGCAGACGGTCAGGTCGTTGACGTGCGGGCGCATGTGGCCCAGCAGTGGTCGGTGAGCAGTTCGATGCTCTCCGGGTCGATGCGACCCGTAGCGCTCGCGACGAAGCGGATCACCGCGTGGACGGCGGTCCGGTCGAGCAGGCGCGGCGCTGGTTCCGGCTCGCGGTCGAGCAGGGCACGCCACTCCGGGATCAGCTCAAAGTCCGGCACGTTGGCGAGGTCGGTCGGCGGCTTCGGCTCGGGCGCGGCGGTGGGCTGCGGGTGGGTCCATGCGGCGATGAAGCGGGCGCGGTCGTCATCGCTCATGGAGTCCGGGAACGTGACCGCGCACGCGGGCCCCTCGGGCAGCAGTGCGGCTATGCCGGTCCACATGAGGGCGTGCTCGTGGGCGCGCTGACGCCACTCCTCACGGCTGGTCCGCTCGTGCCTGTCAGCATCCTGCGCCCACTCTGCGGCCTTCGCGGCGGCTTCCTGGCGGGTCGTCACGATGCTGCCCCTTCCGGTGTGGGCTGGCTGGCCTTGCGCTTCTTCCGCGCCATGAGGGCCCCGATGGCGAAGTTCAGGCCGGGCGCACGTTCCGAGTCCGGGGCCAGGAGCCAGAGCTGGTGGAGGCTGGTGATGGCCTCCTCGATTACGGCGTTGTGGTGGGTGTCGGCGAGGTGGATGGCGGACTCGGCGGTGTACGCGCCTTCCTCGCATAGCGCGTCGATCAGGTCATCGCGGGCGGTGGTCATCACGGCTCCTTCGGGTTGGCCGCCCGGCCGGGAAACCAGACGGCAGCAGTGGGCGGGGTCAGGTGTTGGCGCGGTACGTGAGCCGGCTGCCGTCCCGGTCGCGCAGCAACTCGCCGGCTTCGACCAGCTGGTCGAGGAGCGGGTACAGGCGGCCGGGCCTGAGGTGGCACTTCTCGCCGATCTCACGCGCCTGCAAGCCGGGCCAGATGCGGGCGCAGAGAAGAATCTCCTGCCGCAGCCGCTCGTTGGTGTCGTGGATCGTCTGCCCTACCCAGCAGGCGAGGCACAGGACCCCGGCCACGATGAGCGCCACATCACCGGCCGTCCCGTACCAGTGGCGGCTGAGCATGTCGCTGACGCCGAGGGAGACGGCGAACCCGCCGAACGCTGGCGCCCAGCGGGCGAGCTCGCGGCGGAGGCGGGTCAGCCTCGGCAGGCGGTCAGCAGCCACGCCGGCTGCTCCTGCAACGGCGTCAGGCCGAGGGTGGCCAGGGCGGAAGCGAGACGATCGTCTGCTACCGCACCGGACTGGACGAGAAGGCCACCCGGCGTCACCTGCGCCAGCTCACCCAGGTAGGCCTTGTACGTCGCGACCGACAGGAACAGGTCGGAGAACTCGTAGCCGCCGATCTCGAACGTGACTGCGACCCTGGCGCGCGCCTCTTTGCGGCGGGCACGCCATGCGTCGGGGTCTTCCTCGTAGCCGGTGTCCTCGAATCCGGCTGCGGCGAGGAGCCGGTCCTCGGCCTTGTCCTGGAAGTCGTCGTCGTCCTCGCCGAGCCAGTCGAGCTTGAGGCCGTACTCGGGGCTGTCGTCGTCGTGGACTTCCTTGACGAGCCAGCCGTCGTTCTCGTTGCGGAGTCGGTAGCCGTAGATCAGTTTCGCGCTGGTGCTAATTCCCATGGGTGCTGCTCCTTCGGTCTGCCGCGGACCAATACCCGCAGGCGGCGGTCAGGGGGGTCAGGCGGCGGGGGCGTCGTCGGGTTTGGGACTGGCGTCGATCATTCCCTGGACGATGTCGCGGGCCGATTCCCAGCCCAGCCCGTTCCGCAGCGACCGGTCCTCGATCGCAGCCAGGACCAGGCGGAGTGTCCGCAGCCGGTCCGCGTCGATCAGCGGCCCGCTGTTCGCGTCGGACCAACCGGCCCGCTCGAACGCCGGAAGCCAGGCTTGCAGCTCGCGTTCGCACTCGGCGCGCTCGCGGGCGTTAAAGCCGACGTAGTCCGGGCAGGGGCGCTTGTGCAGCCACTCGTACTCGACTTCGAGACGGGCGCGGGTCAAGGTTTCGATACGCGGGTCGGTCATGGTGGCCTCAGATCTTGTCGGGCTGGTCGTAGGCAGTGCGGCGGACCTCTGCGAGGTGCCGGGCGGTGCGTCCGGCATTGAGGACCGTCGGCTTCTCTCCCGACCCCCCGCAGGGCGGGTTGCCCTCGCGCCGGGTCCAGCCCCGCTTCCAGTGCTGGCGCACGGTGCCGTCCTTGTTCAGGCGCACATCCCGCTTGCTGCAGCTCGGGCAGGTTCCGTAGTCCGGGGTGCCCTGGCCGGCGTCGGGGATGTCAGCGGATCGCATCCCGGGGCCGACGTCGATGGCGTGGCACGGGCTGAGGTTGGAGTGGGCGTCCTTCCCGCAGCCGCAGCGGATCCCGTTCGGGCCGTAGGTGATGCCCGCGTCGTTCGTGGTCATGAGGGTTCCGTTCGTGAGGGTTGGGGCGGGCAGGGGTCAGGTGCTGCGGGCGATGGTGCGCGGCGGGTGGTATGCGATCTCGACCAGGCGCGCGCCGATCCGGTACTTGTCGCTGTAGTCCCGGAAGTACACCCGCATCTCCTGACAGGCAGGACAGCGGTTCGCGTTGAACCGGATCAGCGGATGCCCGGGGCCGGCGAGCCCGAACGCGAGCATCGACGGCCCGGGATGGTCGCACTGCGGGCACCCGTTGAGGTCCCCGTTGCGGGAGCACAGGATCACCGGCGCGGCCTCCCAGGGACGCCACGCGATCGGCTCACCCTCGTACTCGGCGGGAAGCTCCGGGGCCACAGCCTGCGCAGCGAGCTGCTCCGTGAGGCGGGCAACCTCGGCTCGCAGCTCCTCGACCTCGTTCACCACGCCACCTCCATCTCCGTGTACTGCGCCTCGACAGCGGCCAGCAGGTCGGCGTCGGGAATCCACAGGCCGAGGCGTCCCTTGGCCGGGATCGGGCGCGGCAGCGGGCGCACGTCCGACAGCACCCAATGCCAGCAATCCTCGAAGCCCCACGGCGCGCAGCACCCCTTCGCTGCCTGGTGGCAACCGACCAGGTCGGCGACTGCGATCACTGCGCCACGGACATCCGGACCGGGCCAGACCCCAGCGATGACGACCGCCTCCCGGTCGCCGGTCAGACCGGCGTGGATCAGCACCTTCCCGGTGTAATTGGTGCGCCGACTGCGGTTCTCGGTGCGCTTCTCACCGTGGGCGATCGCGTCGGCCCAGGGCTGGCGGATCGTCAGGGCTCGGATCTCGGTCACGGCTCAGTCCTCCCCAGCGCCACGCTCGCGGGGGCAGATGTGGTTGCAGCCGGGGCAGGGCCAGGTCACGCAGTGGTCCTGCATCGCATGCCACGCACCATTGCAGTTGCAGGCGTGAGGGTTGCCCGCATCCGGGGACACGCGGCCCTCGTTGTTGGCGTCCGGCCGGCTCGCGGGGAAGCCGTACACGGCGGCGTTCTCCGGCACAGGCAGCCGGTAGTGCTCGTCCTCGCGGGCCTCCCAGACGGACACGGTGAGCGGCCCGGTGTAGTACGAGTGCCCGACCCGCGCGTCCCGGGCGACTTCGATCGCGAGCGCGGGCACGTCGTCGACGGTGAGGTCGGTCCGGGTGCCGTAAGTGAGGCGCCAGGTCTCGCCGGGGAAGGCTTCGCGCGGGTGCTCGATCGCGTACACGAGCGTCGTGGTCGAGGGTTCGGTGTCGGGCATGAGGGTTACCTTTCATGGGAGTTGATCCGCATTTGGGCTGGTTCTATGGTCCCGCGTTTGACGGTCCGTCCGCTAGCGTTCGGCCACACTCCCCGCCCGCAAACCCGCAGGTCAGCACGTGTTTTGGGCCACAGTGGGCGGGCGGGAGCGGGTTACGGCTTCCACTCCTCGCGGTAGCCGGGATGGTAGGCGTAGGGCGCGGCGAGGTCGCGCAACTCCGGGCAGTCCTTCAGTGCGACCAGGTACGTGACCGTGCCGTCGCGGTGCCTGTAGGCGTGTGCGGCGCAGTAGGACGGCATCGCCAGCTCTTCGCCGCCGGGCGCAGGCGCGTGCCGTGCGATGATCCGCCGCTTGGACGCCAGATCGGCGCGAACCTGGTCCGGCGTGGCAAGCGCGACGACGTACTCGGCGGCGGCCTGCTCCATGCCCCGGGCAACGGTCCAGCCGTCAGCCTGACCGTTGGCGATGCCGATCCGCCAGCCGCTCATGTCAGAGGGGAAGGCGCACCAGATGTGCTCGATGACCTGCTTCCTCATGTGCCACAGGCGCTTCTCTTGCTCGCCGAGGCGGGCGATCACGAACTCCCGCAGGTCATCGGTCACGTCAGTTCCTTCGGGTCGTCGATCCAAGTAGTCCCGTCGCCATGCGAGAAGGGGCAAGGCAGTGGGACGACTTCAGCGACGTCGGTCCACTCGCGCAGTTCTGCGATGTGCTGGGAGCAGTCGTGGACGTGGCCCGCCTGATTGTGGAATCGGGCAGCGGCCACAGCGGGCTTCGGGCATCCGGTCCGGCTGCACGGCCACTGGGTGGCGGGCTCGGCAAGTGTGGGCTCAACGGCGGTGTCGGTCATGGTGTCTCTCTTTCGTTCGAGGGTGGATTAGAAGATGGCGAGCTGCTTGACCGGCCGACGGGCGGCGAGCAGGGCGCGGCACGGTTCGCAGGTGCACGTCCACCAGCAGAGCCGGTCTGCGTAGTGGACCTCGGGGTAGCCGGGCCGGCCGAAGCCGTCCTTGCCGATGAAGAACCCGGCACCGCCGCCGTCGTGCCAGCGCTCCCGACCGGGCAGGAGGCTCAGGCACTTCGGGTGGTCGCCGTGCTCGCAGGCCCCGCACAGGGTGACCTCGCACCAGCAGAACCGCAGATGGATCTGGTCTGCTATGCCCGGAGGCAGGACGTGGTCGCGTATGAAGTCGGCGACCAGGGCGGGCATCAGCAGGTTGTCGGCGGTGACGGGCACCGGCTTGCCGCGCTTCATCAGGCGGCCTCCGCGATGACCCACATGCGGGTCGCGTTGCCGTTGAAGCTGACGCGTCGTCCGTCGGCGGTGTAGCCGGTGGCGCATCCGCCGGCCTTCTCGACCCGGGCCACGGTGACCGGGACGCCGGTCGGGGTGCGGCGGTCGCGGGTCGGGATCAGCCGCTTGGTGTCGGTGACGAGCACCTGGAACGGGGTGGCGACGCCCTTGAGGGTGCGCCACTCGGGCTCGGCACCCAGGCCGAGGAGGTTGCGGACCGCGACCAGGGCCTCGTCCTGGGTGGCGTGGAAGGAGACGGCACCGTTGCAGCGGGCGGCGTACCGGCCGCGGCTGGCGATGACGCCGTGCTCGTCGAGGATGTCGGCGACGATCTCGCCGTTGAGCAGGACGTCGGTGATGTCGGCGTTGATCTCGTCCTGGGTGGTGGTGAGGTTCGACATCTTCGACTCCTTGGCTGTTCGCGTCCCTTGTTTGTACTTACAGAATGCTCCCCCGACGCCCCCTTGTCAAGCAGTATCCACAGACGGGATGCTATGTTTGTAAGTACAGCAACGGAGGAGGCGACCATGGCAGGACGCAAGACCGGCATCACACCCGTCCGCAACGTCCGCGTACCCGACGGGCTTTGGCACGCCGCCCAAGCCAAAGCCGCCGAGGAAGGCGTCACGCTGACGGACGTGATCCTCACCGCCCTGCACCGGTACGTCTCCACGCCACCCAAGCCCGCCAGCCCCGACGGCTGATCAGCCGTGCGCCATGTCCTTGAAGCGGCCGTCAGACGGCGATGAACAGTTGCGGCAGGTCAGCCAGCGCGGTACGGACATCGCGGTGACGCTGACGACGCAGGTGCTCCGCGTGGACGGCTGCGTTCATCGCCTCTGCGAGCTGGCCATGACTCAGGCCAAGCTGACCGATCTCCGCATCCATGGCGGTCCGCACGTCGGCGAACCCCTCCAGCGCCTTGGCCGTATCGGCACGGCGCTCGGCAATGTGCTCCGGCGTGACTGGCATGCCGTACCGCATCCCCGACTCCAGCATGCCTTCAAGGAGGCGCTCCGACGCGTCAGCCTCCTCCTTGGCGTCGATGGCTCGGGCCATAGAGGGCGTCACTTTCGCCCAGACCGGGAACCCGTACGGACTTCCCATGGGCTGCCCCTCGGCGCGCCGGCCGAAGCGACTTCGGCCGCTCTCGTCGATGTCGACGGGGCAGTCATCCGTGCGACCGTGCATCCACTCCCTCACCTGGCTGGCGAGGTACTGGCTGGCCTCGACCGGTACATGGGCGTGCCCGTCCGATCCCTTCCATTCGAAGCCTGGCTTCGTATCCACCCTGGCGCGGAGTAGGTCGTCGCCGTTCTGCCAGACAACGTGCAGGTGCGGGTTGCCGCTCTCGCACTTGTCGGGGTGGTAGTTGACGTAGCCCCAGGGGACGCCGTTCAGGGTGCCGTCGTCCGCGACGAGCTGCTCCTCGCGGAGCTGCCGGAACACCGCGAGGGTCACCTGCTTGCCGCTGATAGTGAGGGTCTTCACCTGAACCGAGGCCGTGGTGATGGTGGCGTTGTGGACGGTGAGCTGCTTGGGCATGTGGTGCTCCTTCAAGAGGCTGACTGGGATGGGCGGCACCGCTCGAGCGCGTGTGCCCCGAGGGACTTATTTCGCTTTTTTCACTGCCTTCGGGAGGTAGTGAGTTGAATCAGGGGGAGCAGATGGATACGGAGAGTCAGAAGTAGTTACATATAGTTATAGTTACTGTTCAAAACCGTATTTAGGGCCCTGGTGAAAGAACCCAGACTTCAACTCACTACCTACGGAGGACGGTGAAAAAAGGGAAACAAGTCGCTCACTCCCCCGCCCACACCGACGGATGCACCGCGAACCGAGGCTTCGGCGGACGACCACGCGACCCAGTAGCACGCTCAGGCGCAGGCACCGCCGACACCCAGTAGCGCTCTTCGAGCACAGCCACCGCCGACTCGACGCTCGAGGCATCCGAGCACCACGACCGACCATGGAGCGCCCGCTGCACCTCCGCGACCGCGAACACCTCAGTCCGCGTCGACCGCAGCCACTCGAGGATGTCTCGAGCAGGCCCCAGGCTCGAGCGCCGCTGACCCGTCATCAAGTCCGCCACCAGCCGCGCGTGCGCCACCAGATACGGCACCAAGGCGATCGCGTCATCCATCGCCGCCCCGCCCACCGTCATCGACGCCGGCTCGGCGAACAGCTCGAGGACCGACGCGATCCGCAGCACCTGCCCCGGAAGCTTCTTCGCCCAGCCCTCCACCGACGCAAGGTCACCGGTCTCAGCGTGACGCGGCTCGAGCTCGAGCCAGAACGAGCGGAACGAGTCCGCCGCCTTGGGGTCCAACTCGAGCGTGCGCCGCTGCTTGTCGGCCCAGATCCGGGCGACCATCGTCTTGATGCTCGACTCGTAGGCGTCCTTGACCGTGTCGCTGATCTTCTCGGAGTCGTAGTCACGCAGGCCGACCCTCGAGGCAGGCATCGCGAACAGGAACCGTCCCATCAAGCCGCGCTCCTCGAACACCGCCGCCGACTTCCCGAGGCCGGTGAGCAGACCCGGCTGCGCAGCGAGGCCGAGCGTCAGGTTCGGGTGCTCGAGGATGACCGAGCGTCCCTTGCGGTTGATCGGGTGCGGTTCCTGGTTCCAGCTCTTGAGCGCGATCTCCGGGTTCGCCGTCCCCGACGAGTACCGCCCGGCGATGTTGCCGAGGAAGCTGCCCTCGGTTGAGAGGATCGCCATGCGGTCGTCCTGCTCGAGCATGATGTCCGCCAGGGCCTCCGGTGTGGTGTCGTCCGCGAGCATCTGAGGCATCACCGGAGCCTCGCCGAGCATCGCAAGCTCGTCCTGCGCCATCTTCATCTGCGCCTTGGCCGTCTCCATGCCCTTCTGGTCGAACGCCTTGACGAACCTCGCCTCCGCGCCTTTGATGCGCGCCTCGGCAAGGTGCCGCTCGGTAGCGTCCTTGCTGATCGACTCCTCGGCCTCCTTGCGCCTCGAGGACTGCGCCCGGTACAGCGGACCAGCCATCAGCGACAGGGCAGGCGACTTCATCTCGCCCGGCGCGGCGACAGGCATGGTGTACAGAGTCACGACCTCGATCCAGTCCGGCTTCGGACTGACCAGTCGTCGGCCGCCGATCGCGGCAGAGGCAACCGCCAAGCCCAGGAATGCGGGCAGGTCGACCGGGACCTGAAGCGACGTGGACACGGCCTGCGCCATCTCCCCGATGCCGCCGAGCAGCCCGGCGTCGAGCGCGGGCGGCGGCGGGTTCTCGAGCGGAAGCGGGTCCGGCCAGCGGCCACCACTGGGCAGCCGCGCGGTACCGGGAACGGAGACGAGCCGGGACTCCTCGAGCTTCTCGTTCACAAGTCGGCGCAGCGTGCTGGCTCGCACGGCCTTCTCCGTCAGTGCAACGCCGAGTTGGCCGAGCAGGTCCGCGAAGGGGCGCAGCTCGCTGGCGACGAGCATCTCTTCGGCGTAGTAGCCGACGGTCCCGCCGGTCACCGGCGCGGTGGCCAGCTTGAGGAAGAAGTCCCGGTCGACGCGCGCCTTCGTAGTCTCGAGGCGCTTGAGGATCGCGGCCGGCTCGAGCGGGTCTCCGGCGCGGGCCTGGTCGGTGATGGCGTCCCAGATCGCCCGCTCGGGGTCGAACGGGAAGTCGGCGCGCTGGAGCAGCGAGGCGGCTTCCGGGTAGGCGGCGGGGCTGGCCATGACGCCCGCCAGGACCATGTGTTCTGCCTGGCGGTCGCGTGGGACCTCGAACCGGGGTGACGGTTCGTCTTCGGGGTTGTCGTTCCAGGTCACGCGGGGCTCTCTCAGGTCGCGCCAGTGGGAGGTGCTACGCGGGGATCTGGTTGCGGTTCAGCCAGGCGATGAGGTCGCGATGCTTGTAGCGGACGTGGCCTGAGCGCCCGGGGCTGAGCTTGGTGTAGGCGGGTCCGCGGCCTTCGCTGCGCATGGTGGCGAGGGTGCGGACGGTGAGCTTGACGACCTGCGATGCCTCAGCGGGCTTGAGGAACTCGTCAGGATCTGTAGCTGCATGGACAGGAATAGTCACTGATCTCTTCTCTCGCAACATAAGCCACTTCCTAACAAGAAGTGTACACCTCCATGCGACTGCATTCCACAAGTAGCGATGGCCGACTGCGTAGATCGCGTGGAAGACTGCCAATGTGGAAGCACATGGAGCGCGCAGAGAATCGCGGCAGGTCAACGGCGTCGGCCCCAGCGGCATGACCGTGGCCCGCAACGTCGCGCGCCTCCGCAACGCTCGAGGACTCACCACAATCCAGCTCGCCAAGCTCCTCGAGGACGCCGGCCGACCCATCACCGCCTCGAGCATCACCAAGCTCGAGCTCGGCCAACGCAAGGTCGACGTCGACGACCTCATCGTCATCGCCCTCGCCCTACGCGTCAGTCCGACCGCGCTCCTGCTGCCGCCGACCGCAGACCAGCACGACTCGACCCCCATCACATCGGCCGGCGAGATCGGCGCAGACATCGCCTGGAACTGGCTCCTCGGCGAACGCCCGCTCGAGGACGACCTGCCCGCCGACGACGACGGCGAAGTGTGGAACGACTTCCAGACCTGGTCCCGCCCAGCTGGTCGACGTGCCTATCGCGCGACAGTCGGCATCAGGGCGACGGGGCGCACAATCGCCGGGTATCTCAAGGCGGCTGGCACGGATGACGTTGATGAGGTCGCCCTCGGCGATGCTGTCCGTAAGAGTCTCTCCCAGCCGGTCGACGACCTCGAGCCTCCCGCCGACTAGCCCGCCTCGCTCGCCCCGCCGCGCTGGCTACCATGGCGGCGGCGCGCACCGGCTACGAAGGGGCTGGGGCGCGCCACACAGGTGCCATCCTGGGGACGTGACCGCCACCCTCGCCGCGAACGTCGGCCCCGTCAACGCACGGCCCGGCACCCCGCTCCACGACACCAACTGGATCATCACCCTCACTGAGCCAGTCCCCGACGACTCCCGCGTCTTCATCGGCGACAGGAGCCACGGTGAGATGTGCCTCGTAGAGACCTGCACCGGAACCGGGCCCTACGTCTGCCGGATCACCTACCGCATCGGACGGGCCTACATGGCCGGGACGCCCGTCAGGGTGCTCACAGACGCCGAGGCACAGACGACGTGACCGAGCAGCCCGCCCCGACCTACCCGACCGGCTACACCATCGGCGTCTACCTCCCGCCCGAAGCCAGCGAGGCGGACGTCGACGCGCTCACGACGGCAATCGCCGACGCCGCCTACAACCACACGGTGCGCTGGGATCCGGAGGTCGTGGGCCTGCCCGGGGATCCGCTCGGGGCCGTCGACGGGCAACCTCGGGCATGACGTGTTGATACCTTCAACTAGTCATCGCGACAACGAAGGCCCGGCACCTGGGGTGCCGGGCCTTCCGCGCTGTGGCGGCCACCTGGTTATAGGCGCGGCAGGGATGGTTGCCCCCGCGGCGGAGGAAGATTCTTTAGCCGAGTTTCGCCAGCGGTGACCGCTGCCCCTTGCCCAATCCGCGCAGCTGCTCCCAGTCGACCTTCCTGCGCTTGCCCGGGATCGCATCCACGTCGCCGCCGCGGTAGATCGGGACGTCCACCGCCCCGGCCTTGCTGGTGCCGAACTGGACCTTCTGCCAGTCCTTCGGCTTGATCCAGCCCAGGCGCACGATGTGGTCCCAGTCTGACCGGCGGATCCGGAGCCGGGCCGCGGACTGGTCCGGGCCGAGCGGTGTCTCCTCGGCCAGCAGATCCCAGATGTTCTTCCGCAGGCACAGCTTCGCGACCTGCGCCGGGTTGACCTCGCACGGGCTCCACGACAGCCGCAGCAGCAGCCCGCGAGCGACGAAGCGCTCGACCGTCCACGCCTTAACGTTCGGCCGGCCCATCGGCGGATTCGGAATGCCCAGTGATGCGGCGATCAGGTCGGCGGCCCTGCCCGCGGTGACCGGCTCCGGCAGGGCCTTGCGCATCTTCGCCGGGTCCATGGCCTCCACCGTGGCCCGCAACCACGTCTCCTCGGACGCGTCCGGCGGCGGGATCAGCTTCGCGTGCCGGGCCCACGTGAACTGGGCGTCCGACACGTGCAGCAGCTTCGCTGCCTGGAACGGGTGGTACTCGGCGAGACGACCGCGCGCCATGGCTACTCCTTCGGTTGGGTGACGTGGCCGAAGGTGACACAAGATCTGAAAGCGTGTCAATACGCTCATATGCAGATCAATTGGACACGCACACCCCTACTGCGGGCGCGCGAAAAACGCCCCCGATCGACGTGATCGAGGGCGCTTCCGTGGGTCCGGCTACTCGGTCGGCGGGTCGGTCTTCCGGTTCAGATGCACGCCATGCACTGGGTTCCGGTTGCGGAAGTACTCCTCGATCGGCGGCCAAGGGATCTGGAAGTACGGGCCGAGCTTCTTCCAGTCCTCACGCGGAACGGGCCAGCGAGGGTCGGTCTTCGAGAGCTGGCTGACGCGCTCCTTGCTCATCGTCCGCGCGTACCCCAGTTCGACGACGCGTCTGGCGATCTCGGCAAGGGTCACCAACTCCTGCACCTCCCTCTTCGCGGCTGGCTCATTTGCGGGCACGCCGACATTGTCTCCCATGACCTTGACCTCAAGTCAATATCAGTGCTTCCATGGAAGCACGCTCTTCCGACAGAGAGCGGCCCCCGTCTCGTGGTTTCTGAGGCAACGAGGCGGGGGCCTTAGAGCAAGCCTGTGACCTTGACGGGAAGGCAAGCCCATGGTTTCGCATGGTACAGACGTGACGACAGTTCGGACAGATCCACCGCGCACCGGCACGGTGACCACGCTGCCCCGCCGTACCCCGGGCGCGTCCCTCCGCCCCGTCCCCGGCCCGACCGCGCGGCGTCCCCTCGTGGCCAGCTTCAACCGCGGCGCCTACGACAAGGCCTTCGGTCGACTCCAGCCCCAAGGCGACCGCATTGGCCAGCCGCACGCCAATCGGGCCTTCGGGCAGGGCGACGACTGGGACAACCGCCGCGTCATCCCCCTGCCTGTTCCCGGCCAGCGCGGACCCAGCGGCGGGAGCGCGGCATGAGCAGCCCCGACTGGCTGTACGGCCCCAACGGCGAACTCGCCCGACGCGCAGCCGAAGAAGCCACCGCCTGGGAACCCGGGGTGATCGCCCGCTATCTCACCGTCGCAGGGTCGTTCGACGGCCGCACGACCGTCGACGTCAACCAGACCCAGGAAGAAACCCGCCGCCAGCCGACCCTCTCGGGCGTCGACAAGGACGTTCGCTACGCGGTCTGCACGGCCACCTGCACCGGCTGCGGGGAGACCAAGAAGACCGAAACCATCAAGTCCGACTGGGGCCGCACCGAGGACTCACGAACCCTCCAGGGCGCCAAGGACTGGGCCCAAGCCCACGCCAGCACCTGCCGCGCCATGCCCAAGCCCGGGAGCCCGGCATGAACGGCGACCGCGCGTTCGGCATCACCCGCGAGCAGATCCGCGGCCAGCTCGCCCTCGACGACTCCGGCGAACCGCGTGAGCGGATGGACCCGCCCGAGCCCGACAACTACTGCGCCGTCTGCGGCTGGACCGGACTCGCCGGCGGCCGCTGCGGGTGCGACGACGGCGTACCACGCTGCTGAACGGCAGCCCACTCGACCAGCCCGAACCCGAGGAGAACCCGCCATGAGCAAGCACCCCCAGTCCACCCGCACCGAAGCCGCCCACGTCTCCGCCCAAGCCCTCGCCGACCTCAACAACAACCCCACCCCCCACAACGCCGCCGCCCACGACTTCGCCCTCTCCGTCGCCGACCTCGTCGGCACCACACCCGCCGACCACGAAGCAGCCAGCCGCGGCAAGTAGCCGCCCACAGACGGCGGTAGGCGTTGCCCCCGCGGCGCCTACCGCCCGGCCACCCGCCCACGACCGAAAGGCCCGACCGTGACCCAGCCCACGCCCCAGCCCCAGCCCGACATCGAACACCCCACCGACACCCAAACCCGACAGCCACTCGACGAGGTCTAACCCACACAGCCAGCCCCCGGCCCAGCTGTCGACAGGACAGCCGGGCCACCACCGACCAGCGAGACGAAGGAACACCTCATGGGCCTGTTCAGCAAGAAGTCCACGTCCGACTCGTCCGCCGCGTCCATGCCGGACCCCGTCGCCGACCCCGAGGCGTTTGATGCCTGGGCCGCCCAGCTCGCCAAAGAGACGGCCAAGGACGACAACAACGGCACCGGCATCGTCAACACCGGCGCCATGAGCGGGGTGCAGAACAACCCCGGGGCCGTCGGCGGACGCCAGGTCAGCAACGGCCGCGTCAACCGAGACCGCGGCTGACCGCCACCCAACCGAACCCCACCGACCGGAGGACAGAACCGTGACCGCGCCCGACAAGCACGCGCCCGCCGCGTCCCCGGACACCCTGCGCCGCCTCGCCATCGCCGCGGTCATCGCCACCGTCATCCTCACCGGCATCGCGTTCTGGCTCTCCTACGAACACCTCCACGACGTCGCCCAGCGCTACGGACTCAGCGGATCCCGCGCCTGGGCCTGGCCCGCCACCGTCGACACGTTCATCGTCATCGGCGAAATCCTCATCCTCCGCGCAGCCCTGCGCTACCTCACCGACCGGACCGCGATCTTCCTCGCCGCCACCGGATCCCTCGGCTCCATCGCCCTCAACGTCGCCGGCGTCGGCGGCAACGCCGCGGCCATGACCTACGTCGTCGCCGCCGTCCCGCCCGTCGCCGCACTGCTCGCCTTCGGGGCGCTGATGCGTCAGATGCAGGGCGCCCTGTCGAAGGCAACCGTCGACGACTCGCCTGTTCCGTCGGCGACGGATCGGCCCGTTCCCGTCGTCGGGAGCAGCGTCGGTTCGACGCTTTCCGTCGCGTCGGCAGCGCCGCGAACCGTCGACGAGACGACGCGTTCCGTCGCGACAGCTGCGGCGCCAGCCGTCGACGGATCGGCCCCTTCCGTCGATACTTCCGTCGGCCTTCCCGACGCTGCCGCCGTCGACGGAAACACCGTCAAGCCGTCGACGGCCCGCCGTCAGAAGCCTGCCCGTTCCGGCGTCAGGAAGAAGGCGCCCCGTCGCTCCCTCGACGAGTGGGTGCCCCTCGCCGGGCCGATCTTCCACGCCGAGTTCCAGCGCCTGCGCCGCCAGCCGACCGCGAACGAGTTCGCCCAGGCGATCGAAGCAGCCGGGCACGGCTCGGTGTCGGACACCACGGCGAAGACGATCCGGGCGGAGATCCTCGACCGCGCGGACGTTCCCGCCTTGAGTGAGGAGGGGCGGTGAGAACGGTGTCGTCGTCGTGGACGACTACGACGACGACATCCCTCCCCAGCCCCTCGCGTGGCGCCTGACCTGCCCCTTCCCTGGGCGACGACGACAACGACGACTACGACGACATCGAAGGAGCCACCGTGGCGGACACCCAAGCACCGCCCGCACCCCCGCCCGTCCAGACCCTGCCGCCTGTCCCCGTGCACGTCACAGCGGGATGGGCGCAGCCTGCTGCTCCCACCGAGACAAAGCCCGCCACTGAGCGTGCGCCTCGGCGTCGAGGCGTTCCCGCTGGCCCCGCCCTCGCTGCGACGGGCAACGCCGCGGCCCTGACGGTCACGAGTGCGTTCTACGCCGGCGGCTGGCCTGCCCTCGCCGCGACGGGTGCCGGTCTGGTGGCGGCCGGTGGCGCGTCGGTGGTGAAGCGTCGGGCGACGGTGAAGCGTCGGAACCTGTCGACGGCGGCGAGCCGCTCGGCGAAGGGCGGCGGATGGACGCTTCCGTCGACGGGCTCGGCGGGGCGCTCCGGCGGCGGGGGCTCTACGCCGCGCGGCAGTTCCGTCGGTGGCGGCCGTGGCGCTGGCGGCGGGTCGCAGTCGCGTCCGGGATCGTCCGGGACCGTCAGGGACAGTAAGGCGACCCGGGGCGGCGCGACCGGCGCCGGCAAGACCGGCACCTCGCGCCTCGCCCGGTTGGCGGATCGGATGCTCGGTGGCACCGGCAAGGTGTCGCCCACGGACAAGGCCAAGGGCAAGCGGAAGTCGAAGAAGGACCGCAAGGGCAGTGCGCAGTCCGGCCTCACCCGCCGTAGCGCAGCCGCGGCCCGTCGGCAGGCTGCCCGTACCTGGGCGAAGCACGCCGACCGCCGCAAGCAGGCCCGCACCTTGGCCGCCCGCAGCGTACGGAAGATGCGCGGCGCCTCCGCCGACGCCCTCAAGGCGCTGCGGTCCGGCGTGTGGGGCACCATCCGGCACTGGTCCTGGGCGAAGGGCCGTCAGCGGGCCCTGGCTGCCTGGAAGAAGCACCGCGCCAAGCGCAAGACCGCCGCAGCCCCGAAGCCGGCCGCCGCCACCATCGCCAGCAGCGTCCGCCGCCCCACCGCCACCTCAACCCCGACCCGTGCAGGAGCCCCCGCCATGTCCGGACACCACTTCGTCGCCCCCGCCATGGAAGGCGCACGAGCCGCCGCCAACTACCAGCCCACCGGAATGATGCAGGTCGGCCAAGACTTCGCCGGACTCCAGCAAGCCCTCGAGTTGCACGCCGAAGCCATGAAAGTCACCGTCGAGAACGCCGACGCGAAGTACCCGCTGGCGCCGCAGATCGTCGAACTGATGCGGCAGATCCACCAGATGCAGCTCAAAGCCGCCGAGATGGCCCGCGACCTGCAGCCCGCGTTCCGCAAACTCCACCAGGTCGACATCGCCCGCATCGAGCAGCCCCGCAAGGGCCGCGAGTCCGAGGCCATGTGGGACGTCCGCTCCAACTAACCCCAGCCCGCTGGGAGAAAGGCACCACGATGCACCTCGACTGGGAAGGCGGCCACGGGCCCGTCACCGGACCGATCAACGCTGGCGCTACGGCGCTGTCGCTGGCCTGGATCGGCAGCGTCGCCCACGCCGACCCGGGCTGGGCGCTCGCCACCGCCGGCCTCGGCCTCGCCGGCACTGCCATCGCCGGGATCCGCAAGGGCTTCCCGCGTCTGACTCTGGGCCTGCACGCGGCGACGTGGCTGGCTGCGGGCGAGTGGTGCTCGTGGGCGATCACGGACACGCCGTGGCACCCGTCGATCCTCGGGGCCCTGCTGGCTGGCGCGGTCGGCATGGGCACCGCCCTGGTCGGGGCCCACCGCGTCGAGGAGAAGCAGGCCGCCCACCAGGCTGAGGTCGAGGCCGCAGTGAAGCGCGCCACGATGGACTTCAAACGCCAGAAGATCGCCGACGAGTGGGACCAGCGCATCGCCCTCGTGTGCACCAGCGCCAACGTCAAAATCGTCGGCGTCGAGCCGTGGGCATCCGACGGCGGCTACACCCTCGACGCCGAATGCCTCGCAGGTACCAAGTGGCGGGACCTGCTGCCGCACTGCGACGCGCTCGCTGCCGAAGCCCGGCTCCCCGAGGGCTGCGGCGTCGAGGTCAAGGCCGGCGCCCACCGCGGCGCGGTCCTCATCGACGTCGCCACCGTCAACGCCCTGATCGCCGACGCCGACTACCCCACCGACTACACCGTCCTGCACCTCGACGGACCCTCCCCGCACGGCGTCTACCGCGACGGCAGCATCGCCGGCCCGAACCTGCGCCAGCGCTCCGGGTTCACCGCCGGTCGCCGCGGCTCGGGCAAGACGAACCTGATGAACGTGAAGATCGCCAACCAGGCGCGGATGGACGACAACCTCACCTGGGTCCTCGACCTCAACGGCGGTGGCCTCGCCCTCGCCTGGCTCCACGCCTGGCATTCAGCCGGCCGCCCGGGACGGCCGCCGATCGACTGGGTCGCCGACACCCCCGACGAGGCACTGCGGATGGCGAAGGCGCTGCTACGGATCGCGAAGGCCCGCAAGCCCGGCTACAAGCAGCTGGAGATCCAGGCCAACGACGACAAGCTCCCGGTGTCCGCCGGGGTTCCGGGGATCACGTTGACCAACGACGAGATCGCGGAACTGTTCTCGCCGAAGGCCCGCAGGGATCCGGTACTGCGGGAGGTCGGCGACATCATCGTGCAGATCCTGGAACTCGCCCGCGCGGTGGCGTGCAACGTCGAGAACGCGGCGCTGCGGGCCACGCAGGATGTGGTGACGGAGCCGCAGTTGGTGAAGCAGGCATCCTGCAAGATCGGCATGAAGTCCGACGAGGCCGAGATGGCGTACCTGTTCGGCTGGGGCGACCGCGTCTCACCCGAGGAAGCGCCGTATGCCGGATGCGGCTTCATCAAGATCGACGACGAGCCTGCGCGGCCCTTCAAGGTCTACCGGATCAAGCCCAACCAGATCCGGGACATCGTCGTCGCCACCGCCGACCGGCAGCCCGAACTCGACGACCTGTCCCGCCGGGCCGCAGGCGACGACTACGAGAACCGGTGGAACGGCAAGGACCACCTCTTCGGTATCGGCGAGGCACCCGAAGCCCCCGTCGACGCTGAGCCCGCCCCAACCCCGGAGCGTCCGCGCGGCTCGGGTGTCACCGCGGACTGGGGCACGGCGGCGCCGCGCGTCGACACGCAGGCTGCTCTCGATCAGGCCGACGCCGCCCGCGACGCCCTCCGCAATGCTGCCGACGAAGCCACCAGTCGGGATGCCGATCTCGACCGGCGCTTCCAGGAGATCCTCGACGCCGGTGGCGTCACCTGGACCAAACCCACCAGCACGGAGCAGCCGGCCGAGGCCACCGTGCCGACACCAACGTCGGGCGTCACCGACGATGTGCGCTGGCCGTACGTGTTCTCGCTCGTCGCGAAGTCCGGCCCCGGGGGCATCAACCCGGCCGCGATCCTCGACTTCTTCCGGATCACGTTCCCCGCAGCCCCGGCCCCGTCCCGCTCCGCGATCACGGACTGGCTCAAGGCCGAACCGCAGATCCATCAGCCCGCGCGCGGCCAGTACGCGCTGCGCCCCGAGGAGAACTGACATGCCCGCCTACCGTCCGACTGAGCTGTACGACTGGGCTGCCGACCTGCCGCTGGTTGAGCAGCAGCCCGCACAGCTGCCGGTGTACGCGCCTGCCCCGGTGCCGCAGATCCCGCCGAACGTCCGGGTCATGGCCGTGCCCGGTCAGCAGCCCTACTACGCCTACCAGCCGGCGCCGCCGCCCCCGTACGATCCGTTGCCGCAGCGCATGATGGGCTGCGGTGTGATGGCGTTCGGGATCCTCGCCGGTGCCGGTGTTGCTGAGGCTGGGTCGTATCTGCTGTTCGCCGGGATGGCGCTGGCCACGCACGCACTGATCGGTGTCGCTGCGATCTTCGTGTCCGGTGCGATCGCTCTCGTCGTGGTCAGGTCGACGGGCGGGGTGCGGATCAGCAACTTCCACCAGGGCGACAACTCGAGCTTCCGGGCCGGACGGTGACCGCCCCCGCGCGCTACCGGCGCCGCGGCGTGCTGCGCCGCCGCTCGAAGGCGCACCGTGATGCCCGGCTCGTGTCTGGTGTCCTCGCCGTGATCCTGGCGCTCACCGCAGTCAGCTACGCCAAGCAGCACCCGGGCGTGACGATCCTCGCCGTCCTGCTGCTCCTGCTCGTCGCTACCGCAGTCGGCTGGGCGAAAGCGCGCCGGCACTACGGGCGGCGTATCCATCAGCGTTCCATCGCTGGCATGCAGCGCCTGAGCCCCGGGCAGTTCGAGGAGCACATTGCTGCCCTGTGCCGCCGTGACGGCTGCACGCGGGTCGAGGTGGTCGGTGGCGCGGGTGACCTCGCCGCCGACGTGCTGGCCACCACGCCCGACGGGCGCAGGATCCTGATCCAGGCCAAGCGCTACGCCGACGGCAACCCCGTCCGGTCCCCGGCGCTGCAGGCCGTCAACGGCACGTACCGGCAGATTCACGGCGCGCACTTGGCCGCGGTCGTCACCACCAGCCGGTTCACGCCCGACGCTGCCGCGTTCGGGCAGCGCGTCGGCCTGCGTATGTACGACGCCGCAAAACTCGCCGCCTGGACCGCCGGGACCGGCCCCGCACCCTGGCAGTGACGCTCGCCCGTCCGCCGTGCCATCGTTGAATCGCCTGCGAAGGAGCCCGCTATGCCTGCACGTACCTACCCGGACGGCACGACCCGCCACATCTACGGCGGCCCCGGCCTGACTGAAACCCAGGGCGACGACCGCGAGTTCGCTCGCCTGTACCCGCGTATCGCCGGATTCTGGGGTGTGGGACCGCGGCATGTACAGGCGGTCAGCCGGGTGCGGGCATGGCTACGGCCGGGCCGGAGGATGATGGCCCCGTGAGCATCCTCGACCTGATCGACCACAGTCTGCGGGACGACACCGTCAGCCCCGACGCCGCCCGCTGGACACCCGACGACGGTGCCCCGCTGGTGTACACCGCCGACCCCGCGCGGATCCTCCAGGCGCCGACGGTTGAGCGGATCACGTTCACCGTCGACCGGCGTGAAGCCGAGGAGGAGGACGGCGGACGGTTCACCGCCCCCACAGCAGGCTGGTATCAGTTCGGCCCGGGCTCGCCTGGCCTCGCGCGCCAGTTGTGGTTCGACAAGCAGGGCCAGCCCATCGACTCCGAGACCGCGAACACGCTGCTCGGTGACCGGGCGTACCGCCGTGTCGCCCTCACCCGGATCCGTTCCAAGGGCAACCCTGCCGTGGACCTGCGGGTGTCGACGGTGTGGCTGGGCGTGGACTACAACTTCCTCGGCGGGCCGCCGATCCTGTTCGAGACGATGGTGTTCGGGCCGGGATCAGGCGAGCAGCAGTGGCGTTGGTGCACCGAAGGGCAGGCTCTGGCTGGGCACGCGCATGTGGTGGCGGAGTTGGCGGCGGGTGTGCCTCGGGTGCGGGTCGCCGAACTGGATAGTTGGGGTGGTCCGTCGTTCCTGGATGCCCGCTACCGGCAGCGGCAGATCAACCGGCGACGGAGGCGGAAATGACCGACGCCGTGACCGCCAGTGTCGAGGCTGCCATTGCCGCGCTGCCCGCCGTTCTCGCCCCGTTCGACCTCGGCCCGGCCGTGCCGTTCCGCCTGCCGCCGTGGCCGCGGCACATGGCTGGCTGCTGGTACGAGCGCGGCACAGGCTGGGGCCGCTACGGGCCTGATGGCCGCGAGCCGGTTCCGGCGGAGGTCATCGCCGACGCCGGCCTGCCCGCCGTGGTGGACCTCCCGGAAGGGCTCAACACGGTGCTCCTGCAAGCCGAGCCGTTCCGCAACCTCGTACCCCGGAGGCAGCCGTGACCGAGGCCCGCTGGACCGCGCCCGCCTCTGGCACGTACCTGTTCGTGTCCGGGCAGGAGCCACGACTCCTCACCGACGAGGAAGCCCAGCAGTACCGCGACGGCGTGACGCAGCAGCTCGCCGAAGCCGAGACGGTGCAGCTCTACACCGGCCCCGACCTCATCGACTCTGCCGCCCTCAAAGCCGCCCGGGACCTCGCGGCCATGGCCCACCCCGGCTACCAGCGTGCCAAGCAGGCGGCCGACGACTTCACCGCAGCCATGGACCGGCTCGTCAAGGAAGCCGGCGTAGCGCCCGAGGGTGTTGAACGGCTGCGCCAGGGAGTTCTGGACATGGCTGCTGTGAGCGGCAGCCACTCCCCGACGTCGATGGCCGATGTGCTCACCCGGATCCTCACGCCGCCACAGGACGGGCCGCCCTACACGCACACGTTCCAGCACCCCGAGCCGGTGCCGGTCCTGGACGACGACGGGCAGCCGGTGCTGGACGAGACCGGCGAACCGGTGATGCAGGTGCCGCTGCTGCCGACGCACACGATCACGGAGTTCTTTGCGGCGGAGGAGTCGCTGTCCATGTGGGGTCGAGGCAATCAGCCCGGCGCCCGGGAGTACACCGGCGTGCTCAGCTACTTGGAAGGCCAGCAGTGAGCGATGCTCAGCCTTCGGCCTGCTGCACGTCGTGCTCGGGCTGGGTGCGGACCAGCCATCGGCTCCGGCCAATCACCGTCGATGGCCTGCCGAGTGGCACCAATCCGAGGGCGCGCAGCTTCTCCAGCCAGGCCAACGCTTCGGCCTCACTGTCCGCTTGGACGCTGATCGTCACCGCGCTCATACGGCCCATGGTGACGCCAGGTCACGTCGTGCGCGAGCGAATCGCCGGGATTCGCCTGCACCGACACGACGTTGCGGGCATCCTGGTGGCACAAGCTGGTGCCACGCTGTACCCGAGGGCCCCGCTCGCGCATCCCCCGTCGCGAGTGGGGCCTTCGCGCGTGCCGTGCAGGTCACACACGCAATCAGCCACCTCAGGCGCATACTGGCGGCAGCCCACATCACTCCTGTCACCCGGGAGCCTGCGCCATGCCCACACCCTGCCCCGGCCGTTGCAACTCCGCGTGGCGCCGAGCCGAAGAACTCGGCCGGCAGCACAACCTCGAACCCATCCCCGGCGAGCCCGTCCACTGCTGGTCCTGCTACGCCAGCGCCCACACCCAACTGCATCAGCTCCCAGCCCTATTCGAGGCGATCTACCTCGAAGGACTAGACGGCACCATTACGAAGCTCGTCGGCACCATCGGCCGCGTCGGACTCCAGGCCCCGCCGTGGCCAGGGCAGCACGCCCGCCTGTTCGCCGACGGCCTCGGCGAAGGAATCCTGATCCTCGCCAACGACGTTCGCGAGCAGCTCGACGAACCGGTCGAGAACCCGGACACCGGCAGCATCGCCATCAACCGCGCCATCGGCACCCTCATTCGGCACCTGCGCTGGCTCCTGGCCGAGCACCCCTGCGCCACCGACTCCCACGGCGGACGGTCCGGCAACCCAGCCTGGCAGATCTACAGCTGGCACCGCTCCGCCGAGGTGTTCTGCAAGCAGGATGAGCAGAGGCCGGCGGATCGGATCGCCGCGTGCCCGCGCTGCAGGGATCCGTGGATGCGGTCGCGGAACGGCGTGGTCGAGTGCACCAACATGGACTGCCAGAAGGTCATGTCGAACGACGAGTACGCGATCTACGTGATGCGTCTCCATGATGCTGCGAAATTTTCGGGCATCGCCGCTTGACCAGGGAGTTTGGACATGTCTAAGCTTCCGGCGGAGCGTCATGTTCGCTCGTAGATCTTCCAAGGGCCCCGGAGTCGCTGATTCCGGGGCCTTTTGCGTGCCTGGAGGTGCCCCGGTGATTGATGTCGCGGTTGCCTTGGAGAAGGACCTCTGGACCGTCGCTGAGGCCGCTGAACTCGCGCAGGTGTCCGTCGATGCGGTGCACAAGTGGCGTCGCCGCGGGCTGCTGGAGGACGCCGGCCGGGACTGGCGGGGCCGGGTTCTGGTGCGCTCCGTGGATGTGATCCGGGCGGAGAGAGCGACCCGTGAACGCGCCCGCCGTATCTACCCCGTCGCTGCCTGACAATCTCCCCGCTGCCGTGCTGCCCTGTCCGGCGTGCGGGGTTGGCCCGCGACGCCGAGGGTCGCAGCGGGCCCCTCGCGGCCCCGCCTTCCCGCACAAAAGCGGGGCCGCGAGGCCTAACCTGATCTCGTGCTGCAGCGCAGGGCGCGCCCCGTATGGCGGGGAGGCAGGTTCAATTCCTGGCAGTGCACGGACCGGTTGACCGCTCGGGTAGCTCCCGGGAAGGTGGCCGGACAAGGCGAGACCGGCCCTGACGGTAGCCCGTCATCCACTCGCCCCTTGGCTCGTAGCTCAGTTGGTTAGAGCACCGCCCCGATAAGGCGGGTGTCGCCGGTTCAACTCCGGCCGAGCCGACCATGAAGGCGGTGACCATGCCCGCCATCCCTGCCCTGCGTTGGTGTTCGTGTGGTCACGTCGCCGACGAGCACGCCCAAGGCGGGAAGTGCCGGGCCCGGTCTGCGGCGGACTGGCCGTGTGAATGCCCCCAGTTCGACAGCGACGACGACCAGGAGACGTGATGGCTGCCATCGACCCGATCCACGTCCCGTGCCCGGCGTGTGGCGAGACCATCACCATCCCCGCCAGCGCGACGCCAGGCGGCAAGCAGCCGGACGGCAGCCTCACCGTCAACGTCGGCCTCGACCACGAGCCGATCCGCGAGCATGCCGACCAGCACCGGGCTGAGGAGCGCCACACCTGCCCGCGTCGCGCCGAGACCGGCCACGACAAGCCCGACTCGCCATTCGTCGGCAGCGGCACCAACCTCGACACCTGGCGCACAGACCCGGCAGGACCGTACTGCTCCTACTGCGGCAGCCTGCAGCCTGACCGGTTCATGGAGCTGGTCCGCGCGGGCTGGACAGTCGGGCCGACGGACAAGAGCTACAAGGCCTACCTCAGCGAGGACGAGGCGTCCCAGCGGCAGGCCAAGTTCTACTTCCAGCACCTGTCGGCCGAGCAGCAGGACGAGTTCATCGAACTGCACAACGCGAAGCGGATCAAGTTCGCCTACCCGGGCGGCTTCTACGTCACCCCGTTCTTCGCCCAGCGGCGCACCCCCGAGCCGGGAGCCGAGTGACCCAGGACGATCCGGCCCGCGCCCTCAACGCGCCGTTCACGCTGCCGGATGACTGGGATCCGATCCCCGGCCGGTGCAGCCGCTGCAACGGGCCCGCGCTGCTCGACCACGAACGCTGGTGGCATGACGGGCCATCGTGCCAGCCCCGCTACGGCGTGACCGCCGAATTCCTGCCCGAGCCGCCATGAGGAGGCCAGCTGTGACCACGCCCCCGTACGACCCCCAGACCGCGTGTGCCATCACGGCCGGGGTCACCACTGACGGCTACACCGAGTACAGCGGCGTCACCTGGGACGATCAGTCCGTCGCCCTCTACAACAACCAGGCGATCGCACTGGGCCTGGAGTACATGGCCTACCAGGCGCTGATGGGCGAGATGGCCACCCGGCAACTCATGCGGAAGATCGGCAACGTCACCCCGGTCGCCGTGCCCGTCCTCGTTGTCGGCGACAGCATCTCGCTGGGCACCGGAACCCAAGGGTTCACCAACCCGCAAGGCAACTCCCCGGCGGACAGCGTCGGCTACGCCGGCCTGCTGCCACCGCTCCTCGACCGCTGGGGCTATGCCGCTTCGGTCAGCCGTCTCGCGGTCGGCGGGATCACGCTGCGCGAGGAACAGCCGAACATCGCCGCCGCGCTCGCCGCAGCCAATCCGTCGGTGGTGGTCCTCCAGTTCGGGACCAACGACGCAGCCCAGCCGGACCTGACTGACTGGACGACCCGGTTCGAGGCGGCGGTCAGCCAGTGCCTGAACTATGCGACGGTGACCCAGGTCGTGTGCGTCGAGCCCGCGCTGTCCCTGGCGCAGTGGCTCGCCAGCGGGGAGCAGCAGGTCGACACTTACGTCCTGAACGCGGTCGCGTCGTTCAATTCCCCCAGGGTCGTCGTCGCCGACTGGACCCCGCTCAGCCACCGGGCCACCTGGGACGGTGTCCACCCCCGCATGCCCGCAGCGCTGTGGTGCGCGGGCCGTGTCGCCGCCGCGATGCGGCCCCTGCTCCCCGCCGCCTGATGCGGACCCGTATCGAGATCGACCCGAACGTGCGCGTCCGCAGCAACCAGACCTACACCACCCTCGACGACGTCACCGGGCCGATCGCGGTCGGCGATCACGTCGTCGTGTACGAGAGCGAATCCGGACTGACCGGGCCCGCCCAGGTCACCGCGGTTGAGGGCGGCTTTGTGTACCTCGCCGTGCAGTGGACCGAACTCACCGAACCCTGACCCACCAACCTTCACCCTCGGAGCACCCTCATGCTCGTTCTCCCCACCCGCAGCCAGCGCCGCGCCCACTCGCGCACGCTGTCCCGCGAGTACGCGTTCTACAACGGGCCCGCCCCGCGCTACGAACCCGCCCGCGACCTGTCCTGCTCAGTGCACCACCGGCAGCTGCCCTGCAAGCGCTGTGCGAGAGACACCAAGTGACCACTCCCAGCGTCGGCCGCATCGTCCACTACGTCAGCTACGGCACCCCGGGCGGCGAGTACAACCGCGAGTGCCGGGCCGCGATCGTCACTGAAGTGACTGAGCACCCGGACGCGGACATGTCCGTCGGGCTGATGGTCGCTAACCCGACCGGCCAGTTCTTCAACCGCGACGTCCCGTGCGACCTCGGGTCGCCGGACCGCCTCGGGGGCACGAACCTCTGCGGCGCCCTCGACTACGCAGGCGGCACCTGGCACTGGCCCGAGCGAGTCTGACCCACCCTCACCCTCAAGGAGTACCGCCATGTCCGCACTCATCGACAAGCTCACCGTCCTGCGCGACGGCCTCAAGGCCGAAGGCCACCACCTCGTCGCCCTCGCCGAGGACGTCCTCGCGCACTTCAAGACCGACGTGCCCGTGCTGGAGACCGAGGCCAGGGCCGACGTCGCGCAGGTCGAGGCCGACACGGTCAAGGCCGCCGCACCCGTGGTGGCCGAGGTCGAGCACGACGCCGAACACCTCGCCAGCGAGGCCGTCACCGACGCCAAGGACGCCATCAACCCCGCACCCGCGCAGCACCCCGACCCGACCGTGGTCACCCCCACCGCCTGACGGAGGTGACCGACATGGACGCTATCGAACTCCAGCCCGCTCCGGCCACCTGCCACGCCACCGGCTGCCCCGAACGGCCGCTTGTGCAATGGCAGCGCCGCCTCACTGATGCGGAGCTCGCTGAGCAGCTCACGATCGAGCAGGCACGGCGGGATGAGCTGTACGCGCAGCGCGACATCCAACTCCCGCCCCCCGACTTCGGCCCCATGCCCACCACTGCGGACTTCGTGCACGCCGTCCTCGCCTGCGGGGCACACGCCATCCACATGGACGCCGCCGCCCAAGTCCATCAGGCAGAGTGTGCCGGGCCCGACGCGACCGCCCTCCCCCTGTGCGGCTGCGACCCCGAACCTCTCCCCAACAACGGGCCCATGCAGACCGTGCAGGAAGTCCCCGCACACTGGGCCGCAGCCATGGCGGCCGGAGCAGGCTGATGGCCAGTGTGCCGCCAGACGAAGAGCGCTGCAGCGGCATCTACGGCGAGAAGTACCGCCAGCGCCCCGAGTTGCGCGGCCAGCGCTGCGAGCAGCGGAAGTTGCCGGGCACTGACTACTGCAACCAGCACTTCATCCCCGACGGGCGGCGCTGCACCGCCCACCTGTCGAAGAACCACCCGAAGAGCCCCGGCCAGCGCTGTCCTTGCTGGGCCCTGAAAGGGCAGACCATCTGCGGCTTCCACGGCGGGCACGCACCCCAGAACAAGGCCGCCGCCCAGCGCCGCCTCATCGAGGAAAGGGCGCGCGCGATCATGCAGACCTACGGCCGAAAAATCGAGACCACGGCCACCGAAGCCCTCCTTGAAGAGGTCAAGTGGACAGCCGGGCACGTCGCCTGGCTACGGGAACGCGTCCAGGAGATCGAGACTCAGGCGACAGGCGACGATACTGAGAACCCGCTCGTCTGGGGCAAGGTCCGCAGCAAGACCGGCGGCGAAGACCGCGGCGATACCCACGAAGCGGGCCCCAACGTCTGGCTCCGGCTCTACCAAACCGAGCGCGCCCACCTCGTCAAGGTCTGCTCGGAAGCCATTCGGGCCGGCATCGAGGAGCGTCGCGTCAAGCTCGCCGAGTCCCAAGGCGAGCAGGTCGCGCAGGCCATCCGGGGCATCCTCTCCGATCTGCGCCTCTCCCCTGAACAGTTGGCACTCGTCCCCGACGTCGTACCGAAGCACCTGCGCGCGCTGATCTCCTGAGTCGCGGAGGCGGCCGATGACCGCCATCCTCGACTGGGCTGAATACGCGGCTCGGAACTTCGAGAAGCCCGACACCCTCACCATGCTGGGCTTCGAGCCGGTATGCAAGCCGCGGGCCCTCGCCCGCCTCGCCGGAGCCTCCGACGCTGAACTGCCGCCAATGTGCGGCGGATGCCCGCAGGAGCGGTTCCTCAACCTGCCCGATGAAGACCTCGACGTCCTCTATGGCGGGGCCGGCGGCGGCGGCAAGTCGGCGTCGCTGCTCGCGTTGGTCATCCGCACCTGCATCCGCTACCCGGGCATTCAGATCTTCTGGTTCCGCAAGACGTTCCCGCAGCTCAACCAATCCGTCCTGCGGAACCTGGCGCGCTACAACTACGCCAAGGCCGTGGGCGGCCAGTGGAACGGCTCGAAGTACGAGCTCCGCTTCCCTGGTGCCTCGATCCTGACCTTCGCCCACGCGAAGAACATGGAAGAAGCCGCCGCGCTGAGCAGCGCAGAGATCAACATGCTGGTCATCGACGAGCGCACCACCATGCCCCCCGACGTCGTCGACTTCCTCTACACGCGCGTCCGCTCAGGCGTCGCCGGTGTCCCCTGCCTCGGCGTTCGCTCCGCGAGCAACCCCGGCCACATCGGACACGGCGTCGTCAAAGCCGACTACGTCGACGCGACCGACTACGGCACCAAAGAGATCGTCGACAATGCCGGACGGCGCCGCCTGTTCATCCCCGCCAAGGCGTCCGACAACCCGTACGTCGGCGACTACGAGAAGACCCTCGAAGGCATCGCCGACCCGGACCTGCGCGCACGTATCAAGGACGGAGACTGGTCCGCGATGCCCGACGCCGCGTTCCCCGACTGGAAGCGCGACCGGATCGTCGTGCCGCCGTTCGAGATCCCTGCCACGTGGCAGCGTCGCGGCGGCATGGACTACGGCTGGGCCGCGCCCTCCGTCTACCTTGCTGCGGCGCGGGACGGCGACGGGCGCTTGTGGTTCTACCGCGAGCTGACGATGGTGCAGACCCCGGAGCGCGAGCAGGCGAAGAAGATCCTCGACGCGAACAGCGGCCACCAGGTCCAGGCCATCGCCGCCGACCCCGCCATGTGGGGCAAGACTGGGTCCTCTCTGCCGCCAGCTGATCAGATGGCCACCGAGGGCCTACATCTCACGAAGGCGGACAATGACCGTCTCGGCGGCAAGTCCCGGATGCACAGCTACCTCGCCGAGGCCCCGGCCTGCGCTCACCACCGCGAACTCGGCTGGGCGACCTGCCCGCTGCTCCACATCCTCGACGGCTCCTGCCCGCAGTTCACCAAGACCATGGGCGAACTACCCCGCGACCCGCACCGCCCCGAAGACGTCGACACCGACGGTCCCGACCACTGGTATGACGCCAGCCGGTACCTCCTGATGTCGATCGGTGGGGAGGCGAAGTTCCATTTCCCGTCCGATCCGGTCGCCGTGGCCCCCGAGTTGGATCCGACCGCGACCAGCGCGAGTCGGGTGCCGCCGCCTGCTCCGCAGATGTTCGGCGGGTTCCCCGTGCTGATCGGAGGTGACCCATGGGCTTTGTGAGCCGCGTCCGGGACGCCTTCGGGCGCACCCGCGCACAGGAGTCGGCCCCGCTCGCCGAGGCCCTCGACGCGCCCACTCCGGCGCAGGTTCGCCGTGTCGGCTACGAGTACGGGCTGCCCCTCAACATCCAGAACACGTCGTCTCTGACGTCGGCAACCTCCGAGCGGCAGCAGGTTCTGGCGCAGCTCCACCAGGCCTACATGGCCTGCAACTGGGTGTCGGCGAGCATCGACCTGATCGCCCGCACCGTCACCGCGGGCGGCATTCAGATCGTTGCCGAGGCTGACGAGAACGGCGACACCCCCGAAGACACCCCGCAAGTCACCCGCCTGCGCAGACTGATGCGGTTCTGCAACCCGCGCGAGGACATGGTCCAGCTCCTCCGCAACGTCGCCACGGACCTGATGCTGTTCGGCGACGCCTACCTGGAGATCGTGTCCCTCCTCGGCGAGCCCGTCGCCCTGTACACCCTCGACGCCACCACGATGACCGTGGTCTCCGACCAGCACGGCGAGGTGTCCGGCTACATCCAGGACGTCGACGGCGTCCGGACCGCCAAGTTCGACGCCGACCAGGTCATCCATATCAGCCTCGACGCCCCCCGCGGCGGCCTCTATGGCGTCAGCCCGGCGCAGAAGTGCCTGCTGCCGATCACGTCGTGGCTGTTCTGGGCGGCGACGCTGAAGGAGTGCGGGCGCCGCGGTGACCCGCCGCGCGTGCACGTCGATTTGCAGCACTTCCAAGACACGGACGTGCAGCGGTGGCGCGAGCAGTACCGGGTGTTCAACCTCGGCCCGAAGGCCGTGGGCGAGCCACTGCTCACCACGGGCGGCGCGATCGTCCAGGTCCTCGACGGCCGCAAGGTCACCGACTACCTCGACGCCGACCGGCAGTTGCGGGACCAGATCATTTCCACGTTCGGCGTGCCTCCGGCCAAGCTCGGCATCATCGAGACCGGGAATTTGGGATCCGGGAGTGGCGAGGCGCAGGATAAGGCCGTGGATCTCGCGACCCCCATTCCCACCCCGGCCGGATGGACGACCATGGGAGAACTGAAGGTTGGGGACACCGTCCTCGACGAGTACGGCCGACCCTGCAACGTCACCGGAACCTACGAGGTCCCCAACGCCGAATCGTGGCGACTGGAGTTCTCCGACGGCACCCATATCGACTGCTGCGCGGATCACCTGTGGACGACGTGGACCTACGCCGACCGCAAGGCATTCGGCCGCTCGGCGTCCCGCGACGGCAAGGCACTCCCGGACAACTGGCCCACCTGGCGCTCTAGTCGCGACAAGGGCCCAGAGACTCGGCGCACTGCCGAGATCGTCGAGACGCTGCACCACCCCACCAGGGGCGACAACAACCACTCGGTCCCCGTCGCAGGCGCACTGCAACTGCCCGACGCCACGCTTCCCATCGACCCGTACACGCTGGGCGTGTGGCTCGGAGACGGCACAGGGATCTCCGGGACCGTCACGTGCGGTGTCGGCGACGAGCAGATGCTCGACGAGATTCGCGCAGCCGGCTACGGGATCACCGAACAGGCCGCTGCCCGACGCTCGGGCAGGACGCCGTTCTACACCATTACCGGACTGCGGACAGCTCTACGCAAGGCGTCGCTGCTCGGGGACAAGCATGTTCCATCTGCCTACCTGCGCGGCTCGGAAGCGCAGCGCCTCGCACTGCTACAGGGCCTCATGGACGCCGACGGCGGATTCTCCAGCGGCCAGCAGGTACTGTTCCGCAACACCAACGAGCGGCTCGCCGACGCCGTGGTCGAGTTGGCCCGGTCGCTGGGGCAGAAGCCCGTCAAGGCCAAGGGCCGCGCCATGCTCAACGGCGTGGACTGCGGGCCGCAGTTCGGCGTGACGTGGACCCCGACGATCCAGGTGTTCCGGCTCGCCCGGAAGGCCGACAAGTGGTCACCGAAGCAGCGTGCGGCGATGCAGTTGCACCACCGCACGATCGTCAGCGCCACCAAGATCCCGGACCGGCCCATGCGATGCATCCGGGTGGACTCGCCGAACCACATGTACCTCGTGGGCGAGGCGATGATCCCGACGCACAACACCTTCCGGGTCAACACGATCATCCCGGTGGCGAACCTGATCCTGGAGAAGCTGAACTTCCACCTCCTCCAGGAGGGCTTCGGGATCACCGACTGGCACCTGGAGTTCAACGAGATCGACTACCGGGACAGCCGCGTGGTCGAGGAGATCCGGCAGATCCGCCTCAACTCCGGCGCCTACACCATCAACCGTTGGCGCGCGGAGATCGGCGAGCCTCCGATCGACGGTGGCGACGACGCGATCCTGATGGACCGCCAGGGTCCGGTGTTCTGGACCGACATCGCAGCGTTCTCCCGCGCAATGATCGCCTACCGCACCGCGCCACTCAGCGCTGCCGGCGTCAACGGGTATGTGCCCGGCGTTCCCGATGCCGAGCTCGATCCCACGCCGAACCCGGTCGCGAAGGCCCCGAACTCCGCGACCCCGCCGAAGGATCCAGAGGACGGGCCAGGCTTGTCGAAGGATGCGGCGCAGGGCCAGCCTCCGGAGGAACTGTGGGATGACCTGTACCGCAAGCTCCTGGACGAGGCTCTCGCCAAGGTCTGACCCATGGACCTGCTCCGGCTGCGGCGTGGTGTATCCGGTGCCGTCGCTGGCCCGCGACTGCGAGAAGACGCATCAGGAGGGGGTTCAGTGAGCGAGCAGCTGCGCGGCCACACGGCCGAACTCGACCCCACTGCCGCAGGCGGCTTCGAGGTGCGCTGGTACCGGCACAACGACGGGCGCCCCGTCGGGCCGTTCGACCGCCTCGACGAAGTCCACGCCTACATGACCTTGCATGGCCTGCCGCGTCCGGATGAACTCCTCGCGCCGGTCGACTGCTGAGGAGGTGACCTCAATGGACGGTGGACACCCGACCCGCGCGCAGGATGTTGGCCCGCTGATCGCCAAGGAGATCGGCTGACCGCCGCCCGGAAGCCCAAGGGGGTGGCAGTGGCCAGCCCCGACTACTCCGATGGCTGCATGATCGCCCTCTATCCGCCACGGCAACTCGCTGACGATCTGGCCGTGGCCGACGGGCTCGATCCGGCTGAGATGCACGTCACCGTGGCCTACCTCGGCGGCACGGCCGAAGTCGACCGCAGCACCCTGCTCAAGGTCGCGCAGTCGCTGGCAGGTCGGGGACCGATCGAGGCCAGTGTCTCTGGTCACGCCCGATTCACTGGCGGCGAGCAGGATGTCGTCGTCGCCCTGGTCGACTCACCCGGCCTCGAAGACCTACGCCGCGACACGATGGACCTGCTCACCGCACAGGGCGTCGAGATCCCGCGTGATCACGGATACACGCCGCATCTGACGATCCAATACCTCGCTCCGGACGCCGACACTCCCCTGGATCGGCTGCCCTCCGTCCCGGTGGCTTTCACTGCCGTGTCGGCCGTCTACGGCAACGAGCGGACCAACTTCCCGCTCTCCCCATTCGAGAGTGCGGCGATCCGGAACTACGGCACGGTCGAGAGCGCCACCATCCAGCTCTCTTCGCCGCAGGGCGTATGGCGCCCGGTCTACGCCCGCCGCATGGCCCTGCACGCCACCGCCGACGCGATCGTCCTCGCCGCCTGGCGCGCCGACGCCGACGGCCTGACGCTCCGCCCCGCCCTCACGGCATGGCGGCGCACAGTCGGCGAACTCGACCAGCAACAACAGCAGCGCCGCGAGGCAGCCGCCGCAATGATCCTCGCCGTCCTCACCTCCCAGGCCTGGAAGAGACTGCGCGCGGCGCTGGCCCTGGCCATACAGCGCGCCTACGCGGCGGGCTGGCAGGCCGGACACCACCTCACCACCGCCGACCTCGCCGACGACAGCGAGTACGACGACACCACCGGTAGCGGCTACACGCTCGGCGCATCCGAGATGCCCGACGCCACAGCCCAGGCCACCGCGACCAGCTGGCTCGGCCGCATCCTCGCCGCCGTCGCACGCCGCGCCGGACGCGCCATGGCCGACACCCACGAGGATCCACTCGCGGCCATCGCCGCGGTCCTCGCCGCCAGCCTGGACGTCACCCTCACCGTCGACCTCGCCGTCTCCGCCGCCTACGGGGCGGGCCTCATCGCCGCCTACATCAGCGCCGGCATCCAAGCCCTCCAATGGATCACCGCTGGCGACGGCGCCGTATGCCAACGCTGCGACGACATCGCAGGGCAAGGCCCGTACAGCCCCTTCGCCGCCCCGGCATTGCCCCAGCATCCAAGCTGCCGCTGCATCCTTGCCCCCGCCTGACCTGGAGGTACACCGCCATGCCCACCAATCCGGTGTTCACCCCGGTCGACGGCTCCGGCAACGTGATGGGCCAAGTCGCCTCCGGCGACTCGATCACGCCCGGGTCGGTGCCCGGTTCCGGGGTGCTGGTGTTCAACGGGACGACGTTCGACCGGCTCCGCGGCTCCAATGGCGCCATCAACGTCCTGACGCAGGCCGCGTTCAACGTCTACACCGAGTCAGCGGTCGTCAGCGGGGCGCGCCTGACCAACGGCAACACCAATGCGGGCAGCTTCCCCAACAACGCCAGCGCGTTCTTCGTGTCCGTCGTGGTCTCCGTGTTCACCGGCGGCACGAACGTCACCTATTCGCTGCAGCAGCAGGACGCGAACGGCAACTGGGTCACGGTCGGCTCCACCGCGGCGATCACCGCGACCGGAACCTACGGCTTCAGTGTCGGCCCCGGCATGACCAACGGGAACCTCCTGGTGTCCGGTGCCGGCCAGTACCGGGTCGCGTGGACGGTCACGGGCACGTTCTCCGCCCTGACCTCTCAGGTCGGGATCACGGGCAGGTGAGTGCCGTGTACGACATTCCCCCGAAGCGGCGTCGCATCGTCACCCGCGAGGAAGTCGAGGCCGCCGAAGACGAGGCGGCGCTCGCCGAGCTCCTGGTCGACCTGATCGAGAACGACGACACCGTGCGCGCGGCGATCCTGCGCGTCGCAGCCGGAGCATCCAAGCCCCGCCAGCCCAGACCCACCGTGACGACGCCCGTGCGGCGAGGAAGGGGGCGGTGATGGCCGGCAAGGTCGCCACGATCTCCGGGACGATGCTCACTCCCGGCGTCAGCCGCAACAAGCGCCTGTACACCCGCGAGGTCATCGCCAGCGCAGCCAAGCGCATGCAAGAACGGATCGCAGACCCCATGGGCCTGCCGATCGTCATGCGTTCGCACCACGCTGCCGGAGATGACTCTGTGCGGATAGTGGGCGCCCTTCGGAGCGTGACGGTTGGCGAGGACGGCAGCGCCAGTTACGCCGCTGACCTGTTCGATACCACCCACGGCCGCGACATCGCAACGCTCGTCGTTCCTGGCAAGGGCCAGCCCCCGGCGCTGCGATCCGTCAGCATCCACGGCTACTGGCTCGGCCCGGTCAAGACGGTGACCTATGAGGGCGAAAGCGTTAGCACAGCCTCGGACCTTGAGGTGGACGCCGTTGATTTCACCGCCTCGCCCGGCGTCCTCGGCGCGACGGTCGACTCCGCCACGTGGGTGCGCCCCGGTGACGCCGCCGAGTCGACCAGCGGCCGGACCCCGATCAGCGAGTCGATGGAAGCCACCGTCGAGGCCGTCACCGAGGACGCGCCCGTCCAGGAGCTGTCGGCGAAGGCGAAGCGGGCGGCGCTCGCCAAGGGCCAGGCGATGAAGAACGCCGACGGCGAACCCGCCTACCCGATCAAGTCCAAGGCACAGCTTCGCAAGGCCATCCGCGCGGTCGGCCGCGGCGGAGCCGACCACGACAAGATCCGGGCCTTCATCATCAAGCGCGCCGCCGCCATGGGGCTGTCCGCGCTCATCCCCGACACCTGGAACAAGGACGGCTCCATGAACGAGTCCACGACCCGCTACTCCGACGTCCGCGAGTACTACCCCGACGGCCCGGGCGGTGCGGCAGGGTTCTGCATCGACGCCTACAACGGCCCCACGTCGCTGACGATCCGGAACTGTTCCATCGACCCGGCCGACCTGCGCGTCATCGCCGCAGCCGCCATGGACGCCGCGATCAACGCTCTCCAGGCCGTCGACCCGGACATGGACGGCGACGTCGACGTACCCGGCGCCCCGGCCGAGGACACCGACGACGACATGGACGGCACCGGCGAAACCGCCGTGACCGCAGCCGCTCCCGTCGTCGAGGCCGTGGCCCCGCCCGCCCGCACAGTCACCGAAGCCCTCCCTCAGACCCCCTCGCCCAGCACGGGCGCGGTCACCACCACCACCGAGGAGGAGGCCGCCATGGGCGAGCCCACCCCGACCACTGAGACCGCGGCCCCTGCCCGGTCCTTCACCGACGAAGACCTCAAGGCCCTCGGGGCGATCTTCGGCGTCGTCCTCAAGGAGAACCTGGCGCCTGTCCTGGCCGCCGTCTCCGAGTCTGCGCCCAAGGCCGGCAAGAAGACCAAGGCCACCGAGACCGCCCCGGCCCCGGTCGTCAAGGAGAAGAGCGGCAAGAAGGCTCTCGCCGAGACCGTCGCCGAGCTGCAGGCCAGCATGGACGCCAAGCTCGCCGAGGCCCTCGCCAAGCAGCGCGACGAGCTGCGCGAGTCGATGCTCAAGGAATACGGCACCCCGCAGCGTCAGGGCTTCCGTGTCCACGAGAACGACAAGGCCCCCGACAACATCGAGGACCTGTACGCCGACCGCGCCAACATCATGCTCGGCGCCATCGGCATCCCCGCGGCCCCCGTCCAGTAGGCAGCACCGCCCTCCTCCAAGCCCCGCCACTGCGCGGGGCTTTCGCATGACCCCCCATCACTTCGAGCCCCGCCCGGGATTCCGGCGCGGGGCTTTTGCATGAGAGGAGACTCCGTTGCCTACGGAGCTCGAGGAAGCGATCACCACTGCGGGTGCTGTATCCCCGTTGATCCCGAAGTCCATCGACCCGCTGCTCCTGGAGTACCAGCGCCGCTACGCGCCGCTCCTGGCGGCGATCCCCACCCGGGCGTGGAACTCGACGCAGTACTTCTTCAACCGTCGCGTGTCTCGCCCGGACTCCGGTGGCGTGGTCGACGGTGGTGCCCGGCCGATCGGCAACAGCACCTACGAGCAGGCTGTGTTCAACATTCGCCTGTTCCAGGCTGTGGGCGCGGTCACTGGTTTCGCCCAGGCTGTGACCCGCGACGTGGTCGGCGACCTGCGGCAGATCGAACTCGACGGCACTGTCACGTCGATGATGTACACCCTGGAGAACGCGTTCATCTGGGGCAACGACGGTGCGACCGCCGCCGGCCAGTTCCCGATCTGCTCGGGCCTGGACTACCTGGTGTCCAACTGGACTGCGGGCTCCGGGTCCAGCAACTACGTCAACGCGCTGGACATCAACGCCAGCTTCGCGCTGCACTACCTCGACCAGCTCATCGACCTCGTCGAGACCAATGCGGCGATGCCGATCGGGTCGAACTTCATGCTGGTCATGTCGCCGCGTATGGCCTCGGCCGTGTCGCAGGCGTTTGTGGCGCAGCAGCGTTTCGCCGCGCCCACCACCATGGTCGGCGGCGGTCTGAACGTGCCGACGTACCGTGACATTCCCATCATCAAGAGCTCGTTCCTGAGCCCGCGCACCAACACCATGGGTGCCGTCGCCACTGCCACTTCCACCACCGGTGGCACGCTGGCTGCGGCGACCTACTACTACCGCGTGTCCGCGGTCGTGGCGCGCTTCGGGGAGATCGGCGCCTCCACCGAGGTGTCGCAGGTCACTACCGGCTCCACCTCCACGGTGACGCTCACGTTCTCCACTCCGACCGGTCTGCCCGACGGCGCCTCGCCGATCCTGTACAAGGTCTACCGCAGCACGGCGACGACCACCGAGTCGCTCCTCGGCACCATCGACGCGTTCGACACCACCGGTGTGGCGGTCACCACTGTCATCGACACCGGCTCGAACCTGCAGACCAACAGTGCGGGCAACACCGGCCCCACCGCCTACCAGAACACCAACACCGGTGCCCTGCCCCGCGGTACGGCGAACGCGCAGGAGGACCTGTACCTCGTGCCGCGCGACCCGAATTTCCTGGTCCGCCCGTACGTGCGCGACATGACGATCCTGCCCCTGGCTCCGACCGTCACCAGCCCTGACAGCCTGCCGTTCGCGGTCCTCACTGACAGTGCGCTCGCGGTCCGGGGGCCGAAATATGTCGGCCGTTTGAGTCGGGTGGCCGCGACCCTGTAGCCGCAGGTCAGACGGCTGCTTTGCGGTCGTCACCGACATAGGCGGCGAGTTCCTAAGCCAGGTCCACTGACGCTAGAGGGCCCGGGCTTCACGCCTGGGCCCTCCGCCCTGCCTCGGAGTCACCCCGACCGCGAAGGAGCGCCCTTGTCTGCCGTGAAGTGGTGCTGCGTGTGTCTGTTCAAAGACAACACGGAGGTCAAGGCCGAGACGACCGTCAAGGGCTACCGAATTTGCCGGAAGCACCTGACATACAAGGAGGACTTCTTCCGCGACTGGGAAGCAGCCCAGGACCCGAAGAAGCAGCCGAAGGATCCAGAGAAGTAGGAGGGCGGGATGCCGCTCATTCGCAAGGAACAGGCCGGGTCCTGCCCCGGCTACGTGTGGGACAACGACGGCGATGTCGTCGACGTGGACGCGGACATGGCCGGTGCTCTGCTGGCGATGCCTCAGGGCGGGTTCTCCGAGGTCGCGGCACCCGAGCCCGGCAGTGGCCCCGAGTCGCCTCTGGACAGTGGTGCGGCTGCGCCTTCGGGCGAAGTGGTCGAGGCTCCGGTCGCTGATCCGCCTGCGCCGAAGAAGCGCGCCTACACCCGCAAGACAGCGGCGTCGCCGACCGAGGTCACCGAGTAGTACCCCCTCACCCTTGCCCGTCTCCTGACGATCCGATTGGGGGTGGGCGCTGATGGCTGCCGACAATCCAACTCCGCTTGCTTCCGTGGCGTCTTTCACGGAAGGCCCGTTCGCGAACCTAGTCTCGGGGTACTCCGGCACGGCGCAGGCGAACTTGATGCTGCAGGCCACCCGGGCGTGCGAGTCGGCGTGCGACCGCCGCCTGGCGCCCTTCACGGGCCTGGTGGAGACGCAGCGCGCCGACGCCATGGACATCGAAGACGCCATGGACGCCTATGTGCCTCTGGATCCGACGAGCCAGTTGGGGTTCTCGCGAGCACAGTCGCTGGGTTCGACGCTGCTGACCCGGCACTTCTGGGTGAGGGAGTTCCCAGGCCGGTACCCCGAGTACTGGACCGGGGCGATCACGGGGATCACGCTGTACCGCTCGTACTCCGGCTCCCAGGCAGTGACGATCACGAACATCCAGTTCGAGGCCGACACCGGGCATTGCCGCTTCGCCCTTGGAACCTATGTGCCGCCGGGCACCACGATCCAGGCCACCTATTCGGGCGGCTACCAGACGGTGCCGGCTGATCTGGTGCTGGCGTGCGAGTACATGGCCGCGAGCATCGCTGTGAAGCAGCTCGATCCGGTTGACGGGCGTTCGGGGCATGATCCGGATGCGATGCGGGCGGATGCGTTGGAGATCCTCGCTGCGTACACCCGCAAGTAGGCTGACGTGGCTTGGGGACATGCGCGGCGGCATACGGGCAAGCGGCATCCGCACAGGGGTCACAAGCTGTCCTCAGCGGCCCGGGCGAAGATCAGCCGTGCACTCAAGGGCAAGCACCATCGGCACGGTGTGCATCATCGGCGGAAGTCGGCGCATCACCGCCACCGTGCACATCGTCGGCATTACCACCTGAAGCACAAGCGGCATGCCGCGAAGAAGCGGCATCTGAAGCACAAGCGCCACCTGACGCACAAGCGGCGTCACTACAAGCTGAAGCACAAGCGCAGGACGCTCCACAAGCGCCGGACCTTGCACAAGCGCCGCCTGCTGCACAAGCGGAAGTACCACGGCCGCCGTCACTTCCACCTGAAGCACAAGCGCAAGGGTCATCCCGGCGTACACCACAGGCACGGTGTGCACCGCCGCGCGGGTACGCATCCGCGGCGGTCTCCGCATCCGCGCGGCCGGGCAGTGCACCGCCGCCACGGGCCTCCCGTGCACCGCGGCCAGAAGCGTGTGCACGTGTTCAAGCAGCGGGCGACGCACCACGCCGCGCACCGGCCGCATGTGCGCAAGATTCGGCGCGTGCACCACTACCGGGCTCAACGGCCTGGGTTCATTCACCGCCGCAAGGTCAGGAGGCCGCGTTGAGCACCGCTGATTCGGTCGACAGGGAGGTCGCCTGGCTTCAAACAACGGGCGACGGGCTGCCTGCGCTGGTGGGTACCGGCGCAGGCCAGTTCAACAACCTGCAGGCGTATCAGCCGCGCACCCCGGGTCGCCGTGGCAGCAACCTGTTTGTGCTGCGCCGCACGATCCACCACAAGCGGTTCGCGAACGTGCGCCGCATGGCGTCCTACGAGTTCACGCTCAAGTTGATCTGGCCGCTCACCTCGGGTCAGGGCATTGCTGAGGCTGATCAGCGGGCGTTCGACGTGGCGGTAGACGCTGTTCTGACGCGCATCGGTGGCTTCCCGGGCGACAAGTCCCACGGGGGCAGGTTCCGGTCGGTGGCGGAGGATCCGCCGCTGGTGGCGGTGCATTTCGTCGATCCGGTCTCCACGATGCCGCCGGATGCGGAGTTCCACGCGGAGATCACGTACTGGGCGGACGACGCCGAAACCGCCGGCTGACCTTCCTACCCCTTCCTGGCCCTCGCCTACCGCGGGGGTCTTCGTCATGCCCGGAGGCCCCCGTGTACCAACGCTCCCTCCATGAAGCCCCAGTCGATGTACCCGCGATTCCGGCGACGGTCGGCCCGGGTGAGGTCGTCGACTGGCCGATCCCCATTGCCGGATTCGAGGAACTGACCGACGAGGCCGACGCCCGGCGGCCGGCTGATCCCCCCGCCGCGCCCTCCAAGACCGTCCGTAAGAAGGCCGCGCCCGACCTGGCGCCCGTCGGTGAGGAGCCGCAGCTGTGACCCAAATTTCGCGTACCGCAACGCTGGGCCTGTTCAAGGAGTCCACCCCCGGCACGTGGGGCGCGCCGACGATCGGGATCCCGTTCCTCAAGGGCGACTACGAGGACATGTTCCAGGAGATCAAGGACGAGTCGGTGCGCGGCAACGACACGGTCCTGCAGGGCATGTATCAGGGGCCGGTGCACGCCGAGTGGAACATTGATGTGATGGCCTATCCGGATCTGGTTGGGCACTTCCTGGCCGGGATCATCGGCCCCGATGTGGTGACCGCAGCTACCGCGACGACGCTGTCGGCGTTGACGACGGCTGGCGCGACGGTGATCACGACGGCCGTGGCGCTCCCCGCCAGCAGCGTGATCCGCATCGACACCGCGGGTCTGGTGGAGTACGCGTGGACTGACGGTGCTGCTACGGGTGTCGGCCCGTATACGTCGAACGTAACCACCGTGCTGGGGAAGATCGGCGCGAACCGTGTCGGACTGACCCTGGGGCACGCGTCAGGCGTCGCGGTGACCACGACGACGACGCACACGTTCAAGCAGTCCACGACCGCTTTGCCGACGTACTCGCTGACGATCTACGACACCACGCAGACGCTGAGCTGCAGCTACTGCCGCCTGTCGGACCTCGGCGTCAAGATCGACCCGAAGGGAGCAGCGGCCCTCACGTTGAAGTACATGTCGTTCCCGTCGGTGGTGCAGTCGCTGCAGACGGAGACGTTCTCGACCTACGACCCGCTGCTGGGCTGGTCGTGGAACATGACCAACGCCGGTGCCGCGTCGACGCGCGGGCTGACGTTCGACGCCACGGTGAAGCGCACGACCGAGGCGATCCAGTCCTCCGATGGCGTGCAGGCCCCGCGTGAGGTGTTCGCCGGCCCGATCGAGGTCGACGGCACCTACAAGGCGATCTTCGAGAATCAGACCGACCTGGGCCTGTACCTCAACTACACGCAGACCGCGACGACCGCGAGCCTGCAGCAGCCGGTAGCCCGCGGCGGCCAGTTCCTGTCCATGACCATGTCGAAGTCGGGCTGGTACAAGGGCAAGCGGGACTTGGGTCAGGTGTATGCCCAGGCGGATTTCACCCTCGCCGGTATCTACAACACGACCGACGGCGGCGCCGTGCAGGCCACGCTCCAGAACTGGCAGACCGCCGCATATTAGGCCCTCCGGCCTGCGGTTTTCCCGCTACTCCCCGGTCGTGTCCGCTTGGAGGGCGTCCGACACGACCGGGGAACACGCCCTCCGACGCCCTCCCAATGCTTCAAGGAGCCCTCTATGGCTGGCTACGCCAACCGCACGATCATGCTGCCCTTTCCCGATCTGTCGGAGGATGGTGACAACGTCCACGTCGTCATCAAGAACCCGCGGACGGTCCCTATGGCCGAGTTGATGCCCTCTGACCTGCCTCTCGGCCCTGACGGCAAGCCCGACGAGCGCCAGATCGAGGCCGCGATGTACAAGGTCGTCGCCGGGCTGGTGAAGGCCTGGCACGTCTACGACGCCACCAGCATCGAAGACGATCAGCCGCCGCTGCCTCTTCCCGCGACCGCGGAGTCCGTGGCCAAGCTCCCGATGTGCATCACCGAGCAGATCGCCGAAGAGATCAAGAGGGTCGTCAACCCGGGGATCTAGGCCTGGATGACCCGTACCTCAACGACGTGCTCTGGCCTGCCGAGAGCGTGTACGAGGGAACGTGGTCTTCTGGGCCTGCCCCCGAGGAGCTGGTCGATTTCGAGGTCATGCGGGAGATGGGCTGGACGTGGCGGGACCTGCAGGACACCCCTTTCTATGTGCGGCGCTTCACGTGGGATCTGATCCTGGCGCGGCGCGACGCGGAGCAGGCCGCGAACGAGAAGGCCAGCAAGGGGTGAGAGATGGAGTTGCGGATCGGGGTGTTCACCCGACTTATGACCGAGATCACCGCGCAGGGAAGCCTGCGCACCCGCAGGGTCCTGACTGGGCTGGCGAACGTCGTTGAGAAGCAAGCCAAGACCAATGCGTCGAGCGGGTCGCACGCCTACGGCACGCCGACTCCGGCGAGTCCGGGGTCGGGCCCGGCACGGATTTCGGGCACGTTGGTGAAGTCGATCACACACACCGACATCGTCCCGAACGGGCTGGGCTGGGAGTGCAAGGTCGGAACCGGGGCTGGCTTCACGTCGCCGTACAGCAAGACCCCGTCGAGCAAGTACGGCCTGTTCCTAGAGACCGGATTGAAGAACGGGGCGACGTATCCGTTCCTGAAGCCAGCGGCGAAGTTCGGGTGGACGGTCGCCGCACCGGCGCTGTACCGCAAAGAGTTCGGGGTGGGCTGGAAGGGGATCTGAGTCAACCCGCCGGTGTGATCTTGGGCTGCTGGTCGGGGCACAGGGCCGGCGCTGCGGCGATGAGCGCTGCTGTCTCCTTCTGGTTGAAGCCCGCCCCGACTTTCGCGATTTCGTCGGCTTCTGTCTGGCCGTTCCTTAGGTCGTCGCAGATGCCGTGGCCTGTTGGGGCGAGGACCGAAGTCAGCGGGGTCGGCCTGCTGAACGGAGAGGGCGTAGACGCCCTCTTGCTGGCTGGGCTTGCTGCTGGATCCGCAGCCGGTGAACAGGGGCGACGCAACGAGCACGAGTACGGCGGCCAGGGTGCGGGGCGTCATGCCTGGCGACCGTAGTCCCGATCGGTGATCGCGGCCACAGGAACGACACAACTGGACCATGACAGGGGGCGTCGTGTCTGAGGTTGCCGACCTGTTCGTGATTCTCCGCGCAGAGACCGCCCCGTTCACGCGAAACCTCAGGGCGGCGGCGGCCGAAGGAGAGACGTTCACCTCGAAGATGGGCGGCCTCGGGAAGACCGTCAACAAGATCGGCGAAGCCACGACGCTTGCCGGTGCTGCTGTCGTCGTCGCGTCGGTGCACATGGCGTCGGAGTTCCAGCAGGAGACCAACGTTCTGGTCACTGCCGCCGGCGAGGCGCAGACGAACCTGGGCAAGGTCCGCGACGGGATTCTGAAGATCGCCTCGTCGACGGGCACGAGTTGGCAGCAGGTCACCGACGGCATGTACCAGGCCGAGAAGGCCGGGTTCGACTATGCGCACGGCGGCCTGGATGTGGTGAAGGTCGCGGCGCAGGGTGCGCGCGAGGAAGGTGCCCCGCTGAATGACGTGGTCAGCGCCATGACCACTGTGATGAACAACTTCCACATCCCGGCGTCGCAGTCGGTGCAAGTCATGAATGCGATGAAGACCGGTGCGGGCGAGGCTAAGACCACGTTCGCGCTGTTCTCCTCCGCGCTATCGACGGTCCTTCCTGCCGCGTATGCCGCTCACGTTGGTCTTGGCGATGTCATCGGGTCGCTGGCCACGATGACGCAGCACGGCGAGACGGCGCAGCACTCCGCACAGCTCATGGCAGGGACGCTTGGCAGGCTCCAGAAGGCGAACTCGACTACCGTTTCCACGCTCAACCAGCTTGGCCTGAGCACCCAGCAAGTGGGCAAGGATCTGGGCACAAAGGGCCTGTCGGGCGTCCTCAACGAGATCGTCGGCGCAATCCAGACCAAGATGGGCCCCTCTGGCCTGTACGCGGCGGGTGTCTTCAAGGCCTCGGGGCAGGCCGCGCAGTCCGCGACCGCCATGCTCGCGTCGATGCCGCCCAGCCTGAAGACCGTGGCGCAGAGCTTCATGGACAACACCATGAGCATTGGTGACTTCAAGAAGGCCATCAAGGCGATGCCCGCCGACCAGGCGGCGATGGCCACCCAGTTCATGTCGCTGGTGGAGAAGTCGAAGGGATTCTCCGACGGCGTGAAAGCGGGCAACGGCCCGCTGACCACGTTCTCGGATCTCCTCGCGAAGGCCACCGGCGGGCAGACGGGGTTGCAGACCGCGCTTCTGCTGACCGGAGAGAGCGCCGATCGCACCAAGACGAACATCGCCAAGGTCAACACGTCGTTTCATGATGGCGCGAAGGACGTCGAGGGCTGGAAGTCGACCAGTCAGCTCCTAAGCGTGCAGTTGGCGCAGTTGCGGCAGGGCGCGGACGTCTTGGCGATCAAGCTGGGTATGCAGCTCATCCCGATCATCTCCTCCGCGATCACCTTCTTCACTCAGCACAAGGCGGCCAGCGAGGCGCTCGCGATCGCGATCGGCGTGATCCTTACCGGCAGTGTCCTCAAGTTCGTCACCGGCGCCCTCACCCCCTACGTGAAGGCATTGGGCGGACTGGGCAAAGCCGGGATCAGCGCGGCGCAGGGTGTGGGCCGCCTGGTGCAGGGCTTCAACTCCTCACAGGTCGCCGCTTCGGCGTTCTCCGGGAAGATGGGCTCGATCGGCGGGGCCCTGCGCACCGGCTGGGACGGCCTGTGGAAGGGCATCTCGGTCGGCGCGAAGGCCGCCGGAAGTGCCGCCACGACCGCCTGGGGGGGGATAGCTGCCGGGGCGTCAAAGGCCTGGTCGGGCATCCAGTCCGGGATGGTCGCGACAGCCTCCGGCCTGGGGAAGGCCTGGCGGGGCACGCAGGATCTGCTGGTTGCTGGCGCGGGTAAGGCCGGGCAGGCGTGGCGCGGTTTCATGGGCATCGCCCAGACGGTGGGTGGTGCGGCGAAGACCGCCGCGATCGGCCTGTACGAAATGTCGAAGGCCGCCCTTGAGGGCGCTTTGAACGCGGGCCGGGCGGCGCTCGCCTGGGTAGGCGAGAAGATCGCTCTCCTTGCGACAGCGGTCGCGGAGAAAGCCGCTGCCGCGGGCGAGTGGCTCCTGAATATCGCCTTGGACGCCAACCCGATCGGGTTGGTTGTGATCGCGATCGCCGCCCTGGTTGCTGCGCTGGTGTATGCCTGGACGCACTTCGCCTGGTTCCGCAACATCGTCATGGTCACGTTCCAGTCGATCTCCGTGATCGCTTTGTGGTTGTGGCATTCGGTGTTCGAACCGGTTTTCCACGGCATCGCGACAGCCGCGATGTGGCTGTACAACAACGGGATCCGACCCGCTTTCCAGGGCATCGTCATGACCGGCCAGTGGCTGTGGCATGCGATCGAAGCGGTGTGGAACGGCGTGATCTCGGCTGGGGTGAAGGCGGCGACGTGGCTGGCCGCACTGCCGGGCCGGATTTTGGGCTGGTTCTCTGGTGCGGCGTCGTGGCTGTACAACGCCGGGATTTCGATCATTGAGGGGCTGTGGAACGGCATTGTGTCGATGGGCTCGTGGATCGCGAGCCAGATCTCCAGCCTGATCCAGTCCGTGATCCCCGGCCCGGTGTTGAAGATCCTTGGGATCAACTCGCCGTCGAAGGTGTTCCACGAGATCGGCCTCGGTGTGACCGAGGGTCTGGTGAACGGCCTAGTCAAGGGCAGCCCTGATGCTGCTGTGGCGTCGAGCAATATGGCCAAGAAGGTCATCGGTGCCGGTGCGATGGCCATATCCGGGCCGAGTCTGGGCGCTCTCGCCGTGGGCGCTAACGGTGCGGGCGCGGGCGGTCAGCCGCCGGACATCGTCGTGCAGGTCGACGGCCAAGCCCTGTTCAGGATCGTGCAGACGCAGGCGCTGCGCTATGGCCGCCGTAACCCGACCACGGGCGTGGTCTACCACTGATCGGGGGCTGACGTGCCGAACCCGCCACTCGGTTCCCTGGTCGACTCGTTCACGGCGAGCACGCTCAACCTCGGCGTATGGAACGGGACTACCGGTGGCGGCCTGGTCACTCTCGCCGCGCCGGGGCGTGTAGCGATCCAGGCCACCGCAGCGTTCCCGACCCTGTCCGCCACGGGCCCGTACGACGCGACCGGGCAGTCCCTGACCGCGCGGGTCACACCGGCGTTGGCGGGTATCGGCGGGCAGGTCGTCACGACGATCATGAAGATCCAGAAGGACTCCAGTAACGCCGCGTCCCTCACCTGCACACCGGGCAGTACCTGGCAGGCCGCCGTGACCATCGCAGGGGTGGCCACCACCGTGAACCTGCCCGCGTTCGACCCGACCGCCCACGCCTGGTGGGAGATCACTGAATCGTCGGGCACCTGGCTGTTCTCGGTGTCGCCGGACGGGACGGCGTGGACGCAGGTCGCATCCATCGCCTACTCGTGGGCGCCGACCGCGGTCAGTGTGTTCTTCAGCGCCGGATCGTCGACTGTGTCGGGCGAGTTCGCGTACATCGAGCACGTCAACACCGCCCTCGGCTCCAGCAGCCTGATGCCGTCGTGGCCGCAGATCCGCTTCCAGGTGGCGTTCAACCAGGGCGCGTCCCTGTCCGGGCAGCCCGCGTTCGTGGACTTGTCGTCGCGGCTGCGCGGCTCGTGGTCCGCGCAGCTGTCGGGGCGCCAGTACGAGCTGGACCAGATCCAGTCCGGGCAACTCACCGCATCCCTATGGAACCTCGACGGGGCCCTGGACCCGCTCAACACGTCGAGCCCCTACTCGCCGAACGTGCTGCCGATGAAGCCCTGTCGCATGCAGGCGGTGTGGCCGCCGACGCGGAACCTGCTGCCACCTGGGTACGCCAACGGCACCGCGGCCGCGAACCAGTGGCACGTCTACAGCGGCACCGAGACCCCCGCGACCGGCCTCGCGCCGGCACCCACGGGCCACACCACGGCCGCCGCCTGGCAGTTTCCCATCACGGCCAGCAACGCCAACTTCTACCCGTTTCTGACCGGGCCCACAGCCGGGAGCGCGGACGCCACGGCGTTCCCCGTCACCGCCGGACTGCAGTACAGCCTGTCGATGTGGCTGACCCGTGCGTCGTCGGCCGACCCGACGATCAACATCAACTGCACCATCCTGTGGTACCGGCAGGACGGCAGCCAGATCAGCGGAAGCACGGGCACAGCAACGGTGCCCGTCACTCCGACCTGGGTGCAGCTGACCGCGACCGCGACCGCCCCGGCGGGGGCGGTGTCGTGCCGCCTTGACTGGACGTTCGCCACCCTCACGACCACTGCCGTGAACACGATCTACATCACCGCCGTGCAGCTCGAGCAGGCTGCCGCCGTCACGCCCTGGACCAGCGGCGGCACGGTCTACCCGCTGTGGGCCGGCTTCATCGAGCGCTGGCCGCAGAAGTGGGACCGCACCGGCACCTACGGGACCATCAACATCACCGCCGTGGACGCCCTGGCCGCCTTGGCGCAGTTCACGCTGAATCCATCGACGGTGGCGCAGCTCCTCGCGCTCGGCCCGACCCGCATGTATCCGCTCGACGAGCCCAAGGGCACGGTCGGCTTCCGGGATGCGACGGGCAAGCACGGGTTCGCGAACATCGTCAACTCGCCGTTGGGCGCGGGCACCCTCACGGCCGGGTCCAGCATCACCGGCACCGGGTTCGTGGGCGCGCCCGGCCCCGTGGTGACGCTGGCGAACCCCGCGCCGAACGTCGTCGCCCAGGCCGGTACCTACATCAACCTGGGGTCGCCCAACGGGCCGCCCACATCGGGTGGATGGACGAGGCTGATCTGTTTCCGTACCAGCACCATCCCCGCGTCCGGCCAGGCCATGGCGCTATGGCTAGCCTCGGGCCCCACCCTGTCCGGCGCGTCCGGCGGCCTGTATGTCGATTCGTTCCAGCAAGTCCAGGCCTACGTGCAGAACACGGCAGGCCAGACGATTCAGGCAAGTGTGCCCACGATCGCCGTGTGCGACGGCAACTGGCACATGGCCGCGATCATTCTGTCAGCCGACGGCAAGACCCTGAACGTCAACGTCGACGGTGTCGGGTATGTGGGCACCAATACCGTCGACTGCCACCCGACCGGCATCGTCGACGACACCATCGGCGCGTACGTCACCTCGCGGCAGAACTTCTACGGCTGGATGTTCTCCGGGGATCTCGCCTACGCCTGCGAAGTCCCCACCAACAACGTGCCCAGCCTCTCGGACATCGCCGCCGGATTCAGTACGGGCTGGGCCGGGGAAACGAGCGCGGCCCGGGCGCAGCGCATCCTGAACCTGTCGGGGTACGGTGGCGCGCTTGCGACGATGGACGCGACCACGGCGATGGGCGGCGCGAACCTGGCCGCCCAGGGCGTCATGACGGCCCTGCAGTTGGTCGCCGACACCGAGAACGGGCAGGTGTACGCGGACGGCGCGAACACGGTGACGTTGGCGGGCCGGCTGTGGCGCTACTACCAGAACGCGCCGGCTGTGTTCATCGGCGAGCACCAGGTCAGTGGCGAGATCCCGTACCTGGACGATTTCCTAGTCGAGTACGACACCACGCACATCTACAACCAGGTGCAGGTCACCAACAGTGGGCCGCCGGGGTCGACGCAGCAGCCCGCTGCGTTGTCGAGCAACGCGGCGTCATCGACGGCATATGCGCCCCGCACGTTGCAGCGCACGATCAACGTGCAGGACGTGACGGTGCCGCAGTACGCCGCGAACTATCTGTCGCAGCAGTACAGCCAGCCGCTGGCTCGGGTGGCGGCGTTGACGGTCGACGGGTCGTCGAATCCGGCATTGTGGTCGCAGGTGCTGCCGTTGGGCTTCGGGTCGCGGGTGCAGGTGTCTCGTCGGCCACCGTCGGGTCCTGGTGCGGCGGCGATCACGCTGCAGCAGTTCCTGGAGCATTTGACGTGGTCGGGTGACGATCAGGGGAATCTGCGGGCGTCGATGCAGCTCAGTGCGGCGCAGCCGTTCCTGAACTGGTGGATCGTCGCGTCGCTGCACTCCACGTTGCAGTCCACGGCCGCCTCCGGGCAGCCGGTAGTCACCCTCGGGGCGCTCACTGGCTCTTCGCTGAACCCGGCGAGCGCGGTCCTGGCAGCAGGGACGGTGCTCACCGTCGGGTACGGGGCGGCTGGGGCGGAGAACATGACGGTCCTGTCCGTGGCCGCGACGTCACCGGGCTACACCAGCGTCGCCGTGACTTTCACCGCGAACCTGGTCAACACCCACGCCTCCGGGCAGACGGTGTGCCAGCCGCTGCCGGGCGGCTACACGCTGCCCGCGCTGCCGGCGGCTGGTTTCCCGGCGTCTTTGGATGCCGGGGCGACGCTGTCGGCGACTAGTCCGCGGGTGTCCTACTGATCCGTTTCGTTGGCACGGTGCACCACCCTGCCTTGGCTTGGAGGTTGCCGTGTCCCTTGCTCCGCCTACCCCGTACCAGTGGCAGGTCGGCGATGTCGGTTCGGCTTCCCTGCTCAACGCTCAGTTGTTCAATGGGTTGACGTTCCTGCTGGGCAAACCTGTGGGTCAGCTGGCGACGACGACGACCCAGTCGATTCCCAACAGTGCGTTCACCGGTGTGCAGTTCAACAGTTCCTCCCTGGATAACTACGCGGGCCACAGCAACGTCACGAACAACAGTCGGTACACGGCGCAAGTCGCGGGGACGTACATCCTGTCGGGTGCGTTGATCTTCGCCGCGAACGCGACGGGTTTCCGGGAGTTGACGTGGTACCGCAACGGCATTGAATTGACGAACGCCCGCTCTGTGTGGCCCAACCCGTCCGGCGCAACCTCCGGGAGTCTCTACCTGCCCGCGTTCCCGGTGTCGGCTGTGATTGGGGACTATTTCGAGATGTTCGCGTTCCAGAACAGCGGCGGCGCCCTGGCCACGGCTGGCCCGTCAACGGGCGGCACGTACTTCAACGTGACGTTGCTCTGACGGCCACGCCGCTCATTGTTCCGTCGCACCGCAGGGGGTGAGCGTGCCTGATGAGCTCTCTGCTGGCGAGTTGGGGCGCACGCTGGCCCGGATCGAGCGGGCTTTCGGGTCGGAGGTTCGGCGTCTCGAGGCGGCGCACTCGGCGGACATTGCACGGCTGGAGCGGGAGCACGCGGAGGATCTGCGGAAGCTCCGCGAGGACGTCATTCAGCCGATGGAGCGGCGCCTGGAGAAGGTCGAGGGCAGGCCTGCGATGTCGCTGGGCCGGTGGCTTGGGGTGGCGACGGTGATGTTGATGCTCGCGGCGCTACTGGTGCAGGCCTACGGGACGCTCAAGGGGGCCAAGTGACGATCCCGGATGCGGTCAAGCCGCGCCGGCCTCGGCGGGCGTCGTTGGCGATGGTTGGCGGCTGGGCGGTCGCGCTGTTCGTGACGGTCGTGGTGATCCTGGCTTTGCGGGCTGCCACGGATGCGCAGCACAGGGCTCAGGCGACGCAGGCGGCGGATGCGACCGCCATAGCCAAGCTGTCGTCGAGCTTGGACGCGACACGGGCGCAGTTGCAGCAGCATGGTGTGACGCCATCCGCGCCACCGGCGACGACGATCGTCCAGGGCGTACCGGGTGCGCAGGGCCAGCCCGGGCAGTCGATCGTCGGCCCCCAAGGGCCACCCGGACCAGCTGGCAAAGACGGCGTGTCACCGGATCCGGCTCAGGTGGCTGCCTTGGCTGCTGGCCTGGTGCACCCTAGCCCAGGGCCTTCGGGCGCCACGGGACCGGCTGGCCCGGCTGGAGCTCCCGGCGCGAACTCGACCGTCGCCGGACCTCAGGGGCCTGCTGGTCCGCCTGGGCAGAACTCGAACGTCCCGGGTCCGGCTGGACCGCCGGGCGCGATGGGAGGCAGTGGTCAGCCGCCGATGGGCTGGACCTACACGGACGCCCTGGGCAACTCGTATGACTGTGAGCGCGTCAGCCCGTTCGATCCGAACGCGCCGCGGTACACGTGCAAGCCGGGCACCGCGCCGGTACCGCCTGCCCCGGCGCCGTCAACGGCCCCAACCTCGCAGTCCGCGACCACCAGCAAGCACGCGGCGCAGCACCGCACGGGTGCCGCGGTCTCTACAGGCCCCGGGAGGCCGTGATGTTGAAGCGCATCGGCGTGTTCAATGACTGGCTGGGCCTGAAGATCACGCGCGCGGTCGGCTCCATGTGGTGCGCGTATGCCTTCGCCGCGCTGGCGCTGTGCAGCAAGCCGTGGACCCTGTCGGGGCAGGCGTTGATCGCGTGGATCGCGCAGACGTTCCTTCAGTTGGTGCTGCTGAGCATCATCATCGTGGGTCAGGACGTGGGGAGTCGGGCGCAGGTCGAGGAGATCCAGCAGACCCGGGACACGGTCGTCGACGAGATCGCGCTGGTACGCGAGGACCATGCGGCGCTGGCTGAACTCGTCGGGGAACTGCATCAGTTCCACATCGAAGGGAAACTCCCGGACCGGATCCTCAAGCCCTGACCGGCGGTTTTCAAGCCTCACGCCGTCGCCTTGAACTTCCCTGCCGCGTCTTCAACCTGACGCGCATTCCGCCCCGCGCCTGCTGGCCGGGGCTTTCTGCTTTACACCCTCGGAGGTACCCCGTGGCGCTTGCTGATCTGTCTGCGCTGGACAAGCACAAGACCGGCGGCTTCCCTGCTGGCTACTCGAAGTCGTGGCGGACTTTCTTCTCGCCTGTGGACGACATCCATGGCGCGCTGCTGGATCTGATCCGGTCGGCGACGTCTTCCCTGATCTTGGCGTGCTACGGCTTCGATGATGACGAGCTCGGGGATGCGCTGCACGAGAAGCTCGTTGACGAGAGCGTGTTCGTGCAGCTCACGCTGGACTCCAGTCAGGCGGGTGGGGTGCATGAGCGCGTGCTGCTGGCGAAGGAGGCGTTCCCGGCGTCGAGCATCGCGATCGGTCGCTCAGAGCTGAATGCGATTCAGCACATGAAGCTTCTGGTCGTCGACGGCTTGTACACGGTGGGCGGCAGCACGAACTGGTCGACGTCTGGCGAGACGAAGCAGGACAACCAGACCACGATCATCTGCGACCCGGTCGAGGCGTCGATGGCGCGCACGCGGGCGGATCACATCCACCTGCACATGCTGCAGGCTGCGGCGAAGAAGGGGGTGGCCTGATGGCTGAAGAGGGCATCGACTTCGCGTGGTCCAAGCCCACCCCGGCGCAGGTGCGTGCTGTTGGTGCGCACTGGATCGCCGGCTACTTCTCGTCGGACACCAGCAAGAACCTGAACCGCTCGAACATCCCCGGCTACCTCGGCGCCGGCCTGGCGGTGGTGACGGTGTGGGAGACGACGACGGGCCGGGCGACGCAGGGTCGTGCGGCGGGGGTGTCGGATGCGCTGGCGGCCGAGGGTCAGCGGAAGGCGGCCGGGCTACCCGCTGACCATGTGCATCACTTCGCGGTGGACGAGGACACGTCCTGGGCCAGCGTGGCGCCGTACTTCGACGGTGTGATCGCGGTCCTCGGGATCGGCCGGGTGGGCTGCTACGGCGGCTACCCCGTCATCGTCGGGGCGCACCTTCACGGCATCCGCTACCTGTGGCAGACGGTGGCGTGGAGCAACGGCCAGTGGGCGTCGTTCGCGACGATCCGGCAGACCGGCGGCACCCTCCTCGGCGGCAACGCCGACATCGACTACGCGGAGACCCCGGATTTCGGGCAGACCCCGCGACCCAGTGCACCGGCTCCCGTGCCGACGCCAGTTACCCCTACCCCGGCCAAGACTGACCGGCGGCGACTCGACGAGGAGATGGTCTAGATGGCGATCGTTGTTGGTGAGCTCAAGCCCGGCTTCGCTGCGGACGCTGCGGGCAAGGTCGTGCACCCGGAGCACGCCACGGTGCTGCTGCTCCCGAGGGAGTGGGACGGCGACCAGGACATCCCGTGGGGGCGGGTGTGGGTACGGCTGGGGTGTGACTTCGGTACGGCGAAGCTGCGCGTGGCGGTCTTCTCCGAGCTGGCCGGGCATGTCGGTTGGCGGATCCTGGACCCGATCGTCGTGGATGCGGCGAAGGGCACGGTCCTGGTGGATCCGTGGGAGGGTGCGACGAAGCTGAGTGTGTGCCGGATGCCGCAGTCCGCCACGGACGCCGCCGACAGTGTGCCGGTGGCGTATCTGGTCGAGGCGGTGCTGAAGGCGTGACCGCCGTGCTGCCGGGCGACCTCGGGCTCGTCCGGATGTGCGGTGCTGGTGGTGTGGCGATCGGCGTCGCCGAGTGGCTGGACGAGGTAGCTCAGGGCCATTGGCGCAAGGCCGACCGGGACTCGTTGTATCGCCACGTGTTCGTGGTGGAGTCGGTGGACGGCAACGTCGTCCACGCGGTCGAGGGCTGGCCGGGTGGTGCACGCCGGAACACGTACCGGCTGGACGACGCGACGATCCTGTGGTCGTCGGGGCGCGTGGATCTGACCGATGCTCAGCGCGCGACGATCGTCGCCTGGGCGGTCGAGCACCTCGGGGCCGGGTACTCCTGGCTGGACTTCGCATGCCAGGCGGCGATGAACCTGCGTGTGCCGCTGGCCGGGCGGTGGCTGGAGCGTCGCGTCATCAAGTCCGGGCACTATCTGTGCTCGGCCTACGGCATGGCGGCCTACCATGCCGCTGCTGCCGAGTTGTGGTCGCCGCCGCGCTGGTGTGGTGCCGTGGCCCCTTCGGATATCGCTGACCAGTTGGATGAAGGGTGACCCGTGTGACGACTCCGCCTGAGACTGACCCGTTCTCCGCTGCGCGGGGTGTGGCGATTGGTGCGTTCCTGCAGGGGTATGCGGATTCGCCGGGCATGGACCCGAACATGGCGATGCTGGCGACGTGGAACCTGTACCGGGAGGGGCAGCGCCGGGACGCGGAGGTGGAGTATCTGCGGGATGCTGCCGCGGCTGGGCGGGCGGAGCTGCGTACGGTTCTGGGGATCGCCTCGAAGGGCACGGTGAAGGTTCTGTGCCTGGGGGACAGCATCACGGCTGGTGGGGTGTGGTCGCTGGACCGGAACTCGTACCGGACGTGGTTTCAGGACCTGCTGGATCAGCTGCGGGTCGCGGTGGCGTTCTCGACGTGGGCCGGGTACGGCTGGAAGATCACGGATCTGCAGCCGGGTGTCGGCGCGGCCCTGTCGTCGTTCGGGCCGGATGTGGTGCTGCTGGACATCGGGTCGAATGACGCGAACCAGAATGCCCTGTCGGGTTTCCAGGCGGCGTACGGGGCGTTGGTGGATCAGATCTTGGCGTCGTCGCCGACGGTGAAGGTGTGCTGCGCGCGGGTGGCGATCTCGCGGGGTGCGACGCTCGCCGCGAACGAGGCGACGGTGAACACCGACGTGGATGCCGTGGTTGCGGCTCGTGCCTCGACCGGCCGGGTGGTGTCGGCGGACATGACGGTGGTGCCGGAGCAGTGGACCGACAACGGCATCCACCCGTTGGACGTCGGCTATGCGCTGATGGCGCAGCAGTGGATGAAGGCCCTCGCTGCGGCCGGGTGGCTGCCGTAGGCGTTCGTCGGCCGTCTCGCTAGTGAGGGGGTGATCCTGTTGCTGCACCTGCTTCTGAGCCTGCTGCTCGACCTCAGCGTGGTCCTGTAGGCCTATCCTGATCCGTGATGGGGCACTGCCTGGTTGATCGCCGGGTGGTCTCTGCTGGCCCGCGCGTACCCGTGCTCCCGGGAGGGGTTGAACCCCGGGCTGGCACCAACTTTGAGCGCTCCTGTCTGGCCCTTATCGGGCCGGGCAGGAGCGCTGTTTTGCGTTCAGGCCTTACTGGCAGGGGAGTTGGATCGACACCCTGAGCAGTGGTGCTTCATGGGCGGAAGTAACCGTACTCAGCCGTCAGTTGACTTACTGTCAGTGATGGCTCATGGCACGGAAATGACTGTGAGTAGGCGTAACATTTTCGTATCGGCCGCCGTGCGACGGTCGTATGAACGAGTTTGCCCCCGCGCGGATGTGCGATCCGCCGAGGGCAACGGCCCGAAGGATGGACGTCCTTGGACGAGCCCAACCCTAGCCTGCTCCCCTCACCCTCTCTGGGCAGGCCCCACGACCGCCGCCGCTTCAACGCGACAGAGCACGTCGCCCTCTTCCTCACCGCCGATGGCAACTGCACCCAGTGCGGCACAGCCCTCGAGCCCGGCTGGCACGCCGACCACATCACCCCGTACGCCGCGGGCGGCAAGACAGACATCGCCAACGGGCAGGCACTGTGCCCGACGTGCAACCTCAAGAAGGGCACCACCGTGGCCAAGGGCCCACGCATCTGGCAGCAGCGCGCCACCGAAGCGTTCTACGCCAACACCCGCAAGGACTTCCTCGTCTCCGCCACCCCCGGGGCCGGCAAGACCCGCTACGCCCTGGACCTGGCGAACCAGCTCCTCGGCCAGGGACTGGTGGACCGAATAGTCGTCGTGGTGCCCACCGACGCGCTGCGCCGGCAGTGGGCCGACGCCGCAGCAGCCCGCGGCTTGCAGCTGATGCCCGTCTCGGAGGATGCGGATTACAGCAAGACCGGCTACATGGGCTGCGTGGTCAGCTATCAGCAGCTCCTCGGCGACGGCGCGAAGGCCGTGCGGAACGTGACCCGGCGGGCGACGCTGGCGATCCTCGACGAGGTCCACCATGCGGGCGACAACCGCTCCTGGGGCGAGTCCCTGCAAAACGCGGTCGAGTCGGCGACGTACCGCCTGTCGCTGACCGGGACGCCGTGGCGCCGCGACTCGCAGTCCCCTATCCCCTTCGTCGAGTACGACGCCAACGGGACGGTGGTGGTCGACTACGCCTACGAGTACGGCGAGGCCGTCGCCGACGAGGTGTGCCGGCGCATCGAGTTCCACGCATATGACGGCGAGGCCCGGTGGATCGATCCGGCGCGCGGCCGACGGGAGTACCGCAAGGACACCGACGTGCGGGTGGAGTTCACCGCGAAGCTCGGCGCCAACATGGACGAAGCGGACGTGTCGGCTGCACTGGATGCGGTGTACGAGCCGAACCATCAGTGGATGCCCGCGATGCTCAAGCAGGCCGACACCATGCTGGGCGAGTTGCGTGGGGAGATCCCGGACGCGGCCGGGCTGGTGGTGTGCGAGCGGCAGTGGCACGCCCACGGGTACGCGAAGATCCTGGAGCAGATCACAGGCACGCTTCCCCCGGTGGTGGTTTCGGATCCGAAGGCGGACCCGGGCGGGAAGCTCGCAAAGAAGACCATCGACGACTTCCGTGACGGCACGGGGCGGTGGATCGTCGCCGTGAAGATGATCAGCGAGGGTGTGGACATCCCGCGGCTCGCGGTCGGGGTGTATGCCTCGAAGACGCAGACGCCGCTGTTCTTTCGGCAGGTCGTTGGCCGCTTCGTGCGGGTCCGCGACAACGAGGAGCTCAACGCCCGCCTGCTCATCCCCGCGGTCCCGGAGTTGATGCGGCACGCGCGGGAGATCGAGGACGAGCTTCGCCATCAGCTGGAGTTGGCTGCCGAGCAGGACGAGAAGGCCCGCGCGGAGGCATCGGGGGATGGCAGTCAGGGCTTGTTCGACTTCCGTGAGCCGCTGTCGGCGTCGGAGCCGGTGTTCGACCGGGCGATCCTGGGCGGGCAGGAGTCGACGCCGGACGAGGTCGCCGCGGCGGAGGCGCAGTGCCGGGCGTTGGGTATCCCGACCAGGTTCGCGGTGAACTTGGTGCCGCTGCTGCGCGGTCAGGCTGCGTCCCCGGCGGTTGCGGTCGCGGCGCAGGCGACGGAGATGCCGCGCCATCGTCGCGAGAAGCTGCTCCGTGGTGAGATCAAGACGCTGGTCGGGAAGGTCGCCTACCGGGCGGGGCGCATGCCGCAGGAGGTCAACATTGATCTGCTGCGGCAGGGGCATCCGAAGCGCGGCGAGGCGACAGTGGAGGAGCTCGAGGCGATCCGGGCCACCCTGGTGCGCTGGTTCGGTGAGCTGCTGTGAAGGATCAGCAGAAGGTCAACGCGACGCTGGTCGACGCGCTGGGTTCGGCGTTGCGCAGTGGCGACCACGGGTTGAAGACGGTGCCGGGCTTGTTGAAGCGGGTGCTGTCGGAGGGTTCGTGGCGGGAGTTCACTACGCAGCGCGGCGAGGTGGTGCAGTACGAGCGGTTCGAGGACTTCGTCGTCCGGCCCCCGCTGAAGGGGCTCGGCGCCACGCTCGACCTGATCAAGCGCGTGGTGGCCAGTGACCCGGAGGCGGTGGATCTGCTCGACTCCGCACTGCAGCGAGATGTCGGCCGCCCTGCGGAAACCGTGGACAATGTAAACGGTATCGAGCGACCGACGGGCAACACTCAGACCGCCGCCCTACGCCGCCTCCGCAAGGACGCCCCGGAGCTCCACGCCGAAGTCCTCGCCGGCCACTTGTCCGCGCACGCCGCGATGGTGCGGGCGGGCTTCCGTCCGAAGTCGGTGACGGTGAGAGTCGAGCAGCCCGAGGCTGTGGCCGCGACGCTGCGGAAGCACATGGCGCCGACGGACGTGGCCGAACTCGCGCGGCTTCTCATGCAGAACTGAACCGGTGGCGCCAGCGGCCCGCTTCTCCATCCGGAGGGGCGGGCCGCACTGCTGCTCACGCCGCCGCCTGCGCCTCTTCCTCTTCGGCTTCCCGCGTCGCGTCCCGCAGCGCCCTGGCAGTGACGTCCCACCGTCCGCGGGCGATGGCGTCGGCCATGACGGGGTGCTCCTCGACGGCCTGCCGCGCCTCTTCCTGTACGGCCCGCAGGTGCGGGTAC
>Ga0210409_10000323_pt1 | contig 89305 bp, 68 predicted proteins | sample IncBWH17MmetaG_FD_161649 | JGI IMG/M metagenome (GOLD analysis project Ga0210409, IMG submission 161649) | Forest soil microbial communities from Barre Woods Harvard Forest LTER site, Petersham, Massachusetts, United States - Inc-BW-H-17-M | ecosystem: Environmental > Terrestrial > Soil >... | reverse complement strand
GGTGGTGAACTCAAATTGTTAAGCCCGACCCCCACGGTTCTGGAGGCGCTGCGGATCACTCACCTGGAGAGGATTCTCGACATCCAGGAGGACGAGCAATTGGCAGTGCAATCCTTTTCCAAGCCCATATCTGCAGCGGGATAGTTCACGCGAACAGGCGTGGCTGTTGAAAAGGGCCTTTTTTCGCAAAATCGCCAAAATTGTCGGGATAGAAAATGTCTACCCGAGGTGCGATCGTCGTCCGTAGGCCTTCCTAACGCAAAATTTTTCTGAGCACTTTTCTGAGAATGAGTTTTTCAACAGACACAGGCGTTTACACGTTTGACCGCTGGTCAATGAGCGATAGAGGGATGTTTCACGAGTTGACAATCTCCTGTTGAGAAGAGGAGATTCTCGCCGTCGATCACCTAAGCCCCGAAAACGAACCCTTGCCGTTTCACTTTCTTTTCTGCAACTCAATTGCCTTGGTAGACGGCGACTGCGCGGAGGGATCGGGCTTGAATGCGACGGTATTGGCTGCAGCGTTGGGGTTCACGCCGAAGTCCCAGACGTAGAGATTCATCCCATCTTTCCCCAGCATCTCGACCACAGCGTATTCGCCATTCGCCATACTCTCGGTCGGGGTGAGTTTCACCCAGCCGCCCGTCATCGGCTGCGCGGTGGTGGGAACAAACTTGGCATCCTGACTGATCTTGCCGTAGACGGCGATCTTGATGTCCCCCACGATGCGCTTGTCCCCTTTGGTTTCGAGTCGAACGATTTTGAAGCGCTCCTGGGGCGGCAGAGGCTCGGGCTCTTTGGGTTTGGCATCCGCGGGCACCTCGCTCTCGGGCTGGTCTTCGCCGCGGTCAATATTGATGTACATAGCGGGCACCGCCACGTGCGATTGCATCGGAGCGTGCTTGCCCGGGACCTCGACGGTCTGACGCGCGCTGGCCACGGGATTGACCGTCGAGCGTAAGATGTTGCCCTTCACGTTCTTGTTAACCGAACCGCCACGCTGCTCGATGGGCACGAGTTCAGGATTGCCCTCGTAGGTGTCGAGCAGGAAAACGCCGCCTTCCTCGGGAAGCTGCAAGCCGGGAAGGACGTGCGGAGAGAGGGCTTCTTCTTCCGCGTGTTCGGCCTCAATCTCTTTTTCGAGCGCTGCCGCCTCGGGAGGCGCACCGCCGGCCGCGCGCTCCTTTGCGTATTTTTCGGTCGCGGGCCAGTCGACCATCGACTTGGGGAGTTCTTCCCACTCGCCGCGCTCGGCGCTCAGGTAGCGCACGCGCTCGCCTTTGATCTCGTACTTGGTGACCGATTGATAGGAACCGTCCGCGAGGTAGAGCCGCTTGGCAAGATCTTGCGCGCGGACGGTGACGGGCCGTACCGACACGATCAGCAGGGACGCGATCAGTGCGAGGATGCGGGAGCGGAAGACCCGACGCATACGCCCAACTCTTACCTTCGGATGCGGCCTGGAGGTGGCCAGATGCCTACTCTGTCAACTTCCAGAATTCTCCCACAAGTCCAACGTTCTGAAACACAGATTCGACTTCAGATGCGGTCTTGGGTTGCCATTGCGGGTTCAGGCGGTCGCCGTACCAGAGTTGCGCCAGTTTCCACCCTTGCGTCAGCGTCAGCGTGCCGCCGCGGGGACGCTTCCACTGTTCGCACCAGCGATCGATGTGTTGTTCCGACCGGAACAAGAGCATCGTGCGTCAGGTAAAAGCAACGTCCCTGTACCACTCGCGGGCTGGCACCGCGATGTGGATGATGCCGGGACCGGAGTGGGGCTTTCCGTCGTGGATTTCGATGGGCATGGCGAGGTTGCAGCATCCGCAGGACGCGCCGATCTGCGCGTTCTTGCCGAGCATCGCGGGGATGCCGAGCGCATCCCAGATGCAGTTGCCGAACCACGAGCGCCTTCCGACGGTGACTGGAAAAGCGGTGGAAATCACAGAGAACGGGGCGACGCGCCAGAGCTCGCCGTTTTCCTGCTGCATGAAGGCGTGGCTTTGGCTGAGGCGGGAGAGCGCGGCGCGGATCGACTTCGCTGACGACTTTAGAGACTTGGCCATTTCCGCAACGGAGGGGCACTCTCCCGTGCGGACCATTTGCCGATAGACGAAGAGGCGGAGGCGGCGATCGAAATCGTTAGGGCGTGGCATGCGCCTTCGCCAGTCCCTTCTGGACAGCTAGAAGTTCCTTGAGGACACCCCGCAGTTTGCGGGAATCAAGGGCGTTGGCACCGTCGGACTTGGCTTCCTTGGGATTGTCGTGAACTTCCATGAAAACGCCGTCGACGCCGGCAGCTACGGCCGCACGAGCCAACACCGGAATGAACTCGGGCTGGCCGCCGCTGGTGGCGTTGCCATTGTCGTCGCCGTGCGATGCGGAGGGGAGTTGCACGGAATGCGTGGCGTCGAAGACGACAGGCGCGAACTTCCGCATGATCGCCAGGGAGCGCATATCCACGACGAGATTGTTGTAGCCGAAGCTCGAGCCGCGCTCGGTGAGGAACACGCGCTTGTTTCCCGATTCATGACACTTGGCGACCGCGTGCTTCATATCCCAGGGCGAAACGAACTGGCCTTTCTTGATGTTGACCACACGCTCGCTGAGCGCCGCGGCGACGATCAGATCTGTCTGGCGGCAGAGGAATGCCGGGATCTGGAGAATGTCGGCGACCTCGGCGACCGTGGAGACGTCGCTGGCCTCGTGCACATCGGTGAGGATGGGTAGGCGGACTTCGTCTTTGACCTTCTTCAGGATGCGGAGGCCTTCTTTGAGTCCGGGGCCGCGGAAGCTTTTGAGGGATGTGCGATTCGCCTTGTCGTAGGAGGCCTTAAAGATGAAGGGAATATTCAGCGACCGGGTGACGCCCTTGATGATCTCGGCCATGCGGATGGCGTGATCTTCGCTCTCGATGACGCAGGGGCCGGCGATCAGGAAAAGCGTGCCCGATCCGATGCGGACATTATCGAGCTGGAAGGAAATCGCCATGGGAGTTTCAGGCTTCGAGTTTCAAGTTTCCAGTCGCTTACGTCAAGGATGAACGCCGTCGCCTTTGACGATCTAGAAACACGAAACCTGAAACTCGAAACTGACTTACCGCTTCCCTACCTTCTCGGGCCGGTGGAACATTTCGACTTCAATAGCTTCCTTGTTTGCGCGGCGCTTGAGTCCGTGCTCATAGGCTGCGCCGATGAACGCCTTGAACAGCGGATGCGGCTCGAGCGGCTTCGATTTGAATTCCGGATGGAACTGGCAACCGATGAAATAAGGATGCTCGGGGATCTCGACCATCTCGACGTACGTTCCGTCTGGTGTCGATCCGGAGATTCGCAGTCCTCCAGCGGTGAGCGTGCCTTCGTACTCGCGATTGAATTCGTAGCGATGGCGGTGGCGCTCACTGATCTCAGTCTGACCGTAGACCTTGTGCGCCAGCGTGCCGGGTTCGATCTTGCAGGGCCAGGCGCCCAGCCGCATCGTGCCGCCGAGTTCTTCGACTCCGCGCAGTTCGCGCAGCTTGTAGATCACGCGGTGCGGGGTCGCGGGATCGAATTCGCTGGAGTTCGCGTCTTCGAGCCCACACACGTTGCGTGCAAATTCCACGCATGCGGTCTGCATGCCGAGACAAATGCCGAAGTAGGGCACTTTCTTCTCGCGTGCATAGCGGATCGCCACCAACATACCCTCGATGCCACGCTTGCCGAAGCCGCCCGGCACGAGGAGCCCGTCGTAGTCTTCAAGTTGCGCGTCGATGCTGGCATCGGCGGATTCGAGCCCTTCGGCTTCGACCCAGTTCACCTGGAGCTTCAGATTGTGCGCGAGTGCGCCATGCACCAGCGCTTCTTTCAGCGACTTGTAGGAATCTTCGTACTCCACATACTTGCCGACGATCCCGATGGTCACTTCGGCCTTTGGGTTATAGACGCGATGCACGATGTCTTCCCACTTGGACAGGTCGCGGTCTTTCGCCTCGAGGTGCAAGTATTTCAACGCCAGCGTGTCCACGTTTTCGTGCGCAAACACGAGCGGCACTTCGTAGATCGAGGCGACATCTTTGGCGGTGATGACGGCTTCTTCGGCCACGTTACAAAACAGCGCAATCTTCGACTTGATTTCTTTTGCCAGGAAGCGGTCGGTGCGGCAGAGCAGGATGTCGGGTTGAATTCCGATCGAGAGCAGTTCTTTGACGGAGTGCTGGGTGGGCTTGGTCTTCAGTTCCTGGGCGGCAGCGATGAACGGCACCAGCGTGACGTGGACGAAGAGTGTGTGCTCACGGCCGAGTTCCTGGCGCATCTGGCGGATGGCTTCCATGAAGGGCAGCGACTCGATGTCGCCGACGGTGCCACCGATCTCGACGATGGCGACGTCCACGTCCTGCGCGACCTTCTTCATGGCTGATTTGATTTCGTTGGTGACGTGCGGAATGACTTGGACAGTCTTGCCGAGATAGTCGCCGCGGCGTTCTTTGGCGATGATTTGCTCGTAGATGCGGCCTGTGGTCCAGTTGTTATCGCGGGAAAGTTTGGCGTGAGTGAAGCGCTCGTAGTGGCCGAGGTCGAGGTCGGTTTCGGCGCCGTCGTCGGTGACGAAGACTTCGCCGTGCTGGAAGGGAGACATGGTGCCCGGATCGACGTTCAGATACGGGTCAAACTTCATCAGGTTGACTTTCAAGCCACGGCTCTCGAGCAGGCATCCGATCGACGCCGCGGCCAATCCCTTGCCCAAAGAAGACACCACTCCGCCCGTCACAAAGATGTACTTTGCCGACATCGCTTCCTCACTTTATTTTGGGTTGGTAAATTGTGCCGCCGGGGTCCCTTGTGCGCCCCGCCTCGCTCATTCGGGCTGGTTCGCCAAATAGAGAAAGCCAACCGGGGTCCACGGCGCCCTGAATTACTGGGCGCGCTCGGGTGGAGGTTGGCGTGCACAATCAATTATGGCAGAGAAGTGTGTGGAAGGGAATGTGGAAAAATGGGTTCGAACTTTGCGATCAATGTTCCGCGCCCAGATGTTGGTTAAGGGCCAGGAATAAATCGTCGAGCCGCTCATTCCATTGGCCCCAGTTGTGGCCGCCCGGTACGACGTGGAATTCGTAGCGGAACATCCGCTCTGCCAGAAGTTTCGCGAAACTTTGATTGGTCGCGAGCAGCCCTTCCTGGTCGCCACAGGTCAAGAAGAGATACGGCGTTTTCGCGGGGTCGGCGTTTCGAGCCAAGACAAATGGATCGTTGTCTCGTCGAGTGGTGCTTCCGGCTGGCCCGAAGATGGATGCGTGCTGGCGCCACTGTCTGATGCGTTTCATCGAAAACGGCCGACTGGGAACGTCGAGTGCAGAGCTGAGGCCACCAGCAAATGCGAATCGCTCGGGATACTTCAGACCCAACTTCACCGCGCCGAAACCTCCCATCGACAAGCCTGCGATTGCCCGATTCGCTCGACCGGTTGCGACCGGGAAGCGAGACTCGACGTCCGAAATCAAGTCATTGACGATGTAGGCCTCGTAGCGATCCTGGGGATGCTCGTGCGAATTCGTGTAATACGATTCGTCGCCGTCGGGCATGACGAGAATGAGATTTTGCAGGGCAAAGCGCGCGACATCGGAGTAGTTCGACCAGTCTCGGAAGTTGCCGTCGCCGCCGTGCAGGAGGTAAACGACTGGAAGTCTTGCGCCGGGCGGAATGGTCGACGGTAGCAGGACGCGGTACGGCATATCGCGATTGAGTGAGGCGCTATGAAAGGTGACATCACGGAGTACGACTCCCGGGACGAGCCGTGGACGGTCGAGAATTGGCTTGCTCTCCTTATTGCAAGCTGCCAACAGAATCAGCAGCAACAGACCTAGAAAAACACAGAGCGTGAATCGGCCCGGAAGGTGTGATTTCAACGCGGCCACTGGTAAGGTGCAAGCACGTGATGGCAAGAACTCTTGGTCCCTCAATCGTTCGGGGATTGCACGAATCATTCTAACGTCTGGTCTTACTCGCCCCAGCGTTTTGGGTCGTACTCGAAGTCCACGAGTCCGTCGCGGTAGTCGATTTTGACGTCAAGCATGCGCAGTACTCCGAAGCCGAGCGTGCCTGAGATTTCCGTTCCAACTCTATCGCTAATGCCGGTCAGGTCGAAGGTGAGCAGGTCCTGGTTTTCCTGTTTCAGGCGGCCAAATTCCAGCACGGCTTTGTCCGCGCTGTAAACCTTGTTCACGGACCCGCTCAAACCGTGAACAATGGTGTCGGAGTTACGCACCTTGGTCACCTCGCGCGCCGCCGCCGGCGTGATGTGGTTATTGAAGGCGCCGCTGTCGAGTAAGAACAATTTTCCAGGGGCACCGCCGATTGTGGTCGGCACCAGCAATAAGTGGCCGAAACGAAAGACCCGAGTGTAGGACTGCATTTCGGGAGCGATGTATCGGTCCCGCGGGCCGAAGTCTCTCGGCGGAGCATCTGAGGCCGGCGAGGAGATTGAAATGCCTTCGCCCCCGGGGACGTCCGTTTCCCAGTCATCGCCCTCGTCAGAGTGGAGTTTGAGCGGGCTGGACTGACTGTGGTCGGGAGGTCTCGGCAACTGCTTCAGGCGTAGTTTCTCGTTGGGGAAGTCGATGTCCACCAGGAAACTCGAAAACACGTCTCCTCCGATCAACCCGTCTTCCCCGACGACAGAACGCTTCTCAAGCACCTCGACCGCGCAATTCTGAAATTCGAGGCCTCCGACTCTCAGGGAGTCGGCCAGTGCCCGGTATGCGCTCTTCTCTCCTTTGTCGCCAACTCCACCGATATCAAGGTCCGCCAATCGCGTTACGTGAGCTTTCTCCGCAAGGGTACGATTGATCACGATTCCAGGCGCGCCAGTATCGAGCATCAGCTTGGTTTTGCGGCCGTTCACCTCCACCGTGAGTCCGTAGCCGCGCAGGTGCACCGGATCCTCAAGGAGTCGTACGAGGGGAGTCTCGGTCGTGGTGGACTTGCTGACGAGGCGGCAGGCTCCCCGGGAGTCTGTCGCCCGCGCCTCGAGAAACTCCAGGTAGTGGCGCATCCCAGCGCGCGTTTCTTCGTTGTCGTTGTTCTCGCCCGCGAGGTACTCCTGCAGGAACTTGATGCGGTCTTTTGTATTGAGCTTCAGCATCCAGGCGCGACGGATTTCGGAATCCGCGGGGTCTAGTTCGTGCGCTTTCTCGATCAGAGTCCAGCCGGATTTGTGCAGGGAGATCGACCAGTAGACGCGGGCCAACCCCAGGTAGGCCCGTGGATCCGGCTGGCCCGATTTGAGTACGTTGCGAAACTCGGTCTCTGCATCGCCGATTCTTCCCTGCCGGAAATAAACCTCGCCCACCGCCACGCGCACTGGCGGCGAATCGGCCACCTCAAGGGCCTTGGTGGCGGCCTGCGAGGCCCGCTCCACGTCTTTCATCTTCAGATAGGTCCGGATGAGGCCGGCATAGGCGTCGGGCGACTTCGGATCGTCGAGGAGAGTTTGCTTATATTTCTGAACCGCTCCGTCGAGGTCCCCTTTTCGATATAACGTCAGGGCATCGGCGAGGGGACTCGTGGTTGAGGCAGATGCAATGTTGGCCGAAGAGGAATGAGCCTCGGTTTGCTCCTGCACTCCCAGAGAAGGCGTAAGGAACCAGCAAATCGAAAACCCGAGGAATATACCCGTACGTAGCACGCGAGACAAAATGGCACCCTCGGTCCCTGAACGAGGCGCAGCTCCCGCCCTGGCTGCGAGTCTGCCACAGGTGATCACGCACGCCAAGCGAAACTGGCGAGATTCCAGTTACGGAACTTGTCTTAAGGGGGCCGTATTCCGGATTCGCTAAAATGGTCCATGGCCGACACCCCGCTCTGGAGCGACAACGACCAGTCTTCCCGGCTGGCCGAGTTGACCGCCGACACCAGCGATCCTGCCAAGGAACTTCCTCTCCGCCGGGACGTTCGCTCGCTTGGCATTCTTTTGGGTCGAGTGCTGGTCGAGCAGGAGGGCGAGGCTTTCTTCGAAGTGGTGGAGCGCCTTCGGCGCCTGCTCATCCAGCACCGCGAGCAACCTCCGGCCGGTACCGCACCTGAGGAGTTCGAGGCCGGGCTGATGGCCCAGGCTCGTGAAATTATCAGCGGGCTCTCTGTGGACGACGCCTACCGGGTGACGAAGGCGTTCGCGATCTACTTCGAGCTGACCAATCTGGCTGAGACGAATCACCGCAAGCGGCGACGACGCGCGGCCCGCTTGCAGCATGGCCACTCGCCGGCCGAAGGCTCCTTCCGCGGCACCCTCATGCGGCTGCGTGCCGCGGGAATTCCGTTTCCCGCAATTGTCGAAGCACTGAACAGGATCCGTGTCACCCCGGTTTTCACGGCGCATCCCACGGAAATCACCCGCCATACGATTCGGCTGAAGCGACGGCGAATTGCACGAGATCTCGAGCATCTCGATGAGGTGCTGCTCTCGCGAAGTGATGCTCGCGAGTACGAGTCGCAGATTCTGGCGGAGATCACCGCCCTCTGGCAGACCGATGAGGTTCGTCTCAAAAAACCTACCGTGCGGGATGAGATTCACATGGGGCTCGACTACTTCCCCATGGTTCTCTTCGAAACGTTGCCGCGACTTTACAGTGAGCTCGAGGAATCGCTGCGGTCCGTGTATGGGACAGGCTCGGGCGATCCGAAGATGCCGAAAGTCCTCGATTTCGGTTCGTGGATCGGCGGCGATCGGGATGGCAATCCCTTCGTGACTTCCGAATCGACGCGGGACGCCCTGCGCATGGCACGCCACGTGGTCATCGATCACTACATCGCCGAGATCACCCGCCTGGTGGGCCAGTTGAGCATGTCGCTGCGCAGGATCGAAGCGTCCGAAGCGCTGATCCAGCGGGCGCGCGAATATGAGACCACCCTGGGCGAGGAGCACTCGCGCTGGAAGCGCATCACCGAGGCGGAACTTTACCGGCACTTTCTGGACTTCATCGCGGCCCGCCTGCGCTTCACGCGCGATTCCTCTACACACGATGTGGGATACAAATCCGCGCAGGAGTTCGAGAATGACCTTCTTCTCGTGCGGGAGAGCCTTTGTACTAATCGCGCGGAACGGCTCGTCGATTTGCTGATTAATCCTCTTCTGCGCAAAGTGCAAACGTTCGGACTTCACTTACACGCGCTTGACGTCCGCCAGCACGCGAGCGTTCTCTCGCAGGGGCTTTCCGATCTGGCTTCCGCGGTCGTTTCCCCGGGCAGCCAGCACGCCGGACCGTTGCGAGGGCTGTCCTCGGAATTGCTGGCGACGTTTCGCTCGATCGCGGAGCTAAAGCAGACGCAGGCGCCGCAAGCGATTCGTCAGTTCATCATCAGCAACACGCAAACAGAAGAGGACGTTCTCGCGATGGTGCGGCTGGCCTCGGTGAGCGGGGTGTCGGTGGCGAAAAACGGGAACGACCCGGGGTTGATGCCTGTACCGCTGTTCGAGTCGATCGAGGCACTGCGCTCCTCCAGTTCGGTCATGAGGAAGCTCTGGGCTTCTGCCGAGTACGAACCTCTTCTTGAGTCCTGGGGGCGCAAGCAGGAGGTCATGCTCGGCTACTCCGACTCGAACAAAGACGGCGGCATGCTCACGAGCACGTGGGAGTTGCATAAGGCGCAGCGAGATCTTCACGAGGCCGCGCGCGGCCACGATGTGCAGTTGCGCCTGTTTCATGGCCGCGGCGGCACCGTCGGGCGCGGCGGAGGTCCCACGCACGCAGCCATCCTTGCCCAGCCGCCGGGAAGCTTCTCGGGCGAGATCCGCATCACCGAGCAGGGAGAAGTCCTCACCTGGAAATATTCCGATCCGGTCCTGGCCGAGTGGAATCTCGAGCTTATGATCGCCGCTTGCCTGGAAGTTCTGGTGAACCCGTCGAACATCCCAGCCGAACTCCTGCAGCGTTGGAATGAGGCGATGGAGTCGATGTCGCAGGATGCGTTTGCCTTCTATCGCAGGCACATTGCCGAAAATGCCGACGTGCTTGAATACTTCGAGCAGTCCACGCCGGTGAATGAACTCGAGCACGCCCGCATCGGATCGCGCCCCGCCCGGCGGTCGGCCAGCCGTTGCCTCGAGGATCTGCGCGCGATTCCCTGGGTTTTCGGCTGGATGCAGAGCCGGCACGCGGTTCCAGCCTGGTTCGGCGTGGGTCACGCTTTGGAGCGGTTTGCAGGTGGCGATCCCGCGCGAGCGAAGACGTTAAAAGAAATGATGCAAGGCTTCCCGTTGTTCTCGAGCCTCATTCGCAGCGTGGAAATCGCCATGGCCAAGGCCGACATGGCGATCGCTCGCCTGTATGCCGGACTGGTGACCGACCGGGGTCTACGCGATCGCGTATTTAACATGCTGCGCGAGGAGTTCGAGCGCACGCGGAGACAAATCTTGCTTGTCACAGGACAAGGCGAACTGCTCGAGAAGAACCCCGTGTTGTTCCGATCCATCCGCCTACGCAACCCGTACGTCGACCCGATGAGCCTGATTCAAGTCGATCTGCTGCGGCGCAAGCGCAGTGGGAGTTCCAACGCTTTCCTGGACTATGCGATCGGTGCCACCATGAACGGCATCGCGGCGGGGCTGCATAACACCGGATGATAGCTTCGGCAGCCGGCAGGAAGCCTGAGTTGGCGGGCCGAGGGTTGCCGACTTCCATGCCGCTGAATCTGATACCATCCTGCCCTCATCAGACGTTTAGCCTATGCATGTTTTCACCACGATTGTCGGCATTGTCATCATCCTTTCGGTTCTGCTGGATGCTTTTGAAACGATCGTTTTGCCGCGCAAGGTACAGCGCGCCTTCCGCCTGACTTCGTGGTTTTATCGACACACCTGGATTCCGTGGGTCAAGATCGCTCGCCACATCCGCGCCAATAACTGGCGTGAAAGTTTTCTGGGATATTTCGGCCCCTTCTCTTTGATCTTGCTACTGGTTTTTTGGGCAATTGGACTGATCTTTGGGTTTGCACTGCTGCAGTACGGCGTGGGCGAGCATGTGCGGCTCGGGAATGAACCCATCACCTTTGGCATCCTCCTCTATCACAGCGGCGAGACGTTTTTCACGCTGGGATACGGCGACATCACACCCGTCTCAGGGGTGGCTCGCACACTCGCGGTCATGGAAGCCGGGATGGGGTTCGCCTTCCTCGGCGTCGTGGTGGGTTACCTGCCGGTCGTGTACTCATCATTCTCCTCACGCGAAGTCGAAATCTCTCTGCTCGACTCGCGCGCGGGATCACCGCCGTCCGCCGGGGAACTGTTGGCACGGCTGGGATGTTGCCCGGATCCCATCGTGCTCGACAATATCTTCCGGGATTGGGAGCGCTGGTGCGCGGATCTGCTCGCCAGTCACATCTCTTATCCGGTGCTCTGCTTCTTTCGTTCGCAACACAGTAATCAGTCGTGGCTTGGAGCGCTGACAACGATGCTGGACGTGACGTCACTCGTGCTCGCGGGCATAGACGGCATTCCGAAAGAACAGGCCAAGCTGACGTTTGCCATGGCGCGTCACGCGGTAGTGGACCTGACCCAGGTGGTAAGTGCTAAGTACGACCCCCACCGCGCCGAGCGACTCTCAGATGAAGGGCTGGCAGAGTTGCGAAAATATCTGGCGAACGCCGGGATGCGCGTGAAGCAGGACGATGCTGCTGACCAGAAGTTGCGAAAGCTCCGCTCGTTGTACGAACCCTACAGTGAGGCGCTGGGCCAGCGCCTGCTGCTGTTGGTTCCACCCTGGCTCCGGACCGAGGTCAGGAAAGACAACTGGCAGAGCGGTCCATGGGATCGCATCATCCAGGCCAAGGGGCTTGGCGACATCCATGTGCTCGACGACCACTTTTAGGATTGAAAAATCGAGACATTGAATCATTGGCGGGTCGAGAGATTGAGACATTCATGGAGTCGACGGATCAGTGATTCAATCCCTCAGTGATTAAGGCATTGAAGGCCAATCCCTCAATGTCTCCATCGTTTTGATACCATCCTCCTTCCTGATGAAGCACACCGGAGAAAATGTAGTTCGCATCGAAGCTGAGGCCTTGCGAGCGCTTGCCGACCGCATCGCGGGGCCGATGGCGCATGCCTTCGACCGGGCGGTCGAATTGATGGACGCCTGCCGGGGGCGGGTCGTAGTGACCGGCATGGGCAAGAGCGGCATCATCGCGCGCAAGATTGCGGCGACCCTGAGTTCGATCGGCACGCCGGCGCTGTTCATGCATCCCGTGGACGCGGTGCATGGCGACCTTGGCATGGTGGTTCGTGGGGACGTTGTGCTGGCGCTCTCGGCGAGCGGAGAGACGGAGGAGATCCTGCGCTTGCTCGCGACGATCAAGCGGCTGCAAGTGCCCTTGATCAGCATGACTGGAGACTTGATCTGCTCGGCTGACGGGGTCAAGAATGCCCGTGCCACCGAGAGGCTTTCGACCCTGGCCGAGGCGGCCGACATTGCTCTGGACTGTTCGGTTGCGAAGGAAGCCTGCTCGCTGGGACTGGCGCCGACGGCCTCAACCACCACGATGCTGGCTCTCGGGGACGCGCTGGCGGTCGCGCTGTCGGAGAAACGTGGCTTCAAAGAAGAAGACTTCGCGAACCTGCACCCCGGCGGCAAGCTAGGGAAGAAGCTGGCGCGGGTCGAGTCGCTCATGCATACCGGTGATGCGGTACCGCGCGTTGCGGGCAACACACGCATGTCGGACGTCATCTACGAGATGTCGCGCAAGAAGCTGGGCATGACTACGGTGGTCGAGGGAGAGAAATTGCTGGGCGTGATCAGTGATGGTGATCTTCGCCGGCTTCTCGAGAAGCGTGGCAAAGACGTATTGGATCTCACGGCGGGCGAGTGCATGACCTCGCAACCGAAAACGGTCGCAAGGCACGAGTTCGCCGCGACCGCCTTGGCCATCATGGAAGAAAAGAAGATCACGTCGCTGGTCGTGGTGAATACCGATCGCATGCTGGAAGGCGTCGTGCATCTGCATGATTTGTGGGGAACAGAGATGGTGTGAGATCGAGAAATTGAGTAATTTAGTAATTGTGAAATTGAAGACCAACCCTCGACCCAGCTGAGATTTTCCAATTACTCAATTAATTCCCCAATCACCGATTTCCGGAGGTTTCATGTACCACTACGACGCAACCACCGCCCTGGAAGAACTGACCGAAGACGCGACCCTGCCTAATCCGGTTCACCTGCGCGACATGATCCTTCGCAAACGCCTGAAGCCGGAGGAGTCGCTGGAGTTGAACCGGCAGTTCACCGAGTATCAGAAGTTCTTCGGCGAAACGCAAAAATTGGGAAGACAGATTCTCGCCGAGCTCGCCCACAGATAGATTCTGACGCTGTTCCACGAACCGATTCCAAACACGCCGAACTTCGCCCGCGTCACTCCCTGAGAGAATTTCCGAAGCTTCAGGGCTTCCTCAGTCATCCTCCAGCGTGCTGCTACAATGACTGTTTCTCCATCACAGGAAAACACTTATCTATGCATCGTTGGTCCGAATTGTTTATCCCCACGCTGCGCGAGGCCCCGGCCGACGCCGAGGTCGCCAGCCATAAATTGCTGGTGCGCGCCGGGTATATCCGCCAACTCGCTGCCGGCATTTATTCCTATCTCTTCATGGGCCAGCGCTCGTTCAACAAGATCATTCAGATCGTGCGCCAGGAGATGGACACCATCGGCCAGGAGTTTTTCCTCCCTGCCCTTCAGCCGCGCGAACTCTGGGAAGTCAGCGGACGCTCGGCCGTTATGGGCGACAACATGTTCCGTCTGAAGGATCGCAAGGGTGCGGAACTCGTCCTCGGCATGACGCATGAAGAGGTGATGACCGACATCGCGCGTAAGGAACTGCGCAGCTACAAGCAACTGCCGCAAATCTGGTACCAGATTCAGACCAAGTTCCGCGACGAGCCTCGCCCGCGGTCCGGCCTGCTGCGCGTGCGTCAGTTCACGATGAAGGACGCCTACTCGTTCGATATCGACGCCGCCGCCCTTGACGTCTCCTATAAGAAGCACTACGACGTCTACTGCCGCATCTTCGACCGCTGCGGATTGAAGTACATGGTGGTCGAGGCGCACTCGGGTTCGATGGGCGGGTCACAGTCTCACGAGTTCATGGTGCGCACACACGCGGGCGAAGATCAGATCGTCAGCTGCGAGAAGTGCAACTACGCGGCGAACATGGAAAAGGCAACCTCGAAACTGGAGCCAGTCGAGGATCTGAAGCCTGAGGGTGACGGCACGCCGCTGCTCGTCCACACGCCTGGTCAGAAAACGATTGAGGATGTCGCCCGTTTCCTCGGCGTCTCACCCAAGAACAAGATCAAGACCCTGGCGCTGATGGCGAACGAGACGGACTCGAAATCAAGAAAAACAAAAGCGCGCGCCGTCATCCTTCTCATGCGCGGCGATCACCAGATGAACGAAGCGAAGTTATCCACCGCGGTGGCAGGTCGAGAAACGCGCCCTATGCAGGAAGAAGAGATCGAGGCACTGTTCCATTCGCCCGCGGGATACCTGGGGCCGCTCGGCATCGACTGGGCCAAGGGCCTCGACGACATTGAGAAGCCGATCCTCATCGTCGACGACGCACTTAAGGGCCGGAGGAACCTGATCTCCGGCGCGAACAAAGAGGACTATCACGTCAAGAACATCACGCCGGACGAGACGTTCCAGCCCACGACGTACGCCGACCTGCGCAGCGTCACAGCAGGAGAAGGTTGTCCCAGTTGCGGCGCGCCGTTGCGCATCGACATGGCGGTTGAGATCGGACACATTTTCAAACTCGGCTACAAGTACTCCGAGTCGATGGGCGCCCGCGTTCTGGATCGCAACGGGAAAGAAGTCATGCCCGTCATGGGCTGCTACGGCATCGGCATCGAACGCATCCTGACCGCGATCGTCGAACAGAACAATGATGAGAACGGGTTCTGGGTTCCACCTCAAGTCGCGCCCTTTGAAGTTGTAGTCGTTCCGACGAACGTCAGCGACGACAAAGTGCGCACGACGGCCGAAGACATTGCGCGCCGCCTCGAACAAGCGGGATACGACGTGTTACTGGACGACAGGGACGAACGGCCAGGGGTGAAATTCAAAGACGCTGACCTGGTGGGCGTACCCTTTCGTGTCAACGTGGGGAAGAAGGTTACCGAAGGCACTGTCGAAGTCGTTCAACGCTCGACTCGCCAAATTCAGGATGCTAGCATCGGCGGCATTACCGAATATTTCGGCAATTTGCTGCCGCCTGCGCACTGAGGCTTTCCTGCTCGGCGTGCTCGCCGCAGCCGGAAAGCATTATGGGCACAATTAAGCTGATTTTGACCCTCGGGTTGCTGGCACTGGGCGTGTGGGTAAGTGCCGAACTGATTCCGCCTTATTTCTCCAATTACGAGTTTCAGGACACGCTCGACACCGAAGCTCGCCTCGGCACCTATAGCACCAAGGGCGATGAAATCATTCGCGACGAGGTTTTCCGCAAAGCACAGGACCTTGAACTCCCGCTCACCAAGGACGACATCAAGGTGCAGCGCATGGGCGCAGTGGGCAGCGGCAGCGTGCTGATCTCGACCGATTACACCGTGCACGTGGATCTGCCGGGCTACCCGATGGACCTGCATTTTCACCCCGAAAGCAAGAACAAGAGCACGTTCTAGATTCTCTCGTCGGGGCGCGTGGATTCTTCCTCTTGTGGAGTCAGCGCGTCGACGTAAGTGTGCTTTTCTGCTGAACATCCGCGCAATGATTACCTTTTGTCCGGGACAGCCGTAACGTTGTGAGGTTACGGCCGCCATCCTAGTATCCACACAGGGAACCGTATCCCTGCGTGAACAAGCGCGCAGTGTTCTACCCGACGATCAAAGATTCCGAAAAGTTCCCGTAAAAGCGCCCACACACTGGGCGGAGGCATGAAGGATGAATACGAAGGCGAAGTTTGCGATCTCCTGGGCGACAGTCATCATGATCGCCAGCATTGTGCTCCTCGATGGCTGCGGCTATCAGTACAAATGTGGCGTCACCTTCGGAAGTTCGTCGTGCGCTTCGTCGGGGAGCGGACTCGGCACCACCGGCACGAGCAGTGGCGACGCAGCATTCGCGTACAACATTGTTTTTGCGGGCTCCGTCAATGGCGTGGCCCTCAGTTCGGGCTCGAGTGCGAGTTTTCAGGACATCTCCGGCTTCACCGCGCCTACGGTTCCTACCAATGATGAAAGTGCGGAGATCGTAGTTGTCCCGAAGAAATTCGTGTATGCCGTGTTTCCAGCATCGCAGCAGCTTTTCGCCTGGTCGATCAACGCGAGCGACGGCAGCCTGTCCGCCGTGAGCGGCAGCCCGTTTACGATTGCAAATCTCGGATTCATGGTAGCCAATAGTACTGGAGTGAACTTGAGTTCGATGGCCGTCAACCCGGCCGGAACTTTTCTGTTCTTTGCTTATGCGGGCTCCGATCAGATCGACGTTTACCAGATCGGAAGCACGGGCACCCTCACTGAGGTCTCTGGAGCCCCATTCTCTACCCTCGGCACCATCCAACCCTGGAATCTGTCCTTTGACGGTTTGGGAAAATACCTGTATGTGACGAGCGGGATGGAGGGGTTGGGACAGAAGGTGGCGGCATACTCAATCGGTTCTTCCGGCGCGTTGACTGCAGTTCAGGGAAGTCCTTTCGCTTTCAACATGTGGCAACTGCAGGGCGACCCCAGCGGAAAATACATGATCGGGATCAGCGGCCGGTCGAACGCTCTCAATGGCTTCCCGGACGACACCAGCTTGTATGTCTTCGGCATCCAGCAAAGCGGCACCAACGCCGGTGCCCTCACGCAGGTTTCGGGGTCGCCATTCACCACGGTCTTCGCGCCGGTGAACCTCGCCGTACAGCCGGTTGCAAGCAACGGAAATTACGTCTACTCATTTAGCGTGAACACGCTCGAACCGAACCCAATCGAAGGCTACCAGCTTGATACCAATAGTGGCGCGCTGACCGCCATGACGAATTCGCCCTTCAGCAACATCGGAACGGGGCCCTGGGGCCAGTTCGACCAAAGCGGAGCGTACCTGTTCATTTTCGCCAGCACCAGTTCCAACTCATCGTTGGGGGTCTTGAATGTGGCATCGGGAACCGGGGATTTAACCGAACCCCTTGGCCCAGTTACGCTCGATCCGTCAACCTACTTCGCCATCACCGACGCACCGTAAAGCTAGCTCTCGCCTGCGGCTCACCGCCGGAGGCATTTGCGGGCGATTGACATCTTTGGAACGCATGTCCCGCTGGCACTCCGTCCATCTGGACGCTGGCGGTACAATAGAAGTATCCGCCAAACGGTAGCCGTAAGTTTAGGGGTTGTACAACCGGCTTGAAAGAAAGCCCGAGGCTGGATAAATCCTTTTGCTGCGTTCCCTCGTCTTAAAGAGCGAGGTGCTCTGCGCTCGCTGAACCTGTGGCTATCAAGTTAAAGATCCCCAAACCGAAGGCACCGGGCAAAGGCACGGGTGGAATTTTGCCTAGCGACCCGGTAATCCGGGCTTCTCTTGTTGCGTTTCTAACCCTAGCGATCGCTGTTATCGGCGTTTTCTCTTATTTCTACGTGAAGTACGACCGGGTCATCGAGAAGCGCTTCAGCAGCCCGGTCTTCAGCAACTCCGCCCGCATTTACGCGATTCCGAAGACCATTCATCCGGGTGAAACGGTGGACGTCCGCGCCATCGCTGCGGACCTCCGACACGCGGGCTACGCGGATCGGGAAGGCGGGTCCCCGCTGGGCAGTTACCGCGTTTTGCGGGACGGAATCGAGATCACACCGGGGGCCGAGTCGTACCACAGCCCCGATCCCGCGCGGATCGTCGTGAACGGCGGGAAGGTTGCGGGAATCACCAGCCGCGGCAGCGATCTCTCCGCGTATGAATTGGAGCCGCAGCTCGTTACGGCCCTGTTCGACGCCGAGCAACGCTCCAAGCGGCAACTGGTAAAGTACGACGACATCCCGAAAATCATGGTGGATGCGGTCGTCTCCATCGAAGACCGCCGGTTCTTCCAGCATAGTGGCGTGAACTTTGTGCGCCTGGCCGAGGCCATGCTCATCGACGTGACTCACCAGCGCCATGAGCAGGGTGGCTCGACGATCACGATGCAGCTGTCGCGCGCGTTCTTCCTGACGCCGGAAAAAACGGTGCGGCGCAAGCTGACCGAAATCATGATCGCTCTCGAACTCGAACAGAAGTTCAGCAAGCAGCAGATTTTCGAGTTCTATGCGAACCGGGTGGACCTGGGGCAGCGTGGGTCATTCACGATCAGCGGATTGGCCGAGGCCGCGCGCGCGTACTTCAACAAGGATCTGAAAGACATCACGCTGCCGGAAGCGGCGCTGCTGGCCGGGCTGATCCAGGCCCCCAGCGCCCTCTCGCCATACCGCCATCCGGAACGCGCGCTCGAGCGCAGAAATACGGTGCTCGACGCGATGGTTGAGAACCATGCCATTACTCGATCGGATGCCGATAAGGCGAAGGCGACGCCGCTGAAACTTGCGCCGCCCAACGTCGAAGCGAGCGACGCGCCCTATTTTGTCGATCTGCTCCGCGACACGCTGGTCAACAAATTCAACGAACGAGAACTGAACGATCAGTCCTACCGCATCTACACGACGCTCGATCCCGATTTGCAGAAGGCGGCCGCACAAGCCGTGGAAAACGGCATCAAGCTGGTCGATGCGCAGGTCACCAAGTTGCGAACGAAGAAAGTCAAAATCGCGAAGGGAAAATACGAAACCAAAGTGCTTGCCGGACCGCAGGCCCAGGTTGCGATGGTGGCACTGGATCCGCACACGGGGGCAGTGCTGGCGCTGGTCGGAGGGCGAAACTACGGATTCAGCCAGCTGGATCACGCCGTCGCCAAACGGCCTACTGGATCGATCTTCAAACCGTTCGTCTATGCCGCGGCGATGAACACGGCGCTCGACGGCGCGACCACGGTGATGACGCCGGCGTCGATGGTCGACGATACGGCGACCACCTTCGCCTACGGCGACCAGATTTACGAGCCTCGCAACTACAAAGAGGAGTACCACGGTCCCGTAACTCTTCGGTACGCGCTGGCCATGTCGTTGAACAATGCCACCGTCAAGCTCGCCGAAGAAGTCGGCTACGACAAAGTCGCCGACCTTGCCAAGAGCGCTGGGATCACGTCGGTCAAAGCAACGCCCGCCATGGCGCTCGGCGCCTACGACGCCACGCCGATGGAAATGGCTGGCGCCTACACGGCATTCGCGAACGAAGGAACAAGAATTTCGCCGTTTCTAATCAGCTCCGTGCGCAACGCCAAGGGAGACATCGTTCAGGATTTCACCCCCGACAAGCGGCAAATCATGGATCCGCGCATCGCCTATGTCATGACCAACATGATGGAAGGCGTGGTGAACTTTGGCCTGGGATACTCCGCCGTACGCGGCCGGGGTTTCACATTGCCGGCGGCCGGCAAAACCGGCAGTTCGCACGATGGCTGGTTCGCCGGCTACACCAGCAACCTGCTATGCATCGTCTGGGTCGGGTATGACGACTACAGTGACCTGCACCTGAGCGGCGCGCAGACGGCAGCTCCGATCTGGGCCGATTTCATGAAAAAGGCGTCTGCGCTGCCGGAGTATTCCGACATGCGCGCGTTCGGGCAGCCCTCGGGCGTTGTCGACGTGCAACTGGACAAAGGCACGAATCGTTTGGCAACTCCTGCCTGTCCAGAGACTTACACGGCTGCGTTTGTCGCCGGAACGGAACCGCGCGAGACCTGCGATCAGACGTCCTCGATCGGAGGGTTCTTCTCGCACCTGATCGGTTTGGGGGACAAGGCGTTGCCTCCACCGCCCCCGGGGACCCAGGCGGCGGCCAATGGCCAGCCGAACCCGACGAATCCGGACGCGGAGAAAAAGAAAAAGGGATTTTTTGGCAAAATTGTGGGAATCTTTAAGGACGACAAATCGTCGCCCCAGCCGTCCAAACCACCGGACAGCGGAGGGACCGATCCTCACTAACGGGCGACGCATAGTAGCCGCGGCCCGGGCGCTCGGGATGGCAGCCTGATCCGTTGCGGTTGTTTCAGGAGGTTCGCTCATGCCTCGCCGGTTCCAGTCTCTGTTCCTCTCCTTCCTGCTCGTCATCGTCCTGTGCACAATCACCTTCGCGGCTCAAATGCATTTCGCCGATCAGGTACAGATCAGCCCTCCTGCGGCGCGTAACATCGAACCTCCCGCCTCAGATGCCAGCTCGGACCAGCTTGAAAAGCAGGGCGACGATCTGCGGGCGCGCAAGCTGTATCTCGACGCGGTTGATTATTACCAAGCAGCGCTCGCGAAGAAGCCAAACAATGCGGCGATCTACAACAAGATCGGGATCGCCGAGTTACTGATGCAGCGCTGGCAGGAGTCGAAGAAGAATTTCGAGCATGCCATCAAGGCCGATCCCCAGTACTCTGACGCCTACAACAATCTCGGCGTGATTTTTTACATTGGCAAGAAGTACGGCAAGGCGATCGATCGCTACAACAAAGCGATCCACCTGCGCGACGACGCCGCGTCTTACTACAGCAACCTTGGCGCGGCGCTGTTCTCGAAGAAAGAATTCGAGAAATCAGTGACGGCTTATTCGCACGCGCTGCAATTGGATCCAGATGTGTTCGAACGTACTTCGCGCGCCGGAGTCGCGGCGCAGATGTCGAAGCCGGAAGACCGCGCGCATTACGATTACGTAATCGCGAAGTTGTACGCGAAGGGGGGCGATGCCGATCGCTCGCTTGAGTATTTACGCAAGGCTCTCGAGGAGGGATACAAAAGTATTAACAATGTTTACAAGGACGAGGAGTTTTCCGGCATCCGCAAGGACCCGCGTTTCACGGCCCTTATGTCGGTGCGCCCGCCCGCAATTTCCGACTAGCCACCCTAGTTTTCATGATAGGTAAAGTTTTGTAAAACCTGACACATAGAGGCGATGCTCGGGTTAGATTAAGTCAATAACTCCTGAAAACAACAGGGTGAGTAAGGAGAAACGGTAGCCCACCGATTGCCGACCCGAGCACGCCCCAAGCAGGCAATCGGTGGGTTTTTTGTTTTCCTGCAACGTATCGATCCCTTCGATTTTCAAAACCCTTGTGCTGAGTATCGTCGCGGCCACCTCGAACTTCTGTCAGGCAGTGGCGATGAGCCATTGATTACTGGCCGCTTGCCACCTTTCTTGGGCTGCGATCACGGATGTAGTCGCGCAACACGCGTTTCCCTTTCCCTTGGGCTTTGAGAATGTACTCGACCGCATCGCGAGCAGCGCCATCTCCGCCGGAGTGTTCCGTAAGAAAGTGCGCTTCCTCCTTCACTTCGCGGCGCGCGTTCGCAACCGCGATGGCTAATTCGCACGCACGCATCACGAGTAGATCGATCACATCATCGCCGACAAAGGCTGCTTCGGATGCTTTGAGATTTTCCCGCTTGAGAATGCCTTCGAAGCAAGTGAGCTTGTCCCGAACTCCCTGGTGCACGTGATCGATTTTCGGATCGCGCGCGCGAAGAGCAACGGTGTCGGAGATTCGCTTCGTGATCAGGCCGGTTTTGATGCCGCCTAGCCGCAACATTGAAAATGCCGTACCGTCCTGGGCGTTGAAGCCTTTCGCTTCAATCATCGTCTGACTCAGTAAACCGAAGCCACCCTCGTCCTGATGTCTCGCGGCGTGTGCCTGCGTCGTCTGTTGCGCTCCTGCAGGCGGGAAGAATCCAGATCTTGCCGTCGGTGAGAACGCCATCCACGTCAAACAGGATGAGCTTGATTTTCTTCGCGCGGGCTTTGGACATGGCCGGGATTCTAGCGGCACCGAGATTGTCCCTGCGCCGTGTAAGAATTCTTGGCGGGGCGAAGATTTTACGAAACTCCGCAAACTCGATAGAATACGGAAACGATGTCCCTCCCTGTTCCCTCCTCGCTTTCGTGGGCCCATCCGCTCGTGCAGGATTGGTTTGTCCAGCGCTTCGGTACGCCCACCGAACCGCAGGAGCAGGGCTGGCCGCACATCCTGGCCGGGCGCACCACGTTGATCTCCGCGCCCACGGGCTCGGGCAAAACGCTCGCGGCCTTTCTGGCGTGCATTGACCGGCTGGTGCGCAAGGCGCTCTCTGGAGAACTGCAGGACCGCACGGAAGTTTTGTACGTCTCTCCGCTTAAGGCCCTCGGCAACGATATTCAGAAGAACCTCGAAGTTCCGCTGGGCGAAATCGTGCAGATGGCGGGCGAACGCGGACTGCTCATGCCGGAGATCCGCACCGCAGTTCGCACCGGCGACACGCTCATGCACGAGCGGCGCGCGATGCTGAAGAATCCGCCGCACATCCTGGTGACGACACCCGAGTCGCTCTATATTTTGCTCACCGCGGAGAAGAGTCGGGCGATCCTGCGCGATGTGGAAACCATCATCGTCGATGAAATCCACGCGATCGCTGACGACAAGCGCGGGGCGCACCTGGCGATCTCGCTCGAGCGATTGGAAGCGCTGAGTCATCGCCCGCCCACCAGAATCGGACTCTCCGCCACGCAAAAGCCGATTGAGGCCGTAGCCCATTTTTTGACCGGGAACGGACGCCCCGATCCGGTAATCGTCAACATCGGGCACAAACGCCGATTGGATCTCGGTGTCGAAGTCCCGCCCAGCCCGCTGGGTCCAGTCGCGTCGAATGAGATGTGGGACGAGATCTACGCGCGCACGATCGCACTGGTGGAGCAGCATCGCTCCACGCTAGTCTTCGTGAATACTCGCCGGATGGCCGAGCGCATCGCGCACCAGCTCGGCGAACGCATTGGCGAAGACAACGTTGCCGCGCACCACGGCAGCCTCTCCAGGAAACTGCGCTTAGCTGCGGAGAAGAAGCTCAAGGAAGGCCAGGTCAAGGTCCTGGTGGCGACCGCATCGCTTGAGCTTGGGATCGACATCGGTACCGTCGATCTCGTAATTCAGATCAACTCGCCGCGCTCGATTGCAGTCGCATTGCAGAGAGTGGGCCGCTCGGGCCACTGGCGCGGCGCGGTGCCCAAAGGACGATTCTTCGCGACGACCCGTGACGATCTGCTGGAATGCGCTTCACTGGTACGTGCCATCCGCCACGGCGATCTCGACAGGTTGATCATTCCTGACTCTCCGCTGGACGTTCTTGCGCAGCAGATCGTCGCTGCCTGTGCTGCGGAAGAATGGGGAGAGGTCGATCTGCTCCACCTCATTCGCCGGGCTTACCCTTACCGCAACCTCGCACCGGAAACGTACGACTCAATTCTGGAGATGCTCTCTGAGGGAATCGCCGCACGGCGCGGGCGTTACGGCGCATATCTGCATCGCGATCGAGTCAACGGCAAGTTGCGCGCGCGGCGTGGTGCCCGAATTGCAGCCATCACCAGCGGAGGCGCCATCCCGGACAACGCGCTTTACACGGTCGTCGCAGAACCGGAAGGGATTGTTGTCGGCACGGTCGACGAGGACTTCGCAGTAGAGAGCAACAAAGGCGATGTGATGCTGCTCGGCAACACGTCGTGGATGATCCGGCGAGTCGAGACCAATGCCGGCCGGTTGCTGGTGCAGGATGCGCACGGCGCACCTCCAAGCGTTCCGTTCTGGCGCGGCGAGGCCCCGGCAAGAACCGAAGAGTTGTCGGCACACGTTGCTGAGTTGCGGCAGAAGGTGAGCGATTTGCTGGTTGAGACGTCTCCCATTGGCATTTCGCAGAACGATCCGAAGGTCGCCGTGGGCGTCTCATGGCTGAAGGACGAATGCGGTCTGGACGATTCGGGCGCCGAGCAGACGATTGAATACATCCTGCAGGGCCGGGCAGTGCTCGGCGCGGTGCCCACGCAGCAAACTGTCATCGCGGAGCGCTTCTTCGACGAGGGCGGGGGGATGCAACTGGTGATCCACGCTCCCTTCGGGGGAAGGATTAATAAGGCGTGGGGGCTGGCTCTTCGCAAACGCTTCTGCCGCAGTTTTAATTTCGAATTACAGGCCGCCGCCACCGATAACGGACTCAATATTGCGCTAGCGGAGCAGCACAGCTTCCCGCTCGTCGACGTCTTTCAGTTCCTGCAGGCCGAGACCGTGCAGCCAATCCTGGAGCAGGCATCGCTGGCATCGCCAATTTTTGCTACACGCTGGCGCTGGGACGCCTCACGCGCACTCGCCTTGCTGCGCTTCCAGAACGGCAAGAAGGTTCCGCCGCAGATTCAGCGCATTCGGTCAGACGATTTGCTGGCTTCAGTGTTTCCTGACGTAGCGGCGTGTCCGGAGAATCTCGAAGGCGACGTGAAAATTCCCGACCATCCGCTCGTATCTGAAGTGATGAAAGACGTGCTTTCGGAGGCGATGGACATCGATGGCCTGCAGAGATTGCTGCGAGGCATTTCCGATGGAAGCATCCGCTGTATTGCTGTGGATACGCCGATTCCCTCGCAGTTCTCGCACGAGATTCTGAATGCAAATCCCTACGCCTACCTCGACGACGCACCGCTCGAAGAGCGGCGGGCGAGAGCAGTCGCAATGCGGCGAGTGCTGCCCGAATCCGTGCTGGAAGAGGTCGGCAAACTTGATCCCAGCGCGATCGCGCAAGTGCAAGAAGAAGCCTGGCCGGATGTGCGCGATGCCGACGAACTGCACGACGTTCTGCATACGCTGGTCGCTTTGCCAGAAGATTTCGCTGGACCCGCAACTGCGGCCGATCCGTCGGCCTTCGGCGTAACGAAGAACGTCGCCGATGGTTGGAACAAGTACTTCGATCAACTCGTGTTTCAAGGCCGCGCGGGAGTGGTGACAGTGTCCGCATCCGAGGCGCTCTCGACACAACCGGCAGGTTTGCGGCGCTACTGGGTCGCAGCCGAGAAGCTTTCCGCGTTTCGTGTGCTCTTTCCGTCGGCGCAAGTCGAACACTGGCTGCCGGAAGTCGCCGGCAAGACGATCTCCTACGACGACGTGCTCCTCAGCATGGTGCAAGGGTGGCTACAGCATTCGGGCCCTGTCACTGCGAGCCAGTTGGGTGCAGCCTTGGGATTGCCGGCGTCGGAAATCGAAAAGGCGCTGCTCCGCATGGAGGCCAGCGGATCGATTCTGCGCGGAAAATTCACCGAGCCAAGAGTCTACGAGACAGAGTGGTGCGACCGGAGGCTATTGGCGCGCATTCACCGCCTGACCGTCGCGACACTTCGAAAGCAGATCGAACCGGTGACTCCCGCGCAGTTCGTGCGGTGGCTGTTCCGCTGGCAGCATCTGGCTCCTGGTTCTCAGGTGGTCGGCGAGCGCGGGACATTGGAAGTGTTGCGACAATTGCAGGGATTCGAGATCCCTGCGAATGCGTGGGAGCGGCAAATCCTGACGCGCCGCGTGGGAGACTACGATCCGAAGTGGCTCGACCAGCTTTGCCTGACCGGAGCGGTGGGTTGGGGTCGTCTTTCGCCGCATCCGGCGACCCTCGAAGATTCGGCGGAAGGTAAGCGGCGTGTGATACCAACCAGCGTGGCGCCGATCACATTCTTCATACGTGAAGAAGCCGACTGGATGACGCAAAAGCATCCAGGAGCCGACCAACCCGAATCGCGCGGCTTGAGCCACGGTGCAAAACAAGTGCTCGAATTTCTGCGCCAGCGGGGGGCATCGTTTTTTGCCGACATCGTGCGCGGGACTGGAAAACTCAAAGCGGAAATTGAAACCGCGCTCTGGGAGCTCGTGGCCGGCGGTTTGGTGACCGCAGATGGATTCGATAACCTTCGGTCACTCATCGATCCCAAGCGTCGCTCCGGTCAGGGCAGCGGCCGCACCGCACGTCCCCGGCATAGCGCTGGACGATGGGCCTTGCTCTATACCGATCAAGCGGCGGAACGGAGTCGCGCACTCGAAGCCACCTGCTGGATGCTGTTGAAGCGGTATGGGATCGTCTTCCGCGACGTGCTGGCCCGCGAAGCCAACCTGCCCACATGGCGCGAGCTGTTGATGGCGTTCCGACGACTGGAAGATCGGGGCGAGGTGCGCGGCGGCAGATTCGTTGACGGCTTCCTCGGCGAGCAGTTCGCGCTGCCCGTCGCGGTCGAATCCGTACGCGCCATGAAGAAGCTGCCGCTTTCGGGTGAGACGATCACGGTCTCTGCCGCCGATCCGCTGAACTTGATCGGCATCCTGGTACCGGGCGAGCGAGTCCCCGCGATCTCGGGCAGGACGGTGAGTTTCAAGGATGGAGTCCCAGTGCTGGCGGCGGAATCGGCAAGCCGGAATGTTGCGGCGGTGGGCTAAGTACCGGCGAAGCGGGTAAAGACGAGTGGCGCAAACCCGCTTCACCAAGTGGCGCAAATAGGAATCGGGGATTTGATGAGGGGGTCCCCCAAATCCCCGATTCAACACTGCCCAGCGAGACTGTTTAAGCGCTTCCCCCGTCGCTTTTTGCCAGGCCAGTCGTCGCCTGACGTAGTAGCAATCGCTTCGCCAACCTCCATGAGGACCTTCAGCGGGAAATCACTTTTTCTAACTGATTGATAATAAAGGTACAATAAAAGATCGGAAGAGATGAAGCGCTTTTTCGCCTCCGATCACTTATATTGAAACGGCTATCCGATCGGATAGTCGCCTATCCAGAAAGATAGTGGCACTCTGAGCGCGCTCGAATTTCGCCGTGCACGGAATGAGGAGAACGTGGTGAACCCCAGGCTCGTCGCAGTTTCCGGCCCTTTGAAAGATTCAATCTTCGCCTTGGAGATGGAAGAGCTGTCGTTGGGGCGCGATGCCTCGAACGGACTCCCCATTAGTGATCCTTCGGTGTCACGACGGCACTGCCTCGTTCGCCGCGATGGCGACAGCTACTCGATCAAAGATCTCGAGAGCCGCAACGGCACCTTGATCAACGGCAAGGCTATCAAAGAACACCGGCTGAAAAATCTGGACGAGATTTCGGTTGGAGACTCCGTCTTCCTCTTCGTCACCGACGATGAGCCAGTCCGGCCCGGTTCCAGCCGGGTGGTAGAGTTTGAGGACGAGAAGCCGACACACACCACGGCGCAGATCCGCCCGCAGGACGTTCTGTATCTACAACCGGAGAAAATTCTCAGCGAGCTGCCCGCCACCTCGCGGCTAGCACGGAACTTGAATGCCTTGCTCAAGATCAGCCGCGTCGTTCACTCGATCCGCGATCTGGATGAGCTGCAATCGCAAATTCTGGACCTGACTTTTGAAGTGGCCCCGGCGGAACGCGGAGCGATTCTGCTCGACGGAACGAATGGCCAGGAATTTACGTCGGTCTTTGGCCGCAACCGCGACGCTAAAAACGACCGGCCCGTCCGCGTCAGCCGGACTATCGCGCATCGTGTGCTCGAGAAGGGATTGGCGATCCTCGGATCGGATGTCCCGGGCAGCAGTGGCCTTGGAAAGGTCGAGAGCCTCGTCGCCTCTCAGGTGCGCTCGCTGGTCTGTGTGCCATTGACCATCTTTCAGCGCGCGATTGGCTGCATTTACCTGGATACTGTTAGCATCGCGAACCGCTTCAACGAAGACCATTTGCAACTTGTGACGGCGATCGCCGGAATCTCAGCAGTCGCGCTCGAGAACGCGCGCCGCCTGCAATGGCTCGAGCAGGAAAACCATCGGCTGATGACCGAGATCATGCTGGAACGCAACCTGGTCGGGGAGAGCGCGCGCATGAAGGAGATCTTTCAGTTCCTCGGGAGGGTGGCTCCCACCGATGCTACGGTTCTCATCGGCGGCGAAAGCGGCACAGGCAAAGAACTTGCTGCCCGAGCGGTCCATCGCAACAGTCCCAGAGCGAACAAGCCGTTCATGGCAATCAATTGCGCGGCAATCCCCGAAACGCTCCTCGAGAGCGAATTGTTTGGGTATGAAAAGGGAGCGTTCACGGGTGCGGCGGCTCAGAAGAAGGGACGACTGGAAGCAGCCGATGGCGGAGTGGTCTTCCTGGATGAAATCGGCGAACTTGCACCTGCGTTGCAGGTGAAGCTGCTACGCGTCTTGCAGGAGCGGGAGTTCGAGCGGATTGGCGGAACCCGGCCGATTAAAGTGGATATTCGGTTAATTGCGGCTACGAATCGCGATCTCGAAGAGAGCGTTCGCTCGGGACAGTTTCGCCAGGATCTCTTCTTCCGCTTGAACGTGGTCAGCCTGACAATGCCCCCGCTGCGCGAGCATAAGGAAGACATCCCCCTGCTCGTAAGTTTCTTCGTCGAGAAGCACTTCAAGAAGTGCGGTGCCAAGCCCAAGCCGCTCTCGCGCGAAGCGTTGGCTTGCCTGATGAATTACGACTGGCCCGGCAACGTCCGCGAACTCGAGAACGTGATTGAGCGCGCATTGGTGCTGGGCGCGTCCGAAGACATCTTGCCGGAGGATTTGCCGGAGGCCCTTCTCGAAAGGGAAACTGCACCCGGGGTGAGCGAGGCCAGGTATCACGCGGCGGTGAAAGACTTGAAGAAGCGGCTCATTCAGAACGCGCTGCAGGAAGCGCGGGGAAACTACACCGAAGCCGCGCGTCTTCTCGGCGTCCATCCCAATTACCTGCACCGGTTGATTCGCAATCTCGACTTGAAGGAGCAGGTGAAGTCGCCGCCACCTCCTCCCCGGAATGGGCCACCGAAATCGCCTCCGGGAATTCGTCCCTGATCAGTCGCCGGGCAAGTTGAGAGTCAACAGTGCAGCCGGATCGAGATAGATCCCTTGCCAGCGCACGGCGATATGCAGGTGTGGGCCGGTCGCGCGGCCCGTTGCGCCGCTCAGTCCGATCTCCTGATTGCGCTCGACCTTGTCTCCCGCCTTCACTTTTAGCTCGGAGAGATGCAGGTAGAGGGAAAGCAGTCCCTGCCCGTGATCGATCGTCACGCAATTGCCTTCGAAATAGAGCGGCTGCGCGAGGATCACAGTTCCGCTATTGATCGCATTCACCGCGGTTGCGGGCGGTACGCGATAATCGAGTCCTTGATGGACGCTTTTGGTGGCTCCGTTGAAGACGCGGCGCGTTCCAAACACGTCGGAAACCGGAGCGTCGACGGGGGCGAGGAATCGCCCCGACCACTCACGTTCGGGCGAGGTCTGGCTGAAAGTCTTGTGCTTGATTTCTTGATCCTGCTTGATCGTCGCTTGTTGCTGCGGGTTGGGCTCGGTGAACTGCTTCGAGACTGTCAACTTCACGACGGGATACTTTGCCTTCCCGACGACGACGTTATGCCGGTAGCTGGCCGTCGTCCCTGATTCGGAAGTTCCTTCGAGGGTTAACGGAACTGTGCCAGGCTTCGTTTCGAGGCTGACCGCCGCTAATAGAAACCACGTTTTCCCCTTCCCGTGATCGAAGACTACGTCGCGACCAAGCCAGGTGCCTTTCAGGGACTGCAAAGGCTGAGATGTTGTCACACGGAAGAATACCGGCCCGCCATTTACAAGATGCGCGGGCGAAGTGGTCACGGACATTGAAGACTCGGGTCGTGTGTTCGAGGAAGCCTTCTCTTGGGCGGCAGAACCCGCAGTCAGAACGGCGGCGAGTACAAAAGTGAAGGTCCAACGCAAGAAATGGTGTGCGCGAAAAGACATTTTCTTTCAGCCTAGCACCTCGTGAGCTATCGTTGGCGATCACAGGCCGTAGCTAGTATTGTTCGCGAAAGATGCATGCGCAGTCTGACCACCGGCGAAGGCGAAGACCAGTCGCGCATTTGCGTGCGCTCGCCTTGTTTTGCTGCGTCGTACTTGTATGCATTCTGGCTGGCTCCGAGGATCGTTCACGTTCAACATTGCACGCGGACCGCGTGCTGGTCGTGAAGAGCGAACGCAAGCTGATCTTGTTGGATCATGGCCAGATCATCAAGACGTTCAAAGTCGCGTTGGGCGGCGACCCGCATGGCGCGAAGACGCAACAGGGCGACCACAGGACACCCGAAGGCATGTACGTTCTCGATCGCCGGAACGAGCACAGCCAGTTCTATCGGTCGATTCACATCTCGTATCCGAACGCGGAAGACCGGGCACGCGCCCGCAACCTTGGAGTATTGCCTGGTGGTGATGTCATGTTGCACGGCTTGCCCAACGGCTACGGGTGGATCGGCGTCGCACATCGCGAGCGCGATTGGACCGATGGATGTATCGCCGTCACGAATCAGGAAATGGACGAGATCTGGCGGACTGTGCCAGATGGTACGCCGATCGAGATTCGGCCTTGAGGGCCAAGGGCTCTGCTACACATCTAGCCGGTTGGAAGCGGAAACCTTGGCGTACCAATAACCCGAATCTTTGATGGTGCGCTTCTGATCGCGGTAGTCCACGTAGATCAGGCCATAACGCTCGGTGTGGCCGTTGGCCCACTCAAAATTGTCCAGAAGACTCCAGGCATGAAAGGAACGGACTCGCGCTCCGTCGGCGATGGCCCGCGCGAGCTCGGCAAGCTCGTTACGGAAAAATTCGATGCGCCGCGTATCGGGCACGCGGCCGTTTTCATTCTCGAAGGGCGCGTCCAGGTAGCCGCAGCCGCTCTCGGTCAGCTCGATAATGGGATGGTCGTACTCGCGCGAGATTTGCGTTACAAGGTCGTAGATGCCGCGCGGCCAAACTTCGAGGCCTGATTCGGTGAGTGGTCCCTCCGTTGGCATCACCGCGCGGAAGCGCGTGTAGGGATCGCGGCCGGTGGCGGGATCGGCTTCGATCTCGGTACCGCTGAAGCCGCCGCCTCCAAAGGCCCGCGCGCTGCTCGCGTCCGAAACGATGCGGCGCGTGTAGTAATGGAAACCGACCCAATCGAGCGGTGCCTGCATGATTTTCTCGTCGCCCGGCTTGAACCCCATCTGCTCGTAGGGCGGTTCTCCGACGAAGGCTTTCGGATACCGGCCCTTCATGGCGGCTTCGAGGAAGAACACATTGTTCATCGCGTGATAGCGCGCGGTCGCGGCGCGGTCGGCCTCGGAGTCGGTTTTCGGATAGGCCGGACACATGCCATACGCGCTCCCGACGGTCGCTTTCGCAGACGTCGCCCTGATGGAACGAAGCGCCTCGGACTGCGCTAGAGCAACCGTATGCGCGGCTTTCAGGAAGTCGCCAAAGTTCGCGCGGCCCGGCGGGAACGCCCCCTCGCCGTAACCCATGTATGTGAACGACCACGGCATATTGAATGGAGCCCAAATCGTGATGCGATCGCCGAGATGTTTGGCGAGAATGCCGGCATAGTCGGCGTAGTAGCCGGCCAAGTCGCGGTTGGGCCAGCCTCCGCGATCTTCGAGCGCCTGCGGCAGGTCCCAGTGATACATCGTGCAAAAAGGCCGGAGGCCATTTTCGAGCATGACATCGACGAACCGGCTGTAGTGGTCGATGGCCTTCATGTTCGGCGCGCCTGTTCCCGAAGGCTGAATCCGCGGCCAGGAGATCGAAAAGCGATAGCTCTTTTGGTTGAGACGCTTGGCGAGCGCCATGTCCTGGGCGTAGAGATGGTATTGGTCGCAGGCGATATCGCCGGTTGTCCCACCTTTCACCTTGCCCGACGTGTGCGTGAATCGATCCCAGATGGATTCGCCTTTGCCGTCCTCGTTCCACGCGCCTTCGACCTGATAGGCGGCGGTGGCTGTGCCCCAGAGAAAGCCATCGGGAAAACGCGCGTGCTGAACGGCGGAAGACGAGGCCGAACCGGGAGCCTGAACTCCATCGGCGGCGAGCATTTTGTCTCGGAGAAGTGTTGCGCCAGCGGCTGCCAGCGAACCAGTAAGAAATTGCCGACGGTTCAAGACATCCTCCTCCAGAAACCAACGGAAGAAGATACTCTTTCGCCTTGCGATCGTCGATTATGCAGTCGATGTATGTCCGCGTCGCGATCGCTCGGGGGGTTGTGAATTCCCTGTTTCGCGAGTCGAGGGCTCTTCGCTTTCGGGAGGAGAGTCCTTACCGAAACCAGATGATCATCGTAGCGTCCGGAAAGTGACGTGAATCTTTAAGCTCCGTCACGAGCAACGAATCTGTCCCAATGCGGACGCCAGTCACGCCACATGATGGCGGGTGGGCGAAGGATCAGGAGAGCGCAATCCCGACTCGTTCAACTCAACCGGGTCGCGCAACGGCACCCACAGCCAGCAATACACGCGTCGAAAGCAGTTTGCACAACGGGCGGGACGGAGAAGAAATACAGGCAGAACGAAGCTCTCCCACGGACCGCGCTTTCGAGACCTCACAGCAATGTGAAATCCGCAATCCTGGCAGGTGAACTTTGCGTTCATCGCAGTAGCCTCCACGCCGAGGAGCGCTAACTCAGTCCTCTTATGCTGCCGAAGAAGGTATCGAACTATCTAGTACTCCTCTTGGTGCAGGATGTGCAACCATTGCTTCAACGATCAGCCTGCCGTCTGGAGTACGGAAGACCACGTTCGTGAACCCCGCACGGTTCAGAGCCAGTCTGATTCCACGCTTCGTTTGAAAGGACTCGGTCCTGCCGTTCGCGAACTTCAGCGTTCGTCCAGTCAAGTGGAACAGCAAACCGTTCAGAAGAACGTACATCCGGAAGATGGATGCAGTTGGACGAGGAAGGGCTGTACGCAGTTCTTGCAGCGTGAAGCGCCAGCTGTGCAACGCCATGAAAACCGTTCCGGTCTTCGTCAGAACACGTCTAGCTTCAGCAAGCGCGGATGGGATGTCGGTGTATGGCAGAGAGACGCTCGACACCACGCGGTCGAAGCTTCCATCGAGGAAGGGAAGTTGCTCGGCTCGGCCGCCAACAAATTGACGGTGACGATAGCGGGTGCGTGCAACATTCAATGATTCGGCACTGATATCAAGGCCAATGACGTCATCGTCTGCTTGCACAGCGGCCCGCACTGGTGGATTGCCAAAGCCACAGCCCACGTCAAAAATGCGCATGGAAAGCCCCTAGACAGGTGTTTCGTGATTCACGGGAAAAATCAACGAACCGCGCCGTGCCAACAAGCACAACTTTTACGCATTACTAGGGGAGACTGGTGGACCTGGTCGGGTTCGAACCGACGACCTCTTCCATGCCATGGAAGCGCGCTCCCAACTGCGCCACAGGCCCACAACACGCGAAAACTCTTCGCGTTGGGAGGATACCGAGCCAGTTCATTCTCCCGCAGCTGATGCGGATAGTCAAACACTTGCGATGCCTTTGAGAAATAACGGAAAAGTCGGTATCCTGACTGGGACGCGCCCTGTCCAAAAATGAAACAAAACCGGTTTCGCACTCTCTTTCTAGCTGCTTCCCTTCTCTCCTCAGGTTTGGCAGCCTCCCAAATCACCCCGGTGAGCCCTGCGCCGGTGCCCTACGCCTCGGTGAGCGAACTGAACGGACTGCTTGCGGGCCTTGAGCAAGCGTCCCAAACGACGCAAACGGACTTGGGAAGACTCCGCATCGAGAAGTGGAAGATGGAGTCCGGATACAAAAAGCAAACCTTAGGGAACGTGGATTCCGTCAAAAGGAATCTCGAGTCCGCTCTTCCCGAGATCATGACGCAATTGCGCAACTCGCCGGAGGACCTGGGGGCGAGCTTCAAACTTTATCGCAACCTCGACGCGCTCTACGACGTCCTTGGCAGCGTGGCGGAGTCAGCCGGTGCCTTCGGTTCGAAGGACGAGTTCCAGACGCTCTCCAACGACCTCAACTCCTTCGAGCGCAGCCGGCGCGCCTTCGCTGACCGCATGGAAAACTTGAGCAATGCGAAAGAGGCGGAGCTGGCCCAGTTGCGGACACAGGTGAAGACGTTGCAGGCGGCCGCCACTCCGCCGCCGGCGCCCAAGAAGATCATCGTGGATGACAACGCACCGCCGAAGCCTGCGCCGAAGAAGAAGAAACTCGTACCGAAGCCGCCGTCGGCGTCGAATTCCTCCGCAGCTCCGGCGAACACCACCTCGCCACCTGCCAACCAGACGAAGCCACAGTAATCCGGCGCGACCTAGAAACGGGTGTAAGGCCTGGTTGGTAACTTCGGGGACGCAGGTCTGTGGGTCCGTTCAACAGGCGTTCGCCTGTATCTCAAGGAAAACAAACCCTCTACTCTGGGAACTCAGGACAATTGTACGGGGTCTATATCTGGAGTGACCCGTTTCCTGTATCGGGCTGGAACTGGGACGAGGTAGGCGAGCGTTTTGTTGTCGGTTCAGTCGCGCGAAAATCCTATAATACGGGGTGCGCCGTGAGAGTCATGGCGGGAGCAGCCACCTTGGGTGATTTAGCAAGTGCGATCGGAGCCCGCGAGCAGGAAGCTGCGATCGTAACCGAATTAAAGGCAGGATCGGAAGAAGCGTACGCGTGGCTGATCGGCGAGTTTAACCAGCCGATCTATGGCTTGGTCTATCGCATCCTGACCGATCCGGCGGATGCGGCCGACACCACGCAGGAAGTGTTCCTGAAAGTGTACCGCGGCATGAAGCACTTCCACGGTGAGTCCAGACTGAAGACTTGGATTTATCGGATCGCGGTGCACGAAGCGTCGAATCGCCGGCGCTGGTGGTTTCGCCACAAGGCTCATGAGACGTCGATGGAGCCGCTCGACAACGATACGCAAGGAAGCAATTTGGCCGCGAAAGAGACTCTCGTCGACGGGCGCGAATCGCCTTTCGACAACATGGCGCATGAGGAAGTGCGCTTGCGCGTCGAGCAGGAATTGCGAAAGGTGCCGGAGCCCTATCGCAGTACGTTGATCCTGCGCGATCTGGAAGAAATGTCGTACGAAGAGATCGCAGAGATTACACAGGTCTCGCTTGGAACAGTGAAGTCTCGCTTGACCCGAGGTCGCGAGGCGCTCAAGAAGCGTCTCACGGGTTACATCCGGGAAGTGGGCACAGAGCTCGGATTGCGAACTCTGGAGGAACCGGAACGCTGCCGCAGCCACCGGATGGTAGGTGGGGAGGAACTCGAGGTGACGTCATGAAGTGCGCCGAGGCCAAGTCGATGTTCTCGCCGTACCTTGACGGAGCTGTTACCGGAACACAGATGCACGGTCTGAGCCGCCATCTGGATCAGTGTTCAGATTGCAACCGGGAGTATGCGCTGCTCCGTCGTTCACAGGAATTGCTGGCCACAGTAAGAAGGCAGAAGGCTCCATCAGATCTGCCGCTAAAGTTACGGCTGGCCATCTCGCGCGAGGTGGCACATGCGCGCCATTCGCGTCTTGAGGGAATCCTCCTGCGTCTGGACAATGCGCTGCGCGCCTTCATGGTTCCCGCAACGGCTGGCTTGATGGCCGCAATCGTCATCTTTGCCTTCGTGATTGGCGTCACCATGCCCGAATTGCAAGCCCGGAACACGAACGACGTGCCTTTGATGCTCTACACCGGGCCCGAATTGGAGGAGTCGTCGTTCGCCACTACAGTCAGCGCGGTCAATGACGATTCTCTGGTGATCGAAGCTCTGGTGGACGCAAATGGACGCGTTCAGGACTATCGAATCCTGTCGGATTCGCAGAATTCCCAGAAGCTGCTGCCGGAAGTAAAGCGGATGCTGATCTTCACTACCTTCCGCCCGGCGATGTCTATGGGGCGGCCGACTGCGAGCCGAGCGGTTCTGTCGTTCGCCAAGATCAACGTTCGAGGATAATTCTCCGAGTTTCGCGTTCTCTCGTCTCCTTCCATGCAACTGCCAGGCAAGAGCTAACCCGAGTATTCCCTTGCGTTTGACCGACCGCGCGGAACCTCTTAAACTAGCGAAGTATCTCCCACAGTTGTCCGTCCCGCTGGAGGCTCTCCTGCTTTTTGGTTTGCGACGTTCGGCATGGGTCGCATCGATCGCCCTGATGGCGTCGGTGTGTTTTGCCCAGAACACTCCCAAGGTTACGCTGGAGACGAGCGAGACCGTTTTCACAATCCTGTCGTCGATAAATGCCTGCGGATACGACGATGAACTGACAGGTTCCGATCCTCTTCGCAAGCAGGTTCGCGCAGAAATCAATCAGGCAACGCACAGTTCCGACGAGGCACTGCAAGCCTCCAATGTGATGTGCCAGTTCTATCGGGATCACATGCGGCCCGATCCGGGACGGAACCTCGCTCAGTATGTCTCGCTGGCCCTGTATCTTGAGGGTCCGCCGAATTTCGTGCCACGGGTTGCGGAATCGGAACTGGCGCCGGACGCGATGAACGTGGTGGGCTTTGCAAAGATGGCAGCAGTTTTCTACGAAAAAGCCGCACTGCACGGAATGTGGCAACGACATCGCGAAGCCTACGCGCGGCTCGCCGACCGGTACCATGAACCGCTGTCGAAGATGGTGGTCTCCACCGAGGTTTACCTTAAACTGCCTTCGGGCTATCTGGGGCGCGGATTCACAGTGTTTCTCGAACCAATGGGCGCTCCCGGACAGGTCAACGCGCGCAACTACGGCAACGACTACTACGTGGTCCTTTCTCCCGGCGGTTCCGAAGTCAAGACGGACCAGATCCGGCATACGTACCTGCATTACTTGCTCGACCCGTTGTCGTTGAAATATCCCACTGCCGTGAAAAGAGCAGAACCTCTGCTGGAGTCAGTCCGGCGCGCGCCCATGGATGAGGGCTTCAAGTCGGACATCTCATTGCTGATCAACGAGTGCCTGATCCGCGCCATCGAGATTCGAACCGAGGGAAACAAGACCACGCCGGAGGCGATCCGGGCTGAGGATGTTCAGAAGTCCATGGAGCAGGGATTCATCCTGACGCACTATTTCTATGACACGCTCGTCGCGTTTGAGAAGGATCCCGCCGGCATTCAGAGCGACTATCCCGATTGGTTGATGAACATCGACCTCAAGAAAGAGGAGAAGCGAGCCGCTGACACGCAATTTGCCAGCGTTGCCACACCGGAACTTTTGCATCTCTCACGGCCGACACAGAAACGTCTGTTGCAGACGGCGGAGAACTACCTGGCAGCGGGTGACCTCAAAACGGCGCAGGATTTAGCGCAGCAAGCGCTTAAAGAAAAATCGGAAGACCAAGGACGGGCCCTCTTCATCATGGCTCGCGTGGCAACGGCAAACCGCGACATGAATGGTGCGACCGACTACTTCCAACAGGCGCTCAAGGTCGCGCAGGAGCCGAAGGTGATTGCCTGGTCGCACATCTATTTGGGTCGGATTTATGACCTGAAGGAGCAGCGCGAGACGGCTCTGGATCATTATCGCGCCGCCCTCAGCACCGGTGGCATACTGCCTGAGGTAAAGGAAGCTGCGGAGCGCGGCTTGCGCCAGCCCTACGAGCCTCCGGCCAGCCGGCAATAAGTACTGCAAGAAGCGCAAGAAACGCGATTCTCCGCAATGGAGAATCGCATCCCCAAGGAGAGAGCATGAAGCAACTAGCGATGATCGGCGCGGTGTTGGTACTCACCACGTGGAGTTTCGCGCAGGCCGACAAGGCCGCTACTCAGACTCAACCTGCGGCGCAGGCAGCCGCGCCCGCCGGTAAGCGTCCGCCTCAGGCGAAGACGCAGGCTGAATTCGAAGCCTACAAGACGGCCAACGCCCTGACCGATCCTGCTGCGCAGGAAAAGGCCGCCGATGACTTTGCCGCTAAGTTTCCGGACAGTGAGTTGCGCGTGGTCCTTTGGAAAGCCGTGATGCGGAACTATCAACGGACAGGAAATTCCGACAAGACGGTGGAAACCGCACGAAAGGGGCTTGCACTCGATGGCGACGATCCCGAACTGCTGGTGACGGTCGCCGGCGAGCTCGCCGAGAAGACACGAGATACCGATCTCGACAAGGATCAGCGGCTGGACGAGGCGATGAAGATGGCGCAGAAGGCGCTGCAGACCGTCGACACCGACGTAGCCATTCCCGCCAACACTCCACAGGAGCAGATAGACGCATACAAGGGCCAGTTGCGCTCCTTCGCTTACTCGATCATCGGGACGCTGGAGTTCAAGAAGGACAATTTCGCCGGAGCCGAGGCCGATCTTCGCAAGTCGATCGATGCGTACCCGTCGCAGCCGGATCCGGTCGTCGTTCTGCGCCTGGCGATCTCTCTGGATCGTCAAAGCAAGTATCCCGAGGCCCTGAAAGAAGCAAACCACGCGGTGGAACTGACCCAGGATGGTACAGGGGCCGGAAAGCTCGCCCGACAAGAGCGTGACCGGTTGACGCAACTCGTCCCGGGCGCTGCCAAGCCTGATCAGCCCAAGTAAGGCGGGCCCGCCAGTTGTGGACGCGGCCCTCCGATTCGCAAGGATCGGCGGGCTGTGCAGTTCTCCCCCACGGCGACAGACTCGGGGAGGAGCCCGCTACTCACCCAATGAAAGCGAGAGAAATCGCGGCGTTGGAAGGATTGCTGGGATATCACTTTCAGCAACCCGAGCTCATCGATCAGGCACTCACGCACAGTTCACAGGCTCGTGAGCTTGAGGCGCTGAAGGCGTCCAAAGATGGCCCGAAGACCGGCGACAACGAGCAACTCGAGTTCCTGGGCGACACGGTGCTTGCGCTGGTCACCAGCGAGGAGCTTTTCCGGCGCTTTCCCAACTTCCGCGAGGGTGAACTCTCCAAGCTGCGCGCTCATCTCGTTAGCGAAAGGCATTTGATTCGCGTGGCCCAGACGCTGGAACTCGGGCACTTCCTGCGGTTGGGACGGGGCGAAGAAAAAAGCGGCGGCCGCAGCAAGACCGCGCTGCTGGTCGATGCCTTCGAGGCCGTTCTAGCGGCAATGTATCTCGATGGAGGACTAGAGGCGGCCCGTAAACTCATTCTGCAGAGCGTAGTCATTCCCGAGTTGGAGCGAATGAATCCGGCCACCAGCGGCGTCCCCGTCATGGACTTCAAATCCGCGCTACAGGAATCGCTGCAGGCAATGGGCCGTCTGCAAGCTTCATACGTCCTCGTGAAAGAAACCGGTCCCGAGCACAATAAGACCTTCACCGTGGAAGCCCGCCTGCACGGGCTCGCCGGAAAGGGTAAAGTGGAGTTCACGGGGCGGGCAGAAGGCTCGACCAAGAAAAGAGCCGAGCAAGATGCCGCCCGCCAGGTCCTCGATTACCTTTCCTCGCTGGTCGCAGTTGCCGAGGTAAAAGAAGACGAGAAGGAACCCCCGGCAACTCGCCAGCATCCATGACCACGGCTTCGAACCTGAAAGACGCGAGCACCGACTGGCTGACCTCGCTGCAGTCACTGCTGGGAACCGTGGTGATCGCCGTCTTCGTCATTACCTTTGTCGTGCAAGCGTTCCAGATTCCTTCCGAGTCGATGGAGAACACGCTGCTGATCGGTGATTACCTCCTGGTCGATAAACTGTGTTACGGGGGAGGCGGAATCGCCGATCACATCATTCCTTACCGGCAGATTCGCCGCGGCGACATCATTGTGTTCCACTATCCAGTCAACCCAGCGCAGCACTTTGTGAAGCGCGTGATCGGCGTGCCGGGAGACCGCATCAAGCTGGTCAAGAAACGCGTATTTATCAATGGAGTGCCGTTGAAAGAGCCATACGTCCGCTACTTCCGGCTCGATCCCAACCCATTCCGAGACGACTTTCCCCGGCTCGATTTCCTGGATCCGGGCATTAATTCCGATTGGTGGTTGGCGATGCCAAAACTGGTGGAGGACGGACAACTGATTGTTCCCGAAGGCCATTACTTCGCCATGGGGGATAACCGCGACGACAGCCTGGATAGTCGATATTGGGGATTCGTGCCGCGCGAAAACATTATTGGGCGGCCGCTATTGATCTATTGGTCCATTAAGGACCCGGAAACTACAATGATTGGTACGCCGTCGATCGGCGACAGGCTTTATCATTTTGCTCGTGCCATGACGCATTTCTTCCAGATTACGCGCTGGGACCGTACGTTCCGGCTGGTGAGCTAGCGCAGTTCGACTTGGATTTCCAGGACTCAACAAGTGGCGAAGAAAGAACAGATTCAGGAAGAAAAACAACGTGAAACAACGGTAGAGTTCCTGGCCTCGTTGGCAGCCGTGTTGGTAACGGGGCTCTTCATCATCACGTTCATTTTGCAGGCGTTTGAGATTCCGTCCAGTTCGATGGAAGAAACCCTGCTGATTGGCGATCACGTATTCGTGAACCGTGAGCAGTTCGCCCCGAAAACCGCATGGGTTGGCCCGTTGTTGCCATATCGCGATATCAAACGCGGGGATATCGTGGTGTTCTTGTCGCCGGCCGAACCGGGGCTGTACGTGGTGAAAAGAATTATCGGCGTCCCCGGGGATCGAATTCACCTGATCGATGGCGCCGTCTACCGCAACGGCGAAAAGTTGACCGAGCCCTATGTCATGCACAAAGGGCCTGTCTTTTACGATCCGTATCGCGACAACTTCCCCGCTGTCCCACCGTCAGAGGCATATAACGTCTCGCCCGAATGGCAGCTTTTGATGCGTACCCATGTCGAGAGCGGAGATATCGTCGTTCCCAAAGACAGCTACTTCGGCATGGGCGACAACCGCGACGTTAGCCTCGACAGCCGCTATTGGGGATTCATTCCCAAAGAAAATGTGATCGGGCGGCCGATGTTTATCTACTGGTCGTTCAACACGCCGGCGGATCAGTATCGCCGCACGGATTTCGGCGACCGCATCGGTTTCCTGGCCCATGTGGTTTTTCATTTCTTTGACGAGACGCGCTGGCGTCGCACCTTCCGGGTCGTCCAGTGAGCTTTTTTCGAACAAAACGCGGCATCGTGATTTTGTGTGCCGTTGTCTTGCTTGCCATGTTCGTTGTGAGGCCCGGAGCCTCTCGTCTGAAGGCGCGCATTTCCAACTCGATTGGAACAGCTCTGCAGCGCCAGGTGGAGATCGGCAGTGTGCATGTTCGCCTGCTTCCGCGTCCGGGATTTGATCTCGAGAATTTCGTGGTTCACGACGACCCAGCGTTCAGTGCGGAGCCAGTCTTACGCGCCCAGGAGGTCAGCGCATCGTTGCGGATCAGTTCTTTGTTTCGCGGACGACTGGAGATTTCCCAGCTCAGCCTCACCGAACCCAGCCTGAATCTCACCCGCAATACCGATGGCCGCTGGAACATTGAGAACCTTCTGGAGCGCACCTCATCGACAACGGTCGCACCCACAGCGAAGAGTTCGCACGAATCGCGGCCTGCGTTTCCGTACATCGAGGCCGATCGCGGCCGCATCAACTTCAAGCTCGGGCCTGAGAAAAAGCCGTTTGCTCTCACCGAAGCCGACTACTCCTTTTGGCAGGATTCGGAGAATGCGTGGGGTATGCGGCTCAAAGCCAGGCCAGTGCGCACAGATTTCAATTTGAGCGACACCGGACAGATTAAGGTCAGCGGAGCCTGGCAGCGCGCGAGTTCCCTACGGCAAACGCCTGTGCAATTCACCCTGCAATGGGACGGGGCGCAACTGGGGCAGGTTACGAAGTTCTTGTCCGGTCATGATAAGGGCTGGCGCGGTGCCATTACAGTATCGGCCGATCTCTCGGGAACACCGGCCGACCTTACAGTCCGCAGTGATGCTGCTCTCGAAGACTTTCGTCGCTACGACATCCCGGGCGGAGGAATGCTGACTCTGCACACCCATTGCGATGCTCACTACAGCACTGTCGATCGAGGACTGCACCAGCTGTTCTGTCAGACGCCAAGCGGAGATGGAGCGATCGCCCTATTGGGAGACGTCGTCAACCTACCAGGACCCCGCCAATATGACCTGAAGCTGGCGGCAGACAAGGTTCCTCTCCAGGCCGTGCTCTCCCTTTTTCGTCACGCAAAGAGAGACATGCCGGATGATCTGACAGTAACGGGAACGCTGGCTGCCGAATTCAATCTCCGCGGTGATGCGGCGAAATCGCAGCCCGAGCTTACGGGAAGCGGTCAAACTACGGACTTGCGCCTACGCTCCAGCTCCATGAAAGCGGACTTTGCCGTCGGAGCCGTGCCGTTTGCGATTGCCGCTGCGCAGAAGACGGCCGCGCCACCCAGCCAGTCGCGGCAGGCCACAATTTCTTTGCCCGAATCGCCGGCTCTTACGGTCGGCCCGTTTCCTTTGAAGCTAGGGCGACCCGCGCCGGTCACAACCCAGGCCCGAATCAGCCGCTTGGGATATGACATCTCCCTGAATGGCGAGACGGACGTTCAACGCATTTTGCAGCTGGCCCGCACGATTGGGCTGCCGGCCTCGAATCCGCCCGCGGAGGGATCGGCGAGGATCGATCTTCACGTTTCGGGACAATGGGCGGGCTTTGCCAGATCTACAGTAACCGGGTCAGCCCAGTTGCATGCTGTGCGCGCCGAAATCCGTGGACTCGAGGGCCCGCTCGAAATTTCGTCGGCGAACCTCAATCTGACGGAGGATGCGGTCAAGGTCGATTCGCTTTTCGCAACTGCCGCCGGTTCGCGCTGGACCGGATCCCTTTCCATGCCGCGCATGTGCGGAACGCTTCCGGCCTGCCCGCTGGATTTCAGCTTGCACTCGGATGAGATCGACGCGAATGCACTCGGCGCCGCTTTCACTCCGAAGCCGGCGAAGAAAAAGTGGTATGGCTTTCTGGCCTCCGATACGCAATCCGGCCCATCATTCCTGGCTCGAATTCAAGCCACGGGAAAAATCGCTGCGAATCGAGTTGTGATCGGATCTGTGGTTGCTGCTCACGCCTCGGCCGCGTTGAAAGCGGCCAACGGAAAGCTCGCTCTTTCCGATTTGCGTGCAGACGTTCTGGGCGGAAAGCAGCGCGGCGAATGGCGGGCCGACTTCACCACGAAACTACCTGCTTACTCCCTTGAGGGCGTGCTGCAAGGTATTACTCTTTCCCAGCTTGCGGACGTTATGCATGACGGCTGGATCAGCGGAACTGCCAGCGGCCACTACACGGTCGAGATGGCGGGGCGCGAAAGAGGCGAATTGCTGCAGTCCACTCACGGAAGCATCGACTTCAGCATGCAGGATGGAGTTCTGCCCCACATCTCCCTCGCCAGCGGGCCGATGAAGGTGCGCCGCTTCGCAGGACGGTTCACCATTGCCGACGGCGAAATCACGATGCAGGATGGAACTCTGCAATCCCCGAGCGCGACTTTCTTGGTCAGTGGCAAGGCCTCAATGGCACGCGAGTTGGACTTCAAGCTGGTTCAGGAAGGCTCGCCCACGATCAACGTAACCGGTACCGTCACGGAGCCCAGGGTGGAAACCGGGCACCGCGTGGAAACGCGCGCCGCGCTCAAGCCTTGACCGGATTAACCCGTGCCAGTACCACAAGGTTTGATTCACTGACCGCCGCTTCGGCGGTTTCTGTTTTCTGTCATAATCAGGGCCCGGACGCATGAAATCGTTTTATCTATCTTGGCGAGCCAAGCTGCAGCAATGGGGACTCTGGCCAACCGGGCGCGTGGCGCGGTGGGCCTGGTATTCGCTGGGCATGGCCGCTGTCCTTTTTCTCCTGCAGGCCTTCCTGGGAATCTTCAAATCGTCCTGGGGGGAGAGTCTCGGCGGCTGGGTCGGATTTCTCAGCTTCGTCTCTATTCTGCTTTTTACGATCCTGGCATTTCGCTGGCTGAAGGCAAAGATCCTTTGGCGGCTGCGCAACCGGCTGATCGTAACGTACATATTCATCGGGGTCGTGCCGACGCTGTTGTTAATCTCAATGGCATTCGCGACCCTGTATCTGTTTGCGGGACAATTCGCGAACTTCATCGTCACGTCGGAAATCCACCTGCAACTGCACAGCGTGGAAGCAGTCAATGCCGCCATCGCTCATGAATTGGCGGCGCGTCTAGAGCGCGGCGAATCTCCGAACGTCGAACTTCTAGAACGCCTCCGCAAGAGTGAGGCGATCTGGAAGGACCGCCAGGTCTGCGCGTGGAGCGGCACAAAGGCACTGCCGGTGTGCGGCGATGCGAACACTCAGCTTCCTTTTGCCTTTCCCTCTTTTATCCATGGGCCATTCAGCGAGATCGTTCGCGACCATGGCCAACTCTATCTCCGCGCAGCCACTGTTGTGCCGTCACGATCGGAACGGTTGATGGTGGTCTCGAGCGAAGCACTTGACCAAGAACTTGTTCAGGAAATCGCCAACAATCTTGGCGAAATCACGCTATACACCTCGGGTCTGCAGTTGCAGTCAGCCCCTGCGGCTAACGGAAAGCAGCAAGGAAGCGCCACGAAGGCATCCTCCAAGGAGGATTTTTCGTACAAGCAGGATGAGCACGGCGTCAGCGTCGAAACCGGCGGAGAACCGCTGCGCGCGACCTTTACTGCGGGGACGGTGCCGCCGGCCACCAGCATGTTCGATTCCCAAATCACCTTCGGCACGCCTCTGCCAGTGATTAATTGGGAATCAGGCAATCACGAATCGCAATCGCCACTCGTGCGCGTGCAGACGCGGCCGTCGGTTCTCTACACGCGGTTGTTTGCAGCGCTCGGAGACTTTGCAAAGGGCGTTGAAACGATCCTGTTCGGGATCGCCATTGTGCTGGCCATCATCGAGGCCTTGGCGCTGATCATCGGCACGAGCCTCACGCGTTCGATCACGGGAGCGATAGCCCAACTGTACCGGGCAACTCAGCACGTGGACCGCGGCGACTTCAGCCATCGCATCCCGGTGAAATCTAGAGACCAACTGGCAGAACTGGCGAATTCATTCAACTCGATGACAGCTTCAATCGAGAAGCTGATTCTCGAGCAGAAAGAAAAACAGCGGTTGGAGAACGAACTTGTGATCGCGCAGGAGGTACAGGCCCAGCTCTTCCCGCGCGAAATCACGCAATTGAAGTCTCTGGAGGTTCACGGATACTGCCGTCCCGCCCGCACGGTTAGCGGGGACTACTACGATTTCGTGACGATTAATGCCGACAAGATGATCTTCGCGGCCGGCGACGTGAGCGGGAAAGGCATTTCAGCCGCACTGCTCATGGCGACCATCCACTCTGCTGTGCGCGCTTATAGCATTGAAGGCATCCCCATTCTGCGGGAGTCCGTTGCGGTCGGCATGGCGGCCGGTGCCGAGACGACATTGGCGTCCGGCTTTGATGGCGCCGAAGTCTCGCCGGCGTTACTGCTCTCGTTGCTTAACCATCAGTTGTACGAGAGCACCCCGCAGGAAAAATACGCCACGCTCTTTCTCGCGATTTACGATGGCCGCACGCGCAAGCTCACCTATAGCAACGGAGGTCACTTGCCTCCGATTGTCATCAGCGAGGATGGATCACTGCGACGCCTCGAACAGGGCGGCACCGTTGTTGGTCTGTTCGACAATCTCACCTTCGATGAAGCCTCGGTACACCTCAGGGTCGGAGACATCATCATGGCCTACAGTGACGGTGTCACCGAGCCAGAGAACGACTTCGGGGAGTTCGGCGAGCAGCGTTTGATTGATCTCGTTCGCGAGAACCGCGAACTTCCCCTGACCGAGATCACAGAACTGGTTACTTCTGCCGTCGATGACTGGATCGGCGACAAGGAACAACCCGACGACATCACTCTCGTCCTGGCACGGGCGCGGTAGCCGGCGGAAAAACCCGACAGACCCGTATCTGCCTTTTCTTGGACAGACATACGCGTGTGAGATACCTCACCGCGCAGCGTGGTTCCAATCACAGCCTGCTTTGTGCATCCATCGTTTAATGACCCATGGGTTGGCGTCCATTTTGCCTGCCCAAGGGCTCCCCAAGTCCTGCCGAGGAAACGATTCATGGCCGACAATCATGACCTGCTGAAGTGCCCGCTGTGCGAGGGGCATGGAGAAATCCGTCGCGCTCGTCTGCTGGAGCTTGTCGAACAACAAGAGATTCAGCTGAGGATCGACGCTTGCTTCGCAAGTGCTTGCGATTCCGACGACAAGGAATCTGACCTGGTCGAGACCGCAGCTGGAGGTCCAGTGCGCCGGAACTTCCAGGAAGACGTACATAGTTGGAATCCGCAACTGCCCATGTGGCGCAGGAACCCGAAAAGAGTGATTGCGACTCGCTGGGAGTCGGAAGTTCATGGCTGCGGACGGAGGACAACCCCGGCCCGGCCACGTGTTGTCTGAAAGGTGTAGAGTTACTAACCGCAGCCCTTATGGATTGAGGAGGTTATTGATATGAGCGCAGGTACGCTGACACCGTCCGAGACAAGAGTTTCGGGCGATTACATTGAACAAGTCATGGCCCAGGTGAGGGCAAAGAATCCCGCCGAGCCTGAATTCCATCAAGCTGTGCAGGAAGTGTTCGACTCGCTGCGGCTCGTGCTGCAGCGCCACCCCGAGTATCGCGAAGCCCGGATCCTCGAGCGCATCGTGGAACCCGAGCGCGTGCTCATGTTCCGTGTGCCGTGGTTCGATGACCAGGGAAAAATCCAGGTGAACCGCGGATTCCGCATCGAGATGAACAGCGCGATCGGCCCCTACAAAGGCGGCCTGCGCTTCCATCCATCGGTTACGCTGGGCATCCTGAAGTTCCTCGCGTTTGAACAGGTATTCAAGAATTCGCTGACCACCCTCCCCATGGGCGGCGGCAAGGGCGGATCGGATTTCGATCCCAAGGGCAAGAGCGACAACGAAGTCATGCGCTTCTGCCAGAGCTTCATGACCGAACTTTCTCGCCACATCGGACCGGATACGGACGTTCCCGCGGGTGACATCGGCGTGGGCGGACGTGAAATCGGCTTCCTCTTCGGCCAGTACAAGCGGCTTGCCAACGAATTCACCGGCGTGCTGACCGGCAAGGGGCTGGGCTGGGGCGGATCTCTCATTCGTCCGGAAGCAACTGGCTATGGTTGCGTTTATTTCGCTGCCGAAATGCTCAAGACTCGCAAAGAGACGCTGGAAGGCAAGCTCTGCCTGGTCTCGGGCAGTGGCAACGTTTCGCAGTACACGGTCGAGAAGCTGCTCGATCTGGGCGCAAAGCCGATCACGGTTTCCGACTCGAATGGCGTGATCTGCGATCCGGATGGCATCGACCGCGAGAAACTGGCATACATCCTCGACCTCAAGAACAATCGCCGTGGACGCATTCGCGACTACGCGGACAAATTCAAGAAAGCCATTTTCCTCCCGACCGACATCAAGTCCGATCACAACCCGCTCTGGAACATCAAGGCGGATTGCGCGTTCCCAAGCGCGACCCAGAACGAAATCAACGCGAAGGACGCCGCCAACCTGATCAAGAACGGCGTGAAGGTTGTCGCGGAAGGCGCGAATATGCCAAGCACTCTCGAAGCCACCAAGCTGTTCCTGGAAGCCGGGATTCTCTATGGCCCGGCGAAGGCCGCGAATGCCGGTGGCGTCGCAACCTCAGGACTCGAGATGGCGCAGAACAGCGCCCGCCTGAGCTGGACTCGCGAGGAAGTCGATGATCGTTTGCACAAGATCATGATCGCGATTCACAAGAATTGCTTTGAGACAGCCGAGAAATACGGCACCCCGGGCAATCTCGTGAATGGCGCCAACATCGGCGGCTTCCTGAAAGTTGCCAATGCCATGCTGGACCAGGGCCTCGTCTAGGCTCTGGCGATGCGCTATTTCAGGCGGGGTGGACGAATTCCTCCCCGCCTGTTTCTATATGTGAGAACCGACGCAGGATTTCTCCCATGAGCGTCAAATTCGCACTGGACGCCGAGATCGACGCACAGCGACTCTTCGAGGGCTTCGAGAACCTGATGCCTTTCCGCGTGCGCGACATCCTGCTCGTTTCCAGCCTCTACGATTCGTTCATTCTGCGTGAGGATGGACGCCTGAACGAATTGCTCATCGGCGAATCGCTCGAACTGAACCTGCAGCAGATTCCCGGCATCACGCAAGTCTCGACCGGCGCGGAAGCGCTCGCCATCGCGCGCTCGAATTCCCGCTTCAACCTGATCGTGACCAACCTGCAGGTCGGCGACATGGATGCCGCACGGCTCGCCCGCGAGGTGAAGAAATCAGGGCTAGATATCCCAGTCGTTGTCCTCGCTTACGACTATCGCGAGTTGAAGAACTTTGTCGCCCGCAATGACGTTAGCGACATCGAGCGTGTCTTCCTGTGGCAGGGCAACGTGCGCATGCTCATCGCCATCGTCAAGTACATCGAGGACAAGCGCAACGCGCAGCACGACAGCGCGGCGATCGGCGTGCCTGTAATCCTTGTAGTCGAAGACAACATTCGTTATTACTCGTCGTTTCTGCCGGTCATTTATACAGAACTGATTACCCAATCCCGCCGCGTGATCCGCGAAGGAATCAACGTCGCGCACAAACTGCTGCGCATGCGCGCACGACCGAAGATCCTGCTTGCTTCAACCTACGAAGAAGCAACGGAGTTGGTGGCGAAGTACGAGGATTACCTGCTCGGCGTCGTCTCGGATGTCGAATTTCCCCATGGCGGCGAACTTAGCGCAGAAGCGGGTTTCGAGTTGGCGCGCATGATTCGTGATGCCGTGCCCGATGTCCCCATTGTTCTGCAATCCAGCCGAACACAGTTCCGGGCCCGTGCACATAGCGAAGGATTGTCGTTCCTGCGGAAGCGCTCGCCGACTCTGCTCGCCGATCTTCGCCGCTTGTTGAAAGAACAATTCGGCTTTGGCGATTTTGTGTTCCGGCTTCCTGACCACACCGAGGTGGGCCGAGCCGCGGATCTCGGCGCGCTGGAGATTGCACTGCAAGAGGTCCCGGCGGAAAGCCTGGGCTATCACGCGCAGAGCAATCACTTCTCGCATTGGTTGATGGCGAGAACAGAATTTGCGCTCGCGCAGAAACTCCGCCCGCGCAAGGTCTCCGACTTCGCCAGCCTCGAGCACCTGCGGCGCGACCTGATCCATTCCATCGCGGATTACCGCAGCGAGCAAAGCGACGTCCTGATCGGCGACTTCAGCCCAACGGCTCTTGGATCGACCGACGCTTTCTTTCTGCGCATCGGGAATGGATCTCTCGGCGGGAAGGCCCGCGGACTCGCCTTCATGCGGCACCTGCTTCACAAGCATCGACTGCCCAGGCAGTTCCCGGATGTGCGCATCGCTGTCCCTCCAGCCGTCGTGCTGGCGACTGACGTCTTCGACCGTTTCGTTGCAGAGAACAATCTGGGAGACTTCGCGTTGCACTGCTCCGACGATCGTGAAATCGAGCAGCGTTTCCTGGAAGCATCGCTCCCGCCCAGCGTCCGCGATAGCCTGCTCGAGTTCTTAGGCGAGATCCGTTATCCGCTGGCAGTTCGCTCGTCGAGCCTACTCGAAGACTCGCAGTACCAGCCATTCACCGGCGTGTACGAAACATTCATGCTGGCGAACCAGGAGCTAGACCTCTCCCTCCGCCTTGATAAGCTGATGGAAGCCATTAAACGCGTTTATGCTTCCACCTTCAGCCAACACGCGAAGGCTTACGTACGTGCCACTCCATACCGTCTCGAAGAAGAAAAGATGGCGGTGATCCTGCAGCAAGTCGTGGGCACGCCGCACCGCGAGCGGTTCTATCCGGATTTCTCAGGCGTGGTGCGCTCTTACAACTTCTATCCAGCGCCACCGATGAAATACGAAGATGGAGTCGCGGCTGTGGCGTTCGGATTGGGACGCGCCGTCGTGGATGGCGGAAAGTGCCTGACCTTTTGTCCGCGCTACCCACGCAATATTGTTCAGTTCTCGTCAGTTGAAGACATCCTGACCAACTCGCAGTCAGAATTCTGGGCACTCGAGATGAACCACATCGGCCAGCGAGAAGCCGATCCCGCCGCCAACTTGCGCGAGGTACGGTTCGGTCTGGACGCGGCCGAAGTGGACGGAACCCTGTATTCCGTCTGCTCCACTTACTCGGCCGACAATCATGCCGTGTATGACGGCGTGAGTCGGCCCGGGGCTCGCATCGTCACATTCGCTCCTGTTTTGAAGCACGATGTGTTCCCACTAGCCCCGCTTCTCGATCAATTGATGACCATCGGCGAGGATGCCTTCGGCCGCGCCGTCGAAATCGAATTCGCTGTCCGTTTGCCGAAGCGTCCCGGCGAAGCCGCGGACTTCGGATTTCTCCAGATCCGGCCGCTGGTTCTTTCCCGCGAAGGCGAAGAACTACGCATGGACGAAATTGACCCGGTGCGACTCGTGTGTCACAGCAGCAAAGTTCTGGGCAACGGGCGCGTCACCGACATGTGCGACGCTGTGGTCGTCGACTTCCACCGTTTCGAGCGTGCTCGCAGCGCAGAAGTTGCCCGGGGCGTAGCGCATTTCAACGCCAAACTTTGCGGAGAGGGTCGGCCGTACTTGTTAGTCGGCGTTGGGCGTTGGGGGTCCACTGAACCTTGGCTCGGGATCCCGGTTGCGTGGGACGAGATCTCGGGTGCGCGCGTCATCGTGGAGGCGGGTTTCCGCGACTTCCGGGTCACACCCTCCCAGGGCAGCCACTTCTTCCAGAACCTCGCTGCGTTTCAGGTGGGATATTTCACCGTAAATCCGGACGCCGGTGAGGGTTTTGTGGATTGGGAGTGGCTCTCATCCACGCCGGCACTCGAGGAAGATGGCTGCGTGCGCCATGTGCGCTTCAACGATCCGATTACCGTGGTAATGAACGGCAAGACCAGCCAGGGCATGATCTTCAAGCCGGCCCCGGCCGCCTGATTCGCGGTGATTTCACTCGCACCTGCGTGTGACTCGCATCACAGCCCCCACGGACAAACCTCCCCGACAATGGCTCGTAAGCTACTGGCGGGTGTCCGTGTTCAAAATCGTTCACGCAGCTTTAATTGCCCCTGGAATCAAGCGTTTTGTCATAGAAGCTCCACGAATCGCCCGAAAGCAGAAACCGGGCCAGTTCGTCATTCTGCGGCTATACGAGCAGGGCGAACGCATTCCACTCACCATCGAGCGTTCTGATCCGCAGAAGGGCACCATCAACATCGTGGTGCAATCGGCCGGAAAGACCACCCATTTTCTGAATTGCCTGGAAACGGGCGATCATATCCTCGATGTGGTCGGGCCACTCGGCAAGCCCTCGGAGATCAAGAACTTCGGCACTGTCGTGGTCATGGGCGGTGGCGTCGGGACCGCCATGACATATCCGACGGCTGCAGCGCTGAAAGCCGCCGGCAACCGGGTAATCTCGATCGTCGGCGCGCGAAACAAAGAGTTGGTGATCCTGGAACGCGAAATGGGCGAAGTTAGCGATCAACTGCTGATCACTACCGACGACGGGAGCTACGCGGAGAAGGGCTTCGTCACCGACAAGCTTCGTCAGTTGATCGATCACGGCGAGCGCATCGATCTGGTTCTGGCGGTCGGCCCGATCCCGATGATGAAGGCCGTCGCCGACGTGACCCGCAAAGAGGGAATCCCTACTGTGGTCAGCTTGAACCCAATCATGATTGACGGCACCGGCATGTGCGGAGGCTGCCGCGTATTGGTCGATAGCAAAAGCGAGTTTGCCTGCGTCGATGGCCCCGAGTTCGACGCGCATCGCGTCAACTTCGAAGTCCTGATTCAGCGCAACGCGATGTACCGCGAGGCCGAGCGCCGGTCGATGGAAGAATTCCGCCAGCTCGGTACCGTCAAATTGAAAGCGCTGCGGCAGGAACTGGAACATGCGTGCGCGGGGAATGGAGGCCGCCGATGACGCCGCCGGTGAAAACGCCTTCGTTGAATGTACTGCCTCTCAAAGAACGTATGAAGGTCCCTCGGCAGCATATGCCCGAGCAAGCTCCGAACTTGCGCGCCACGAACTTCACCGAGGTGAATCTGGGCTATTCGACTGAACTGGCGCGGCAGGAAGCAATACGCTGCCTGGAATGCGCCAAGCCCGCATGCACTGACCAGTGCCCGGTCGGTGTGAAAGTGCGCGAGTTCGTGCAACTGATCGTGGCGGGCGACTTCATGGGCGCCGCCGGCAAGATTCGCGAAGACAATGTTCTTCCCGCCATCACCGGACGCGTTTGCCCGCAGGAGGATCACTGCGAGGGCGGCTGCCTGATGGGCAAGAAGGTGCAATCGCTCGGCATCGGATACCTCGAGCGCTTCGTCGCTGACTACGAGCAACAGCATCTCGATTTCACCAAGATCCGCAAAGCGCCGCCTACGGGAAAGAAAGTGGCCATCGTTGGCAGCGGTCCCTCCGGACTCACGGCGGCCGGCGATCTCATTCAGAAAGGCCACCAGGTGCGCGTATTCGAGGCACTGCACGAGATCGGTGGCGTACTCGTCTATGGCATTCCCGAATTCCGCCTGCCCAAAAAAATCATTTGCGAGCAGGTCGACTACATGCGAGCGATGGGCGTCGAATTCGAAACGGATGTCGTCGTCGGCCGAACCGTCACGATCGATGAACTGATGAACGAAGAGGGATACGACGCCGTGTTCATCGGCACGGGCGCCGGACTTCCGCAGTTCATGGCCATTCCCGGTGAACATCTGAACGGTGTCTACTCGGCGAACGAGTTTCTCACCCGCATCAACCTTATGCATGCCTACGAATTTCCTCGCTACGACGAGCCGATGGTCGATCTCGGCGGGAAGCACGTCGCGGTGATTGGCGGCGGCAACACGGCTCTCGACGCGATTCGCTCAGCCCTGCGCCTGGGAGCAGGCAAAGCGTATGTGCTGTATCGCCGCAGCGAGAACGAGATGCCTGCCCGCGCCGAAGAAGTGAAGCACGCCAAGCAGGAAGGCATCAACTTCCAGGTGCTTACGGCGCCAGTCGAATTCCTCTCGAATGGAAACGGCTGGCTGAAGGCCGCGCGCTGTGTCCGCATGGAACTCGGCGAACCCGATGCCTCGGGGCGCCGACGTCCTGTGCCCATCCCCGGCTCGGATTTTGATTTGCCGCTGTCGTTGGCGATCATGGCGATCGGGACCAGCGCCAATCCGATCGTGCAAAGCACCACGCCGGGACTTCAAACAAACAAGAGGGGTTACATTCAGGCGGACGAGAGCACGCAGCGGACATCGCGCAAGGGTGTCTTCGCCGGCGGCGACATCGTGACCGGAAGCGCGACGGTCATCCTAGCCATGGGTGCCGGAAGACGAGCGGCGCAATCGATCCACGACTATTTGATAAGTGGCGTCTGGTAAGGCGTGATTTGTAGCAAAGAGCTGAAACTTCTTCTCGAGGTGCATGATGAGTGAAAAAGTGACGTTCTCGGCGTTCGATCCAATCCTGTTCGATGCACCCTCCACATGTGATGTATGCGCCTCGCAGCCACCCATGTTTCACTACGAGTACGCCGTCGATGAGGGGATCCGCCAGCAACCGCGAAAAGGATTCTGCTGCCGGTCTTGCGCTGCAAAGCTACTCGATACTCTGCAGCGAGCGGAATCGCAGGTGTGGGCCCGAGAAGAAGCCTTCCTCAAGGCTAATGATGTCGACGCCAGCGACCTCGAGGAGCGTCGCCTCGCGATATTCGGCAGTGGTCGGGGACGCTAAGGGCGGCAAGCCACGGTTTTTCTGCGAAACGAAACGGCGCTGTCGCTACAAGGGCCAGATCGTGGATGAAGTGGCGTGGGCCAAGAACCGGACGAAGTCGAAGGTGCGGGCGAGAGTGGAGCACGTGTTTCAAGTGATGAAGCTGAAGTTCGGATTCGTGAAAGTACGCTATCGCGGCCTGAAGAAGAACGCGCACCGGCTGTTCGTTACCTGTGCGCTGGTAAATCTGTTTGTGAGCCGCAGAAAATTGCTCGCCGTAGCGTAGGCTCGTCCGGCTTCCCCCGTATGCGCGGTTGCAACGGCGGTGCTGACCAGCTCCGGCATCCGAGACCCGAACCGGCAGCGCTGTTTCCTGAACACTGTTGTTAGTCGACTTAGCATGAGCGCTTATTCAGAGCGTCCCTAGGGCCGTACCTGCTATTTCTCTTTGCGCGGAACGACCTCTACTTTGTCCGTAACCTTTTGTCCCTTCTCCATGCCGCCGATCACGACGAGGCCGTCGTGAATTTCCAGTAAGCCGCGGTGGTCCATGGTCGGATTCGGCGTGTCTTCGGTCACCATCTCCCACTCGCCATCTTTCACGTTGAAGTCGAAGGTCGTCGAGACCGGCTCGGCCGGCTGCCCGTCATAACCTATGCCGTTGAAATCGTAAGGATTGTCCGTTCCGCCCGAGAAATAAATTCGCCGATCTTTCTCCGACACGCCCGACGCGATGCGGAAGCGCCCACCGCCCGGATGGCCAACGACGCTCGACCAGTGAATGATCTTTACGTTCTTGTGATCGATCTTTCCCACCCAACATTCATCGGACGCGATGTAGCGCGGGTTGCCGGCCGGATTCGTTTTAGCGCCGTCGACGTAAACGATCGTATTTTCGTAGAGTGCGCCGGCGTGGCCGAACACCGGCGCTCCAGGGAGTGGCGTCGCCTGCTCCCAATGGTCTTTCGCGATGTCATACACCTGCACATTGGGGACCGGATCCCGGCCGGACCGACCGCCGATCACGTACAGGTACCGGTCTTGATACACGGCCACGACAGCATCGGCAACAGGAATCGGCAGGTCCGTGCCGCGAAGCCACTTTTTGTTCATGGGCGAATAGACGGAGATATCGCGGACCATCAGTTCGTCGCCACGGCCGTCGACCGTGTATCCACCCAGCAAGAGAATCTCGCCACGAACGCCGATGGCCGACGCGCCAATTCGCCCCGCAGGCCCGGGGACGGGGTGCAACTTGGTCCACTGCTTGGAGCCCCGATCGAACGCGTAAGCGTCATTGGTAATGGCGTCCCAGGTTTTCTTCGGCCCGATCCCCATGAAGGAATAAAGCCGCTCGTGCTTTCCTGCCCTCAGGCTTGCAACCGCGTTGTTCGAGACGGGAGCCGGAAGGGGTGGGATGGCAATTTGCGCGACGACAAGTTTGGACAAGCAAAACAGAATCGAAACGATGGAGACACGGCAGGTTTTCTGGGTCATGGCAAACTGCGAAGCTTACACTCCGGCAAGAGATTTCGAAAGGGCGCTGCTGAGGGCTGGGAATTGCGGTTTCTCAGAACCATGTCTGAGCACGGTAGGCGCGATACTCGTCGCCGAATTTTGCTTCAAGAACCTGCGCTTCTTTGCGGGCACGTACGATCTGCATCCCCACGAGAAGCGCGAACAAAACCCATAACACGGGCCTCTGCACGATCATGAAGAATCCCGCCATGGCAATGGCGCCGAAAACATAAACCGGGTTGCGGATCCTGGAATACAAACCGTGCGTAACCAATTTTTTAGCTTGCGCCGTGATCGAGAACGACCCGCCCAGCTGAAAACGCGCCAGAGACAGCAGTCCCACTCCGACGATCAGCAGTATCGATCCGGCGATCCGCTGTTCGTTCCAGCTACCCGGCCACAACACGATGAACGCGAGCAGCAGCAGGGTGGCTACGACCTGCGAGACTATGTACGCGCTAAATTTCAAGTCAGTCATCCGATTCCACTCCGTCAAGCCAGTCACCCGACCAACCCCTGACGCACGCCGTGAATGAAATCTGTATAGGCGGGCTGATGTCCCGATTGGCGCATGTCCGCCGCAATCTGGCCGCGGTGATACGCGGAATGCATGAAAGCATGCGTCAGGATATCGTGTACCGTGTTGCTCCAGAGTTCTCCCTTGGTGTTCTTGTAGGAAACAGTTTGGTTGAGACCGCCGGCCCCAATGCGTTCCAGATAGGCTCGCCACAACGTCGTGAGGTTTTTTGCCTCCCTTTCGCATTCGTCGAGCGTGAAGTCGGGCCACACGGGATATGGCTGAGGTTGCTGGATGAGACGAGAATGCCAGACGTGTCCCGCGGCAAGAATGTGCGCCATCCACTTGCGGGGGCGCTCAGGCGGCGTTCCCGCCGCGCGGAGGGACGCAATGACCTCAAGGTTCGCCCAGCCCTCGTAGGCGATCAATTTTGAATAGTGCAGTAAAAGGTCCTCCATGATCGTCCTCGCGATTGATTGTAATCTGGAAGACGAGTTGGGTTGCCGCGGACCGCAATCGGCAAATTTTCCAAGCACGCGTCGGAGAATCCGTGAAAGAAACATCCAGCAAAGCGATGATGATCCTGATTGCCGGCCCCTACCGCTCGGGTACCAATGACGATCCCGCGCTGATTCACAAGAACGTGAAGCAGATGGAGTCCTACGCGCTTCCTATCTTTCGCGCCGGACACATCCCGATGCTCGGCGAATGGCTGGCGCTTCCTCTAGTGGAGTTGGCGGGATCGAAAAAGATCGGTGACGAAGCGTTCAATGAAATCTTCCATCCCATCGCGACTCGCCTACTGGAAAAATGCGACGCAGTCTTGCGTGTTGGCGGACCCTCTGCCGGGGCCGATGAAATGGTCCGCGTGGGCCGCAGCCTCGGACTGCACATCTTCATATCACCGGCCGACATTCCTCCGGTGCAATGAGCCTGCGATGCCGTGCCAACGGCGAAAAATCACTCAATCCAGTGTGCTAGCCTAAGACGCGATGAAGCTTGGGCTGAGCCTTGTTCTTGGCACACTATTGACCCTATCGCTGGTCGCCGCCGACGCCCCGAAGAAAAATCCTCCCGACGTTTACCTCATCACGATCGACACGCTCCGTGCCGATCACGTTCATTGCTACGGATACGAGAAGATCGCAACGCCCGCGATCGACGAACTTGCCAAGTCCGGGATTCGCTTTTCGCAGGCGTTCACAGCCAGCCCGATCACGAATACGTCGCACACCACGATCCTGACCGGGCTGCTGCCCAGTTCCCACGGCGTCACTGATTTCGGCGTTCCTCTCGCCGCATCGCATCCCACGACGGCGGAGTTGCTGGCTCGGCACGGCTATCACACCGCGGCATTTATCGGCGCCATCATTCTCGACAGCCATTCGCTTGCTCCCGGACTCGACCGCGGCTTTGAGTTCTACGACAACTTCCCGGAGCATTCATCCACGAAGGAACGCTGGGGGCGCGTCGAGCGCCGTGGTGGCGACGTCGTGAAGCGCGCCGAAGCATGGGTGACCGCGCATCCTCGCGGGCCTCGCTTCGTCTGGGTACATCTTTACGATCCGCACGACCCGTATGAGCCGCCGCCCCCATATTCAACGACGTACAAAGACCGCCTTTATGACGGCGAGATCGCTTATGCGGACTCAGCTCTCGCGAACTTCGTCTCTTACCTGAAAGCGCACGGCTGGTATGAGAATTCCGCGGTGATCGTCGTTGGGGATCATGGCGAAGGTCTCGGAGAGCACCACGAAGATACGCACGGAATCTTCCTCTACGACAGCACGATTCACGTGCCGCTCGTAATAAAGCTTCCGGGGCCGGTAAAGGCCGCGGAAGTAGTTGAAGCGCAAGTCCGTACTACCGACATACTTCCTACCATTCTCGATCTGACCGGGGCGGCTGCGCCCTCGCATCTCGACGGCGAATCGTTGACCCCATATTTCGCCGGCACTGTGTCCACGAAGCGCGTAGCGTTTGGTGAAACCGATTATCCTCTGCGCTTTGGATGGGCTCCGCTGCGCTCGGTCCGCCGCGACGGATTCAAATTCATCGAGGCGCCGCGTCCTGAACTCTATGACCTGCACGCGGACCCGGGCGAATCGAACAATACTTACGCTCCGTGGAACGGTGACGTGCAGAAAGCACGCGCCCTGCTTGCTGATCTGCAATCGAAGTTGCCACCAAAAGCCCCCTCGAGCGCCACAGTTGGCCAAGGTACCCTTTCGGAATTACGCGCCCTGGGTTATCTGGGCCCAGCCGACGCGGGAAGTTCGACGACGGTTCCCGAACCCTCGCTCTTGCCGGATCCTAAGGACAAAATCGAAGAGCAAAATCTCCTGCACCGCGCCATGCTCGCGTCTGACGCAGGCGACACCTCGCAGGCACACAGCGATCTCGAAAAAGTTTTGCAGTTGAATCTGCAATCGGCAACCGCGCTTCGCCAACTGGGAGAGCTTGAGTTGCAGCGGCAGGACTATCCGAGGGCGGCGGAGCACCTGAAAGCTGCAAGAGCGAATCAGCCCGCCGATGCCACCGTCGCGTACGAACTGGGACAAGCGCTGGTCAAGACGGGAAAGTTCGAGGATGCGCGAGATGCGCTGGAGGCGAGTCTGAAGTTGATCCCCGGGCAGTTGGCCGCCAGGATTCTGTTAGGGCATGTCTATCTGCAGTTGAAGAATCCCGCGGCGGCCGCTGATCAATTCGAGGCAGCATTGCTAGTCGACGCCAAAAATGCTCAGGCGAAGGCCGGTCTTGTCCAGGCGCGCGCCGCGAATCACTAGTTATCCTTTCGAAGCTTTCACAATCTTCTCGACCTGCTGCAGGTGATTCTGGTCGTGGCCGGCAAACATCTCGACGATCCGAGAGATAGTCTCCTTGCCCCGCTCGGCGTGCATTCCGTGGTTGTCCCACAATGGAGCAGGCACGCGCTTCAGTAGCGACAGGTTGTTCTCGCGCAACACCCGGAAGACTTTCAGAGATTCTTTCGGATCCCGATTCGAATACTTGAAAGTGTCCGCCCAGACTTCCTGATCATAGGCCTGGATGGGCTGACCGCTGTTCCCCAGAATCAGACGCATTCGCCAACTGCCAACGACCTCCGCATCGGCCAGGTGAGCCAGGATCTCTGCGATCGACCACTGTCCCGGCCCGGGACGTCGCTTCATCTGCTTCTTGCTGAGCGGCTTGATCAACTTTTGCAGCTTCTTGGCCGTGTTCTTCTGAATCTTCAGAGGGTCCTTCCCGTTGACGTACCCTCGAATGCGCTTGGTGTACTCCTGTGGAGTCTCTTTCATAGACTGCCTCTCTATTCGATCAGTGCAAGAGTGGATTGTGTGCGCCGCAAATTGCTGCCGCCGCGTCTATTTTTGCGCAACTTTGTTCGGCGATGTCTCGAAGATTTCGGTCAGCACATGTCCACGCATCTGCTTCGGCTGCTCGATCCCATACAGATGAAGAATCGTCGGCGTGATGTCGTAGACGCTGGCCTCGAATCCCATCAATCGCTGATCATGCTTGATCCCCGGACCCATCGCCACAAATGACCCGGGCACGTCGTCTCCGTCGGCGAAGTCGTGCTTGGCGATCACAGGCGTCGTTTTCTCATGGTCCATGTGCGCGTGGGGATCCGTCTCCTCAAATTCACGCAGTGGCTTGATGCCATGATCCGAGATGATAAACAGATATGTATTCTCGTCCACGTGCTTCAGGATCGATCCCAGCACTCCATCAAACGCAATGTACTGGCTGGGAAATGCGTCCGTGCGGATGGCATTAATTTTCGGGTTGTAGCCAGCGTTATAGGGGGCAATCGGATATAGCCAGTGCCCGGTGCGGTCCTCGCAGGATTGCACGACCCATGTGAAGTCCGTGGGATGGTTCGTCAACAGGTAGTCGAACAACTTAGTCTGCTGCTCGCGGATCACGTCCACCTTTTTCAGCCACGCGTCGATCACTTCAGGCTCATGCCCGCGCAACTGTTCGGCCGACGGCATGCGCTCGCAGTCGATGTAGAAGTCGCCGACGTTCTTCAGCAACTCGGCTTTCATCGTGGCCGGGTAAACCGGGTCGCCACCCTGCACCTCGGAAAGCTTGGGCGCACACAGGACGCCGTCCTCGCAATCCTTCCCCCGCGTCAGCATGCCACTGATCATGTAGCCGTTGACCGGCATTACCGGAAATGTAGCCGGAACGTTTGCCATACCAACCGTCACACCACTCTTCGAGAGATACGACCAGATCGGCTCCTCTTTCAGCATGTTGGTGTTCGCCGTGATCCCGCCAACAATAAATCCGGTCACACCATGCTCTTCGGGTTTGGTGCTCGTGAACATCGTGGAATAGACGCGCGGACAGTTTGGCGCAGAGACGGTCCGGAGTTTGCCGTAGGTGCCGTTCTTAATCACCTTCGACAGGTTCGGGAGTTTTCCCTGCAGGAGAAGAGGACGCAGGATGTCCCATTCCATGCCATTCACGCCAACGACAACAACTTTGGGCTTCGGTTTTGCGAAGCTCTGGTTCTGGGCAAATACCGGCGCAGCGACCAGCAGGATAAGGGCTAAAGCAAGACGGGGCCTACGGAAAACCATGGCGAACCTCACCGTTAGATCGCAAAATTATACACGCCTGCGGGCCCGCCGCCGCAGCAAGGGGCTTGGCTCGGCCTCGCACTTCCGGCGGGAAAGTGCTTGCTCTCGAGGCCGATCCGGCCGCTTTTAACCCGTTATTCACACAAAGGCGTCTACAATCTGCGTTGTCGCATCTAACTCAAAGCGCCATGAGCTCGGCAGCTATGCCTCGAAAAGCGCCGTCGCGTGAGGTCAACGAGGAGTCCGAGACACGGGCCCCTGTTGCATCCGCGAAGGGTTCTGCCAAAAAGACAAAGCTTTCCCGCGCCGACCGACCCGACGCTACGCAGAGCGAACTCATGCGGATCACCCTGCGTGCCTGCCTGATCGCCCGCGACGCGACGTTCAATATTCAGGACCTGCTCACGAATTCCTCACGCATGGCGTTTCTGGCGATTCGCGATTGTGAAAAAGAACTCGACCAGATCGAGCGACGCATCGACGAGCAACTTCCGGGCGCGATTACGCGCGTCAATGAACGAAAGGCGCGCCAACTTCTCGCCTGCCTCAAATGCATCACCGACTTGGAACGCATCGGTGACCTGGTGATGAGTGTCGCGCACCGCGTTCAGGCGCGCAGCGGACAGATCCCCGGCAGTGATGTGCGGTATCTCGTGCAGATGTCAGTCATCGTCCGGGAGATGCTGGAGGACATTCATCGCGGATTCGTGTCGCTGGACGTGGAAAAGGCCCGGAAAGTTTTGCGCACCGACGCCGATCTGGATCGCATTTGCCATACGCTCTTTCAGAAGCATCTCGCCGACAACGTCCACGAGCACGACTCCCTGGGATTCGATGTTCTCCTCATGGCGCAGGCTCTCGAACGCTCGGGCGATCACGCCAAGAACTTGGCGGAAGAACTCTATGGGCTGATCGAAGGCCACACTCTCCGGCACTCGCCGAAACGAACCGCAGCACAGTAAATCCTTCCACAGTCGACTCGCAGGACCTGTTGTGGGGGGTCTTGGCCGCTCCATCGGTTCTGAAAATTAACCTCCCATTAACCAACGAGCAACAATGTCGCAACATTTGTCCCATACAGTTCCCGACAGGGTCGAGTGCTTGGCCGGATTGCGAGCGCGGATCCCCATCCAGCCACGCGGTGGCGGCATGCTATGCAGCCTTCGATCGACGTGTCAGATTTTGAGGAGCGCCCGGCCGCCAGCCGGCAACGTATCTTCGTGGTTGAAGATGACGAAGATATCGGGCGCCTCATCCGTCACAACCTGGTGGCCGCCGGCTACGACGTCCAGAATTTCCTAAGCAGCAACAACGTTGTGTCGCAGGCGCAGCGCGAGCAGCCGTCTCTCTTTCTGCTCGACGTCATGCTCCCCGGTTCCGACGGCTTCGACCTGTGCCGGCAAATCCGCCAAGACCCCAAACTGGCTAAAATCCCCATCATTTTTCTCACCGCACGAACCGACGAGGCGGACCGCGTCAAAGGGCTCGAGTTGGGCGGAGATGATTACATCACCAAGCCGTTCAGCCCTCGGGAGCTGGTCGCACGGGTTAGAACTGTGTTGCGGGCGGTTCCGGAAGTGTCTCCCGCCGAAACTCTCCGCCTGGGAGATCTGGAAATTGACGTCTCGTCGATGACGGTGCGCGTCGAGGGCCGCACCGTTCTGACCACCGTCCGCGAATTCCGGCTGCTGGAATACCTCGCCGCCCATCGGGGACGTGTGTTTACGCGAGACCAACTTCTCGACGCCGTGTGGAAAGAAACGGCATTTGTCACTCCGCGATCGGTCGACGTCTACGTGCGGCGCCTGCGAGAGAAGATCGAAAGCGATCCGCGCCATCCCCGTTATCTGAAGACGCTTCGGGGAATCGGATATCGGCTGGAAAGCCCCAAATAACTTCGGAGGCACTGGCAACTTCCCGAACATTTCGGCCGGAACGCCAGCGGCTACTCACCGCGTGTGCAGCGAGGATCTTGCAATGCCGCCGTCCGCTGCGGGTATTTGCTATGCTCGGCGAGCGCCGTATTTAGCGTTGGTATGGTGCGCCGATCTTACGCTGGGGCTTTGTTATAATCACAGTCCGCCGAGTGGCGCTATCGTCTAGGGGTTAGGACGGAAGATTCTCAATCTTCAAACCCGGGTTCGATTCCCGGTAGCGCTACCAACTTCCTGCTGCCATCTCCTGACATTCCTGCATATGCTGGTCACCCCTCGGGGAGCTCCATTTAGTCAAAAGCTGCTCGCCGGAGTGACCGTTGGATGGACATAAACTCGCTGCAACAAAAGAATCCATGCGGTGTCGGATAATGGATCGGACGGTACTTGGAAGTTGATGCCCCGATGTCGCAGGTCGGCTATGAAAATCTCCATGACCCGATCAAGAGTTAGATTTTCGGGCCTCGACTCTCCGTTCCGAACCTCGGCCTTCCAGAGAACAGAAAACCGAATCGCATGGCGTGGGTAAGTGGCACGGACTTCTCCGTTCTCAAGAATGGTCCAGTTGCCGTCACCATCCGGTTGGATCTTTGCTAAGTCCGTCATCTGGGGTAATTCCTCACGGCCATCTCCAATGGGACCGATGCGGTGGTAGATCCGATCGGTGTCTGCGCAGAGAGCAACATTGCCGAACGGCGGCTGTTCGCTCGACATGGGACCATCGATCCCACCTGGCCAGTAATCGAAGTTACCACCGACACCTTCATAAAACCATGAGAGCGTGCTGGCTCGGACTACGCGCCACGCTTCGAACAGCCCCGAACCACCCATCACTCTGAGAAACGGCAAGGGATAATTTACGCGCGTTGCCCCGTAAAAGGATGGGTTATCGACGTGCGTTCTGCAAGCGGGCATAGGACCATTAATGTTGACGGCAACGAATTCAGGATAGACGAGCGTGGTGCCAAAAGCGGTTCTTGCGGCCTCGAGAAACCTCCTGTTGTGCAGAACCAGCCCCGCGCCCTCGACAAGCGGCTCGCCGGCTAATGCCCAGTCTCCCCGAAACCACGGATCAACCGACTGCTTGGTCTCTTCATGCGTTTCATCTTTAAGCCCCTCTGGAGCGTAGCTTGCGAGCGCGCGGTAGGGAGCATACCGTTCAAACATGGCGCGGATTTGCTCGCGGTCGTCAAATGCTGGCTCGATGCGAATAGGCTTAATGAATGTCATGTTCCCTCCGGATGCTGCTTCAGACACCCGTTTCGAAAGCTGCGTCGATCGCTGCAGATGGTTGTTGCGGAGCTAGCTGAACTCGCTTGGGCAAAGCCAATGCCAGGGTCGCTGAGACAAGGAAGAAAACTCCTGCACAGATTAAGCCGTAGTACGAATTGCCTGTTCGTTGCCGTACAAGTCCGACCGTGTAAGGCCCAGCGAACCCCCCTAAGTTGGCCACCGATGTCACAAGGGCAATTCCTGCAGCGGCCGAGAAGCCGCTAAGGAACTCGCCAGGGACCGAAAAGAAAACCGGCAAAGAGCTGTATGACCCGATGGCCACGGCGGAAAAAAGAACAACAGAGAGGAACGGCGAGCGAGGCGAGCCGAGTAACAGCAAAGCGACGCCGGCCAATGCGGCCGACGTTGTAATGTGGTATCGCCTCTCCAGCGTGCGATCGGAGTGGCGAGACACGAGGATCATTGCGATCAGGCCGACAAGACTGGGAACCATCACAAACAGCCCAACGACTGTATTGGACCGCCCGCTTAATACGGCCTTCATGATCTGCGGCAGCCAGAAGCTGAAGGTGTAACCTCCAAAGCCGCTAGCAAAACCAATACAAGCCAGATGCCACACTCTTCGATTAATTAGAGTTCGTATGACCGACAGGGATTGCGCTTCTGTCTTCTGCCGCTCTTCCAGTTCCAACTGTTCAGTGATCCATGCCTTTTCCTCACCCCTGAGAAACGTAGCCTTGTCAGGTCCGTTCGGCAACAGCAGCTTCGCCAGATATGCGCAAGTTACAGCTGGCAGTCCCTCCAGAATGAGCAGCCACCGCCAACTGCTCAGACCGAACCAATGCGCATGATCCAGAATGACGCCTGAAATCGGCGCACCGAGAACGCTGGCCAGTGGAATGCCCACCAGGATTAACGCAATTGCCTGTGCCTTTTCGCGCTGCCGAAACCAATAGCCGAGATACAGAACGATACCGGGGAAATATCCCGCTTCCGCAAGCCCAAGGGCAAAGCGCGCGACGTATAACTGATTAGCAGATCGCACAAAGCCGGTCAGAATCGCGACTGCACCCCACGTGATCAGGATGCGTGCGATCCAAACACGTGCTCCGATTTTGTGCAGGATGAGGTTGCTCGGAATCTCAAACAGAAAGTAGCCCCAGAAGAAAATTCCGGCTGCAAACCCGAACTGCTGGCTGGTGATGGCCAGCTCTTGATTCATCGTCAGCGCCGCAAACCCAAGATTGATTCTGTCGATGAAGGCAACTACGTAGAGTGCAAACAGGAACGGTAGCAGCCTGATTCTGAGTTTACGAATGGTCGCCGTTGCGATTGCGTTTGAGCGAATAAGAGGCTTGTTCTCCATGCTCACCTCCCCATGAAGTAGCCCAGCCTTGGCGGGCGCAAGTATCTGACGTCGTGTTGCGGCATCAAGTTCCGATCAGTGTCTCGCTTCCGCCCACTCGCACATTGGATGTTTGTGCGATTCTCACCGGCTTCGTCTGCAACACCCTGTGGTGTATCGATTGCCTCCAAAGCTGGTGGAAGCGCACCGCATGCCGTTGCAAAAGCGTGCAGCAGAGTCCGCAGGTCGGTCCCCAACATGATCCTTCTTCTCGTCCATACCCGAGGCGGCTGTATTACTGCTTCTTGGCCAGTCAGCTATTCCCCCATTGCTCGCTGTTACAACGGCTAGATTAATTGCGACCGCGGACATGACAATGGTTTCCACATGACCAAAACCTTGACAGCCAAATGACTGAAAGCAAGAATGTTCGAACGGCCTGTCATGAGCGTTCGTTTCGGAGCATTCGAAGTTGATCTAGAGGGCCGCCGCCTATTGAAAAGGGGCGCGCCGATCCCCCTCCGTGAGCAATCGTTTCAGGTGCTCACTGCTCTCATGGAAAACCCTGGCGAGATCGTGACTCGCGAGGAGTTGCGCCGCCGACTATGGCCGTCAGACACGTTTGTCGATTTCGAGGTAGCACTGAATTCCGCAGTCAGCCGGTTGCGCGACGCCCTGGGCGACTCGGCCAATTCACCCAGCTTCATCGAAACGATTCCCAAGCGCGGCTACCGCTTTGTCATCCCCATTTCCAAACGTCCTACTGTGGCCGTGATGCCCTTCCTGAACCAAACCGGAGACGCCAAGGATGAATATTTCAGTGATGGGTTGACGGACGAATTGATCCGAGTGCTCTCGCGGGTCGAATGCTTGCGGGTTACGGCGCCCAGTGTAGTGTTTCGGTTCAAAGGGCAGCCCCGCGATGCCAGACAAGTTGGACGTGAACTGGGGGTCGAAGCCGTACTGGAAGGATCAGTTTGGAGATCCGCAGACCGCATTCGCATCACAGTCAACCTGGTTGGTGTGAAGGATGGATTCAACCTGTGGGCACACTGTTTCGACAGGAATCTGAAAGACTTGTTCGGCATCCAGGACGAGGTTTGCACTGCGGTGGCTGAAGCTCTCCACGTGCATCTGGCGGCTCGCATTCAAGAAAGTCGTCCGCGCAATGTCCATGCGTACATGCAGTACCTGAAGGGCGGCTACCTTCTTAAGAAGCGACGACCCAGCGATGTGCAGCGGGCTTTTGAGTACTTTCGGGAAGCGATCCAGCTGGAGCCCGGTTATGCAGAACCGTATTACGGTGCGGCAATGTTTTATATCATCAATGCGATATTTGGAGCGATGCCTCCCGGAACCGCGCTTTCCGAGGCAGAAGACTTGGTCTCGAAGGGTCTGGCTCTGGACGAGAATTCAGTACGTCTCCACAGCACATTGGGAATGCTACGGATGTTCCAATGGCGTTGGGATGAGGCGGGACAGGCCCACAGGCGAGCAATCAGCTTGGAGCCGACGAACCCCCATCCACATATGGTGTGCGCCGTCCTATATAGTTTCTGCCGCAGCCATAACGAAGCCGTGTTGCATGCAGCCAAGTCTGTCGAACTCGATCCGCTGGACTTGATGACTAATTACCGTCTCCTGCAGGCCAATTATTATGCACGCCGTTACGACGAGGCAGTTCGAACCGGCCGCATCGCTGTCGAGCTGACGCCAGACTCTCCCTACACTTGTTTTTACCTGGCTTTATCTTTGGCGGCGCTCGGCTTCAAAGACGAAGCTTGGAGCATGGCGAATATGGCTGAGAAACTCAACGATGGACTGCCCCTGGGCGAGGGCTACTTTGGGTATCTTGCGGGAACGCTGGGACACATAGACCAAGCTCGTTTTGTGATCGGAAATTTGCAAGCCCGTCGAGAAAAGGGTTACATCCCTGCCTTGCCGGTTGCGTGGACCTATCTCGGCCTGGGTGAAACGGCTGCGGCCCTCGATTGGCTAGAGACGGCACTGTCTGAACGCGAACCGTACTTGGGATCTTTAAATGTCTTCCCGGGCTACGATTCAATACGCGATCAAGCAAGATTCAGGCGATTGACACACGAACTGAACCTTCCCACCTAGCAGAGAGAGACCATTCCTGTGTTGTTCGCGAGGATAGAAAAGCCCGCAATGGCAATACAGAATGGACTGTATGTCTTGCTCCTGCGGCACCTTGCATAGTTGCATGGAAGACGTTCGCTCCCGGAGTCTTCATTCTTGTGAAAGGCTCGACTGTGGATCAACACCGCTGCGACGAAATTGACCTTGCTTCCCGGGAGACGTTGATGCCTGGAGTGCTGGCCGTCCCGGCGGCCAGCCGCTACAGAAACGCCAACTTGCGCGGGGAGAAGTTCGCGAGGTTCGGAAACACCTTGGTCAGCGAGTCATCGGCGACGCCAAACCACGAGGCCATGGTTGCACCGTATTGGTCGAGTGAGATAGACGGCAGCCACACACCGCGGCCGGTAACGTCCTCCGGGCCCTGCAATGCCAGAGTCGGGAAGCTCCCATAGACATCCGCCGACTTCACCGCGGCGCTCATCACCATGTGGTGACTTCCCCAGGCATGATCGGAACCGGCCCCGCTGCTGGGCTGCAATGTTCGGCCAAACTCCGACTCCGTGAAGGTCACCACCTGCTTTTCCACGCCCATCTCGCCCGTCGCGTTGTAGAACGCCGACATCGCCGCCGATACTTCTCCGAGCAATGCGTCCTGCCGCGCCATCGCGTCGCTGTGCGTATCGAAATCCCCGAGAGACACATAAAAGATCTGGCGATTCACGCCCAGTTTTTTTCGTACATGAATGATCTTTGCGACTTCTTCCAACTGTTGCCCTAAATTCGACGCGGGAAAGGCGGTCGTCAGCGGCGATCCCATCGAAAGTGCAGCGTTCAACTGCCGCGCCGCGTCCAGGCCATCGGCAGTCACGCGGCTCACTTTCTGGATCAAAGCCATGCCGGAATTGAATTTCAGGATCTGCTGGAAAGCCGCATCCCGGGCATTTTCCGCCACCGATCCATCGGAACCGTCGAGTCCAAGTTGACCATTGATGATGGAAGCCACCGGCTGTTCGCCTGTCAGGAAGAGGCTGTTGCCCGCCGTCGAGACGCCAACCGGAAACGTCGAAGGTGCGTTCATGGCTGCGATCAGATCGGCGGCTCGTCCCGCCCAGCCGTTGTGCGGTGCTCCCGGAGTCGACGCCATCTGCCATTGTTGTTGCTGGTCGGAGTGCGAAAACAAATTCAGGGGAACCGGGCCGCCCTTCTGATATTCCGCCTTCGTGATCGGCCTGATCAGCGTCCCCACATTCGCGACGAACGCTAGCTTGCCTTGTGTATAGACCTCCCGCAACAGACCGAGTTTCGGATGCAGCCCGTAGACTTCCTTTCCCTTCGCTACGTCGACCAGTCCAAGTTCTTTTTGCGGCAAGCCCAGCGTCGTGCCGCGTACCTTCAGATACTCGTCATAACTCTGCGCATCGGTCTTGAAGGGCACAATCAAGTTATTGCCGTCGTTGCCGCCATACAGAAAAATGCACACCAGAGCCTTATAGTCCGCCTCCCCTGCCGACGCCGCATAGACCCGACTAAGCCGCCCCAGGCACGAAGCCGTACCCAGCGCTCCAAGCGACTGCATCGTCATCTTCAACAGCGATCGTCTGGTAATTGAAGTCATCGATTCGCCCAATCCTTCAATGCTGCACCTGGTACAGCGCTGAGGTCGCCACCAGGTAGATTGCGTTCCGCGCGCGCAAGTTGTAATCGTGCGTTGCCGAAACTGCGTTGACAATCTGCTCTTTCACGTTCTGCGGCAACCTGCCATAGAGGAATGCGCGATCGACAGCGTCCACCATGTCGCTCGGCGACCCGGCCAGCGCGATGAATGGAGAGAGATCGAATTGGGCATCGCCATTCAAACCCTTCTCCACCAGATTGCGCACGACGTTGGCACGCATTAGCGCCGTCCCCGAGCCCAGCAACTCGAACTCCGGAGCCAGCAACCCGTTAGAGGTGCGGTAATCCGGAGAATAGTCGTTGAACACGCTGCCGGGATAGAACACTCTTTGCCCGAGGTTCGTCGGAAAACGCTCGAGATGATTGTCCGGACGCACGCTGCTTCCAAGCGCACGCGTCATCGCGATCGTCGCCAGCACTGGTTCGCGCCAATGGCCATCTTTGGGGTCAAGCGTCGCACTCAGATCGTCACCCCGCCGCGCCTCCGGGTCGAGCAGAATCTGCCGCACCACGGCTTTCAGATCGCCGCCGCTCGCACTGAATACTGCGCTCACACGCCCCAAATACGCCGGACTCGGATCGCTCGTCACGAGATGCTGAATGAGCCGCAGCGAAATAAACGGTGCAGTATTAGGATGAGTGGCCAGCGCGTGTAGCACGTCTTCCAGATCTTGTTGGGCAGTTCGCCCAGCCGGAACCGTGACACCATTCACGATGGCCTTCTTTCCCTCATCGTGATTGGCTTCCACCGCGAGCATCGGCCCATCGAAGTTTGCTGGATTGTGTCCGCTCGTGATCGCCTTTCCCGGAAATGTCCACCCGGTGAGCGCCCGCGCCATGTTTGTGATCGTAGTCTGATCGTAGGTAGCGCGGCCCGTCGCACTCCCGTCCGGATTCAAGCCAACCGTTCCGATGCTGAACAACTGCATCATCTCGCGCGCGTAGTTTTCGTTCGGCGAAGTATTGAGCGCGGGATCGCCCTTGTCGTCATTCACCATGTCGAGATACACGCCCATGGTCGGACTCAAGGTGACCTCGCGCAGCAAATTCGCGTACGTGCCGAATGCGTCGTTCAGCAGCATGTTTTGATACGGCACCATCTGCCGCCCCTGTCCCGTCTTCAATCCCGACACGACCAAGATCTGCCCCAACGCGAACGCCACTCGCTGGCGAAGCTGGTCTGGTCCCGCAATCGCGTGCACGAAAAATTCGCTTTGCTGATCGGTAAGATTGTCGGCTGCACTATTGGACGCCTTGTACAACGTGGGGGGCGCAGCGAATTGCTCGCTCAGCCAGGCCTCGAAACCCACGTCTTGCAAATGCGCAATGCTCTCCGCCGAAGGTCCCCACGATGCCTGCTCCAGAAAGCGGGCGGCTGCGAGGTAGCTCACCTTTGACGACACAGGTACAACCACAATTGCCGCCGGTAAGGAAGCCTCGCCACCCGGATCCGGGTTTACCACCGTGAGGGCCACGGTGTTCCCCGTTACCAGGCCGATCTTTGCAATCACGCTGACCTGCTTGTTCGAAACAAACTTGGGAAGCAACACGGCACTGCCCATCTTCACCTGGCTGCCGCTGACGAATCCGCTCCCATCGATCACCACCGTTTGCTCGCCACAGGTCAGGCTCTTGGGACTTACCGAAGAAATCACCGGCGTCGGATTGAGCAACGTGACACTCGCTTTGCCGGAAGCGCCTCCGCTCGCCGCTTCGATCTCCACGACGTTGTTTGCCGGCAGAATCGCTGGCGCCAGGAACGTTCCGTCTTTATCGATCGTTCCGAACTTCGCGTCTCCACCCCGAACTCCGTTCACTAGCCAGGTCACTTTCGCCTCGAGACCATCGCTCACTCGCGCAAAAAACCTCCGGCTGTCTCCCGCCCGGACATTGATCTTTGCTGGGCTGATGGCAACGCTCGACTGCCCCGCCGCGGCACAAGGCAGTCCCAGACACACTGCCGCCAGGACTGGGATCGTTCTCGCGAACGCACACCGGAAATAAGTCGGGATTCCTGCTTGGACTGTGATCTTGAAATTTTATGCGGGGAAAAGAGACGGATTCAACCCGAACCGGACTCGGACGTCCGGTCCCGGGTTCGATGGATCGGGATCGACCGGACCAAGTTTGTTCGCGCTTAGCTGGGATTGCGAGGCGCCTCGAGAGAGTTCGTCTGCTCTTCGCTTCGGGCTCCCTGAGGCCGCTCCTGCGCCAACTGCGTCGTCTTCACTCGCGGTTCCTTCCACGAATACTTCAGCATGCACCAGAAGGCGCGCACGCCGTCTTTCCAGCCGATTTTCTTGCCTTCTTCGTAGGTCCGGCCGGAGTAGCTGATTCCGACTTCGTACACCCGCAATCGCCGCTTGGCGATCTTCACCGTTACTTCCGGCTCGAAACCAAAGCGATCCTCTTCCAGCGGGATCGCCTGGATCACCTCGCGGCGAAACGCCTTGTAGCAGGTCTCCATGTCGGTGAGGTTCAAGTCAGTGAGCGCATTCGAAAACAGCGTCAGCAGCCAGTTCCCGACCGAATGCCAGAAATACAGCACGCGATGCGGACGGCCGCTCATGAAGCGCGATCCGTAAACCACATCCGCTTTACCGTCGATCAGCGGTTCAAGCAGAATCGGGTATTCCGCCGGATCGTATTCCAGGTCGGCGTCTTGAATCACCACGAACTCGCCGGTCGCTTCCCGGATCCCCCGGCGCAGCGCAGCTCCTTTGCCCATGTTCCGAGGCTGTAAAAAAGCCCGCACTTCCGGATGCTGTGTTTGCAAGTCCTGAAGGATTTCGCGCGAGGAGTCGGTCGATCCGTCGTCCACGCAAAGCAACTCGAGTTCAAACGGCACTGTCACCGACAAAACGCGATTCACCAGCCGGCGTAGCGTGGCGCGTTCGTTATAGATCGGAATCACTACAGAAAGCTTCATCGCGTGTTGAGGTATTCGATTTACCTTACTATGCCGTTCCGATCTGTGCATCCTGGGCCTGCAAAAATCGAAATAAAGAATTCGGTTCTTCGCGTTTTTCGGGGCTGACGTTGCCCATTTCCTCCGGTTTTTCCTCGCTTGACAATTCTTCGGGGCGGGAGCAAAATCCCACTCGAAGGCGAATAAAAAGCGAAAGTAATTCTGCTTCCGTTTAATTCAGCCCGATGCTGGGGGTCCCCAACTTCCCTGCGCTCCCTGAGGAATCTATGTCTTCCCTGATTTTTGATGTCGAGGCAGCATTTCCTTTTCCGGTGGTGGCCGAACCGGATTCTGCCCAGAAAAATGCCGCTGCTCTCCTGAAACGGTTGTCTGGAGCCCCGAAGCTTACTGGCGTGACCCCTGCTTCTCGGCTTGAGGTTCGTCCCGCCCCGGAAACTGCATCCAGCGGGATCTCTCAATTGGATGCCCTGACCGGCGGCCTGCCTCGCGGATGCCTCACCGAAATTTGTGGCCCAGATTCTTCCGGACGCACCAGCGTGCTGCTCGCCGCTCTGGCCGCGGCTACCCGTCGGGAAGAAGTCTGCACGCTCATCGATGCCAGTGATTCGTTTCACCCGCAATCGGCGGCCGCCGCGGGTATCCAATTGGAACGCCTGCTCTGGATTCGTTGTGGAACAAATGCGCAATCATCTTTGGTGCGCAAACGGCGCAAACCTGCCAGCCTCGAAGAATGGGAACGCCAGCGCATGGAAGATCCCGTGGAGCAGGCTCTGCGCGCGACCGACCTGCTTTTGCAGAGCAGCGGATTCGGCATGGTGGCGATCGATCTTGCCGGGGTTCCGGTGAGGATGGCGCGGCGCATTCCGCTGACTACGTGGTTCCGCTTTCGCCGCACCGTGGAAAACACGCCTACGATCCTGCTGGTAATCGGAGAACAATCGTGTGCGCAATCGTACGCATCGTTGTCGTTGAAGCTAGACTCAGTTTTCAATTCCCAAAATTCAGTTCTAAGTGAAGGGGTTTCTCCCAACAACAATCGTGATGATCGTGTTCTCAACGATGTCAATTCAGTAGCAAAACCCTCGCACGTCGAGTTGCTCACAGAAATCGAAATTCAGGCAGAAATCCTGCATTCCCGTAGCGAACGCAAGCCGGCGCAATCGGTAAGTCAGTTAACTACGAAAGCTGCGTGGACCGCATGAGCGAACTAATCGCTGAGAGCTGATAGCTGATAGCTGATCGATTAACTGAAAACTTGGAACTGACAACTGAGAACTGGTTTTTCCCCATGCCTTTCGCCTGCATCTTCGTGCCTGACTTTCCGGTGGAAGCGATCCTGCGCGTAGAACCGGAACTGCGCTCCCAGGCCGTCGCTGTGCTCGAAGGCAAACCTCCGCTGCAAAAGATCTTTGCTACCAATGAAAGAGCGCGCCAATTCGGCATTGAAGTCGGCATGACTAAAATTCAGGTAGAGCCGTGGACCGAACTGGTGCTCCGTCCCCGTTCGCCGCTTCAGGAAACTTCGGCGCATGCCGCTTTGCTGGACTGCGCGCAGTCGTTCTCTCCGCGCATCGAGGACACGGCGCCCGACACGGTTTTGCTGGATCTCTCTGGGCTCGAATCCCTCTTCGGATCGTTGCCTAAGATTGCGCGCGACATCGGCCGTCGGACCTCCGATCTGGGACTTGAAGCCAACGTCGCCACAGCTTTCAATCCCGACACCGCCCGTTTCGCCGCGCGTGGCTTTTCTGGAGTCACCGTTGTTCCTGAGGGCAAAGAGTCCGAGCGGCTGGGAAACTTGCCGCTGGATGTTTTGTTCCCCGAACTCACGGCGCCCAATCCGCCGGAGGAAACCGCCCGTCTGCTTGAAACCTTCGATCTTTGGGGCGTGCGCAATCTGCGCGCCCTGTGCGCGCTTCCCGAGATCGCGCTCAGCGAACGGCTCGGCCAGCAAGGGGTCCGGCTGCAAAAACTAGCACGCGGCGCAACTTCCCGCACGCTGGTGCCCGTCGACCCGCCGCTGGTGTTCGAAGAAGCTATCGAGTTGGAGCATCCCATCGTTCTACTGGAGCCGTTGGCATTCCTCCTTGCGCACATGCTCGATCAACTCTGCGCCCGCCTCGCCGCTCGCGCTCTCGCCGCGCAGGAACTTCGTCTGCGGCTGGAACTCGATAGCGGATTTCATTTCGTGGAAGATGCCCCGCCTGAAGAATCTCTTAGTAATGACGTTGGAGGGACGGGCGTCTCGCCCGTCGACCGGGTGAGGACACCCGCCGCTCTATTCGATTCGCTTTGTCATTCTGAGCGAAGTACTCCTTCGCACAGCGAAAGACTTGCCGACACCATCACTAGGCCCGATGTCTCCACGCAGTCCGCATTTGCCGCCCCACCCACAGCTCGAAACTTGAAACTCGAAACTCGAAACTCGAAGTTCACGCGCACCCTGCAACTCCCCGTTCCCATGCTCGATGCCAGGGTTTTTCTCAAACTCCTGCAACTCGATCTCAAGGCACACCCGCCGGGCGCGCCCATCCTGAAAATTCACCTCGCGGCCGAACCGGCGCAGCCTCGCAATGTGCAAAGCGGACTGTTTCTTCCGCCAACGCCCGAACCCGAAAAGCTCGAACTCACTCTGGCCCGCATCGCCGGCATGGTCGGCGAAGACAAGGTCGGCTCGCTGCAGTTGCTCGACTCGCATCGTCCTGAGGCCTTCCGCATGCAGCGCTTCGTGCCATTGGCCCCCAAGGGAGAGAAAGAAAAATCGGACGGCACCTCTTCCTCCGCTGCCATCACGGCGTTGCGCATGTTCCGTCCGCCGCTGCGCGCCAAAGTGACTCTGCACGACGGCAAACCGAAACACGTGGTTTGTCTCAAGCGAAAAGAAATCAGCGGAGACATTCTCTGGATGGCTGGCCCCTGGCGCTCCTCCGGGGACTGGTGGGAGCAGGACGGCTGGGCCCGCGACGAATGGGATATCGCTCTGCAGTGGCCAGTAGCCAGTGGCCAGTGGCCAGCGCGGTTCGTATCAGGGCGCGGCTTCAGCCGCGCCGCACACGCCTCCAATTCCAAAGAGGCTTTAGCCGCTGAGGCTGAGAAAGAAAAATGCACTATGGCTCTCTATCGTCTTGTACACAACCTGCTCAGCGGCCACTGGTTCGTGGAAGGAACATATGACTGAAAACAGTTCTTAGTTGCCAGTTCTCAGTTTTCGGATTGCAACAGATTCGCACAGACAACTCCCATTCGGGCTCTCTCCGTGCCTCTGCGGCTCTGTGGTGGATTCGCTTTTTACTGAGAACTGAGAACTGACAACTGAGAACTGTTTTTCCGATGTACATCGAATTCCACGCCCGTTCTGCTTTCAGCTTTCTCGAAGGCGCTACTCTGCCCGAAGACCTGATCTCCGCCTGTGCCAAACACCACATGCCGGCCATGGCTTTGCTCGATCGCGATGGCGTCTATGGCTCACCGCGTTTCTATCTCTCCGCCGATCGCGCCGGACTGAAAGCTCACATCGGCGCCGAGGTGAGTTGTGAAGCTTTCCAGAAACAAAATCGTTCACCACAGAGACACAGAGACACGGAGAAAAAAAGAAATACACAAAAACATAACAATGTAGTTGAAGAAAGCACCGATCCCTCGAAAACTTGTCATCCTGAGCACAGCGAAGAATCTGCTTTGTCGCCGTTCTCAACCAATTTTCGATCGACATCCCAAAATCAGAAATTCCGCCCTTCCTCCGTGTCTCCGTGTCTCTGTGGTGAATTCAAACTTCCTCTCCTCGTTTCTTCCCGCACCGGATACCAAAATCTCTGCCAGCTCATCACTCGCATGAAGCTGCGTGCGCAGAGAAAAGAAGAAGGTGCCGTCCTCGAGCACGAACTCGAGCAACACGCTCCCGGGCTCATTTGCCTGACCGGTGGCGACGAAGGTCCGCTCGCTGCCGCATTCAAGAAAGGTGGGCCCGCCGAGGCACGGCGTGTCGTCGACCGCCTCGTTGGCATCTTCGGCCGCAACAATGTGTACGTCGAACTCCAGCGCCACCTGCATCGTGAAGAAGAGGCCCGCAACCGCGTCGCCATCGAAATCGCCCGTGATCTCAAACTTCCACTGCTCGCGACCAACGGCGTCTGCTACGCCACGCCGCAGGAGCGCGAACTATGCGACGTCCTCACCGCCATCCGCCACCATCAGACCCTGATGACCGCCGGACGCCTGCTCGCCCGCAACTCCGAGCGCCACCTGAAATCGCCCGAGGAAATGTCGCAGCTTTTCGCCGATCTGCCCGAAGCCATCACCAATACCGTCGAACTCTCCGCGCGTCTGGACTTCAAGCTCAGCCAACTCGGCTACGAATTCCCACGCTACCCGGTCCCGGAAGGCGAGACCATGAACTCGTTTCTGCGCCAGCGCACCGATAAGGGCGCTCGCTGGCGCTACGGCATCTCCCTCTCCTGCGATCGCGTTCCGCAGAATGGCTTTCACAACAAAGACCTGCAACAGCGCGCCCGCCGCCAGATCGAGCGCGAGCTCCAGCTCATCGAGAAGCTCGACCTCGCCGGATACTTCCTCATCGTCTGGGACATCGTCCGCTTCTGCCGCGAGCAGAGCATCCTCGCCCAGGGACGCGGCTCCGCCGCCAACAGCGCCGTCTGCTACTCGCTCGGCATCACCGCCGTCGATCCCGTCGGCATGGAACTGCTCTTCGAGCGCTTCCTCTCCGAAGAACGCGGCGAGTGGCCCGACATCGACATCGACCTCCCCTCCGGCGATCAGCGCGAGCGCGTCATCCAGCACATCTACCAGCGTTACGGACAGCGCGGCGCCGCCATGACCGCCAACGTCATCACCTATCGCAACCGCATGGCCGCTCGCGAAATGGGCAAAGCCATGGGCTTCGATCCCGAGACGCTCAACAAAATTTCCGCTGCGGTCGCCACTTGGGAATACAAGGACGCCAACGACGCCCTCGACCGCCGCTTTCACGACGCCGGCCTCGACCTCAACCACCCCCGCCTGCGCAAATATTTCGAGCTCTGCGTCGCCGTGCGTGACCTGCCTCGCCATCTCGGCCAGCACTCCGGCGGCATGGTCATCTGCCAGGGACAACTCGACTCCGTCGTCCCGCTCGAACCCGCCTCCATGCCGGGCCGCGTGGTCGTGCAATGGGACAAAGAAGACTGCGCGGACATGAAGATCATCAAGGTCGATCTTCTCGGTCTCGGCATGATGGCCGTGCTCGAAGACTCGATCCAACTCATCCGCAACGACTATCACGAAGAAGTCGATCTCGCGCACCTGCCGCCCGACGATCCAGAGGTCTACGCCACTTTGCAAAAAGCCGACACGGTCGGCATGTTCCAGATCGAAAGCCGCGCGCAGATGTCGTGCCTGCCGCGCCTGCGACCGCAGAAGTTCTACGACATCGTGGTGCAGGTCGCCATCATCCGCCCCGGCCCGATCGTGGGCCAGATGGTGAATCCTTTCCTGCAGCGCCGCCAGGGACGTGAAGCCGTCACCTACCCGCACCCTTCGCTCGAGCCTGTGCTGGCGCGCACTTTGGGCGTTCCGCTTTTTCAGGAACAACTGCTGCGCATCGCGATGATCAGCGCGAATTTCACCGGAGGCGAAGCCGAAGAACTGCGCCGCGCCATGGGATTCAAACGCTCGCAGGCGCGCATGAAAGAGATCGAAGAGCGTCTGCGTTCCGGTATGACCCGCAACGGCCTCACCCAAGAAGCCCAGGAACAGATCATCCTTTCGATCTCGTCATTCGCCCTTTACGGCTTCCCAGAATCTCACGCTGCGAGTTTTGCTTTGATCGCGTATGCCAGCGCCTGGCTGAAGTGTCACTACCTCGGCGCCTTCACCGCGGCATTGCTGAACAATCAGCCGATGGGCTTCTACCATCCCGCAACGATTGTGAAAGACGCACAACGTCACGGCCTGAAAATTCTGCCCGTGGATGTGACGAAGTCGGACTGGCTGTGCACGCTCGAACCAGTCGCAGAATCAGTCATCGCTCGCCAGTCGTCGGTCGTTGGGAAAAACCCGTTCTCAGTTCCCAGCTCTCCGTTCTCAGTTGGCGATCGGGAAACTCTAGCCGCCAGCCATCAGCCATCCACTATCAACCAACCCACTGCCGTTATCGTCAATCGCTTCATCGCAGGACAAGGCTTCGACCCTCCGCCAGAGACGTTTGCTTCAAAGACGTCCATCGCCACTGCAGAAGTCACCAATCATCATTCCTCAGCCGTGAGCTTCGTATCAGGGCGCGACTTCAGTCGCGCCGAACAAGCCGCCAACACTGACGCGGCTTTAGCCGCTGAGGCAACAGCCACCAGCCATCCACCCTCCTCAATCCACCAGCCAACCTGGAATGAGATCGGCGCCTACCCTCAACCACGTTCCAACATCACATCATCCAAGCCGTCACGAGCGAATGATTCTCGCAATTCTGGACATACCGGTCCTCAAAATGAGGAAAGTGACATCCCAGCTCTTATCAACACGAACAAAGCAGCCCCGCCAGGGGCGGAAGATATTAGCCCCGGACGTGAGTCCAGGGTCGATGCGCAAAATACATCCCGAGTCCCGGAGGGACGACACAAAATTCCGAAATCCCCCACGCTCGCTCTTCGCCTCGGCCTCAACTACGTTCGCGGATTGCGCGAATCCGCCGCACAAGCGCTCGTGCGCGAACGTAGCCTCGCGCCGTTCCAATCCATTCACGACCTCACACGACGCGTCCCCGAGCTTCGCAAAGACGAACTCACCACTCTCGCCGAAATCGGAGCGCTGAATTCAGTTTCCAGTTTCAAGTTTCAGGTTTCGGGTAAGGAGTCCCGAGTCGCAAGTACCGAGTGCCGAGTACAGAACGATGGAGCTCAAATTTCGAGCGAACAGAGTCCCGAAGAACTCCCCGAACACTCGAAACTTGAAACCCGAAACTTGAAACTGAATTCTTTGAAACTCGAAACTCGAAACTCGAAACTGCCTTCCAAACTCCACCGCCGCGACGCTCTCTGGCAGGTCGAAAAAGCCGTCCGCCGCTCTGGCCCGTTGCTCGAAGACTTTCCCGAGCCCGATTCTCCTTCTCCACTCGCGCAGATGACGCACGAAGAGCGTCTCGTCGCCGACTTCCACGGCACCGGCCTCACCGTCGGACCACATCCCATGGCTTACCACCGCTCCGAAATGAAGGCTCTCGGCATCCATGCAGCATCAGAACTCAAATCTCTTCGCAGCGGACAACGCCTGCGAATCGGCGGTTGCGTCATCGCGCGCCAGCGCCCCGGCACCGCCAAGGGATTCGTATTCCTCAGCATTGAAGACGAAACCGGCATCGCCAATGCCATCGTGCATCCCGATCTTGTTCAGAAAAATCGGATTCTCCTCGTCTCCGAGCGCTTCCTGATGATCGAGGGCGTACTCCAGAATCAGGACAATGTCATCTCCGTCAAAGCCGAGCGCGTTCTTCCACTCACCGTCACTCGAGCTGAGACAACCTCGCACGATTTCCACTGAAATCGTTTACAGAATCCACCGTAGAAAATAAAAGTCACTTTTTCATTTCGCGGCGCAATTTTTCTTTTTCTCCTGCATCTCCACAGACGGACGCGCTATAGTAGAAACATCACCCGCACCGTCAGGAAAAGTCGGACTCTCGTTGCGGGTTACGTGTATCTATCTGTTTTCACCAGTTCGACTCACTTCATCATTTAGGAGATTGCAAGGAGTACCCAATCATGGCCAAATCGAAAAACCCACGCACACCCAAGAATGGCGCGGCCGTTCAAACTCCCCTCGTCACCGCCGCTTCCGAAACCCAGACGGAAATTCAGGAATTGAAAAAAGCGCTGCCGGAAGCCCGCAAGAACGTCTTCCCCATCAATCTGGACGAAGAGATCCGCCGCCGCGCTTATGAACTCTGGGAGCAACGCGGATACGAACCGGGCCACGAGACCGAGCACTGGCTGCTCGCTGAGACCGAGGTTCTGTCCCGCTATAGCAGTCCGCGGCAGCACTCTGCTTAACCGCCCGTTTGTGGGTGTAGGTTCTGGCGAGTCCACGCTGACTCGCGCGTCTGATGGAAGTTACGTGGCCCTGGTTCTTCTCATCGACGATAACTTGACCCAATTGCGCATCCGCGAAGTGGTTTTGCGCGAGGCTGGCTTTTCTGTCTCTCGCGCCTGTACGGCGGAGCACGCGCTCGCCCTGCTCCGATCCTTTGCGTCCGGGCCGGATGTCATCGTGACCGATCATGTCTTGCCCGGCGCGAGCGGTTCTGTGTTCGTGCGCCAATTACGCGAGATCTCCCCGCTCGTGCCCGTTCTCGTCATCAGTGGCATGGCCGAAGCCGAAGGCGAGTACGACGGCCTGCACGCGATCTTTCTTCGCAAGCCTTGCCCGCCGGAGAACTTGATCCACGAGGTCCAGGTCGCGCTCGGGTACTAGCGCTCCAATTGCACAATTTTGACGGTGGACCGACGGGCGTTTCGCCCAGTTCGTCTCGCGCTAATCAACAGGCGAGGAAAAGGGGGATATTCAAGCCACGTCCGATACTTTGAACATCGCGGTTAAGCCCTGACCATCACGGTTTTCGACCACCCACGGATTGCCCTTCTGGCACTTGTCCTCCGCGCCTCGCGCGTGAGACAAACAACATAGATCATCCGGCCAAACCTTCTCGCTGAGTGCCGTCTACTTCGATTTCGGGCCCCTTTTGGCCGTCCCGGAGCACCTGGAAAGTCCACGATTCGGACGAGTCTGGCTGCACCTTGCCGGTTGCTCTGATGACGCGTTTCTGGAAAAATAATGCAAGGGTTTCCCCATGTCTCAATTCAGTAGTGCTGTGCTGCCGCAAATCGGTAGTTTTGCGCTTTTATTAGCGCTCGCCCTCGGGGCATATTCGTTTCTCGTTGGAGTGTTCGCCCTCATCCTGGGCGGTAAAGATTCCGACTACCTTGGCGAAACCGCCCGCCGCGCCGGCATCGCCACGTTTGCCGCGGTCCTGCTTGCGTCTGTCGTCCTGGTCACGGCCGCGTTCACCGACGATTTTTCCGTCGCGTACATCTTCCATCACAGCAACAAAGACCTCCCCGGTCCCTACAAGTTCGCCGTGCTCTGGTCTGGACAGGAAGGTTCGCTGCTGTTCTGGTCTCTGTTGCTTGCGACGTATGGCTTCGTTTTGCGCCTTCGATATAGGACGGATCCGAAGCTTTTTGCCCACGCGTCGGTAGTCATCGCCGCGGTGCAGGTCTTCTTCTTATTGATCTTGAACTTCGCGGCCCACCCGTTCGCAATTCTCGAAGGCAGCGTTCCCCCAGACGGCAGCGGTCTGAATCCTCTCCTGCAATATCCGGAGATGGTGATCCACCCTCCCATGCTGTACCTCGGCTACGTCGGATTCACCGTGCCCTTTGCCTTCGCTTTCGGCGCGCTGATCATGAAGTATCCGGGCGAGAAGTGGATTCACATCACGCGCCGCTGGACCATGGTCACTTGGGGATTCCTCACGATCGGCATTTTCCTGGGCGCACACTGGGCATATTCGGTCCTCGGGTGGGGCGGCTATTGGGGATGGGATCCGGTTGAGAATGCATCGCTGATGCCCTGGCTCGTCGGCACTGCGTTCCTCCACTCGGTCATGATGCAAGAGAAGCGCGGCATGCTGAAGTCGTGGAATATGTGGCTGGTCTTTTTGTCTTTCTGGCTGGCCATCTGGGGAACGTTCCTTACCCGTAGCGGAATGATCAGTTCGGTGCATGCCTTCGCGCAATCGCCGATTGGAATGTGGTTCCTCGTATTCATTTTCATCAGTTTCATCGCCTTCGGCGTGGTTTACATCTTGAATTTCCGATTTCTGCGGAGTGAACACAAGCTCGAGTCGATGATCTCGCGCGAATCGAGTTTCCTGTTCAACAATCTTCTGTTCGTGACGGCGTGTTTTACGGTCTTTTGGGGGACGTTCTTTCCGAAGATTTCTGAATGGCTCCAGGGGAACAAGGTCACGGTCGGTGCACCGTTCTATAACAATGTCGCCGTGCCAATCGCATTGCTCTTGCTCTTGCTGACTGCCGTAGGACCTTGGCTTGCATGGCGCAGAACATCGTTTGAAAGTCTCAAACGTAGTTTCAAATGGCCCGCCGCCGGTGCTTTATCTATCGGCCTGCTGATGATCATTCTCGGTGTGCGCCCCTGGAATGACATCGCCTACTTTTATTCGTTGATGGCAGCAATGCTCGCCGCACTGGTGATCTTCACGGTCATCTCCGAATTCGTCCGCGGCGGACAGGTCATCCAGCGTCACACCGGATTCAGCCTGCTCGGCTCGATGCTGCATCTTTATCATCGCAACACGCGCCGCTATGGCGGATACATCGTGCACTACGGTGTGGCCATCGTGATCATCGGAATTCTTGGCACGCCGTTCAATCGCGACGCCGAAAAAGAAATGGGCTTCGGCGACAAGATCAACATCGGTCCCTACACGCTCGTATGCCAGTCCTACACACAGGATGACAATCCCAACTTCAGCAACGAATGGGCGATCATCAATGTCTTCAAGGGCAACGAGCAGCTCACCACGATGTATCCGGAGCGCCGGCTCTACAAAGCGAGTTCGCAGCCGCAGACGATTCCGCGCATCTGGGAAACCTGGTATCAGGATCTCTTCCTCGTAAAGGATCTCTACATCGTCTATGAAGGCCGCAACGAAGATACCGGTCGCCCGATCATCAAGGCCCATCTGAACCCCATGGTGCCCTGGATCTGGATAGGCCTCGTGATCATGGTCTTCGGCACGATCACTTGTCTGGTGCCGAATGCAACGCCGGTTCGCGCTACGGTTCCGGCGCGCGTACAAACGGCTCCAGCTGTAGGAGCAGGCGATTGATGTCATTGCCAAAGAAATCGCTCCTCAATCGCACCGCGCAATGCGCTTTGGTAGTGTTCGCCCTTTTCACCTTCCTCGGCGTCGGTGACGACGACGCGCGCTTCCGCGACCTGGGCCATCATCTGATTTGTGCCTGCGGATGCGGCCAGGTACTGCTCGAGTGCAATCACGTCGGCTGTCAGTATTCCGACCGCATGCGTAACGAACTCGCCGCCGCCATTGATCGTGGCGACAACGACGACCTTGCCCTGCAGTCCTTCGTGCAGAAGTATGGACCGACCGTGGTCGCCGCGCCCTCTACTTCCGGCTTCGGCCGCGTGGCGTGGATCATGCCCTTCGCCGCGCTGCTGGCGGGCATGGCCGGGCTTGTATGGCTTGTCCGTTCCTGGCGATCACGTCCCGCGCCCGCAATCGCCGATGGCATCCAACCTGTGCAAGGGCCTGAACTCGAACGCTACCGCGAGCAGGCCGACAAGGAGACCGACCTGTGACCCTTATCATCTGTGGTCTCGTCACTCTCAGCGCACTCTTTTACGTCTTCTACGTTCCCGGTCAGATCTACACCGGGGCGGCGAAGACGCGTCTCGCCTATCTGCGCGAGCGCAAGGAAGCCGTTTACGATAATCTGCGCGACCTGAACTTTGAATACAAAGCGGGTAAGTTCCCTGATTCCGACTATCAGGAGATGAAGACGTCGCTCGAGGATGAAGCTGCCGCCATCCTCGCCGAGATTGCGCGACTCGAAGAAGCCGCCGCCAATCCCGTCAATCTCCGCGATCGAAAAGGAGCTAGAGTTTGAGATTCTCCCCCAAGTTTGCCATCGCAATTCTGACGTTCGCTCTCGGCGCTTACGCTGCCGCCGAAACCCTCACCGGCACCGTGAAGAACGGCACGACAAACAAGCCCGGCGCTGGCGACCAAGTCATTTTGATCAAGCTCGGCAACGGCATGGAAGAAGCCGCTCGCACCAAGGCTGACGCCAAGGGCAACTTCAGCTTCAATCTCGACGATCAGGGCCCGCACCTCATCCGCGTCATTCACCAGGATGTCACTTATCACCGCATGGCGCCTCCGGGAACGACTTCCGTGGAAGTTGAGGTCAACGACGTCGCCAAGAAAATCGAGGGCATCTCCGTCACTGCCGACGTCATGCGCTTCCAGGCCGAGAACGGCCAGCTCGAAATCGTTCGCCTGTTCGCGGTCGACAACAAATCGAATCCCCCCAAAACGCAGATGAACGACCACAACTTCGAGTTCTATCTGCCCGAGGGAGCGAAAGTTACCCAATCCATGGCGCGCACCGCCAACGGCCAACCCATCAATTCGTCGGCCGTGCCCCAGGGCGAGAAGAACAAGTACGCTTTCATCTTCCCGTTGCGCCCCGGCGAAACCCAGTTCCAGGTGCAGTTCACGCTGCCTTACACCGGAGAGGCGACTGTCGATCCAAAGCTGCCGTACTCCGCGCAACACTTCGTGGTGATGATCCCGAAGTCGATGCAGTTCACCGCGGGCCCGAACGCGCATTTCGAGTCGATGAACGATCCCCAGCAGGCCGATGCCACAATTCAGGTGGCTACGATGACGACGGCCGGGCAGCCCTTGAGCTTTAAAGTCTCGGGCACAGGCACGCTCGCCGCGGAAGGCAGCGGCGGCGGTGGAGGCGGCGCGTCTGCCGGCGGCGGGAGTTCTTCGATGGGACAAGGACCTGAAGCCCGCTCCGGACCGGGTGGAGGACTTGGCCCGCCGATCGACGCACCCGACCCCTTGCAGAAATACCGCTGGCCTATCATCGGCGGATTCGTGCTCGTCCTCGCCGGCGGCGCGGTCTACATGACTAAACGCCAGCGCGCCGCGCTCGCTTCCGGAAATGCGGGCAGCGTGGAATTCGACGCACCGGAACCGCGGCCCGTAACCCCGCGAGTCTCACGTCCAACGCCGCCGCCTCCCACGAGAGTCGCGGCGCCTGTCGCGCCAACCCCAGTCGCAGCCGCTGCGCCGGCTGCCGCCGCTGTGGCGAATGGTTCGCGGCCCTCGATGTTGCTGGAAGCGCTGAAAGAAGAAATCTTCCAGCTCGAGATGGAACACAAGCAGGGCAAGATTTCGCAGCAGGAATACGAGAAAGCCAAGGCCGCTCTCGACGGAACACTCGAGCGCGCCCTCAAGCGCGACGCCCAGAGGAACTGATCCGTCACGGCTCACGTGGGGACAGTCGCCCTCGGCTGTCCAGCGGAGCAAGGCTCCGCGAAAACCTTAGCGTCCGCCACTCACATTTGCCGGTAGCCGAATCACCATACAACCTCCATCCCATTGCGATTGAATGACTTAGTCACCATCGCGTTTCCCAAGCATCCCGCCGCTCCCCGCAACATCCAATGAGTTGTCTGACTAAAGGATTTTCTGTATGGGAAACACATTCAAAACCGCGTTCCTGCTCGTAGGCATGACACTTCTGCTGATGTTCATCGGCGGCTACTTCGGCGGACAGCGCGGCATGCTGACCGCCCTGATCATCGCGGGCGTAATGAACTTTGGCGCTTACTTCTTCTCCGACAAGCTTGCCCTGGCCAGCTACCGCGCGCAGCCCGTCATGCGCGAACAACTTCCGCGCGTTTACCAGGTCGTCGAGAGGCTAACGCAGAAGGCCGGTCTGCCGATGCCCAAGATCTACGTCATCCCGAGCGATTCGCCGAACGCCTTCGCCACCGGACGCAATCCGCAGCACGCCTCCGTTGCGGTCACGCAGGGTATTCTGAACCTGCTCACCGACGAGGAACTTGAAGGCGTACTCGCGCACGAACTCGGTCACGTCAGCAATCGCGACATTCTGATCAGCTCGATCGCCGCGACTCTCGCCGGCGCGATCACCTATCTCTCGCGCTTCGCCATGTTCTTCGGTGGTGGAGACCGGGAAGAACGCCGTGGCGGCGGCCTGAGCGCGATCGCGATGATGATTCTTGCGCCGCTGGCAGCGATGCTGATCCAAATGGCCGTTTCGCGCTCCCGCGAATATCAGGCCGATGAATCCGGCGCTCACCTGACCGGCAATCCGTACGCGCTCGCCAGCGCGCTCGCCAAGCTGGACGCGTATTCCAAACGCATACCAATGGCGGCGAACCCTTCGACGGCGCACCTGTTCATCGTGCAGCCGCTGCTAGGCTTCAACGTCGGCAACCTGTTCTCGACGCATCCGCCGATCGCCAAGCGGATCGAGCGCCTCACCGGCCACCCCGCCGAACTCAACCGGGTTGCGTAGAGAAAAGCGGTCGCGTCGGAGCGTAGCGCGCTCAATTTGTACACGAACTTAAATCCGAGGATTCCTCCCCGGATTTTTCGTTTGTAGCGCCGGCATCTTGCCGGCTGTCGCGAGGGCGTCCCGCCCTCGCTTTTCTTTAACTGACACTTCCGTGCAAGGTCGTGATTCTGGTTCGTTCGTCTGATGTGTTGTTCGGGTTTGTTTGCTAATTAGCTGCGCTTCTGTGACGTTCGTAACAGCCCTCCCCACGAGGCGCATAGTAGAATCGCTTTTTGCATGTCTCCTGAAACTGCCACCGCGGCCACTAGCCGCGCCGTTCAACTCGAAGCAGCCCTGCGCAAGGTCATTCGCGGCAAAGACGATGTCATCCGTCTTTCTCTCGTCTCGATCCTCGCGCGCGGCCACCTGCTCATCGAAGGTGTCCCGGGCGTCGGCAAAACGACCCTCGGCCAGGCGCTCGCCCGCGCTCTCGACTGCGGCTTTCAGCGCGTCCAGTTCACCAGCGACATGCTGCCTTCCGACGTGCTCGGCATCTCGATCTACTCCGCCGTCGAGCAGCAATTCGAATTCAAGCGTGGCCCGGTCTTCACCAACATTCTGCTCGCTGACGAGATCAACCGCACAACGCCCAAGACGCAGTCCGCGCTGCTCGAGGCCATGAACGACGGTCAGGTCACCGTCGACGTGAATTCGTACCCGCTGCCGCAGCCGTTCCTGGTGATCGCGACGCAGAATCCCGTGGAGCACCACGGCACCTATCCGCTGCCCGAGTCGCAACTCGACCGCTTCCTGATGCGCGTGCACATGGGATACCCCGACGGAGACGCCGAACGCGAAATCCTTCGTTCCGCCGCCGGCGCGGCCAAGCTCGATACGCTTCATCCCGTTGTGTCTGGCGCAGACATTCTCGAAATGCAGCAAGCAGTAACCAAGGTTCGCGTCGACGACTCGCTTGTGACCTACGCGCTCTCGATCGTCCGCAAGACGCGCGAAACCGAATTCTTGTCACTTGGCGTTTCCCCCCGCGGCTCGCAGATGCTCTACCGCGCCGCGCAAGCCATGGCCTTCCTCGAAGGCCGCACGTACTGCATCCCCGAAGACATCAAGCCGCTCGTCGTTCCTGTCTTCGCGCACCGCGTCGTGGTCAGCGGCGCCTACTCGTCATCGCTGAAGAAAACCGACCAGGCCGAGCAGGTCATGCGCGAAATCGCCGAGAGCGTGCCGGTACCGGTCTAGAAACCTTAGGTCTCAGGTGTTAGGTCTCAGGTCTTGGGCTCTTCCCTCCTTGCAATCGCGTCCTTCACTCAATACTCTTATCGCCGTGTCGAGCTGTCGCCGGTCGAAACATGAACGCAAGATAAAGACTTGTGCCGGATGTTAAGTTTTCGCGAACTTGAGCTTAAGACCCAATACCTAACACCTGAGACCTGCCTTTATGTCCATTCTCCGTTTCCTGATGTTGCTGTCCCTCATCGTCTGGGTCGGCGGAATCATTTTCCTGTCGTTCGTCGAAGCGCCATCGGCATTCTCGATCGCCCCCAGCCGCCACATGGCCGGAACGCTCGTCGGCCACACGCTCAGCATCCTGCATTGGATGGGCTTGTTCTCCGGCGTGATTTTCCTCGGGTGCTCGATGCTGCTCAACAGTCTGGTCACCGGATCCGCGCAACCCCTGGCAGCCCGCCACATTCTGCTCTGCGGAATGCTGCTCCTCACAGTGATCTCGCAATTCGGCATCTCGCCGAAGATGGCCACGCTGCGCGCGCAGTTCGGCGACATCGACACCGTGCCAGCCAACGATCCCAGCCGCGTTCAATTTGAGTCGTTGCACCAGTGGTCGGTGCGGTTGGAAGTCGTCGTTCTTTTGCTGGGACTGGCCGCTGTCTACCTCACGGCGCGCCAATTTTCCTGAATACTCAAAACTACTGTGCAGGAGTCTTAGCCGCGTCCCCACCTGTGGCTGCAGGTGCTACCTGCCTCTCGCCGAGAAATTTGTCGAGCGTCACTAGATAGGCCGCGATCAGCCGGTACGAGTCGTAGTAGTCCCCCATCTTGATCTTGTCCAGCCTGTCCCGCGGAGAGTGCAGGACCGCCAACGTGTCCTGCGTCAGGGTGTGGATGGTGATTCGCGGAATCTTGTAACGGGCGAACGACTCCGAATCGGTCGTCCCAACCTTGTCGACATTCACGCCCGACAGCGGCAATTGCAGCGCTTTGGCAACCCCATTCAGATACCGCACCAGCATGTCATCGGCGTGCGTGACCCAAACCTCGGTCGGCCCCAGTCCGAGCGTATCCATATTCACCATCGCCTTGATGCGCTGGCGCTGTTCTTGCGACAGGTGCTCCGCGTAATAGTTCGATCCCACAAGATGCTGCTCCTCGCCCATGAAGCCCACGAAGACGAAGGTGTGTATGCGTGGTTCCTGGCGGACACTGAACAGCAAACTCGGCAGCAGCGAAGCGCTGCTCCAGTTGTCGACGACGCCGTCACCCGCGTCGATATGATCGAAGTGCGCGCCGACGAGAATGACCTCATCCGTCGACCCCGGCAGAGTGCAAATCACATTGGGCGGTTGCTTGCTCTTGACCGCCTGCTCCGAGAGTTGCTCCGGTTTGCAACCCGACTCGGCGAACAGCTTCTTCAATTCGGTCTCGCGATCGAAATCCGTGCCCTTGTAGGCCCGCAGCCGTTCCTCCACCACCTCTTGCTTCAGCAACTGAAAGTGAATCTGTGCGCTTGCGGCGAGCGCGCTGAACGTAACGGCCAATGCCGTCACACAGAAGAAGCCATGACAAAACCGTCGCATGGGATCGGAATCCGAGCTTACCATGCATGTCCACTACGTCGAAGCGTGTGTGTCGTACTTGGTCCGTCCCGGATTCTTCGTTTATCCTGAAATGTTATTCATACCGCTCCGCCCTCGTCTGTGCGCCAACCGCGTCACGTCGACGGCTGAAAGCTGCCCTCATGAAATCCGGCATCATTGGACTCCCGCAAGTCGGCAAGACATCCCTGTTTCGCATGCTCACCAAGGCGAATCTTTCCGCCCAGGCAATGGCCAACCCGCGCGAAGCGCACATCGGCGTGGCCAAGGTTCCCGACGACCGCCTCGACCGCCTCGCCGCCGTCTATAAGCCCAAAAAGCTCACCCACGCCACCATCGAATACGTCGACGTCGGCGCCGTCGGCCAAGAATCCCTCAAGGAGACTGCCTATGTCGGCCATCTGCGCCAGGTGGACTCGCTGGTCCACGTACTTCGCGCGTTCGAGGACGACTCCATCCCGCACGTCGGCCCCATTGATCCGCTGCGCGACATCAAGAACGTCGAATTTGACCTGATGGTGAGCGATCTCGGGCAGATCGAGAAACGTCTGGAGCGCCTCGTCAAAGACCTCAAGAAGATGCGTTCGCCCGAGCTCGAGAAAGAAAACGAGTTGCTCCTCAAAGCCAAAGCGCATCTGGAAACTGAAAAGCCTCTTCGCGAAATGGAAATGACGCCTGAGGACAAGAAACGCATCCGCGGCTTTATGTTCCTCAGCGAAAAGCCGATGCTCTACGTGCTAAACGTCAGTGAGACGCAGGAACTCGGGAAAGCGCTCGAAGCCGCGGTCGCAAAATACAACCTGACCGAAGTCGCGTCCCGACCCAATGCCGGCGCAACCGCGGTATGCGCGAAGGTCGAAGCGGAACTCGCCGAGATGTCCGACGCCGATGCCGCCGAATTTCTCTCCAGCTACGGCCTCACGGAAAGCGGCCTCGTTCGCCTGATCCGCAATACGTACCACCTGCTCGGGCTGATTTCGTTCCTGACCATCGGAGAAGACGAATGCCGCGCCTGGACGATCCCCGTCAATACGCGCGCGGTAGAAGCGGCAGGCGCGATTCACTCCGACCTCGAAAAGCACTTCATCCGCGCCGAGACGATCCGCTGGGACCAACTGCTCGAAGCCGGCTCGGAAGCCAACGCCCGCGCCAAGGGACAGCTGCGTCTGGAGGGCAAGGACTACATCGTGCAGGACGGCGACGTGATGCACATCCGGCACAGCGGATGACGAGAGCAGTTCTCAGTTCTCAGTTCTCAGTTCTCAGTTCTCAGAGAAGAGCAAAACGATGATTGAAAACTATGCA